>Ga0268299_1001211_pt1 | contig 50829 bp, 41 predicted proteins | sample NOBtaG_FD_193484 | JGI IMG/M metagenome (GOLD analysis project Ga0268299, IMG submission 193484) | Activated sludge microbial communities from bioreactor in Nijmegen, Gelderland, Netherland - NOB reactor | ecosystem: Engineered > Bioreactor > Aerobic > Activated sludge | place: Netherlands... | reverse complement strand
CTTCTCGAATGGCATCGATCCGGAGTATTCTGTAATCGGTCGGGTAGCCAGAAGAATCTGGGCGAAGGCGCTTAAAAACAAATACGGTGCGAATGCCCGCAGCCAAATGTTGAAATATCATATTCAAACTTCGGGGCGGTCGCTGCATGCGCAAGAAATCGATTTCAACGACATCCGCACTACCCTTCAGGCACTGTACGCAATTTACGACAACTGTAATTCGCTGCACACAAACGCCTACGATGAAGCTATTACCACCCCCACCGAAGAAAGTGTTCGCAGGGCTATGGCTATCCAACTCATTATTAATAAAGAGTTAGGACTGGCAAAAAATGAAAACCCGTTGCAGGGTTCTTTCATCATTGAAGAACTTACCGACTTAGTGGAAGAAGCTGTGCTGACCGAGTTTGATAAAATTACCGAACGTGGCGGTGTACTGGGCGCCATGGAAACCATGTACCAGCGCGGCAAAATACAGGAAGAAAGTTTGTATTACGAAACACTCAAACACACGGGGGAATATCCGATTATCGGAGTAAATACATTCCTGAGCTCAAAAGGTTCACCTACAATAATTCCACAGGAAGTAATTCGTGCAACTACAGAGGAAAAAGAATACCAGATTAAGATGCTGCGAAATCTTCATGAATTTCAGGGATCGAAAGCCTCAGATAACATTGAGCATGTTCAGGATGCAGCCATTAAAAATAAAAACATTTTTGCCGAATTGATGGAAGCGTGTAAAGTTTGTTCGCTGGGCGAAATCACAAAATCGCTATTTGAAGTGGGCGGGCAGTATAGGAGGAATATGTAATTTCTTTCGCTTACAATACCACGATTTCCTCGGTCTGTGTCTCACAGACCGAAGCAGATTCTGGTCTGTAAGACACAGACCAGCATTCGGCATCTGTAAAGCAGATAAGCTGGTTTGAACTATTCCGTTTTTGCTATATTCGATTCTCTTAACTCCATAACCCAGATGCCATGAAATCCATTACAACAGTTGTAATTTCATTCCTTACAGCAACAATTGCATTTTGTATAGATCCAAATGATACGCGTTTGCTCAGTCAGCCTGCTGCCAGTGCAACGAATATTGCCTTTATCTATGCCGAGGATTTATGGGTCGCCAATATCGATGGGAGTCAGCCGCGAAGGATAACCGTGGATGAAGGAATAGAATCAAATCCGTTTTTTTCTCCCGATGGTAAACTCATAGCCTTTAGTGCGCAATATGATGGCAACACCGATATATTTATTGTACCGGTAGCGGGTGGAGTGCCTACGCGTTTAACGTGGCATCCGGGAACTGACTTAGCAAGGGGTTTTACACCCGATGGAAAAAATATTCTGTTTGCTTCGCAGCGCACTGTATTTACCAATCGCTACCACCAGTTATTTACTGTGCCCATTACAGGAGGTTTTCCAACACAATTGGAAATACCCAATGCCTGGAGTGGAGCATATTCTCCTGACGGAAAGAAGATGGCATATTCTCCAATTGCCCCGCGGTATGGTCAATGGAAGCATTACCGTGGCGGAACAATTTCTACGATCTGGATTTTTTCCTTCGATGATAAATCAGCGGTTAAAATTCCACAACCACAAGAAGGTTGCAATGACTCTGACCCTATCTGGATTGGTAACACGATCTATTTCCGCAGCGATCGCAACGGTGAGTTTAATGTTTTCACGTATGACGTAGCAACGAAAGCAGTGGTGCAGGTAACTGCGTACACCGATTTCCCGGTTGTTAGTACCGGCACGGGTGGGGGTAAAATTGTATTGGAACAAGCCGGATATTTACATGTACTGGAGTTGAACAATCGTGCTGCAAATAAATTAACGATTGGCATTGCAGCCGATTTGCTGGATGTTCGCCCCAGGTTTGTAAAAGGTACCAAGTATGTAAGGAGTGGCTCTATTTCTCCTTCAGGTGCACGCGCAGTGTTTGATTTCAGAGGCGAGATATTAACTGTGCCAGCCGAAAAAGGAGATGCACGTAACCTTACACAAAGCACCGGTGTACACGAGAAATATCCAGAATGGTCGCCCGATGGAAAATCGATCGCGTATTTTTCCGATGCATCGGGTGAGTATGAATTGCACATTAAAGCACAAGACGGAAAAGGAGAAGCAAGAACCGTTAAATTAAATGGCGCTGGATTTTATGCTTATCTCCACTGGTCGCCCGATAGTAAGAAACTTGCGTACGTGGATAATAGCAGGAGCATTTTTGTTATGGATGTAGCATCAGGCGTTTCTAAAAAGATTGATTCTGATGAGGTGTATTCACCGGGGATCTTCAGAGAATTATTTGGAAGCTGGAGTGCAGATTCAAAATGGATCTCTTATGATAAAACTTCCGAAACAAACTTCAGGCGGGTTTACCTATACTCGCTCGATCAGAACAAATCCTTTGCTGTGACAGACGGACTAAGTGATGCAAGCGAACCGAAGATTGATCCAAGCGGCAAATACATTTACTTCTTTGCTTCTACCAATGCTGGCCCGGTTGTGAACTGGTTCGATCAGTCGAACAACGATATGCGGGCGACCAGTTCAATTTACCTGATTACACTCCAAAAAAATACCATTTCACCTTTAGCAAAAGAAAGCGATGAAGAGGACAGCAAGACAGAAAAGCCAGAAACTCCGGCACCAGATAAAACCAAAAAAACGGAAGCAGAAACACGGAAGCAGCCCGATCCATTCCGCATTGATTGGGATGGTATTGACAGAAGAATTATTGACCTGCCAATTAAAGCAGGTAACTACGCACAATTGGGTGTGGCTAAGGAAGGTGAACTTTACTATATAGAATTTTCAGCGGATGGAGTCGGATCTGGTAAACTTCATAAGTATGATTTGAGCAAACGAAAAGATTCCGAAGTAATGGAATTGAATGACTACACCCTTTCGGCAGATAAAAAGAAAATGCTGTATCGAAAAGGAACTACCTACGGAATTACAGCAACCGGTGAAAAGCCTGAGGCCGGTAAAGGTATACTGAATGTGGGTGAAATACAGGTGAAGATTGATCCGGCTACAGAATGGCCTCAAACCTTTAATGAAGCCTGGCGTGTGAACCGCGACTATTTTTATGATCCTGGAATGCATGGTGCCGATTGGCCAGGCATGAAGAAGAAGTATGAACAATTTCTGCCCCATCTTTCTTGCAGAAGTGACCTCAACACCATCATTCAATGGATGTGCAGCGAGTTGGTGGTAGGTCATCATCGTTTGCAGGGTGCGGGCGATCGCGTAAGCACAGCCGAACAAATTGCGGGTGGCCTATTAGGTGCAGATTACACCATTGCCAATAACCGATATCAAATCAAGAAAATTTATGGAGGCCTCAACTGGAATCCTGAGTTACGTTCGCCCCTCACCGAACCGGGCATCAATGCACAGGCAGGAGAATATATTTTAGCGGTGAATGGAAAAGATGTCACAGCATCACAAAATCTATACAGCTTTTTCGAGAATACATCCGGTAAGATTGTAGAACTTACCCTTGGACCTAATCCAACAACCACTGGTTCCCGTGTTGTAAAAGTTGTTCCGGTGGAGAATGAAAACGCACTGCGCAATCGCGATTGGGTGGAAGGTAACTTGAAAAAAGTTACTGATGCTACAAACGGACAAGTGGCGTATGTGTATGTGCCCAACACTGCGGGCCTGGGTCATGAATACTTCAAACGTTATTTCTATCCACAGGCAAATCGTAAAGCCATTATTATTGATGAGCGCTTTAACGGTGGCGGCCAGATTGCAAACTACTATATTGATTTACTGCAGCAACCGTATCATTCTCATTGGAATACGCGTTACGGAAAAGATTTTAAAACACCAAACGCATCAATTCAGGGGCCGAAAGTTATGCTCATTGATGAAACGGCCGGATCGGGTGGTGACATGTTGCCCTGGATGTTTAACAAATTTAAAGTTGGAACATTGGTGGGCAAACGTACCTGGGGTGGATTAGTGGGGGTCTTGGGATTCCCTGAATTTATTGATGGTGCTTCAGTAACCGCACCCAATGTAGCCATCTGGACGAAGGATGGATTTATTGTAGAAAATGTAGGTGTGCCTCCCGATATTGAAATTGAACAAACACCATCAGAAGTAATAAAAGGTAATGATCCTCAACTCATAAAAGCAATTGAAATTGCGCTGGAAGCGTTGAAGAAAAATCCACAAGAGGAACCCAAACGACCACCCTTTCCGGTGAAGGTTAAAAAGTAACGGGAGTAATCCTTGGTCTGTGAGGACACAGACCAAGGTTAAGGAAGTAATTCGTGCAACTACAGAGGAAAAAGAATACCAGATTAAGATGCTGCGAAATCTTCATGAATTTCAGGGATCGAAAGCCTCAGATAACATTGAGCATGTTCAGGATGCCGCTATCCAGAATAAAAACATCTTTGCCGAATTGATGGAAGCGTGTAAAGTTTGTTCACTGGGTCAAATCATAAAATCGCTATTTGAAGTGGGCGGGCAGTATCGGAGGAATATGTAAAAAATTCAAAAACCCACATTCAGGGGTTTTCTATAAATAGTCTGACGAAAAATAGAGAAAGGATCGACAGGGCAAGTTGTTTATCCTTTCTCTTTTTTACTTTCCTCTTACTCAATTAACAATGAACGAACCAATCCATGTTGACCGGAGACCTCTACAAACACAGGCCCCTTCACTTTTTCAAGATTAAATAAACGTACCGACTGCCCGTCAACAGAAAAGTTATCAGCTGCTACCAGTTTTTCATTGCTGTCCTTCAGGGTAATTTTAACTGCTGTTTCTCCCCGGCTATATAGTGTTACTAAACACTTCTTCAGTTTTTTAGCGTGGATGATAGACGATAATAGCTCAACATTCTTGAGCGTGCTAAACGTTTCTTCACGCATGCCATCCTCATCTTCCATGCTCAACCGGTACTCACCTGGTGGCAGGTTGCTAAGGTTATAGTTCCTCGAAAAACTCTCGTTGCTTTTCACCACGTCAGAAAAAACTTCCCTATTGGTATGGTCAAAGATTTTAATCTGCACACTACTGGGTTTTGCTGTCTGATAAATAACACGAGCCCCTGAAGTTGTTTTTGTGATCGCCATATTGGATGGCACCAAAGGATTTTCAATCCCACCTGCAAGCACAACACTGCTCATTACCATGAGCACAACGAAAACCGAGAATAACTTTTTCATTTTAAGTTGGTGTTTGATCTATGTAAGTTCAGACGACCTTAACCCATTGTAAGTTTCGCGAGTGACGTGAAAAAATTGTTAAATAACATGAATGGTTGTTTTTAACATGAAATCACAAGGAATTGATTAACAGCGGGCTGCTTTCTTTGATAGTGACGTACATTAAATGCTCAGGTAATGTTCAAACTTGAACAGCACATGTATCACACCGAACATCACCCCTTTTGAGTGATCATTAAAAAATTACAGATTTAACCTTAGCGCAAGATTTAGAACTTATTCGCTATACCAACCAAAAAATATACTATACAAAAAGGTTGTTAGCCCCTTAAATAATCACTTCCACAGATTAACTCATCAAATGAATAGCTTGGTAATGAGGCAAGTTCGTTCTATTTTCAGTCCCTTAAATAAACCCAAAAATATGAAGCGTATACTACTTTTTATGCTGATTTCGGTGCTCCTTGCAGGGCAAGGCATTGCACAGAAGAAAAAAGCAACAACACGTCCGGAAGGACCCAAAATTGAAGACAAGGCAGCCTTGGCTCCACCGGTAAAAGTAACAACTGTGGAAGGCATTACAGAGTACCGATTGGCCAATGGTCTTCGGGTATTGTTATTCCCCGATCAATCCAAGCAAACCATCACCGTCAACATTACCTACATGGTAGGTTCTAAACATGAAAATTATGGTGAAACAGGTATGGCCCATTTACTGGAACACCTGGTTTTCAAAGGAACACCCAACCATCCTGACATACCAAAAGAATTAACCGAACATGGTGCGAGACCTAATGGTACAACGTGGGTTGACCGTACCAATTATTTCGAAACCTTTAACGCCACAGACGAAAATTTGAAGTGGGCTATTGACCTGGAGTCTGATCGTATGATTAATTCCTATATCGCCAAAAAAGATTTGGACAGCGAAATGACGGTTGTTCGAAATGAGTTTGAGTCAGGAGAAAACAGTCCCTTCAGGGTATTGATGCAACGCACGATGGCAGCGGCTTTTGACTGGCACAACTATGGGAAATCTACAATTGGCGCACGTTCCGATATTGAAAATGTTTCAATCGATCGGTTGCAGGCATTTTATAGAAAATATTATCAACCCGATAATGCGACTCTGGTAGTGGCCGGAAAGTTTGATGAGCCTAAAACACTTGAATTAGTCAATCAGAAATTTGGAACGATTCCAAGACCAGCACGTGAAATTCAACCATTCTATACTTCAGATCCTACGCAGGATGGAGAGCGAAGTGTCACTGTTCGCAGAGTCGGTGATATTCAGCTGGTGATGGCTGCCTACAAAATTCCACCCGGATCGCATGCCGATTACGCACCTGTTGCCGTACTCTCGCAGTTATTAGGCACAGAACCTTCAGGCCGACTTTATAAAGCATTGGTGGATACTAAAAAAGCAAGTTCAATTTATGCGTTTGATCTTCAGTGGAAAGAGCCTGGCCTGTTGTTTAATATCGCCCAGGTACTAAAAGAAAGTTCACTGGAAGATGCTAAAACCGCTATGATCAAAACACTGGATGATGTAGCCAAGAACCCACCAACCAAGGAAGAAGTTGAAAGAGCAAAAACCGAATTATTAAAGCAAATTGAGCTGATGTTCAATTCCTCAGAACAAGTTGGCATGGCACTCAGCGAAGCCATTGGAACAGGTGACTGGAGAATACTTCACCTGACAAGAGATCGTATTAAAGCCGTTACAACAGAGGATGTTGTTCGTGTTGCTCAACATTACCTAAAACCAGACAATCGCACGGTGGGTCTGTTTATTCCTACAGAAAACCCGGACAGAACAGAAATACCAGCAGCACCCAATGTAGAAGAATTGGTAAAAGATTATAAGGGCCAACAAAATGTAGCGCAAGGTGAAACATTCGACCCCTCACCGGCTAACATTGAATCCAGAACAACCCGTTTCGACTTGGCTAATGGAATGAAAGTAGCATTCCTGCCCAAGAAAACCCGTGGCGAATCGGTAGAAGCCCGTATGACCGTCCGTATTGGCGATGAGAAATCCTTGCAAGGTAAAAGCATAGCTGCAGATTTTACAGCAATACTGCTTATGAGGGGAACCACTAAACACACACGCCAGCAAATTAAAGATGAGTTTGACCGACTGAAAGCCAACGTGTTTATTGGCGGAAGTGCACCCAATATTTCAGTGAACATCTCTACTACCCGGCCAAACCTGCCCGATGTTATCAAACTCGTGGCCGAAGTTTTAAAAGAGCCTGCCTTCCCACAGGACGAATTCGATAAGCTGGTAAATGAACAGCTGGCCGATGTAGAATCGCAACGCAGCGAGCCACAGTCCATTGCCTTCACCCGTATCCAGCGCCACATCAATCCCTACCCTAAAACCGATCCGCGTTATACTACCGATCCAGATGAAGATATAGCCGAAATCAAAGGCGTAAAGATTGACGAAGTAAAAAAATTCTACAAAGATTTTTATGGCGTTTCCTCAGCAACCATGTCTGTAGTGGGCGATTTTGATGCTGACCAGATTAAATTGCTGATAAGCGAACTGTTTGGTAGCTGGAAAAACCCGACACCTGTAACCCGCTTAGAAGCAAAAGCAGCACCGGTAGCTACGATTAACGAATCGTTTGAAACACCGGATAAAGCCAACGCATTCTTTGTTGCTGCATACAACTTTGAGTTCCGCGATGACAATCCTGATTACCCGGCTATGGTAATGGGCAACTTTATGCTGGGAGGAGGATTCCTAAACTCACGCCTGGCCACCCGCATTCGCCAGAAAGAAGGATTGAGCTATGGCGTTGGTTCACAATTTAGTGCCGGCACCCTCGATCCGGTAGGATCTTTCTTAGCGTACGCGATTTACGCGCCCGAAAACGTTGAGAAGCTCGAAGCTGCGTTTATAGAGGAGATCAACAAAGTAATAAGCGAAGGCTTCACAGCCGAAGAACTGGCCGCTGCCAAATCGGGCTGGACACAGTCCAGAACCGTAGGCCGCGCACAAGATGGCAGCCTGGCTGGAATGCTGAATAATTATTTGTTCACAAAACGTGATTTCAAGTGGGATGATGCGTATGAAAAGAAGGTACTAGAACTGACTGTTGAACAGGTAAACGCAGCTATGAAAAAATACCTTGATCCTGCCAAGATCAATATTGTTAAAGCTGGTGATTTTGCGAAAGCGAAAGCTGCAGAGAAAAAATAACCCGAAAAATTAATAGCGATTAACAGGGGCTGCTTCAAAAGTAACGCAAGAGTCAGTCTGAGCGGAGTCGAAGACTGATTAGAGCCTGAAATCAGGTTTCGACTACGCTCAACCTGACAAATTCAGACTTTTGAGGCAGCCCTCATTTTTTAAGGCCAAAATATATGCTAGTAAGAAACAATGTAACTGGGCCTGATTCCAAACGCTTCAACAAGTCTCTTTTCGCCCGGTAAAAACGATAAGTTAATCAGGAAGGAGAACCCAACTAGGTTACCACCTAATTTACGAATAAGATTTCCTGCTGCACCTGCCGTTCCGCCTGTCGCCAGTAAATCATCATGAATCAAAACATTCCATCCCGGCTGTATGGCATCCTCGTGTACTTCCACAGCTGCTGTTCCGTATTCCAACGCATATTCTTGTGAAACTGTTTTAAATGGGAGTTTCCCGGCTTTACGCATTGGAACAAACCCACAACCCAGTTCCTGCGCCAGAATGGCACCAAAAATAAATCCCCTCGCCTCAACCGCGGCAACAGCATCAATACGCTGGCCGCTAAAATGACTCGCAATTTCCTGCGTAATTTCCTTTACCAACAAGGGGTTCGCCAGCAGGGGCGTTATATCTTTAAAAAGAATTCCCGGCTTCGGAAAATCCTTCACATCCCGAACAATACGTTTAACTTTACTTTGTAAATCCATAGGTGTAACAATATTAACCGAAAACACGAACTTTTAAATACAGCTTATGAAAATAACAACCCGAATGATTGAAGACGAGGTATATGATGCCTCTAATGAAGCCGGTCACATCGTTCGAATGGACATGCGGGAAGCTTCTCAGAAAAAAAATCAGTCACCGGTTGAATTGCTCCTTTCCTCGTTGGCTGGATGCGGTGCGGTTGATATCGTGATTATGCTGAAAAAGCGAAAGAAAACTATCAACAATTTCACCATTGAAACGATTGGCGTACGAAGGGATGAAACGCCCCGGAAGTTTACGGATATTCATTGCAAGTACATCGTTACATCACCCGATGTAGAATTGGATGAACTGGAAAAGTTTGCCAAACTTTCGCTGGAGAAATACTGCTCGGTGGCTGCCACGCTGAATAGTCATATTCATTTTTCGGTGGAGGTGGTAAGGCCTTAATAGGTAATAAACCGTGGGTGATGTCAATCCTGCACTACCCCATTTAAAATTACAGTTTCAACAACATTGCTCCCGAATGCATACGGAAGAAAAGCAACAGATGGCATTGGCTTCGTTATAAACACATTGGCTACTTTGCCTTTTGTGATAGTTCCATGCGTTTGTTCCAACTCCAGCGCAGCAGCGGTATTGATCGTGGCCGCGTTGATGGCCTCCTCCGGAGTCATTTTCATTTTAATACAAGCCAGCGAAATCATTTGACACATATTGCCGGTAGGTGAACTTCCCGGATTAAAGTCCGATGCAATGGCCAACGGCAATCCTGCACCAATTATTTTCTGGGCGGGCGGAAAAGGCAAGCCCAGAAAAAAAGCTGCCCCGGGCAACGCGGTTGGCATGACGGAAGAATTTTTAAGGACTTCAATCTCTTCCTCACCGATATTTTCCAAATGATCAACACTTAGCGCGTTCGTCTTCACCCCCACCTGTACGCCACCCGACCGATGCAACTGATTAGCATGAATGCGTGGCTTCATTCCGAATTTTTTTCCCTCCTCCACGGTGCGTTCGGTTTCATCCATACTGAAAAAACCCTGCTCACAAAATACATCAATGTAGTCGGCCAGTTTTTCTTCGGCTACTGCCGGAATCATTTCCCGCAAAATAAGATCAATGTATTTTTCTTTTGTGGTTTCCTTGGGCACGGCATGCGCACCCAGAAAAGTTGTTTTCACGGTAAGCGGGCTTTCCTTTCCTATTCTGCGCGCTACCCGTAGCATTTTCAGTTCGTCTTTGGTGGTGAGGCCGTATCCGCTTTTGATTTCAACCGCGCCTGTGCCTGTATGAATTATTTCTTTCACGCGAAGCATGGCGCGTTCAAATAATTCTTCTTCAGAAGTTTGCTGAAGCTTTCTTGCCGAATTTAAGATGCCTCCTCCTTTTGCAGCAATTTCTTCGTAGGTAGCGCCTTTGATTTTCATCACAAATTCTTCTTCACGAGTGGCAGCAAAGACGAGATGCGTATGCGAATCAACAAAACTTGGAAAAACAAACCGACCCAAAGCATCAATTTCTTTTTGTGCTTTTACGCCTGCCGGAAGGTCATGCATACTTCCATACTCAGCAATAACGCCTTGTTGGATGGCGAGGTAGGCGTTGGATAGCACAGGCAATTCATCCATGGATTTGCCCGCCACAGTTTTTACGCGTGTATCTCTTACCTGTACTAAACCATGAATGTTCCGGATGAGAATATCCCAGGTCACCGGAAACTATTTGCCGAATGATTCGACTTTGTAATCGAGGTTGGTACCGAAAACCGGGAAGCTGATTTTAAGCAATGCGTAAAACATCCTTCCTTCTAACCCCGGACGGTAGCCAATTTCACCTCCATAAGCCCAGCTTAAGGTGCGGTTAAACTTACCTTCAATGCCGGCTCTGAAACCAAATTTTTTCACCCCTACCGGGCTGATGTCATAGGTGCGGGTTGCAACCGGAAATCCGCTACCATCGCGTTCGGTGTAAACAATATCATCCAGCTTCACGCTGGGCGCAATCAAAATATCTGCATAGGTTGTTAAAATCAAATCATCAACACCAGCTTCAAATTTGTCGAAGCTGACAGCTACGTTTCTTATCCACGTTAAGGACCCGCCAACATATAAGCCAGTTGTTTTGATGTTTGAGAAAATGCGTACATCATTTCCGGCAACATCTGTAATAGGATTGTCTTCTGTGTCTAAAAATTCATCGGCAGTAAATCCCTGCTTCTCCATCACGTTGTTCACATCAAACGCGCTTTGCCAGGCAATGGCTCCCAAACGGGCACCATAAATTTTTCTCACCTTGCAGGGAACCTCCGCATTTAACGGAACCCGTGCTGCCCACTTATTTCCGGCATAACTTTTCTTATACAGAAACATCTTTGTTTTTGAACTCGATTCAAAATCCTTCACATGGTAGGTGCCACCCAGCTCGAAATAATAAAATGTGTTAGGCTCGTTATCCACATCACTGCTTTCTTTCGCCTGCTGACGAGCCAAATCAAAAAAAGCACTACTGTAAGTTCTTCTGAAATGGGCCTTGAAATCAACCTTGTCTTTCAGGTAATAATTTGCCTCCAATCCGAAACCTGCCGTTACATTGGCGGTAAATACTTCACCGTATAACGGCTGAAAGTGAACAAACAACTTATTCACGGAATAGGGCTCATCGTAGATTTCCTCATACGTTACAGCCGTTTTATCTTTGCGCTCACCTTGCGCCAATAACAACTGCGCACTGCAGAGCAGACAAAAGAGGGCAAAAAATCGGTAACCGGTTACCATAGGATTCAGGATAATGTGTAAAAATAATAAATATATCCTGAAAAACAGGCTGTTATAACCCATGATGATAAACCTGATGTAATAGATACGTGCTTTTTGCTGAAAATCAGGTACGTGCATTGGCGGCAGTCCTTTCTTCCAGTTCCTGTATTCGATTTATGTATTCACGTTCCTTACGTAACATTTCTTCCTGAGTTGCTGAAAGTTCTTCCATATTCTGGCGCATTTCCTCTTCCTGCGAGCGCATTTCTTCGGCCTGTTGCTGGGTTTTTTCAAGCAATATCCGGGTGCTCTCGTTGATCTTAACAGACGAAACGGCTGCTGCAATACTCTCGGCAAACTTTTCAACCAGCACAATTACGTGCTCATCGTAATGCTGGAAAGAGGCCAGTTCAAGAACACCATAACTTTTATCGTTCACTTTCATCGGTATCAGTAGCAATGAACTAGGGTTTGTACCACCCAACCCCGAGGTAATATGAACGTAACCATCCGGAATTTTTTTCAAATGGATGCGGGCACCTTCCATGAAACACTGTCCGACCAATCCTTTCCCTAAATCCAGGCGTTTCTCAATAAACTTTTTGCGTTCAAAAGCGTAACAGGCAACCAACTCAAGGTAGTGATCATTCTCATGATCATCATTCAGTAAAAACAAACCTCCCTGGTTGCTCTTGACATACTTCACCACAAACTTGATAATGTTGTCGTAGAGCTCGCGGGTATTATCAGAACTTCGCAGAATTTCACCAATTTGCGCCAGGCCGGAAGTAGCCCAGTTTCTTCGTTGATCTTCTTCCGCATTATTGCGCAAGGTGTCACGCATACCAATGAGCTTATTGCTTAGTTCATCGGTTGAATCAATGTCAATTGCATAATTACCGGCTGATACCGCTTCGATGAAACTTGAAAGCTTTTCAACCCGCTTCGCCTCTTCATCCAGTTTTTGATCACCCTCAGCTGCCTGCCTTTCCTTCTTTCGCAGGATACGGAAAACAGAAAGACAAACAACAATAAATATGGCGCCAATTAAAAAAACGGTTATCCATGTAAGCATGTTCATCGAAGCTGAACCTTTTTTTACTCTACTATTAAAATAAACGATCAGCTGATCGGTTGATACCTGCAGTTCCTGATACGCTGTTTCAAGTTCCTGATCCAGTTTAGCCTCTGTACTTGCACTGGTATCAACGACTCCGCTGTCGAGCACCATGGATGCACGTTGCTTCTTAAAATCCCAACGATGCTGCATGGATCCATTTACATTTTCAATACCAATAATCGTCTTTTTCAAAATCGCTTTGGTCTCTTCATCACCAAGCGTAAATTTTCCTTGTTCGGTTTGCTTTTCGTCATACACCTGCTGTAACCCATCTCGTATATTGGTAAGCAGGGCAACCACATCCTTATCAAAATTAATCCGGCTGTCACCCGCCATACACTTTTCAAACAAGAGGCGCGACTGTGTAATCCTGTTTTTTAAATGATCGCCCAGGGTTACATAAGGCAAGTTTTGATGATAAGTAGATTGCGTGCTTTGGGTAACAAACACCACCATGAGCGCGATGACTATACCAATAACCGCCAGGATTATTGTGTAGCGAACAGATTGCTTTTTTAACATACAAAAGAGTTACTTAAACAATAGTATTCAGAGAGGTGAATACGGCTGAAAATTTAGTCAATTACCAGCAACCTTTCACATACCGCATGACTGAAAACTTCAGCGGCACGCTTTTTATAACTGACGGTCATATTGCCGTCAAACTGTTCACAGGATTTGATCCTGATTTTCAAGCCTAAATGCAATTCCCTGCTGTTGAGATACTTGAGGAAATCGGCCGAAGAATCTAAAACAGCTGAAAGTTTAACGACATCACCGGGTTTACAACTGCTCAGTTTCACATACTTCTTCCACTCCACTTTTCCGTGCCTGTCGGGAATGGGCGACCCATGCGGGTCAACTGACGGAAAGCCCAGCATCTCATCCATCTTTTCAAAGAAGGCAGGCGATTGAATGTGTTCAACCTGCTCAGCTATTTCATGAACAGCCTCCCAACCGAAGCCCATTTTTTGAACCAGGAACATTTCCGTCAGCCTGTGTTTACGGATAACGAGCCCCGCTTCCTTCTTTCCTTTATCTGTTAACCTTAGTGGTTTATAACTTTCATACAAGACCAGTTTTTTCCCTGCCAGCTTTTTCATCATGCTGGTTACAGTGGGCATTTTTATACCGAGGCGCCTGGAAAGGTCATTCACGCTAACAGAACCGTTTTGATTGGCCATGGTAAAGAGGGCCTTTAAATAATTCTCTTCAGTCAGGGAATTCATACTTCTTCAAAAATACTCAAAAACAAGTCGTATCAAAAAATAGTCAAATCCGTTTGTTAGATATATCTAACTTTATACTTTTACATATAAAATAATTAAGTCATGCGTACCCGGTCATGTATTGCAATCATTACAGCGGTAAGCCTGGTTGGTTTTCTTTCTTGTGAAGAGATTATTCCAGCCGCGCCAGCGGATGATGAAATCCTGGATGGGCCTGTTCAAGGCCTCAGTGGTGCTGAGCAGCGACAATTTCTGGCAGGTGATATTGCTTTTAACGATGAAATATTTACTGTCGAAAATGGTTTAGGCCCCCGATTCGTTGCTACCTCATGCGGCAGTTGCCATGCCGGTGATGGCAAAGGTCATCCGTTCACAACGCTAACACGGTTCGGGCAAGTTGATAACTCCGGAAACCAATTTCTTGATCAGGGTGGGCCGCAGTTACAAAACCGCGCTATTCCGGGTCACACTCCTGAACAACTTCCGGCTGGCGCTACATTTTCACGCATTACACCCCCCGCCAATACGGGTTTGGGTTTTTTGGAAGCCCTCACCGATGCGCAACTGCTGGCACATGCCGATCCGTCAGACTTAAATGGCGATGGAATTTCCGGCACTCCCAACTACATCGATCCGCCACCATATTTCATTCCACAACCTCACCACGAAAGCAACAGCGGAAAATTTATAGGAAGGTTTGGGAAAAAATCCTCCGCCATTAATCTGCTTCACCAGACTGTGAACGCATATAACCAGGATATTGGAATTACTTCTTCTTTCAATCCTTTCGATCCCGCCAGCGGGCTAGAAACAGATCCTGAAATAGCCAATCAAACCATTCATAATGTCGTGTTCTATTTACAAACCGTGAAAGCGCCCATTCAACGCCATCAGAATCAGACCGAAATAATACTGGGTAAAGAAGTGTTTACGGAAGCCGGCTGTGGCGGATGCCATATCGAATCATTTACAACTCCACCGAATTCTAAAATTCCGGCATTATCCAACAAACAATTTCATCCCTATACCGATTTACTCCTTCACGATATGGGTCCAGGTTTGGATGATGGTTATACGGAAGGTACAGCCAACACAAATGAATGGAGAACCCCACCTCTCTGGGGATTGGGGCTGGCACCAAATTCACAAGGCGGTGAATTTTTCTTGCTGCATGATGGCCGCGCACGAAGCATCGAAGAGGCCATTGAGTTACACGGTGGCGAGGCAGAAGCCAGTAAAAATATTTACCTGCAGCTGCCTCCTGCTGAAAAGTCTGCGCTCATCAAATTCCTGAAGTCACTTTAATCTAACCCGATGAAACGAAAAGAGTTTATCAGTACCTGCAGTAAAAGTTGCATCATGATTTTCGGTGGTGGGATTAGTTTCTTGCAAGGGTGTATGGGCACTTACCATGTTGCGGCACAACTTTCGGGTTCAGAAATGTTGATTCCTGTTTCAGCTTTTGAAATTAAAAAGAAAGGAGTCGTATCCTTTAGAAAATACATAGTTGCCGATCACGAATCCTTGCAATATCCCATTTGTATTTACCGTGTGAATGCAGAAAATTTTCATGCGCTGCTGATGCGGTGCACCCACCAGGGAACTGAATTGCAGGTATTTGGCGACAGGCTTCAATGCCCGGCACATGGCAGCGAGTTCACCAGCACCGGTGCTGTTCAAAATGGTCCGGCAGAAGCACCCCTAAGAACATTCGCTGTGCGCATCGAAAGTGAAACGCTGAAAATCAACCTCGCATGATCCGGCTTCTGATTATTTCTTTTTTCATGTTCAGTGCCGGAAATTTACTATCGCAAATTGACAGCACCTTGTTGAGGAGAATTCCCTCCGATACCACTGCATTAAAATCGATGAATATGGATGCCGTTTACAACCGTCCATTCCTGGCGGTGAATAAAACTCCGGTATCTGTTGGGGGATATATTGAGGCCCATTATCAATACCTTGGGACAGAAGGAGTCCGTGAGGGGCACTCTTTTAGCATCCCCCGGCTTACACTTTTCTTTGCTTCATCGATTCATCGAAAAATAAAATTTCTTTCTGAGATTGAACTGGAAGAAGGAGGAGACGAAATCGCTATTGAATTTGCTTCCATTGACTTAACGCTTCACCCGTTACTCAATGCCAGGGGTGGAATCATCATGAATCCTATTGGCGCGTTTAATCAAAATCATGATGGACCTAAATGGGAATTTATCGATCGGCCGGTATCGGCCACACAGTTGCTTCCGGCTACCTGGAGTACCGTAGGATTTGGGTTGTACGGAAAAAATTATAAAAATGATTGGGCCATCGGATATGAGATTTACCTGTCAAACGGTTTTAACGATGCTATTATCTCAAACGAGCAAAATAAAACATACTTACCGGCATCGAAAGAAACCTCCGGACGGTTTGAAGAAAGCAGCAACGGTAAATTATTATTCACGGGTAAAGCAGCCATTCGCCATAATAAAATTGGCGAACTCGGGCTTTCGTATATGGGCGGTGTATACAATACATTTGAAGAAGACGGACTAACCTTAGATATACCCAGAAGAGTAGATGTCGCAGCGATTGATTTCAACACCACACTTTCAACCAACACTTACATTACCGGTGAGTGGGTTTGGATTTGGGTTAATGTTCCGGAAACTTACACCCAACAATACGGCAACAAACAGTATGGAGGGTTCATTGATATCGTTCAACCCATTTTTCAAAAGCGTCTCTTTGGTTTTAACGCTTTCCGTGTCAACCTTTCCTGCCGGATTGAGTATGTCGATTGGAATGTCGGATCATTGAAAGAAACCGGTGGTAACATTTATGACGATCTTTGGGCTGTTACACCCGGCCTCAGTATTCGCCCGACACCACAAACCGTCATTCGGGCCAATTTCAAGTACAGTGTACAGCAGGATTTACTCGGCAATCCGCCAGCCACCACAGGCGGAATACAAATTGGCATTTCAAGCTATTTTTAATGAGCGCTGTTAATCCAACACCACTAATGCACCTCGCTCGAAATGGATGATGGGTATTACCCGGTTATAACGGCTGTCTTGAAAATCATAGCCGCTTGTTAAAAATCCCGGCACCCATTTCTCTTTCTTTAAACCTTCCTGAAAATAAACGCCATACTTTTTCAACGCATGGCCCATGAACAGCATAAAATCATAGCCCACCTTCGCGTAATTAGTATAGGCAGTGGTGTTGGGGGAGCGCCCGTGTGTACGAATGAATTTGCGCTGGAAAGCCCGGTACCACGCATTGCTAACGGGCGTAAAGTTGGGCGCTAATAAAACGATGTTCAGTGTTTGGTATTTCTCATAATCAACCGCTGACTGATCCAGCCAATTTTCGGAACCTATAATCAATACCGAATCGGCACGGGTTTCAACACTGCTGATCACTTTCGTGTAAATAAGCGGATCATCAGATGCCACATAAATGTAATCCAGGCTGTCTTTCGGAAGCGTGAACTGTATCGGATATTTAAATTCATCAAACTCTGTTGGCGTGGCCAGGATATCCATAATCTTCCGCGAATTCTCTTTTGTTACCCGCTCTAAACGAAGAATTTTCATTCCTGATCGGCCAACACGATTAATGAAACTTGCCGCCAGTACAGAATCACGTTTGCTTTCCCCATAAAACACCATACACTTTTTTGTACTGTCTTTCTCTATCAGGAATCCGGCCGCCCGATCACCCATGGCTTCATTGGCGGGCTGAAATAAAAACCCGTATGGATTGTTTTCGATAAGATCTGTATTGCTGGAAATTGGGTTGATCACGTTGATCTGATTTACACTCGAAAATTCCCTGATCAAGTCATTCTCTTCCTGAAACAGCGGGCCGATAATTAAATCGCTGCTCTTCAGTTCGTTTGTATCCAGAATTTTCTGAATTTTTTCTGTGTTGCGCTCAGTATCATATGCCCGTAAACTGATTTTAATACCTTGTTTCATCAACGTATCAACAGCCAATTTCATTCCTTCATATAAGTCGAGCACAAATTGATTTCTTTTCCTGTTTGGTGTTGGCTCAAGGGTATTCACAACAAACGGAAACATAACCGAAACACTATATACCTCTTTGTAAAATGTTTTCGGTGTTGATGAAACATATTCTGATTTTTTAAGATCAAATTTCGCTATCAGCACGGCCAGTAAATCTTCATCTTCCTGGCCGGTCAGATTCTTCGAAAGTTCACGGGCCAGCTTTTCGCCAATAACCGCATCATCCGGATAGTTCTCTAACATCATGCGCAAAGTTTCAACATCCTGAACCGCAGAGAGTGCCTGCTTCTTCAGAGGAACCAGTTCTTTTTGAATTTTTGGATTCCTGATGGTGGCAAGTATCCGAAGGCCCTGAAAATAATCCTTATTATCAAAATGAATTTTCGCCAACCAGATATTCACCTCATCTATCTTATCCCATGAAGGGTAAAGCTGTTTAATCTGGTTAAACATATCTTTTGAAACAGACAGGTATCCCTGGTGGTGAGCACTGAGTGCATAATAAAACGATGCGTATTCAGTATATAGATTTCCTTGTTCGTATGGAATCAGTTTTTTAAAGCTCTCCATCGCCAGGTTGTACTGGCCATCGGTAAAAAGCTTTTTCGAAATAGCGTACTGCTGTTTAAAATCGGTTTGCGCAAAAGTGCAATTCACCATTAGTAATTGACAACTGACAAATGCCACCATCAAACTTTTAACACACCATTGATATTTGATCATCGTAAGTTGAAAATTGGTTACTCCCACTCAATTGTAGCCGGTGGCTTCGAACTGATATCAAACACCACGCGGTTCACTCCTTTAACTTTATTAATAATATCACTCGACACTTCGGCCAAAAATTCATACGGTAAATGTGCCCAATCGGCCGTCATGCCATCTGTACTGGTTACTGCCCGAAGGGCCACAACATTTTCATAGGTTCGCTCGTCACCCATCACCCCAACCGATTGAACCGGCAACAGCATGGCCCCTGCCTGCCAAACCTGATCGTACAAATTATGCTGACGCAGTCCGGTAATAAAGATAGAATCGACCTCTTGCAGTATATGAACTTTTTCTGCGGTAATATCACTTAAAATGCGAATACCAAGGCCCGGTCCCGGGAATGGATGCCGACCTAAAATTGATGAGTCGATACCAAGGGTTTTTCCTACAATCCGAACTTCATCTTTAAACAACGTATTCAATGGCTCTACCACTTTCAACTTCATTTTATCGGGCAAACCACCTACGTTGTGATGTGATTTGATGGTGACTGACGGACCCTTCACAGAAACTGACTCAATTATATCGGGATAAATCGTTCCTTGTCCCAGCCACTTCACATCACTGATCTTGTGCGACTCCTGATCAAACACATCAATAAAAGTTTTACCAATTGCCTTTCGCTTAGCTTCCGGATCGGTCAAGCCTTTTAAGGCGTCATAAAACTGATTCTTCGCATCAACACCTTTGATGTTCAACCCCATGCCTTCATAGGATTTCAATACCTGCTCAAATTCATTTTTACGCAACAGTCCGTTATCAACAAAAATACAATGCAGGTTTTTTCCAATTGCCTGATGAATTAAGATTGCCGCTACGGTAGAATCGACACCTCCGGAGAGTGCCATCACTACCTGATCGTTCCCTAATTTCTTCTTCAATTCTGCCACCGATGTTTCAACAAACTGATCGGGCGTCCAATCCTGTTCACATTTACAAATATGCACCACAAAATTGCGCAACAGGTTTTTACCTTCGGTGGTATGAGTTACTTCCGGATGGAATTGAATTCCATAGACAGGCTCGCCTTTTAACTGATAGGCAGCTATTTTAACGGAAGGTGTGCTGGCTATAATTTCAAAATGATCGGGTATTCGCTCGATGGTGTCGGCATGTGACATCCATACCTGGGTATCGAGTGAAATTTCCTTCATTAATTCGCTATGGTGATCGACCGTTGTAAGTTTGGCCCTGCCATACTCCCGAATTTTTGAAGCCACAACGTTTCCACCGCTTTTTTGCGCCATCAGTTGGGCACCGTAGCAAACCCCCAGCACCGGAATCTTCCCTTTAAATAAACTCAGATCGACATCGGGTGAGCCGCTGTCACGCACCGAGCACGGACTCCCTGAAAGAATAACTCCTTTAATATCCGGAGTAACCGGAGGAACTTTATTAAACGGATGGATTTCACAATACACATTTAACTCACGCACCCTTCGTGCTATCAGTTGGGTGTATTGTGAACCAAAGTCGAGGATTAAAATCTTCTGGGGCATGTTGCAAAGATAATATGACTTTTCAGCCTGAAAAGGAAACGATACTGTTTATCAAATCTTCAAAATCAATCGATGCCGTAGCAATGCTGCTTCAGGTAATCGCCAGCCTGATCGAACCCATCATAAAAGATTTTCGCCAGAATGCTGCATCCTGCCTCCAGTTTTTCGCTTTCTGCTAAGGCTATTCCTTTGTAAAATAAAAGCTGTTTACTTTCGGGATCAAGGTGTAAACCCCTGTCTACATACGATAATGCCATCTCATACGCTTCTTGCTCCAGGCACAGTGAAGACATATACAGGTACGCAGGCGTATAACTTTTATTCAACGTAATGGCACGATCAAAATGCACAAATGCGCTGTCGGCATTTTCCAGGTTATAATACACAAACCCTAACTGAGTTTCAGTTTCTTCGTCATCGCCAATCTTTTGTAGTTTCAGAAGCTCAATTTTTGCCGAATCGTATTGTTCCTCTTCCAGGTAAATATTAACCTTCAACTTGAGAATATCCGGATTACCCGGGTCCTGCAATTCGAGGTCATGGATATCATCAAACTGAGCCTTGTTATCTCCTAACTCTCTGTTGACCAAGACCCGAAGAAATTTTGCCCGTGGAAAGGATGGGTAGTATGGAATAAAAGCATTCAGGTCATCCAACGCTTTTTGAAATTCCTGCAAACTGTAGTAACAGATGGCCCTTTTATAAAGCAGGCGCCTGGATTCCGCATCCTTTAATTTCGAAACCTCAATAGCCTGGTTATACTTTATCAATGCATGTGGGTAATTCTCCTGGTTTAACAGTGAATCACCTTCTACTTCTGTCACTCTCCACTTCGCTGCCGACATCTGTGCCATGAGGCAACCCGCACTGCTTAGTGAAAAAAATATGACGAATAAAAATCTCACTGCTTGCCGAAACGCTTCCGTTCGTTCTCGGTCAGGTAAATTTTTCTTAACCGAATTGATTTAGGTGTTACCTCTACGTACTCGTCAGACTGAATATACTCCAGTGCTTCTTCGAGGGTGAACTTCATTGGAGGCGCGATGCGCATCTTTTCATCGGCACCGGAAGCCCGCATATTGGTAAGCTTTTTGGTTTTAGTAACGTTAATAACCAAATCACCACTGCGGCTGTTCTCGCCAATTACCTGGCCTTCATAAACAGCCTCACCAGCATCAATGAAAAACTTACCGCGATCCTGCAGGTTGTGTAAGCTGTAGGCAATTGCCTCACCTTGTTCCATGACAATGAGTGATCCGTTAATACGGCCCGGGATTTCTCCTTTGAATGGCTGATATTCCTTAAAGCGGTGCGTAACAATGGCTTCACCCGCAGTAACGTTCAATAAATAGTTTCTTAAACCAATAATTCCACGAGAAGGGATGATGAACTTCAGAATCATACGATCACTCTTAGGTTCCATGTTGGTCATTTCACCTTTACGTTGCGATACGGTTTCAATAGCTTTACCGGCATCTGTCTCAGGCAGGTCGATGGTCAGTTCTTCAACCGGTTCACACTTAACACCATCAATTTCCTTGAACAATACCTGTGGCTGGCCAATTTGTAACTCATATCCTTCTCTGCGCATGGTTTCAATCAATACCGACAAGTGAAGTACACCGCGTCCGTAAACCATGAAGCTATCAGCAGAACCGGTATCGCCTACGCGAAGGGCCAGGTTCTTCTCTAATTCTTTATCTAATCTTTCTTTGATGTGACGAGAGGTCACAAACTTTCCTTCTTTACCGTAGAACGGAGAGTTGTTGATGGTAAACAACATACTCATCGTAGGCTCATCGATCGCGATCGACTTCATCGCATCCGGTTTTTCAGGATTGGTGATGGTGTCACCAATATCAAAACCTTCTAAACCGACCAATGCACAGATTTCACCGGAAGAAACGGATTCAACTTTTTGCTTCTCAAATCCTTCAAACAAGTATAAATCTTTAACACGCGATTTCACTAATGTTTTTCCATCACGCTTCACCAACGCTATAGGCTGACCTGCTTTCACCGTTCCGCGGTGCATACGCCCGATGGCAATACGACCAATGTATGATGAGTATTCAAGAGAAGTGATCAACATCTGCGTATCGCCTTCCACATGTTTTGGTGCTGGAATGTGTTCAATAATACCATCCAACAAAGCGGTGATATCGGTAGTTGGGTTTTTCCAATCGGTGCTCATCCAGCCTTGTTTGGCTGAACCATAGAAGGTGGGGAAGTCCAACTGATTCTCGGTGGCATCCAATGTGAACATGAGGTCGAATACCTGCTCATGCACTTCATCGGGCGTACAGTTTTTCTTATCTACTTTATTGATCACTACAATCGGCTTCAAACCTAACTGCAATGCTTTTTGCAACACGAAACGTGTTTGAGGCATGGGGCCTTCAAAGGCATCTACCAGTAACAAACAGCCATCGGCCATGTTCAATACACGCTCCACTTCACCTCCAAAATCGCTGTGGCCCGGTGTATCAATCACGTTGATTTTATAGTCTTTATAACGAACAGAAACATTTTTGGCAAGAATGGTAATGCCACGCTCGCGTTCCAGGTCGTTGCTGTCCATGATCAGTTCACCGGGGTTTTCGTGATCCTTAAATAAATGACCGGCATGTAACAGTTTATCAACCAGGGTTGTTTTTCCGTGGTCAACGTGTGCAATAATGGCAATGTTCCTGATCTTCGATGCTTCCATAAAACCTTAAAATCCTCTTAAAATGTATGTTTTGTGCTAATTAAGGGCGCAAAGATAACCTTAATTTACGATTTGCAGATGAGTCAATTTGAAATTTGACGATGGCTGAAAATGCCAAATAATGCGTGGTAAGACTTATGGTTTATCTCTGCCAATAAATCGGTTTTTACCGCTCAGGAAACCTATCGCTCTCTCAATGTTTTTTACAACACTTTCTTCCGACTTTAAGGATGACAGGTAGCGGATGATTTCTTTTTGACGCGAAGGGGAAAGCTTTTCAAATACTTTTTTAGCAGGTAGGTTCTTCTTTAATGCGTTAGAAAATTCAGGATGGGGCGCTTGCGTTCTTTCAACAGGATCGAACGCGATGGTGATTTTTAAGGTTTCCCCGATTCGCTTTGGCGAATCTTTAACCATGGAGGTATTGATATAAAGCCTCCAGTCACCCTTATACTTTACCAAGGTTTGAGAAAAGGGATTTTTATTGACAGTTCCGCACACCGGAACAGGGCCTTTGTCTTTACCTGCCTGCAAGAATATTTTATTAAGGATGCGACTGGGAACAAACACAAACGGGTTAATTCCAATAATATCCAGGACTGCTGTAAAGGCTTGCATGTAACTACCGCATTACAAATTAAATCGCAGGAAGGTACCCATCGGCAGGTCGCGCATGTTTTTTGATTTGAGAAAAAATTCTCCGTATTCCGGCTCACTAATTTTGAAATGTGTTTGCGCTATATTCAAACCCACCAATGGAGAAAGCCCGACCGCATACATACTTAAAATAAAAAATATTTCTTTTTTTTCCAGCAGCTGGCTGGCAAGCAAAATCAATTCATTCAGTTTTTCCTGCAGGGTCCACTTTTCGCCATCGGGGCCACGACCATACGGAGGGGGGTCCATAATAATACCATTGTATTTGTTGCCCCGTTTCACCTCGCGTTTCACAAATTTCAATGCATCTTCATATACCCAGCGGATATCTTTCACATTATTCAGCTGCATGTTTTGATTGGCCCAGTTAATACCGGGACGCGAGGCATCTACATGCGTAACATCAGCGCCTGCTATTTTTGCAACGACTGAAGCCGCTCCCGTATAGGCAAATAAATTTAAAACACGCGGGTCTTTTGCATTCCATCCGGTAATGGTGTCATAAATAAAATTCCAGTTAGAGCCCTGTTCGGGAAATACGCCAACGTGGCCAAAACCTGTAAGCGCCAAACGAAGGTTAAGGTTTAAATTGTTGTACTGGTAGCTGACATTCCAGCTCTCCGGTATTTCTCGTAATTTTTTCCATCCGCCATTTACGTCATCTGAAAAACGAAACTTATCCTTCTGCTCACGCTGAAACCGTGCCGATGCCAGCTTGTTCCATTCCTGTTCGGAAAGTACCCGGCTCCAGATCGCCTGAGGTTCCGGACGGATTAAGGTATATTTACCAAATCGTTCAAGCTTTTCGCCATCGCCAGAGTCGATAAGTTCGTAGTCTGTCCAGGAAGCGGGGTGTAATAGTTTCAAGTTCCGGTTCGATTTTAAGTTCTTGTAAAAATAAAAAGAAGCTATGATTTTGAGCTTTAAACCGTGAACTTTACTCTGCCAGAGAGTGTATGACACGTATTCACAACCAGAGTCACCTGAAACAAAGGCGGAAAGAACTGCGAAACAACGCTACGGCTGCAGAAGCAACGCTATGGAAATTCCTACAGCATAGTCAGTTGGAAGGGCGCAAATTCAGAAGACAGCACAGCATCGGTAGTTACATTGTTGATTTTTATTGTCCATCTGAAAAATTGGTGATCGAACTGGATGGAGATGCTCATTATAACAGTGGTGGATATGAACGCGACAGTAGGCGAACAAAATATCTCGAATCATTAAACCTTAGGGTGATACGTTTTGAGAATGATGAAGTATTTAAAGCAACGGTAACGGTTTTGGAAAAAATAAAATCATTCTTTGGTAAGTCGACCACCCCTAACCCCTCCTTTTCCAAGGAGGGGAATAGTAATCCCAAAGCTAATCTAGACTCCCCTCCCGTCTCAGTAGGGGTGGCCAAAGGCCAGGGTGGTAAAAACTCCCACTCAAAAATAACCAACTCAATAGACTCCCCTCCTGCCTCAGGAGGGGTGGCCGAAGGCCGGGGTGGTTATATCTCAAGTACACACAATCCAAAAATAAAAAACCTGCTGGCTTTAGATAAACCCCGTGAGCGAAGGAAGCAACAACTTTTTGTTATTGAAGGCAAGAAAGAAATAGGAATGGCCCTCGATGCCGGGTACAAAATCAGCAACCTGTTTTACTGCGATGACATCATATCATTGCCTGAACTGAAGGCTTTGAAAGTAGAGGAAAAATTTTTAGTGCGCGTAACCAGAGCGGTATTTGACAAAATTGCCGTTCGGGAGAATTCTGGTGGAGTGATTGCTGTGGCGGAAATGAAAGTTCATTCACTCAATCAAATCACGCTTAGTAAAAACCCGCTATTGCTGATTTTAGAAGGCGTAGAAAAACCAGGAAACCTGGGTGCCATATTGAGAACAGCCGATGCTTCCGGTGCAGATGCTGTAATCATCTGCGATCCGCAAACGGATTTCTACAATCCAAACGTTATTCGCTCAAGCATTGGGTGCATTTTTACAAAGCAAGTGGCGGCTGCAACTTCAGAGGAAACTATTCAATGGCTGAAAAAAAATAATATTTTTATTCTTTGTACGTATCTCGAAGCATCGAAGCCTTATCACACACTTGATTATACCAAACCAAGTGCTATTGTCATGGGAACTGAATCAACAGGCCTTACAGAATTGTGGACAAAAAATGCGGATGCCAACATCATCATCCCCATGGGAGGAAAAATTGATTCTATGAATGTGTCAACCGCGGCAGCAGTGGTTGTATTCGAAGCCAGACGCCAACGTGGATTCTGAACCAGATTGCTTAAATTCAATAAAAATCATATGCGCTGTTCAATTCAGATTATCTTGATCATACTGATTTTAGGGTTTAGCAGATGTTCTGATGAAACTCAACCGAGCCGTACCTATCGCATGGGTATGGCCAACTCTGCTCCTCGCTTTGATGACCTTGATTTATTTATTCAGTCACTCAACTTGTGGACTCAACGGGTCGATGCGGCTATCATCTCAACGGAAGTACCCTGGGAAGAACTTCTTGCCGGGATGAACGCAGAAGACTATGCCATAGCCAACTACCAGGGGTTGGTCGAATTTTATCGCGACAAAGACCTTGAACTTTGGATTTACATTGATCCGCAAAACGGTTTAGATCGCAGCTCAGATGCCCTGGAATTACAGGCAGCAGGCAAAAGCATTGCCGACACCGAAATGCAATTGCTTTATAAAAGATTCACCTTTGTTATGGATAGTCTTTTTCATCCCGAACACCTGGGGCTTGCCCTGGAAACAAACCTGATTCGTGATGCTGCACCTTCATCTATTTATCAAGGAGTAAAACAAGCTGCGAATGCTGCGGCTGCTGAAATCAGTGGGTATGATCCCGATGTGAGTTTAAGTGTTAGTGTGCAAGTCGATCATGCATGGGGAAAATTGGTTGGCGGATCTTACACTGGTATTGAACAGGATTTTATTGATTTCCCATTTGTTGAAGAGCTCGGACTCTCTTCTTATCCTTATATTGGTTTTGATTCACCGGATGATCTTCCCATCGATTACTATTCAAAACTGGTAAAGGGGAAAAATATTCCGGTATTTGTATCTGAGGGAGGATGGAGTTCTGCCTCTTTTAATTCACCTGATATTTCGTTTACCAGTTCTCCGGAGAAACAAGAAACATACATCCGTAAACAAGCTGCCCTACTCGATCACGCTAACGCCTCTGGCGTATTCCAGCTTACCTTTACTGATATTGACCTGGATCATATACCTCCAGACGTTCCAGAAAACATTGTATTGTTTTCCTTCCTTGGACTTGTAGATAGCGACCTTATGCCCAAGCCCGCTTTATCTGCATGGGATGATCTATTCGAACTTCCATTAAAGAGTCACCACTAGAAGTCACAATTACCATCCTCGTTATCCAATAAAAATGGGGCCAACCAAACGCCTCACAACCTAAACCTATGAAGAAAATTGGCTGAACCCCACAATTTTAAACCCTGCAACCATTCCCAATTTATGATAGGATGATCGTTAGGACTAAAAAGTTTTATGAGCTGCCGCTGTTATTCATTGGCATGGTGATGAACATCATGGCGTACCGAACAATCTGTATTGTAAAAACTTGAGCAGAAAAATTATCGCTGCTAAGACCAAGCCATAGATGAAGATGGTGAGTTTGCATCAACAGCCACTTGCAACTTCCTTTTATTCGTACCTAAGAGTATCTACCGGGTTGTGGAATTCATGGACTTTGAAACGCATATTCAGAAAATGTTCCAATCAGGATTTTCAGCAAAATGGGGTTACTCTTATGAATGGGGTTGATAGATTAAGAATCAGGATACAATTGGATATAGGTAGTCCCTAGGCATAGAATTCACGGTTTAAAGTTTAGTCTTTTTTCATACCTTTTAGAATCACCATTGATTTAATTCTGTTTTGAAGAAAAGCATTTATCGAATCTCGAATACTTATAAATTTAACATCTTCATAATTCTGAATGATTTTTTGTAATTGAAATTCATTTGAAACAGTATAAATGCTATCTCCGTCAACAACTAAAATCTGTTCAACTTTAACCACCAAAGCTTTTTTCCAATTGCCCGATTTATCAATAAATTCAACATATTCTATTGAGTCGATTTGGGCGTTAACAGCAAAAGAAATTATTAGTAAAACGAATGAAAAGACCAAAATTTTCATAGTGACAAATCTATGCATAATAAAATCCACATCGAGGAAGGTTTACCAAAGCATTATCTCCTGTTGCTGGAAAAAAATGGGTATTCCCATAATTATCAGTAATAAGGGTTCCATAGTACCAACAACCAGTATCTGCAGAATATCCCACATAACCAACTTGTATAGAGGGAGGAGCAGGATACCTTGCATTCTTATCTCTTTTCAGGTAATAACCGTAAATCTTTTCTTTCGTCATCTCATTAATTGCCTTGACCTCAACAATCAAATCTGAATCGATTACATAGCGCTTTGCTTTCTGTCATAGATAAATCTCGCAGTAAAGTACTGATCCACTCCGTCAATATTAAATATGAAGTCCGCACTAATTGGTGGTTTTGATTCAAGTGATTCATCTGTTGAACAACTAAAAGTCATCAACGCAAGAAAAATGAGCAATAATAATTTACTGGCTTTCATGTTTAAATGGGTTTATGGTTTGGTTATCCATAGTCAATATAAACCATTATTTCCTTCAAAACCTAAGAAAATTACCCCGCCCAACCCTCTCGATCCAAGCTCCTGTACTGAATTGCTTCCGCCAAATGTTCGGTTTTAATTTCCTCTGATCCGGCCAGGTCTGCAATCGTACGCGATACTTTTAAAATACGGTCATAAGCACGGGCAGAAAGACCAAGGCGCTCCATGGCAGTTTTTAATAACGTTCGTCCGGCATCACCAATCTCGCATACGTCTTTCACCATGTTCGAAGGCATCATGGCATTGCAATACACATCTTTTTTATTTTTGAATCGCTCGGTTTGTGCATCCCGTGCTTTTACCACACGCTCCCGTATGTCTGTACTGCTTTCAACTTTTCTGTTCGAGGCAGTCATCTCATCAAAACTGACAGGAACAACTTCCACATGCAGGTCAATTCTGTCAAGCAATGGGCCACTCACCTTACTCAGGTATCGCTGTACCACACCGGGGGCGCATACACATTCCTTTTCTGGATGGTTGTAATACCCGCAGGGGCAAGGGTTCATGCTGGCTACCAGCATGAAGTTGGCGGGATACTCGATCGAAACTTTTGCGCGTGAAATGGTTACCCTTCTTTCCTCCATCGGCTGACGCATTACTTCCAGTACGGTACGTTTAAATTCAGGCAGTTCATCCAGAAATAAAACACCATTGTTCGCCAACGAAATTTCTCCGGGTTGCGGATTACCCCCGCCACCGACTAATGCTACGTCCGATATGGTATGATGCGGTGATCTGAAGGGTCGGGTTGCGATGAGGGTTGAGTCTCTTCCAATTTTTCCCGCAACGGAATGAATCTTGGTTGTTTCCAATGCTTCGTTCAGCGAAAGTGGAGGAAGAATGGTGGGCAGTCGTTTTGCCAGCATGGTTTTGCCCGCACCGGGCGGACCAATCATAATTACATTGTGGCCACCGGCTGCTGCAATTTCAAGGGCACGCTTGATATTTTCCTGGCCTTGCACATCTTTAAAATCGGTGTCATAAAAATTAAGTTGTGACGCGAATACCTGCTTCGTATCAATTTGAACAGGTTCAATTTTTTCTTTCCCCGTTAAAAAATTAACAGCTTGTATCAATGTTGCCACCGGAATAATATCCAAGCCATCAACAATTGCGGCTTCACGTGCATTATCCTGTGGAAGGATACATCCCTTCAGTCCTTCGTTGCGTGCCTGGAGGGCGATTGGCAATACTCCTTTGATGGGACGGAGCGTTCCATCCAGGGAAAGTTCTCCCATAACCACATACTCTTCCAACTTCTCAGTTCTGATTTGACCTGAAGAATGCAACACACACAAGGCGATGGGCAAATCGTAAGCAGAGCCTTCTTTCCGGAGATCGGCAGGTGCCAGGTTCACGACCGTTTTCTGGCGCGGCATGAAGTAACCAAAACTCTTGAGGGCAGACTCAACCCGGTGTTCACTTTCCTTAACGGCACTATCGGGCAAACCACTGATCCAGAATTTGGTTCCCTGCACAATGTTTACTTCTACGGTAATCTTTCGTGCATCCACTCCGAATACCGCGCAACCGTAGGTTTTTGAAAGCATGCTTTTGTAGTCGTTAATGGTTATCCGTTAATCGGTATGATACATAACCCACTATTAACGATTAACGATTAACTTTTTTTCCCTTCCTGCAAATCAAACAGACGGGCTTTCAGCGTATCCAATTCCTGGTTTAACTGGGCTTTTTCTTTCACATTGCGTCTGTTATCGCGGTAATGCAAAATCACATTGGTAGCAAACAAAATCAGGAGAACAAATGAGCAATATTTTAATAAAGGAATTGCCTTCTGCATATCAATCAGAAATTGAAAATTTTCTTTCTGCAAATCCATGTAAAAGCTAAAGCCGAAAATAAAAAGATGAAAAACTCCGAAGACCGAGTAGAAAATAAGCCTGTTTCTTTTCATCATAACGGTAAGGTTGAATAACAAACTTAACCTTTTTGTTGAAAACCTGAAATGAGAAAGGCGGTAAAATCAAGCTTTTTGAATCTCATTCAACTTTTTATACAGGCCATTTTGCCCTATCAGCACCTCATGTCTTCCCCTCTCAACGATGTGGCCGTTTTGAATGACCACAATTTCATCGGCATGTTGTATGGTACTGAGGCGGTGTGCAATCACAATGGAGGTACGGCTCATCATCAGGTTAGTAAGGGCCTCTTGCACCAATTTTTCTGACTCAGAGTCGAGTGCTGAGGTTGCTTCATCTAAAATGAGAATTGGCGGATTCTTGAGGACTGCACGTGCAATGGCGATCCGCTGACGCTGACCGCCTGACAATTTTGAGCCTCGCTCGCCAATGAAAGTATTGTAACCTTCTTCAGTTTGCATGATAAAACTATGGGCATTGGCAACCTTGGCAGCCTGAATCACAGCTTCCTCACTGGCATTTTCCATTCCAAAAGCGATGTTATTGAAGATGGTGTCATTGAAAAGAATGGATTCTTGTGTCACAACTCCCATCTGTTTGCGCAACGATTCGATCTCATAATCTGTAAGTGAAATGCCATCCAACAAAACTTCACCTTGTGTTGGGTCATAAAACCGCGGAACCAGATCGGCCAGGGTTGACTTACCTCCGCCTGACGGCCCAACCAACGCAATGGTTTTTCCTTTTTCAATTTTCAGGTTAATGTTTCTGAGAACCGGTTCACGATCGTATGCGAAACTCACATTCTTAAATTCAATACTCTCTTTGAAGGCATTCAGCACTTTTGCGTCAGGCTTATTCTTAACAACGGGTTCAGTATCGATAATCGTAAAAATACGTTGGGCTGCAATAGTACCCTTTTGAACAGAAGTAATACCATTGGTAAAATTTTTCGCGGGCTGAATCATCGATGCATAAAAAACCAGGAAACCCATAAACTGCTCGGGCTTCAGTTCATCGGAACCTTCCAGCACAAGGTTTCCACCATAATACAAAATAACCGCCACGATGATAACGCCTAACACTTCAGAAAGTGGTGACGCCAGTTCATTTTTCCGCGCTATCGACAGGTTTACCTTTCGATGAAAACTTGTTTCATTTTCAATTTTATTGATGATGAAATTCCTTGCGTTAAAAGCCTTAATTACACGCATACCACCAAAGGTCTCATCAAGAATATTTACAATCCTACCCATCGCCTGCTGGCTTTGCTTCGCTTTTTGCTTCAATCGCTTAATGATTCTTCCAATGATTCCTCCGGTTATCGGAAGCAAAATAAGGGTGAACAAGGTAAGCTTATAAGAAATTGTAAACAGCACAATGAGATATACCAGAATGGTTATCGGCTCTTTCATCACCGACTTCATACTATTTGAAACGGAAGTCTCTACCTCCGAAACATCGTTTGTAAACCGCGACATCAAATCACCCTTGCGCTGATCATTAAAATAGCCAATGTGAAGATTGGTGATATTTTTAAAAATATGCATCCGGATATTTTTAACCACATCTACCTTAATACGTGAGGCGGTCATACGCTCGAAATATCGAAGCGTATTACCAATGATCATTAATAAAACGATGCCAATACAGATATACAATAAAGTCTGATGCGGTCCCTGCTCATGTACGATCCGTATAAAGTGGTGATTAAAAAAAGCTTCTGCATAGGCTTTGGAAAATTCAAACGCACCGGGGGCAGGAGGAATGACTGCATTAACATTCGGATTGAATAAAATCTTCAACATCGGCATCGTCAGGGCCAAATACCCCGCGCTGAAAATGACACCAAAAATTGCATAGGCCATAAACTTCACCAGGCGTGATGCCGATCCGGGTGCATATCCAAAAATTCTGAGGTATATCTTCATCTTACTTTAAAACTCGTACAATCGCTGGGCAATATTCCAGCGCAAAGCTAAGGAAGTTACAGTAGTATTATGATGAAAGACAGGCGCGGGGCTCTCGCTATTGCGGATAACCACCGAAGCATCTATAAATACATTGTGCCACACCTGCCAGGTTGCCGTAAACGTAGCAAGCAGAATATCGTTTTTCACACCTTGTCCAATGGTATTATCAAAATCCTGTTCCTTATCTGAATTGCTTTTCAAAATGTCACCACCCCAATCAAAACTGGTTGTATCGCGGCCTACTTGCATCAACATTACTTTACCGGTTAGGTTAAGTTTGGGAACAGGCTGATATCGCACCACACCGATAAACTCTTTAAAATTTGCCCCCAGTGGGTGGGCAATGGATTGCAAATAGCCTGAATAACTTCCATAAGGAATTCTGTTCTCTTTCGTAACAGGATTGCCATGCGAATATGTATAAGGCCGCACGATATTCGTCTCTGCCTGCAGGTCAAGATTGGAGACGCCAAACGCATCAAAATATTTTACACCGGCTTGTACACCAAATTTGTTAGCCCACCAGCCATTGCCTTCTTTGATATTATCCAATACAAATTCGTCAAGCACAAACTGTCCGTACAAAGAAACACCTTTGAGGGCGTTCCATTTGAAATCCATACCCAGAATTACATTGTCGCTGCTTCCAAATTGCTGTTCAATGGCACGATAAAAAATAATTGGATTGAGGTACGACCATTCAAATGAAGTAGAGTCGGTAAATACCACCGATTCAAAAATGCCAACATTCCATTTCTTGCCAATGTTTATACTGAGATGGTGGAGGGCCACAAATTTATCGGGGTACTTGCTTCCCGACTTAAGCCCTGAAGCACTTCCCCGCGCATCCGCTACCATTCTGTTAAGCGAAAAGAGATAATTCAATCGCCACACTTTAATATTTCCTTTCAGGAACAGCGATGGCGGGCCATGATCGGAGAAGATCAGCGAGCGCTGACCGTTGCCAATGAAAAAACGATCCTGCCCGAAGGTGAGATTAAAGTGTTTGGTGGCTTCAAAGCTGATGTAGCCGCGAGTGTGTAAAAAATCATAACCCTGATTGTCTTTAAATGTCTTCCAAAAACCTTCATGCGGAAGTACAGGATAGTAACCAACAGCGGCACTATCGGTGATAGTTCTGGCCACATACGATGGTACCCGTGTTTGATTATCGGCCAGGTAGAGGTAAAAACCGATTTTCTGATCAAGGATACCGCGCAGTTCAACGCCCCTTGTATTGATGAACAGAAAGTCATCGGCCTCGGAATCTTTTCCAATGCCTGCATATAAAACCGGGTTCACATGCAAATCAAAATCAGGCGGCTGATCGACAAACAGGAAATCAGATTTCTTCTTATAGAAATACTTTAAAAAGGGCTTTCGGGAATTGTTGGTTTCGGGTCTTGCCCATTCCCAGTTATCGTTTTGGAAATATTCGAGATTAAAGCGGTCGGCTGGTGATGTAAACGCACCGAGTTGATAGGCAGAATCCAAAAAGGCGACAATGGCTGACCGTTTATAGGGTTTTACAGTCGTAAAAAGATGCGGAATAATTTGCCCGGATTTCACTTCGTACCGGTCGATTCCGTGATAATAACTTTCATTGAGGGAAACGTAACTGCTTTGGCCCAAAACCCCGAAAGGAGCCAAAAGCAATAAAAATGGAACAATTCTCTTCATCTTAAAGTAAAGGTTCAGGCAAAATACGAGGTTCAGGCGATAGGCAAAAATGTTAAGCCAAGTCTTGAATTTCCATCTCCAGTCCTTATCTTTGCAGTCCTTTTAAGGAAAATAGACGAAATTAACGATGAAAAAGGACATTCACCCAGATTACAAAGCAGTAGTATTTCACGATTTATCCAGTGATTTCAAGTTCCTCACGCGTTCAACCATGAAATCAAAAGAAACGATTAAGTGGGAAGACGGCAACGAATACCCTGTTATTAAAGTCGAGGTGAGCTCGGCTTCGCACCCGTTCTTTACCGGCAAGAAAATGTTTGTGGATACCGCAGGCCGCGTTGAGAAATTCAAGAACAAGTACCAAAAGAAAGCTTAATACTTCTTCTTAATATATGCATGAGAACCCTGGCGATTCAGTCAGGGTTTTTTTTTGCTTTCCTTCTGCACAATCACTTTTTCCCATTACCCACTCCTCGGGAGGCTGAAGGAATAATTCTATCTTTACACCCTATGAATATAGTCTTGTTTGACGATCCGGCCATTCGCACAAACCTCCTCCCGCTTACCTTTACCCGGCCTGTAGCCAACATCAGGGTTGGCATTTTAACCATCGCAGAAAAATGGGAAAAGCGACTCAGCGCAAACATCTCGTTTTTAACTGAGCCTTATCTGCAAAAGAAATTTCCGGCAAATCCCGGCAAGGATAACCTGTTCATCAATGGCGCCTGGTGCCCCGATGCCCCCGCCCTGCTTAGTTTAAAATCGCTGAAGCCAAATGAGGTGTTGGTTCATAATAATTTTATTCTTGCCTGGCGAAGTGAAGAGATGGCTCTTCCCGACTTAAAAAAAAATATACCCCGGATTTTTACTGAGTCGGTAACACTGATAGATCAGGTCTGGAAAATTTTTCAGTTTAATGCTGCTCAAATCAGAGAAGACTATGCCCTGATTAGTGCCGGAAGAAAATCAGCTGGCGTTCATGACCAGTATACTGCTGTCTATAACGACAAAAATATTTTCGTTGAAGAAGGCGTATCCATTCGAAGTGCCATTCTGAATGCCGAAAATGGTCCCATTTATCTTGGCAAAAATTCATCGGTACAGGAAGGCGCCATAATCCGTGGACCGTTTGCATTGGGTGAAGAATCTGTTATTAACATGGGCGCAAAAATGCGAGCCGACACCACCATTGGGCCCTTCTCAAAAGTGGGCGGTGAAGTGAGCAACTCCGTAATTTTTGGTTATAGCAACAAAGCCCACGATGGATTTATTGGCAATACGGTGCTGGGTGAGTGGTGCAACCTGGGTGCTGATACCAACACCTCTAACCTGAAAAATAATTATGAAAATGTAAAGGTGTGGAACTACGCAAAAGGCGGTTTTACCGATACCGGGTTACAATTTTGCGGATTGATTATGGGCGATCATAGTAAGTGTGGCATCAATACCATGTTTAATACAGGAACAGTGGTTGGTGTGTCGGCCAATATATTTGGCGATGGTTTTCCCCGGAATTTCATTCCTTCCTTTGCCTGGGGCGGAGCGAGCGGCTTTACAACATATCAACTAAAAAAAGCTTTTGAAACGGCTGGCCGTGTGATGGAAAGAAAAAAACAGGATTTGAAGGACGCTGATAAGGATATCTTGACCAAAGTTTTTGAACTAACATCCGGTTACAGAGTTTGGGATAAGGGGAAATAGTAGTAAGTAATAAGTAGCAAAGTAACAATCAGAAAGTAGTAATCATTTAGCGGTAAGTAAACATCAACAATTAAATGTCAATAGGAATAAAATAGAATGAAGTTTTCTGATATACCTGGATTGAGTGAAACCAAGAATCTTTTAATTGATTCTGTAAAAAATCAACACATTGCTCACGCCCAGTTATTTGCGGGCGCAGAAGGCGCCCTCAACCTACCCCTGGCGTTGGCGTATGCAACCTACCTTCATTGCCAGAATAAAGGAAATGATGCTTGTGGCACTTGCCCTGCATGCAGCAAAAGTTTGAAATACATCCACCCCGACACCCATTTTGTTTTTCCGTTGAGTAACGTAAAAAACGATAAAGATGAAGATCGTTTCAAAGCCGACATTCTAAAATCGTGGAGATTATTTTTATCCGAACAGCCTTACGGTGACCTCGACAACTGGACTGCCGCTTATGGAGGAGAGGATAAACAAGCCTTCATCTCACGTGAGGAAAGTCGCGAAATTGTAAAAGCGCTTTCTTTAAAACCGTTCGAAAGTCAGTATAAAGTAATGATCATCTGGCAGCCCGAATTCATGCACCCCACTGCTGCTAATGGCATTCTGAAAATCCTGGAAGAACCAGCCACACATACTTATTTCATTTTAGTAACCAATGCAGCTGATCAACTGCTTCCCACCATCCTTTCACGCACGCAGCTAATGAATGTTCCGTTACTGGACGACCATGAAATTGAAAAATTTTTGGTAGAGAAGAAATCAGTGGACCTCAAACGTGCTTCGCGCATTTCTCAACTGGCGGAAGGGAATTTGAATTTAGCGCTGACGCTTTCTGAAAATGAAGAAGATGACAACGCACAACTCTTTATTGATTGGATGCGCGCCTGTCATAGCAGAAAGAGAATGGGAGATTTGGTAACGAAGGCTGAAGAATTTCATGCGTTTGACAAGCTAAGGCAACGGAACGTGTTACACTACAGCATGAACATGATGCGGGAAGCACTATTAAACATTTCAAAAGCCGGTTCCATTCACCGCATTCAGGGCGAAGAGTTGAAATTTATTCAACAATTCAGTACGGTAATGAATGTTCAAAAAATTGAGCAGTCATTCAAACTGATGAATGACGCTGCCTACCACCTGGAGCGAAACGGCAGCGCCAAAATGATTTTCCTCGATTTATCGTTACAACTTTCAAAAACCATCAATCCATGAGCAAGCATATTCGGATTGGCACAAAAGATAACAAACTCGCCCGGTGGCAAGCCGGTTATGTTGCAAACCTGATAAAGCCATCGGGGTACACGACTGAAATTATTTCTGTTGAGGCAAACCGCCATGATCCAAAGAAAAACCTGGAGCTAAAACTTCTTAACGGAAGCATCGATATCGCTGTTTACCACGGAAAGGATGTACCTGCTGATATGCATGAGGAGCTGGAATTAATTGCCTTTACGGAACGTGATCTTCCCAACGATGTGCTGGTGAGCTTCATCAAAGACCTGAGCCTCTTAGATGCCATTACCATTGGCGTTTCCTCTATTAGAAGAATGGCGTTTATCAAACACTTTTATCCGCACATAAAAACTGTTTTTGCACAGGGCGACCTTCCTGTACAAATTCAACGCATGAAGAATGTGGAGTTCGATGCATTATTGCTTGCTTACGCAGATGTTCATCATCTCGATCTGGATGAATTAATCCTCGAAAAAATGGAAACCAGTTACTTTGTTCCGGCCGTTGGCCAGGGAAGTATTGTTGTCGAATGTCATAAAAAACTTTCGTTTGATAAGAAAGAGATAATTCAACGCTGGGTCAACCATGAAGAAACAGAAGATTGTATTCGTACAGAACGCTCCTTTTCAAAAACATTGAACCACGGTTACAATATTCCTGTTTTCGGTTACGCTCAATACGAAGGAAACCTGATTACGCTGAAAGCGGGCGTCATTTCTTCTGACGGAAAGCAGGTTGTTAAAATCAAACGCTCCTCTATGTTAACTGAAAGCAAAGAACTTGGAAAGAAAGTTGCCCTGGAAGTTTTACAAAATGGAGGTGAGGAAATTCTTCAGAATATACAAGTCTGATCGCCCCCACTACACTTTAAACTATTTAGTTATTTTTGCGGCCTATCTTTATATCACTATGAATAAATCTGTTCTATCCGTTGCCCTTGTTATTTGTTTTTTAACCGCCTATTCTCAAAGCAATAAAAAAGAGCAGGTCATCACCATCCAAACCAAATATGGTAACATGGTGGCGCTTTTGTATGATGAAACTCCTAAACACAAAGAGAATTTCATTAAACTGGCTAAATCAAAATTTTACGACAGCCTTTTATTTCACCGGGTGATGAAAGAATTTATGATTCAGGGTGGAGATCCTAACTCTAAAAAAGCATTACCAGACCAACCCCTTGGTAACGGTGGCCCGGGTTACACCCTCGATGCCGAGTTCAACCCCAAATTTTTTCATGAACGCGGGTCTCTGGCTGCGGCACGCCTGGGCGATCAAATGAATCCTTCTAAGGCATCAAGCGGAAGTCAGTTTTACATCGTTCAGGGAAAAAAAAGTACACCAGAAGAACTCACACTGTTGGAACAGAATATACAGATGAGCCGGAAAAGCTCTTGCCTGAGGGAAATATTACTGATGCCAAAATATGAATCTCTGCGTGCGCAAATCGGAGAAAAACAACGGGCACAGGATGGCCAATGGATCACCTCATTTTTTGAATCAAGTGATACACTCATCCGTAAAGAGAAACCTGCCTACACCCCATTCGCCTTCTCACCTGAACAGAAGGAAAAATATACAACGATGGGTGGAGCACCCTTCTTAGATGGCGATTATACCGTTTTTGGAAAAGTGATTAAGGGGATGGAAGTTGTTGACAAAATTGCTGAACAACCCCGGAACAGCAGCGACCGACCAACAGAAGACATTCGTATGTTTGTTACCGTGGAAGAAATGTCTCATAAAAAAATTGAAAAGGAATACGGATATATTTTCCCCGAAAGCAAATAATTAGAGACGGGTAGGTATGAAAATTCTGGTTACAGGTGCAAACGGCCTTCTTGGGCAAAAACTTGTTGGCCTGCTCCGGCAGGAACAAGCGCACCGGTTGATTGCCACCGGAAGAAAACCACCTTCTACCCCTGTATTGCATGGTGAATTTCATGTATTGGATGTTACCATCAACAATCAGGTTCATTCAGTCCTCGAAACCTCAAAGCCAGATGTGGTCATTCACACGGCCGCTATGACTCAGGTCGATCAGTGCGAAACTGACCAGGAAGCCTGTATTGCTAATAATGTTACCGCTGTCGAATACCTGGTGGCGGCCTGCAGAAAAAATAATATTCATCTTGTTCATGTTTCTACAGATTTCATTTTTGATGGTAGTCACGGACCACTGGATGAACAAGCGGTGCCCAATCCGGTAAATTTTTACGGGGCGAGCAAACTGGCAGCAGAGAAACTCATTCAATCAAGCAACATCCATTGGAGTATACTTCGCACGGTTCTTGTGTATGGCGTTACCCATGATATGAGCCGATCCAATATTGTTTTGTGGGTAAAAAAAAATCTGGAAGAAGGAAAAAAAATATCGGTTGTGAATGATCAATGGCGAACACCCACCCTTGCTGAAGACCTGGCCATGGGCTGTTTTCTGGCTGCAACAAAAAAAGCTACTGGTATTTATAATATTTCAGGGAAGGACTTTCTAACCCCCTTTGATATTGCAATGAAAACAGCCGATTTTTTTAAGCTCGATGCTTCCCTCATTCTGCCAACCAATTCAACTCAATTTACACAGCCCGCCAAACGACCGATGAAGACCGGCTTCATCATTGAAAAAGCAAAAAAGGAGTTGGGATATGAACCTCACTCCTTTACTGAAGGTCTGAAAATTATTGCATCGCAACTTAAGCGCTAGTATTTTTTCCCCTCATGGCCCAGTAATAGATGGGTATACCAATAAGGGTAATGATGAGGCCGGGCCAGGTAAAGGCCGGCTTATAAATAATGAGTAACGTACAAAAAGCAATTGCCATTAGAATATAAATAGCCGGTAAAACAGGGTAGCCAAATGCTTTGTATGACCGCTCTATATCAGGTCTCTTTTTTCTAAGAATAAAAATTCCCGCTATTGTGAGGGCATAGAAAATAACCACCACAAACGACACCATGTCAAGCAGGTTGCCATACTCGCCACTCAAACAAAGCAACGAGGCAACAATGGCTTGCGCCCATAGTGCCCACTGAGGAACAGAGTTCTTATTGAGTGTTCCGGCCTTTTTGAAAAATACACCATCAAGCGCCATGGTATAATACACACGGGCACCGGCCAGTATCAGCCCGTTATTACAACCAAAAGTTGAAATCATAATTAACACGGCAATCACAAATTTTCCGGCATCGCCAAAAATCTGGTTGGCAGCTGATATCGCCAGCCGGTCGGCTTGCGGATACGCAATCCCATCTAATGGAAGTACGTGCAGGTACATCAGGTTGGCGGTGATATAAAGGACCGTCACCATCAACGTACCCAAGAACAAACTCAACCCGATATTGCGCTGCGGGTTTTTAATTTCACCCGCTATAAATGTTACGTTATTCCAGGCATCGCTGCTGAAAATCGAGCCTGTCATGGAAGCAGCAATCGCTCCCAGCAATGCAATGCCGCCAATTTCCATCCACCCGGTAGGCACTTTACCAGATCCTTCTACACCTAAATCCTGCATTGCGTTAAAACCTGTTTGCCAGTTTTGCGTCCAGAAACTTTCCTTAGCTAATAAAAATCCCAGAATAATTAATCCGAAAAGTGATATCAGTTTTGCTGCCGTAAAAGTGTTCTGAATAATCTTCCCTCCTTGTATTCCTCGTGTATTGGTATAAGTCAATAACACGATCATGGCAATGGCCAGTAGTTGGGCTGCCGATATGGACAAACCAAAAGGTTCAAGTAAAATAACATTTTCGCCTACCTGTGGAATCAGATAAGCCGTAAACCTGCTGAAGGCCACTCCTACTGCTGCAATGGTGGCCGTTTGAATCACAGCGAAAAAACTCCAGCCATATAAAAAGGCCATCAAAGGATTATAGGCTTCTTTTAAGTAAACATACTGTCCTCCTGCTTTGGGATACATACCGCTCAGCTCACCATAACTAACAGCCGCTGTGATGGTCATGAATCCCGTAATAGCCCAAACACCAATCAGCCAGCCGGCACTGCCAACATTTCGCATGATATCGGCACTGACAATGAAGATACCCGATCCGATCATCGAACCGGCTACAATCATGGTGGCATCCCACAATCCAAGTACGGGCTTAAATTTTGTTTCGCTCATGGAATAATTCTTAAAAGTGGGAATATAGGGATTTCGTGGAAATGGTTGAAAGTCTTATTTATTCAAAAAGTTCTGCCACCGGTTGACCGGTTGCTCCACTGGGGAATTTTGTTTTCAGTAGAATAGACAAGGTGGGTGCAATGTCTGTAATTGGATGGTACCGGACAGACGATCCCTGCTTAATTCCCTTTCCATAAAATAAAACAGGCACGTGGGTATCATAGGTATATGGCGATCCATGTGTGGTTCCTTCCATGCGGCTGCTCTCGTACCAACCCGGCTGAAGCACAATCGAAATATCTCCGCTTCGTTTTGGGTTATACCCGCGAATAGCCATCCCCTTATGTCCGCCTTCAGCGTAATCACCTTGCCGTAAAATGCTCTTAGGAAAAACATTGGCAACGCCTTTCTCCTGCAACAAAAAATTCACCACTAATTCTGTGGCTATGAGTAAATCGACACCTCCTGTTTTGGGATCTGCGCTGAAAGCATCATGGTTAAAATAAACCTGTTCATTGATGACACTCTCCACCAAATCTTTTCCCGGAAAGTATTGCTGCAGATAAGCATTGAGCTTTGATTTAAGTTCGGGTTTGTAATAACCCGCTGGCACTTTATTGTCGAGAAGGTATTGAGGGTTTTCTGCTACCGCATGATCGGCCGAAAGAAATACCAGGTAATTTCCATTGCCTACTGTTTGATCAAGCTTCTTCAATAAGTCCTCCAGGTTTCTATCCAATCGAATGTAAACGTCTTCCAGTTCAATGGCATTGGGGCCAACCTCGTGACCGATTTTATCGGTAGCTGAATATGAAACACATAAAAAATCTGTCCAATCATCAGTACCAAGTTTCTCTCCATCAATGGCTGCTTTGGCCATCTCGGTGAGGTAATCATCTGAAAATGGGGAGTACGAAAGAATTCTGTACTTCTTAGATTCCTTAACCTTCTTCTTCATTTCTGCCAGGTTATAAGGGAAAACCATTTTATCCTTTCCATCATACTTTCTCTCATACGGAGTATCGTCCGGACCACTTTCAATGTATTGCTCAATTGGAAAGAGGGTGTTCCATGTCTGGGATAAATACTTGTCGGGCAAATTAAGTTGGTTGAATTTATCAACCCATTGGGGAAGTTGATTCAAATAATACGTACTGGAAATAAACTTACCGGTATTTTCGTCATACCAATAGGCAGCATCGGCCATATGACCGGCCGGAAGCACGGCACCTCTGTCTTTGATAGAGAGCCCGATTACTTTTGATCGCTTTTGTGTAGCAAGTTTAAGCTCATCGGTGATGGTGGTTGAAAGCAACCGATGAGGTGACATTCTTCCTTCAATAACGGATGTGCTGCCTACGGTATTAAACTGGTCGTCATTCACACAATAGACATACTTCTTTATTTCTTTATCATACCATTCATTGCCAATAATTCCATGAATGGCCGGTGTTGTTCCGCTGTAAACCGATGCATGACCTGCCGCAGTAACGGTGGGTATGTAGTTGTAATGCGCGTTCCGGAGCATAAACCCGTTATTGATCAATCGGTTAAAACCTCCTTCACCAAATTTGCTGTTGTACCTGTATAAATACTCCTGACGCATTTGATCTACTACAATTCCAACCACCAGTTTAGGGCGGTCGCTACCTGGCTGTGACCAGGCCGGCAAACTTCCAAGCAGAAGTAAATAGATAAAGAGATTTTTCATGGCGGCAATTAACGGCTAATATCTGAATCTGAAAAGTATAGGTTGAAAACCCGGGTAAATACTTAATTACCAGAACAATAAATTTTTTCGTAATCATCCGTTTCAAACACTTGTCTGCGTAGTAAAACGCCATTCTTGTCATAATAGATTACTACAAAAATAGAAGCCTCCTCAACATGCTTCTCGGTAAAATACAGAGGAACTGTTGAGGATCCGAGATTCACAATATCGGTAAAGGTGGGTGGAATAATCACACCTTTCCGATTACTAATGACACCATAATTATTCTCTTGCTGAACAATCATAATCTTCTCGGTGTCGGTATCCAACACTTTTTTAAAGGTTTTAATTTTATCCATCACAACCTTCTTCTCAATAAAATTGTATATGACCCAACGAAAGTTCTTTTTCACAAGTGCCGAGGAGTCGTTCCAATAGCGAATCTCTTCAAACTCAACAGGTGTAATTGGTTTATTATCCCATCCAACCAGTCCGCACAAGCCTCCTTTAAATGCTATGTTTGCCTTGGGGCTATACGGCATTATATTTTTATCATACTCAGCTTTGATTTCTTTTCGGTGCGCAATATCCAGTAAACCAAATTTCTTATCCTTTAAGAGTTGCACAATACCATGGTTAACCGTTCCAAGGGCGTCATACTCAGGTGGCACGATCAGTTTTCCATGAAGGTTAATGATACCCCGTTTGTCTTTTTTTAAAACTGTAAAATACCCTTCGTTGTTGTATTCTACTTTATCATAATCAGTTATAAATAATTGCCGGCCTTTTGAATCGTACAGGGTTTTCTTTCCGGCTTCTTCTGTCAGTAAAAAAAATAAAGAATCACGCCCTGGCAAAAATTGAAGTTTTGTGCTTTTCAGTTCAATAAAAGTATCCTTCGCCAGGTAAATACGAAGGCTGTCATTTCTGATTCCAATAAAAAAAGGTCCATTAAATGAAATACTGTCAAAGGATGGGCTTGTCAGTTGCTTTGTCAGCGGATCGATGAGTTGCCACATCCCAGCTTGCTGTACAGCCACCCACGGTTTGTTCACTTTCACCCGAATAAAATTCTGAGATGGAGCGGAGGATCGCTCATGAAGCTTATAGCCTACTGCAGTTCGGGTCATCGAACCAAAAAAAGTCGGAATAATTTCCTGACTTCCCGGTTTGATCCAGACTTTTAAATTCTGATTAAGAACTCCCTGTTCACTTCCTGTTCTTACCCAAAACATTCCATTCGTCCAGGCCTTCACATCGTCAAACTCTTGCGTGTAAGGTATTGAAACCTGATTGGCAATCCCAAACAAATCAACCATTCTGGAAAGTTTGTACTTGTTGGATCTCTGAAACACCACAACATCTCCCATGCGTTCAACATCATCCCAAACAAAATCAACCAGCATTTTTCCGGTCAACGTCCATACCGACCAACGATTATCTCGTTTCAATGCCAGGTAGTTTTTTCCAAGCATTTTTGCATCCTGGTAACAATTGTCACCTATGCCAAAACCAGACATATGAATGATGTTCACACACCGGCCTGCACGAATCTTCAGGTATCCATATCCAATCTTTTCTGTTTCATCCACCACGCCCTTGTAAAGCACAGCACCATTTCGGGCCAGTATCCTGTCTTGAAATACCAGCACGTGATCCATCACATCTCCACATAAATAGTCGTCAGGAATTTCAGTAAAAACAGGTTCAAATATTTCCTCACCACGTTCATTCATAAACCCGTAGCGATCGTTCTTTAAAAAAGGAACAAGATATTGTTTCTCTAATTCCTGTTGTTTTCGGATAGAATCATTAAGGATGAAGCGTGGGATTAAACGATCGTCATCTTTCAACAGGTAATACAAAATATGTTGCGCTATTTTCGATTTTGAGCTTCGCGGGTAATCTTGCAGAAATTTTTCAAAGGCGGAAGCCTCCCCGGATGCAGTAGATATCTCAAAAATCTGTTCCTCAACAACAGGCCGATAGGGCGTTGCCGGATATTCTTTTAAGAACGATTCGTAACTCACTAACTTCTTGTCCTTTGTTTTAGCCTCAAACAAAAGTTTTTCATAACGGACTTTCGCTTCCGGTACCCGTGCTGATGTGGGATACTTTTCGAGGTATTTCAAAAAAGCTGTATAGGTATTTGCTTTCATGGCATTCACATAAGCAACCTCATCGCGGAGTTCTGCCGCCTGTTGCTGTTGAATGGCCAAAGGAAATCGTTTTAGAAAGTCAATATACCCTTCTTCAGTGTTCACCTTTTTAGCGCGCTCAAAAGCAGCACTGTCAATTTGCTGACGATAGGCAATAAGCACCATGCTATCGAGTGGGACTTTTTTCAACCGGTCGCGATGCCTCAAGGAAGTAACCTGAAAATCGGCTAGGGCCAGGAGGGTATACTGATAAGCCGAGTCGATTTGAAAAGCAGGATTGGACGGAGTAAAAAAGTAAATCGCCAGTACATAACATGCTTCTGCATTGACGCTGTCTTTTCGCATCGCCTTTGACAATTGAGAGCGGGCCTTTTCCCATTTGCCTTTCTTTAGGTTATTCATAGCAGCATGTTCGGCCGTAAACTGAGCCGTGGCCACCACCTGGAAGAAAACCTGAAAAAATACTATCGCAATAATCCGTTTCAAATCGAAAAAACTACTGAGGTAAAACTACAAACTTTGACCTCAATGCCTCTATCGCTATTGGATAGACAATGAAACTTCCTGATAAAAGGTAAACCGGACAGGCGTTGTATTGGATGCAAGGATAATTTTTGTAAATTTTCACTGTATTATACCCCACTATGGCCAAGCTCAAGAACATTGTAAAGCAGTTATCGGAAAAAGATTTCAAAACCATTTACGATTCGTTGATCGAAAGCAACGCTGAAAAATCGGCCCACTTGCTTAAATCGTTGAGGGAACGACAGCTTTCTGATAATAAAATCATGGATGAACTTGAGGTGAATTCCAACGCCTACTACACGCTGCGCTCGAGGCTGAACCTGAAAATTGAGGAGTACCTCATGCAGCAGTTGGAAAGTCCGCGAACGGATGTATTGCGTAAGGTGGCTAACATTAACGAAGTTTTATTTACAAAGAAAAAGACGATCTCAATTGCCACCCTGAAGAAACTGGAGAAAGAACTGATTGATTACGACCTGGCGAATGAATTGACCGTCATCTATAAATCGCTCAAAAAACTGAATGTTAACTCACCCGATTATTTTCAGTACTCACAGCTTTACAACAGGCATGTGGCCTATATGCTGGCGCTGGATAAAGCGGAAGATTTACTGGCAGATTATTTTAAGAAATATGGCAGCTACCTCTTTACAGGCGATGAGGTTGAAAAGCTCGGTTTGAATTTGCTCATGAAAGAAATGCAGAATGTGGCTAATTTATATGAGTCACATCGCTTGTATGTGTACAGGAGTTGCATGTTTATTTTTCACCGCTTATTTGTAGAGCCTGACGAATCGGCTCAGGGAGAATTAGAATCCATTGAAGATATCTTTGATAAAGTTCAAAAGGTTTTTGACAGCTATACCCTGGACGCCATTTACTATCACCTGAATCTGGTGTTCGAATTCCTGAAACTGGAGTACTACAATCATTACAAAGTTTACCGGCAGGCCGAGAAATTCTATGAAGAAGTGAACGATGCCGTTTCAAACCTGTTAACGAACTATTCAACATACACATTCCCATCTCAATTTCTGATTTCAAAATTGGAAAGGAGTATGCGAAATGGAAATGAACATGAACTGTACGAAGAGAGTGAAAACCTGCTGACGGATTATGAAGCTGACTCAACCGATATACCCAAGCATGTGATTTATATTACTTATCGTGCTTTGGTATGTTACTATGCCGGAAAATATGACGAAGCCGCCAAGCTGATCAATGGCTTATTAAACGAAATTAGTCTTAAAAAATATCCGTATACACTACTCGAAATTAAATCATTGCTGGCGCTTCAGTATGTATTGTTGCAGGATTATGAACTGTTCAACCAGCTTTCCAACAGCATTCAGCGGCAAATCAGAATGTTTGGTAAAGATGGCTGCGAGAACATTCAACTCTTCATTAAAATCCTGAAAATTTCCGTTAGTGAAGCAAAGAAAGAAAAGGCCAAGAAAATTTCAGCGGTTATCCCTAAACTGAGTGGACTTAAAGTAGGCTACTTTGCGCCTACCATGCTGATTAAGATGGATGAAAACCTGGTAAAAAAATTAGCGGAGTTTTAAATCTCAAGCTTAACAATGCTTTCATGTGAAAGCGGTTTGTTCAGGTAGAGCTTTACGTTATCGTACTTTTTCGAACGGTTAAAATCCTGTGGGTTAATAGACGATGTAAGCATCACAATCTTACATTTCTTTTTTGCCACGTTGCCCAGTTTTTCAAACTCTTCCAAAAATTGGAATCCGTCCATCAAAGGCATGTCAATATCCAGAAAAATCACATCCGGAAGTACTTTGTCGGCAACATCCATTTTTTCCATGTTGCGTAAAAACTCGATTGCGCTTTTCGCGCCAGTGTGCGTATAAATATTTTCAGTAACGGAAGCAGCTTCGATCATTTTTTGATTAATGAGATTATCAATCTCATTGTCATCGATCAGCATAACAGTACGATATTTTTTAGATGGCATAAGGTTGGTGTATGGGGTATAGTTTTATAAAAATAAACGATTCATACAGATTTCCAAAGGTCGTCAAATATCAAATTTAATACCTTGCGCTAAGGGTAAGGTATTGCCATAGTTAATAGTGTTGGTTTGCCTGCGCATGTACACCTTCCATGCATCGGAACCGGATTCACGTCCACCTCCCGTTTCTTTCTCACCACCAAATGCCCCACCAATTTCGGCACCTGATGTACCAATATTAACATTAGCTATACCACAATCAGAACCTTCCTGTGAAAGGAATCTTTCCATTTCCTGCATGTTGGTAGTCATGATGGCAGACGAAAGACCCTGCTTCACACCATTCTGAATTTCAATGGCCTGTTCGATGGTCTTGTATTTGATCAGATACAGAATTGGCGCAAAGGTTTCATGCTGTACAATCTCATATTCATTTTTCACTTCAGCAATGGCAGGTTTTACATAACAACCTGACTCATACCCTTTGCCCTTCAACACGCCACCTTCAACAACAAACTTGCCTCCTTCTGTTTTTACCTTCTTCAGCGCATCGTTGTACAACTTAACTGCTTGCTTATCGATCAGCGGTCCAACGTGATTGGCAGCATCCAATGGGTTTCCGATTTTCAACTGACCATACGCTTTTTTTAGTCTGTCTTTAACTTCGTTATAAATTTTTTCGTGAATAATCAATCTTCGCGTAGTGGTGCAACGTTGGCCTGCTGTACCCACGGCACCAAACAAGGCACCGATGATCGACATGTCGAGATTCGCATTTTCTGAAATGATAATTGCGTTGTTTCCACCTAACTCAAGCAATGCTCTTCCCAGGCGTTCGCTCACAGTTTTTGCAACAGCCTTGCCCATCCGTGTTGAACCGGTAGCAGAGACCAATGGAATATCTTCATTCTTCGACATAAGCTGGCCTATCAATGCATCGCCATTAACAATACACGATACGCCTTCCGGTACACTATTCTTTTCAAAAACATCGCTTACTATTTTTTGACACGCAATGCTGCATAGAGGAGTTTTTTCTGATGGCTTCCAGATGCAGGTATCGCCACAGACCCATGCCAGCATCGCGTTCCACGACCAAACTGCTACAGGAAAATTAAAAGCCGAGATTACACCCACAATTCCAATCGGATGATATTGCTCATACATTCTATGACTCGGCCGCTCTGAGTGCATGGTTAATCCATGAAGCTGGCGTGAAAGACCAACAGCAAAATCGCAGATGTCAATCATCTCCTGTACTTCGCCCAATCCCTCCTGGTATGATTTCCCCATTTCATAGGAAACCAGTTTACCCAACGGTTCCTTATATTTTCGTAAAGCTTCACCTACCTGTCGCACGACTTCACCACGTTTGGGCGCTGGCCATTTTCTCCACTCTTTAAAAGCTTGCTTCGACTTATCTACTACTTGCTGAAATGTCTTTGCATCGGCAGCATACACACCACCAATGAGTTTGCCATCGGCCGGTGAATAGGATTCTATAAGTTTACCGGTAGCCTTCAGCCACTTTGTACCGGTGGAGGTACCAAGGTTTGATTTCTTAATTCCTAATGTGGAGAGGGCCTCCTGGATTCCAAAGTTTTTCATAGCATTGAAAGAAATGAGATCGCAAAGCTAATAAAATGTAGGAGATAGGTTGAAAGGCTGGTGATTAGAAAAATTGAATCAGTACCGGGTCAACTAGGAAAATTACCAATCCAATCCGTAAGTCTTTTTCTCTCCATTGAAATATCCCTCAATTAAGATTCCTCCCCGTTTATACTCAAGTATACGATTGAGGTCTGCCACGTTATCAACCGGTACACGATCAATGAATGCGATAATAAAACCTTCTTTTATTCCGGCTTCCTTCCACTTGCCTTCCATTACTGATGTTGCCCGAACCCCTCCTTCAAGATTGAGTTTGGCAAGTTCTTGCATCTCAACATCCTCCACCGTTAAACCGTTAAACCGGGTTATCACTTCTTCCCGAACCATTTCTTCCCGACCTTCATTGTCCTTCAGGGTTGCCTTTATCGTGTGTGTATCTCCTCCTCTTAAAAATTTCACTTCAATTTCCTTTCCCGGGCGGTTACGTGCTACCCATTCCTGCAATTCAGAAACCGTTGCTACGGGCTTTGCATTTATTTGGGTAATCACATCACCTGCCTGCATATGAACTTCATCAGCGGCACTGCCTTTATTCACCCTTGTGATTAAAACACCCTGGTTTATCTGAAGATCAAGCTGTTCGGCCAACACGGCATTCATGTCGGTGATTTGCACACCTAATAGTCCACGCTGAACACGACCATACTCCAACAAATCATCCATCACCTTTTTTACAAGGCTTACCGGAATAGCAAATGAATATCCGGAGTAACTACCGGTTGCCGTAGCAATGGCTGAGTTAATGCCTATCAGTTCACCTTTATATTTACCAGTGCGCCTCCGCTGTTGCCAACATTCACGGCCGCATCGGTTTGTATAAACGATTCAACCTGCAGGTTGTTCCGATCGCGGAGAATTCCAATGTTGCGTGCCTTCGCACTAATGATACCGGCTGTTACCGTTGAGTTTAAATCAAATGGATTACCTACCGCCAATACCCACTCTCCCATTTTTATGTTGTCTGAATCACCGTATTTAAGATACGGAAGATTTTTAGCTTTTACTTTCAGAAGCGCCAGATCGGTGGTTGGATCAATGCCGATTATCTTTGCAAAAAAACGCTGATTATTGTTAAGTACCACTTCAATATTAGTAGCCTCTTCAATTACGTGGTAGTTGGTAACAATAAAGCCATCATCCGAAATTATTACGCCTGATCCGGACGAGCGCGCCTCGGGCCGAAAGGCAAGTTCCAAAGGGTTTAAGCTAAACGAAGCTGACCCGTATGAAGCCCGGATATGAACAACTCCGGCCACTACATCATGTGCGGGAGACAGGAAGTTTAATTCCTTGGGTACATAATAACTGGTATCGCTTAAATAGTTTGCCTGCACTAAATCTTGCCGCTCGGAAATAGAATGATAGCTGGCCACAGGCTCCCAATATTGCATGGTAAAATAAGCTCCAAGAACACCACCCGAAAAGGCGATAACAAAAATCGCCAGTATTAAAATAACCGTACGCTTCATATCCGGTGCATTCAACAGGAAAGTTAACGGTATTTTTCTTGGAAAGGATTTATTAAACAGGTTGTTTCATAGGTTAAGTTACAACAATAAAAAACCCCGCCCGTCCCGACTAAATCGGAACAAAGCGGAGTCACCCTTCA
>Ga0268299_1001210_pt1 | contig 50833 bp, 57 predicted proteins | sample NOBtaG_FD_193484 | JGI IMG/M metagenome (GOLD analysis project Ga0268299, IMG submission 193484) | Activated sludge microbial communities from bioreactor in Nijmegen, Gelderland, Netherland - NOB reactor | ecosystem: Engineered > Bioreactor > Aerobic > Activated sludge | place: Netherlands... | reverse complement strand
ACGCCCGCGGGAACAGCCGCGCTTGGAGACAGAGTTTGTTTGCGCGTCCGAGCGCCGACGGTCGCGTGGCGGGGATTGGTACGCCCCGCCGCGAGGACGCGACGTGGGCGATCGTGGGCCAACCCGTGGCCAGCGGGCGGGTGGGGAAGCCGCGCTGTGCGGCCCGCTTTCCCGCGCCGCCCACATGTTTGGCCGAGTTGCCCACATGTCGCAAAAGCATCGAGAAATGCAGGCCGATCGCCTTGCCTGTTCCCCGTCAGCCGGCCAATGTGTGTCCAACGCGAGCGGGAACAACGCACCTCCCGCACGCGACGGAGACCCCGAACATGAACGCGACCACGAAGACCACGCTCGACCTCGCCAAGACCCTCGCCAAGAGCGGGTTCCACATCCCCGCGATCGAGATCCACACGCCCGACGGGCGCACCTGGAACATCGCGACGGTCCCCGCAGGACGCGGCCGCCACCTCGACGGGCACTGGGGCCCACGCCCCGGAGCGCTCGGCGGCTTCCGCCTCTTCGAGATCGACCGGGATACCGACGCCCCCAACGAGCACGACGCGATCGACGGCGACACTTGGGCCGCCGATGAGTTGGTCGACTACCTCCGGGCGGTTGGCCAGCCGAAAGACACGACGAGTTGGGACCGCAAGAACGACAACCACCCGACGACCTGAAGCCCGCGTAATGCGGGCTTCGCTGTTTACCAGAGACCACCAACCCAAAGGAGCACGACCATGACGAAGCGAAAGACCACCAAGCCCGAACCGACCGCCGCCGAGACCTACGCCGCACGCCGCAACGACATCGCCCGCCTGATGGACGTGCTGCAGATGGAACTCGATAAGCACGCCGAGGGAGCCAAGGCCGACCCACGCAACTGGGGCTTCGCGGGAAGCCTCGGGAAGGTCCGCAGCGACCTGATCGACCTCGTCAGGTTCATGAGCAACATGGACCCCGAGCACGTCGAGGCCTTTCTGAACGACGCCGAGTGACCAGAACCACCAACCGCACGGAGCAACGCCATGACCATCAAGACGATCGTGATCGAAGGCATCGAAGAGGACATCAAGATCGCCCGCACCGACGCAGGCGCGACCGTGAGCATCCAGCGGTTCAGCCGTAGCGAGGGCAAGCATGACAACGTGCTGGCGGAGTTCGGACGCGCTGAGAGCCGCGAGGCCCGATACGCCAAGGCCTGCATCGTCGCCACGCACATTTACGGGACCGACCGCCACGGACGGCCCGCCGCCACCAACTCGATGATCCACGACGTGATGAATGAGATCGAGCGCGTCGCGGGCTGCTGACACGCACCACGCGGCGTCGCGGGGAACCGCGACGGCCACGCTTCCCCGCCGCAATGTGCGGCGGGGGTTCCAACCCCCAGTTCGGAGATGACCATGAGTACGAAGACGAAGAAGCCCGCCAAGCCCCGCACCCCGAAGATGTCCAAGAGCGCCGCCCGCGCCGAGGGTGCCGCCAAGACGGACCGCCTCCGCAAGGCGGCGCTCGCTGAGATCAAGGACCGGCTTGACGGCACCGCCAACGAGGCCGACCCCGCCAAGGCGAAGGACCAGAAGGCCCCTAAGACGCCGAAGGCCCAGAAGCTCGCCAAGGAGAAGAAGCCCAAGCGTGTCAGCGCCCTCGACGCGGCGGCGCAGGTGCTCGCCGCGAGCGAGGTGCCGATGCGCGCCAAGGAGATGATCGCCGCGATGGAGTCCAGGGGTCTGTGGACGAGCCCCGGCGGCAAGACCCCCGAGGCCACGCTCTACGCCGCCATCATCCGCGAGATCGCCGCCAAGGGGAGCGCGGCTCGGTTCAAGAAGCACGAGCGCGGCGTCTTCGTCGCGGGGAAGGAAGCCTGATCCATGAGCGCCACCCCGGCTCCCCAGCCCGCGCCTACCCAAGCCCAACTCGATGCCGTGCTGCAAGCCGCCCTCTACCTGCTCGGCGCACGCCAAGACCAGATGCTCACCATCGAGGAATGGACGGACCTGGCGCGGGCTGTTGCCGCCTGCCAAGAGCGCAAGACGGCCGACTACCTCACCGAGCACGACCTCGAGGACATCGCCGAGCGCTACGCCCTTGAATGGGACGAAGCGACCGACGGGACGCTCCCGAACCTCGCCGAGTGAGGCTTACATCACGCCGTGCTCCCTGCCGCGACGCCGGTCGCGGCTTTCTCTCGGTCGGGCCGAGCCCGCCGGCAGACCGATGGGCCTGCCCCCGCGCCCGGGCCCCCTGGAATTGCCTGCGCTCACGGACATCCGTACATCCATCCCCGTACCATCTGCCTCATGTCCCTTTCCGAGGCAGACACCCGGGCCAAACTGATCGACCCGGCCATCCATGCCCGTGGCTGGTCGGAGGATCTGATTTGCCGCGAGGTCACCCTCGGAGCTGTCGAAATCGTCAACGGCAAGGGCCGCCGGCGTTCCTCGGGCCGCACCGACTACACGCTCCGCATCCGCGTCAACGCCGAGACCCAGCCCGTCGCCATCGCGCTCATCGAGGCCAAGAAGGAATCGCTCCCGCCCGGGCACGGGCTTGACCAGGCCAAGGGCTATCTCGCTGCCTCCCGGCACAACGTCCAGTTCGTCTTCTCAAGCAACGGCCACCTGTTCGTCGAGTTTGACCGCTCGACCGGGCTGACCACCGCGCCGCGGCCCATCGCCGAGTTCCCGACCCCCGCCGAACTCCGCGCCCGCTATGAGCAGATCGTCGGCTTCTCGCTTGACGCCCCCGCCGCCAAGCCCCTGCTCACGCGGTACGCCGGTGGCGAGGGGCAGCGCCGCTACTTCCAGGACGCCGCCATCCGCGCCGTGTTCGAGAAGGTCGCCCGTAGCGCCAAAAAGCACCAGCCGCCCCGCGCCCTGCTCTCGCTGGCCACCGGCACCGGCAAGACCTTCATCGCATGCAATCTGCTCAAGCGCATCGCCGATGCGGGCCAACTCCGCCGCGCATTGTTTCTGTGCGACCGCGATGAGCTCCGCACGCAGGGCCTCAAGGCCATGCAAAACGTCTTCGGGGCCGACGCCGCCGAGGTGTATGAAGATGGCGGCAAGAACAACGCCAAGAACGCTCGCGTCCATATCGCCACCTACCAGACGCTCGGCATCGACCGCGAGGATGGCGATCCTTCCTTCTTGTTCCGCCACTACCCCGAGGACTACTTCTCGCACATCGTCATCGACGAGTGCCACCGCTCGGCGTGGGGTAAATGGTCGGTCGTGCTCACCCGCAACCCCAAGGCCGTGCAGATCGGCCTCACCGCCACGCCCCGCCAACTCAAGTGCTCCGAGCAGACCGACGAGGCCAAGGCCGACGCCCGCATCACCGCCGACAACCTGCATTACTTCGGCGAGCCGGTCTACGAGTACGGCCTCGCCCAGGCGATGGAGGACGGATACCTCGCCGCCTGCGAGATCCAGCTCGCCCAGGTCAACCTCGACGCCCGCGGCGTCACGCTCGCGGAGATCATCAGCCGCAATCCGCGCGATGCCAACACCGGCCAGCCCGTCACCGCCGCCGAGATCGCCGACCTCTACGAGAAGCAGCAGTTCGAAACCAAACTGCTCCTGCCCGACCGCGTGAACGCCATGTGCCTCGACCTGTTCACGCAAATCGTCAACTCCGACAAGGAGCGCGGTCCCCATCAAAAGACCATCATCTTCTGCGCCCGCGACCGCCACGCCGACGATGTCGCCGCCGCGATGAACAACCTGTACGCCCAATGGTGCGCTAGCAAAGGCGTGCCCCGCAAGGATCCCTATGCCTTCAAGTGCACGGCCAAGTCCAGCGGCAACGACGCCCTTCCCGACCTCCGCGGCTCCTCGTCCAGCCACTTCATCGCCACGACCGTGGACCTGCTCACCACCGGTGTCGATGTCCCCGCGGTGCGGAACATCGCGTTCTTCCGCTACATGAAGAGCCCGATCTCCTTCTACCAGATGATCGGGCGCGGCACGCGCATCGACGAGCCGACGGGCAAACTGATGTTCACGGTGTACGACTACACCGGGGCCACGCGCCTGTTCGCCGAGGACTTCATCACCAAGCCGCCGAGCACCGGCGGGGGTGGAACCGGTCCCGGCCCGGGTCCGGTCGATCCTCCTCCCCCGCCCCCCGAGCCGCCGGTCATCGTCGATGGCTTCGAAGTCCACATGAGCCCCCTGGGGCGCTTCGTGGTCGCGCCGATCAATGGCAAGGCCATGCCCGTGCCCATCGACGACTACAAGGCCGGACTCTCCGCCCGCCTCACGCAGGAGTGCCCGACGCTCGAAGCGTTCCGCGCCCGCTGGGTGAACCCGCCCGAGCGCGAGGAGATCATCGCGACAATCGTCAGCAGCGGCTATTCCCCCAGCGTGCTGCGCATGCTGGAGCAGATGAACGACTACGACCTCTACGACGTGCTGGCCGACCTGGCCTACGGCCTGCTCCCGCGCACGCGCGAGGAACGCTGCCTGGCCTTCCGCTACAAGCACGCGGGGTGGCTCGCGGCACTGCCGCAGCAGGCCCGAAAGGCCATCGAGGCGATCGCCGACCAGTTCGCCGTCGGCGGCACCGAGGGTCTGGAGAACCCGCACATCTGGCAGACGCCCGAGGTGGCGGCGGCGGGCGGCGTCGCGGCGCTCAAGAGCGCGGGTGAGCCGCGCGTGATCCTCCAGCAGACCAAAGAGAGGATGTTCGCGGCATGAGAACATCCGCTGCGCGGGAAGAAGAAGTTGAACGCGGAGGACGCGGAGAGGCGCGGAGGGACGCGACGCGCGATCAGTGGACCGAAACGCGCGTCGGAGATCTGTGCCGCTTGGTGAACGGGAGCGCGTTCAAACCCAGCGACTGGAGCACGGAAGGCGTCCCGATCATCCGCATCCAGAACCTGAACGATGCGGACAAGCCGTACAACTACTGGGCCGGTGACGTGGATGACTGCGTCCGCGTGCGTCGCGGCGACATCTTGCTCGCGTGGTCCGGCACGCCCGGCACCTCGTTCGGCGCACATATCTGGGACGGCGAGGATGGGGTGCTGAACCAGCACATCTTCCGCGTCGATCTCACATCCGATGAGGTGACGCCCGCGTGGTTCGTGTGGGCCGTCAACTTTCGGCTTGAGAACCTCATCGGTCGGGCACACGGCGCTGTCGGCCTCGCGCACGTCACCAAGGGCGAGGTGCAAGCCCTTGAAATCCCCCTCCCCCCGCTGGCGGAGCAGGAGCGGATCGCGGGGCGGCTGACGGAGCAACTGGGGGCGGTGGAGCGTGCCCGCGCCGCCGCCGCGCAGCGCCTCGCCGCCGCCGAATCCCTCCCCGCCGCCCTCCTCCGCGAAGTCTTCGACGGCCCACAGGCCAGCGGGTGGGAGACGCGGACGCTGGGCGAACTGCTCAACCGCTACAACGAGATCATCCACCCCGGCGACCGCAAAAGCGGCGAAGCCGTGTTCGTCGGGCTGGAACACATCGAGCCGCACACGGGCCGCCGCATCGGCTCCGGCAAGGTTGAGTTCGCCTCCATGACCGGCCGCAAGCCGACATTCAAACGCAGGCACATCGTCTATGGCTACCTGCGTCCCTACCTGAACAAAGTGTGGGTCGCCGACTTCGACGGCTGTTCATCCGTGGACCAGTTCGCCTTTGACGTGAACCCCGAGTTGGCCGACACGACTTTCGTGGCCGCGTTCATGCGAAGCGCGACTTTTCTGCGCCGTGCCCAGGGCGTGACCACGACGGGTCAACTTCCGCGCATCAGCATCGACGAGATCGCCGCCGTGAAGATCGACCTTCCGCGCGACCTACCCACCCAGCGCCGCCTCGCCGCCCACCTTGGCGAGAAACTCGCCGCCGCCGAGGGGGTGATCGCCCGGTGCCGCGAGGAACTCGCCGCGATCGAAGCCCTCCCCGCGTCCCTCCTGCGCGACGCCTTCGCCCCTCCCTCCGCCCCCGGCGATGGGGAAGGCGCATGAGCACACCCGCCGCGCACCTCCTGCGCCAATCGCCGGACCTCCGGGCACCCGCGCCGCCCGTCCGGCCATGCACGCCGGGCCTCCGGCGCGCCGCCACCGGCCTCCGCGGCGCTGCGCTGGGCCTCCGTGGAGCCGCGCCGCTTCCCTCCGGGTCGCTCGGACGACCGTCCGACTCAGCCGGACGATCGTCCAAGTCATCCGGACGATGTTCCGGTTCACCCGGACGACACTCCCATCGGCCCGGACGACCCTCCAGCCCGTCCGGAAGGCCGTCCGACTCGTCCGGACGACCCTCCGAGCGGCCCGGAACACGCTCCAACTCGCCCGGAGCATCTTCCAACCGACCCGGAACACGGCGGCGCCGCGCCCCGGAACCCCGGCGGCCCTCCCCTCCGTGGCCTTTCCGGGGGGTTGCAGGGGGTCCGCCCCCTGCATCAGCGCATACTCCGCGCCCGCGATCCCACACCAGCCGCCGCCGCACCCGCCAACACTCTTGACGATCCACGAAAGCACCATGCCCCGACCCCGCAAGAACCAGACCCATCCGAGCAGCAACGGCACCGCCGCCAAGCCCGTCGCCGCACCCAAGGGCGCGAAGAAGAAGCACGCGACGCAGCAGAGCGTCGATCAGGCGATCTGGTCGATCTGCGACATCATGCGCCGCGGCAACGTGGCCAGCGCGCTCCAGTACGTCCCCGAACTGACGTGGATCCTGTTCCTGCGCATCCTCGACGAGACCGAGGACCGCGAGGCCGCCGAGGCCGAGGCCGTCGGGGCGCGGTACACGCCGTCGCTCAAGAAGCCGTACCGCTGGAAGGACTGGGCCGCGCCGGCCCCGAAGGATGCGCCGGACAAGTGGACCAACAAGCGCAAGGAACTGGAGGAAGGCCCGCCGAAGGGGTTCCTGGCCTTCTGCAACGGCGAGTTGATTCCGTACCTTAAGGCCCTGCGCGATAAGGGGCAGGCCAGCAGCCGCCAGAAGGTGATCTCCGAGATCATGTCAGGCGTCGAGAAGGTCCGCATCGACACCGAGCGGAACCTGCTCGACGTGCTCGACAAGGTTCACGAGATTTCCAACGAGCACATCAGCGACCAGCACGTCTTCACGCTCAGTCAGGTGTACGAGGGCCTGCTGCTCAAGATGGGCGAGAAGGGGAGCGACGCGGGCCAGTTCTTCACGCCGCGTGAGGTGATCCGCGCGATGGTGCGCACGATCGACCCGAAGCTCGGCGAGACGGTGTACGACCCGTGCTGCGGCACCGGCGGCTTTCTGGCCCAAGCCGCGGAGTACATGAAGGGGCAGATGAGCAAGCCCGGCGGGGGCGGGAAGAAGGTCAGCGCCGACGCGGTGCAACGTTTCAAGCACGAGACGTTCTGGGGCCGCGAGAAGGAAAACCTCATCTACCCGATCGGACTGGCGAACCTGATCCTGCACGGCATCGACCGCCCGAACATCTGGCACGGCAACGCGCTCACGGGCGACGAGGTGTATGGCGGGCTGTTCCAGGGCGCGCCCACGCAGTTCGACGTGATCCTTACCAACCCGCCCTTCGGCGGCAAGGAAAGCGTCAGCGCCCAGACCAACTTCGACTATCGCACGAGCGCGACGCAGGTGCTGTTCATGCAGCACTTCATCCGCTCGCTGCGGCACGGGGGGCGATGCGGCGTGGTGATCGATGAGGGCGTGCTTTTTCGCACCAACGAGGAGGCGTTCGTCAAGACCAAGCGGAAACTCACCGACGAGTGCGACCTGTGGTGCGTGCTCTCACTGCCGGGCGGGGTCTTCAGCGCCGCCGGCGCGGGCGTCAAGACGAACCTGCTGTTCTTCACCAAGGGCAAGGCCACGGAGAAGATCTGGTACTACGACCTCTCGGACGTGAAAGTCGGCAAGAAGACACCCCTGACCCTGAAGCACTTCGAAGACTTCGCGGCGATGCTGGCCACGAAGGGAGACTCGGAAAGATCATGGACGGTGGACCTGTCGGCCCGCAAGGCGAAGGCCGCGGCAGATGCCCAGCCGTTCAAGGACGCGGCCCGCGCGAGATCCATCGAGGCAGAGACGAAGCGTGAGCGGCTGGCGGAACTGAAGAAGGCCAAACCTCGGGATGAGGCCGCGATCGCCGCGACGGATGCGGAGATCGCAGCGCTCGTGAAGGAAGCCCGCGAGGCGACAGCCAAAGCCGAGGCGATCGAAAACGCGGTGTACGACCTGAAAGCCGTGAACCCGAATCGCAAGACCGAGGTGGATGCGCGGACGCCGACGGACCTGATCGAGATCATCGAGGCCAAGGGGACGGAGGTCGCTGCGGCGTTGGCATCGCTCCGATCGCTGGTGGGACCAGAGGCATGACAGAGGCCTGGGCCGGCTACAGCGCGCTCGACCGCCTCTGGCGGGTTCGCGTGCACATGCGGGCATGGAGTCATCCCGAATGCGACGACCTTGAGCCAGTGGCCCGCGAGCAGTTCACCGGCCGTTCGCCGAGGAACTCGAGGAGACCGTCGATCGCGTCGAGGCTCCAACCGCACTGTGGCGATCCACATTCCGGGCACGAACACCTTCTCGGCCGAGGGAGTCTGGGTCCACAACGACATGCCCGCGACGGCACAGTCGTCCGGGTCCGGATCGAGTTCCAGCGGCTCGGGATCAGGCTCGGGCTCTGGAAGCGGTTCATCGAGCAGCAGCGGCTCGTCGTCCGGCTCGGGCCAGTCCAGCGGATCGTCGATGTCGTCCTCCGGCAGCGGATCGGGCAGCGGGAGTGGGTCGAGTTCCAGCGGCGGCGGAACGGGGACGTTCTCGATCGAGCTGAGAGCAAACCTCCTATCCTCTCCGACATGGACCGCCCCGTCCGTGTCGTGCTGGACCTCGAGATCAGTGTCTCGGAGCAGCGGCTCGCTGACCTCTTGGCGTTCCTGCGCCGAGCGGTTCCCTTCTACGAGCAACCGGGTGGCATCCGGATCACGCTTCTTCGAGACGATCAACGGCCCGGCCGGTACATCGAGCGCGTTGAGTACGCGGATGAGTCCGCCTTTGAACTCGACCAGCGCCGGGTCGCCGAGGACGAGCACATGAAGGGGCTGCTGGCGGAATGGCGCGGCCTGCTCCAGGAACCGCCCATCGTCCGAGTGTACCGCTCGACCAACTTCGCGTGATCGCGGGCGAAAGCTCCCCTCATCGTGCGCTGTGGTTCCGCGGTGCCGGCGGCGGAGCGAAGCCCGTTCGTACCCGACCTACTCCAAAATCTTCCCACACCCTCCGACCACGTGCGCGCGTCCGGAGGGCCCGGGATACACTCTCGCATTCCTGGATGTCGGCTCCGGGAGAATCAGGATGCGAGGTGACGTTGCCAGCCTTGAGTCGAGAGACGGTCCGGGCAGGTGCACGAGGTGTTGTGGCGACGCTCTTGGTGGCGGCGCTGATCGCCATCGGCTCCCGCAACCTCGCCCACTTCGACGCGGCGCTCGTTGGCTACACATTCGCCACGCTGTTTGCAGTGTTTGGGATCACGTATCGCTACTCCATGTGGCTTCAGCGTCCGCCGACGGCACTCTACTGGCGACGAGGCTGGCAGGCGTTCTTCTCCCGTGACCGGCTGCTCATCAACCTCGCTGCCTGGCCCAAGCGTGTCGTCGGCGTCTTTGCGCTCAACAACTTCATCTTCCGGCGCAGCCGGCCCCGCTGGGCCGCCCACTGGCTCATCATGTGGGGCTGCCTGCTGGCAGCTGCGATCACGTTCCCGCTGGTCTTCGGGTGGATCCACTTTCAGACGCCCGCTGACGACTTCGAGCGCTACCGCGTGTATGTCTTCGGATTCCCGACGTTCAGCTTCCGGATCGAGAGCATGGTCGGCGGGTTGATCTTCCACGGCCTGGTGTGGGCCTCGTTCCTGGTGATCGCGGGGGTGATGATCGCGATGCGGCGGCGAATGCGTGATCGCGGCGCCGAGGCCGTGCAGCAGTTCGGCGAGGACTTCCTGCCGCTCATCCTCCTCTTCGCGGTCAGCATCACCGGGCTGATGCTGACCGCGAGCTACACATGGATGAAGGGGTACGCTTACGACTTCCTGGCGATTGTGCACGCCGCGTGCGTCATCTTCACGCTCTTGTGGCTGCCTTTCGGTAAGTTTTTCCACATCTTCCAGCGCCCGGCGCAGCTCGGTGTGTCGTTCTACAAGGACGCTGGTAGAGCGGGCGAGCAGGCTGTTTGCCGGAACTGCGCGCAGCCGTTCGCCTCAAAGGTGCACGTTGAAGACCTCATCCGGGTCGAGCGCGAGCTTGGGTACTCCTACGAGATGCAAGGGGTGGGCGAAGACGCGGTCAACCACTACCAGTACATCTGCCCGCGCTGCCGCCGGCTCAGCATGGCGTTGGCGCAAGGCCGCTTGTGGCAGGCCGGTCGGGGCCGCGAGGTGACGAATCGCCCCGGGATCGTGGATGTTGCGGCGATGATGGAGGCCGCGTCGGCCCCGGCGACGACGACCGAGCGCGCTTGATCGACCAGAAGGATTCTCATGTCCAACCCTCCTTCAAACCTCCTGCCGATCCTCGACCGCTTCGGGCCGCACCTGAACCGTTCCAGCCCCGTGCGATTGGCCACCGACGCCCAGCCAGACCGGCTTGTCAAGACGCACTGCTGCTTCTGCGGTCAGCAGTGCGGCATTCAGCTCAAGGTCAAGGACAACGTCGTCACGGGCTTCGAGCCGTGGTACGACTTTCCCTTCAACCGAGGCATGCTTTGTCCGAAGGGTGTCAAACGCTACCTTCAGGGTGCTCATCCGGATCGGTTGCTCACGGCGTTCAAGCGGGACACCTCGGTCCCCGAGGGTTTCAGCCCGATGGGCTACCAGGAGGCGATCGCACGCGTCGCCACCGAGATCGGTCGCATCCAGAAGACCTACGGCAACTCGGCGATGGGCGTGCTGAGCGGTGCGAGCCTCACGGTCGAGAAGGCCTACTTGATGGGCAAGTTCGCCCGGGTGTGCCTCAAGACTCCCTACATCGACTACAACGGCCGACTGTGCATGGTGAGCGCCGGGGCTGGGAACAAGAAGGCGTTCGGCATCGACCGGGCCGCGAACCCGTGGAGCGACATTCCCAAAGCCGAGCTTATCTGGATCAGCGGGGCCAACGTCGCCGAGTGCGCTCCCATCACGACCGAGTATGTCTGGCAGGCCCGCGAGAACGGCGCGCGGATCATCGTCGTCGATCCCCGGATCACACCGCTGGCCCGCACCTGCGACCTGTTCCTGCCGGTCAAGCCGGGGCGTGACATCGCCCTGTTCAACGGCGTGCTCCACCTGATGATCGAGAAGGGGTGGATCGACAGGCCCTTCATCGAGCAGTTCACCGTTGGCTTCGACAAGGTTGCCGAGCACGTGGCTTCCTGGAACCCCGCCAAGACCGCCGAGGTCACCGGTATCCCCGAGCGGCTGATCCGTCAGGCGGCGGAATGGTGGGGCACGGCCAAGTCCAGCTTCCTCATGCACGCCCGCGGGATCGAGCACCATTCGCACGGCGTGCAGAATGTACTCGGCTCGATCAACATGGTGCTGGCCTCCGGGCGTATCGGGCGCGAGGGGTGTGGATACGGCACCATCACCGGCCAGGCCAACGGCCAGGGCGGCCGCGAACACGGGCAGAAGTGCGACCAGTTGCCCGGCTGGCGGGATATCTCCAACCCGGTCGACCGTGCCCACATCGCCAAGACCTGGGGCATCGCCGAACCGGACATGCCCGGCCCCGGCGTCGATTGCTACGAGATGTTCCGCAAGATCGACAATGGCGAGATCAAGGGCCTGATCTCGCTCTGCTTCAACCCAGTTGTCTCTCTCCCGGACAACAACTTCATCGCCCGTGCCCTCGGCAAGCTCGAGTTCTACGTCGCCATCGACTTCTTCATGAACGAGACGGCGCGGCATGCGGACATCGTGCTGCCCGGCTCCCTCCAGGAAGAGGACGAGGGCGTGGTCACGCAGATCGAGGGAAAGGTCATCAAGATCAACAAGGCGGTGGACTGCCCCGGGGATGCCCGGCAGGACTGGCGGATTGTCCAAGACATCGCCGCCGCGCTGGATCGACCAACGGGGTTCACGTTCGCCGAGCCGCGCGCCATTTTCGACGAACTCCGCACCGCCAGCAAGGGCGGCGTCGCGGACTACTCGGGGATCACCTACGAGAAGATCGAGCGACAGTACGGCGTCTGCTGGCCGTGCTACAGCGAGGATCCAAGCGGCAAGCCCATCGACCACGCGGGCACGCCGCGCCTGTTCGAGCCCGGCTCGTGGAACGTCGTGGCCAAGGGTGCGGGGCCCTTCTACTTCCCGGACGGCAAGGCCCGCTTCAACGTCGCTCCGTACACGCCGCCGGCGGAGGATACGGACACCGAGTACCCGCTCATGCTGACGACGGGGCGCGTCGTCAGCCAGTTCCTCTCGGGCACACAGACCCGGCGAATCGGCCCGCTGGTGGACCAGTACCCGGAGCCGCGGATCGAGATGCACCCGCAACTGGCCGAGAGAATGGGGATCAAGGACGGGGACTGGGTGACAGCCGAGTCCCGTCGCGGCGATTGCACGCTCCAGGCGATGGTCGTGACGACGATCCGCCCCGACACCATCTTCATTCCCTACCACTGGCCCGGCCGCAAGAGTGCCAACCAGCTCACGATCTCGGCTCAGGATCCGATCTCCAAAATCCCCGAGTACAAGGTGTGTGCGGCCCGCATCCGCAAGGCCGACGGGCCGCCTGACTGGGCCGGGCGTCTGGAGCCGCAGCAGGGATAAGACGATCGGAGCCAGCATGAGCGTTCCCGGCCACCTCAACTTCTACATCGACCCAGCCCGCTGCATCGGGTGCCAGGCGTGCGTGCAGGCATGCACCGAGTGCGACACGCACAAGGGGATCTCCATGATTCACCTGGAGACCGTTGACCGGGCGCACTCGACGCAGACCATCCCCGTCGTCTGCATGCACTGCGACTCACCGACCTGCGCCGAGGTGTGCCCCGCCGATGCGATCAAGCGCACGCCCGACGGCGTGGTGCAGTCGGCCCGCAAGCCGCGCTGCATCGCCTGCAACAACTGCGTGCTGGCCTGCCCCTTCGGGGTGCCCAAAATGAAGGTCGAGTTTGAGTTGATGATGAAGTGCGACATGTGCTACGACCGCTCGTCGGTTGGCCTCAAGCCGATGTGCGCCAGCGTGTGCCCGAGCCAGGCGCTCTTCTTCGGGACGCGCGAGGAGATCGAGGCTGCCCGCCCGCAGTCGGCCCCGATCGACCGCTTCCAGTTCGGCAACCAGACGATTACCACCAAGGTCAAGATGATGGGTCCGCGGAGCGTGGCGGGAGCGCGCCCCGAGCATCTGGATGTCACCGCCGCGCTCGATCCCAATCCGCCCGGACGATCCATCTCTCTCGGCGTGCTCAACGGCTCGCGTTGATCAGCCACCCCGCGTACCGCCTCGGAGTTCAGTATGGCTCAGGATACCACCCCCTCATCCCAACTCCGCGTCCTTACCCCCGACGGCCGCCCTTCCGACGAGCAGCCAAAGTGGCGCAAGGACTTCCCGATCGACACCGCGCAGGACAACTACGTCGCGCGTCGGGACTTCACCAAGTTCATGGTGTTGATCAGCGGCTCCTTCGTCGCGGGCCAGGCGTGGATCGCGCTCAAGACGCTCGGAGGCAAGCACACCGGGATCGGGCCGCGCGCGATCGCCCGGGTTGGGGACATCGCTATCGGGCAGGCGGCGACGTTCGTATACCCCGACGAGCACGATGTGTGCCTGCTGGTCCGCGCGGGTGAGGAGGAGTTCCTCGCCTACAGCAACAAGTGCTCCCACCTGTCGTGCCCGGTGACGCCGGATGTCAACTCGGGGCGGCTCGTGTGCCCGTGCCACCACGGGTCGTTCGACCTGGCGACTGGTCGGCCGCTCGCGGGGCCGCCGCGACGGCCGCTGGCGCGGATCGTGCTCGAGGTGCGCGACGGGACCATTTACGCCACCGGCGTCGAGGAGAGGACCGTATGAGCCAGCAGCGATTCTCCTCCCCGCCCCGGCCGACCGGCGCTGCGCCGAGCCGCGCATCCACCGAGAATCGAACCGCGATCGTCCTGGGCATCCTCAGCATCGTGCTCATCATCGCGATGATGCAACTCTGGCTCCTGACGGCGACGATGAACGCCTATCTCGGCGGCGATCACGCTGTGGCGTGGCCCGCGCTCGGGGCGAGCGTCGCCTGTCTCCTGCTCAACCTTGGTCTGCTTCGCTACCTCTACCTTCTTGAGAGGCCCCGATGAGCCATGATCGCGGCTCGGCCGTCCAAGCTCCAGCGATCGGTGCGCCAGGGCCGGTAAGCGGAACGGGGGGGACGGTCATCGACCGTGCCGCCGCGGGTCTGCATCCCGCGTACTTCGCGCTGGTCATGGCGACGGGCATCGTGTCGCTCGCGGCGTGGGTCCAAGGATTCGCCGCGATCGCCCGCGGCCTGTTCTGGCTGAATCTTGTGTTCTTCGGGGCCTTGTGGGGCCTGACATCTGTCCGCATCGTGCGGCACCGTGCCCGGGTTGTCGCGGACTTGAAGGATCACAACCGGAGCGTTGGGTTCTTCACGGCGGTCCCGGGCGCGTGTGTGCTCGGGTCGCAGGCGCTGCTGATCGAAGGCGCAACAGGCTTCGCGTGGGCGCTCTGGATCGCCGGCGCTGCGCTCTGGCTGCTGCTCACGTACACCATTTTCACGACCCTGACCGTCAAGGCGACCAAGCCCGCGCTGGCGGACGGACTCAACGGCGGCTGGCTCGTCTCGATCGTGGCAACGCAGTCGGTGTCGGTGCTGGCGGCTCAGCTGGCGGGGACGACCCGGGGTAGTGATGGTCTGCTGTTCGTCGCCCTGACCATGTGGCTTGGCGGGGCCATGCTCTACGTCTGGATCATCTCACTGATCTTTTACCGGTACACGTTCTTTCCCTTCAAGCCGTCGGACCTCGCCCCGCCGTACTGGATCAACATGGGCGCGATGGCCATCTCAACCCTCGCCGGCGCAACGCTCCTGCTCGCCGGCAAGGAGAGCCCGCTCATTCGGGACCTGTTTCCATTCATCAAGGGCGCGACGCTGCTGTTTTGGGCCACGGCCACCTGGTGGATACCGATGCTTGTCATCCTTGGGGTCTGGCGGCACGTGATCATGAAGTTCCCGCTGCGATACGACCCGCTGTACTGGGGTGCCGTGTTCCCACTGGGCATGTACTCGGTCGCCACCGCCCGCATGATTGGGGCCGGGGGCCAAGGAGGGGCAATTGACCTCCCGTTCCTCAGCGTAGTGCCACCGGCGTTTTTCTATGTCGCAGCCGGGGCATGGACGTTGGCACTGATCGGGCTGCTGCACCGCTTGTTCACGGGACAGCCGAAGCCTCACCATTAGCGCCTGTGCCGTGCCCGCCGCCCCCAATGGAGGATCGTCGAATACGCCTCCCGATACCCAACGGCACGTAATAGGCGTTCACGGCGGCGTTGCCGGAGAATCTACACATGCAGAGGCTCGAGCCTGGGATCGTTCGCCTACGCTGCCTTGGTTGATTGCACTGCCGCGCCCTGCGGTATGACAACCCGGAGCGATGCTTCATGCTGCCACGACTCATTCAGGGAGGGATGGGAGTTGGGGTTTCCGGGTGGCAACTCGCCCGCGAGGTGGCCCTTCTCGGGCAGTTGGGAGTGGTGTCGGGGACGGCACTGGACACCATCCTGATTCGCCGTCTGGGCAGTGGCGATCCGGGCGGGCATATGCGTCGAGCCCTCGCGGCCTTTCCCGATCCTCAGGTCTCTTCTCGTGTGCTCGACCGCTACCTGCGGGTCGACCCGGTCGGAGTCGCGGATTCGCTGGGAGCGATTGACGCCGATGCAGATGCCGGCGCCGGTGCGGACGCTTCTTCCCCACGCTACCCCCTGCTGCCGTTGCCGCGAGCGAGGCTCACGCCCGATCGGGAGTGGCTCTTGATTCTGGCGAACTTTGTCGAGGTATATCTCGCCAAGGAGAGTCATCGCGGCGTGGTGGGGATCAACTTCCTACACAAGATCCAGTTCCCGATCCTTCCAAGCCTCTACGGGGCCATGCTGGCGGGGGTGGATGTCGTGCTCATGGGCGCGGGGATTCCCGGGGACATTCCCGCCGTGCTCGATCGGCTCGCCCGCCACGAACCAGCCAGCATCACGCTCGACGTTCTCGGGGCGGGCGATCAGCGGTATGACACGTCGTTTGATCCGGGCCGGCTTTGGGAAATCGAAGGGCCGCGCGAGGTGCCGGCGGTGCATCGGCCGAAGTTTCTCGCCATCGTGTCGTCGGCGACGCTGGCCCGTGCGCTGGTCAAGAAGGCTCCGGGCGGCATCGATGGCTTCGTCGTCGAAGCGCCTATCGCCGGCGGGCACAACGCTCCGCCGAGGGGGGTGCAGCAACTTTCGCGGGACGGTGAACCGATCTACGGCGTGCGCGACGACGCGGACCTCGGGCAGATGGCCGACCTGGGATTGCCGTTCTGGCTCGCGGGGGGATATGCGTCTCGCGAGAAGTTCTGTGCGGCGTTGGCCGCCGGGGCCCACGGCATCCAGGTCGGAACCGTATTCGCCTTCTGCCAGGAGTCGGGTCTCGACCCGACCCTTCGTCACCGATTCCTTGCGGGCGTACTCCGAGGCCAGACGAGTGTCTTCACCGACCCCGCGGCATCGCCGACGAGTTTCCCATTCAAGGTTGCGGCGCTCCCGGGGACGCTCTCGGAGGCCGCCGTCTACGAGGAGCGCCCGCGGCTCTGCGATCTCGGGTACCTGCGTCGCGCCTACCGCAAGCCCGACGGTACGGTGGACTACCGCTGCCCGGCGGAGCCTGTGGACGAGTACGTGCGCAAGGGCGGCAAGGCTGAGGAGACCGTTGGGCGCAAGTGCCTGTGCAATGGTCTGGTCGCGAATATCGGCCTGGGGCAGCGAAGGGCTGATGGGTACGAGGAGCCGCCGTTGCTGACCGCGGGCAATGACCTGGCCTGCCTGAAGCCCTTCATCTCCGCCGGTCGGCTCTCCTATCGAGCGCGGGACGTGGTCGAGTCGCTGGTATCGCACGCGTGAGCAGCGTTGCGCCCTCGCTGAATAGGCGCTCCGATGCGTCCATGTCGTCTCCAACGAGCCGTCCAGACGCCGACCTTCGAGAGTACGAGCGTTCGCAATGGAGGAAACGTCGTCACTGTACCGGGCGCCGCCGGCAGACTATTCCGGCGCGGCCAACCCGCCCCTGGCCCGCATCTCCAACCCTACTGCCGAAAGGTTCGACGGCGAGAGCAGCGAACCCGCAAGGGGGAACACCTCGGTCTCTTCCATGTGGATGTGCTCGCGGTACAGCTCCCGCAGAGTCGCAAGGATCGAGCCGAGTTCAGTGGACCGCTCGGCCGGCAGGGACCCCTCACGCAGCCACGCCTCCAGCAGGCCATCAACCTGCGAGTGGAGCCGATCCGCGTGCTCGTGGTCGCCTTCGAGCCGCGAGATCGCAGCGCAGTCTTTGCCCTGCGTCTGTGCAGCGGCTCTAAGCCGCGGAAACAGCGACTCTTCCTCGTCGGCGGTGTGCTTCGGGGCGGCCTTGGCAAAATACCGCTGGGCGTTGCGGATCGCGCCCGCCGTAAGGGTACTGAGCGGAGTATCGGCGTGCTCACGGACCGCGCGCTGCAGCAGTTCAAGAAACATCTCGATCCGGCGGTGGCAGTCCATAAGCAGCCCGATGGGTTCATCGAAGTCGTGGTCGGGGGTGCGGCCGAGGATGTTCAGCGAGGCGCACATGCTGAATACTATCACTCGATGTCGCACGACGGCTCCGAAGAACCACTCCCGCCGACTCCGCCGCTGAAGCGTCACGCGACGCTCCAGCCGTTGTCGCGGGAGCACATGGGCGGGCTGATCCAGGCCCGGAGTCTGCGACAGGCGGCTGATCGGGAACGGGCGAAGCGCCTGCTTGCGATCGCCAGCTTCCTCGACGCGTGGCGTTCGGAGATCCGGGCACACTTTGATGATGAAGAGCGGTTGCTCCTCCCGCTTGTCCGGTCTTCGACGCTGCGGAACCGGCTGCTTCACGAGCACGCGGACTTGCGGCGTCTGGCGGAGCGGTGCGATCGCGAACCGGAGGCGGCAGCGAGCGACAAGGAACTCGTGCGCGAGCTCGGCGTAAAGCTGCACGACCACATCCGCTGGGAGGAGAGGGAGTTCTTTGAGACGGTGCAGCGCGACCACCCTGAGGAGCTCGCGGCTTTGGCATCTGAGGCGGCCTTCATCGAATCGCATCGGCCGGGCTCGCGTGCGAGGCACAATCTGTCTGTGGATGACGCGATGCCGGAAGCAGGGAAATGAGGAGAAACCATGACTGATGAGCGACCACGCACGGCTCCGTCGGAGCGCTTCGCGGTAGAGCACCTCTCGTTCGACCTGCACGCGGAGGCGGCGGCGCTGGAGGGCGAGCCGACGCTAAAGCAACACGGCCATCGGCAGAAGACGCTCTTCAAGAGCTCAGGCAGGACTGTCGCGCTCTTCGTGCTGGACGGGGGCGCAAGTCTCGCCGAGCATGCGACCAGCGGCATCGTGACCGTGCAGGCACTCAAGGGGGAGCTCGATGTCACGGCCGGTGGGGCGGCGACCGGGGGGGTGAGGTACCACTTGCGAGCGGGTATGTTGCTCGTCATGGCTCCAGACGTTCGGCACGATGTGCGAGCCAAATCACGCGCCGTGTTCCTGCTGCAGGTGTCTCTCGCGCCCAAGCCCCCCGCACCGCCGAATCTCTGATCGCCGGACTCTTGTGACGAGGAGAAATCGTGGCAGAACGCAGCGACACGGACAACCCAGCGCCAAGCAAAATTCCCGGCACGTACAAGGAGTTCGTGAGGAGATTCCCATCCTTGGGCCGAGCCCATGAGGACATCGCCAAAGCGGTTGAGGAGGCCGGGCCGCTGGATGCCAAGACGCTAGCGCTCGTCAAGATCGGCATCTGCGTTGGTGCGGGGCTTGAGTCCGCGCTCCGCAGCCACGTTCGCCGCGCGATGCAGCACGGAGCCACGCCCGCGGAGGTTGAACAGGCGATCCTTCTCGGGATGAACACCGTTGGGTTTCCTCGCACCGTCGCCGCGTGGTCGTGGGCGCAGGAACAGTTCAAACGGGACGAGTGAACGCCAGACCATCGTCCGTGTCCATTGGAGAGACCTTGTTGCAGACGCTCTCGGCCAACGCGATCACTGAAGACGTTCCCAGCGTGGCAACCCCGTGGGTTCATGTGGCACTCACGCAACTCAGTGCGTCGCAGTCGCACGTCTCGGGAGGCACGCCGCCGCCCGCGCCCGCCTCGGTCCGCTTCACCCGCCGTATGACCGACTCCCACGGCCGCACCATCCGCGACCTGCGGATCAGCATCACCGACCGCTGTAACTTCCGCTGCGTCTACTGCATGGAGCCCGACGTCCGCTTCGCGCCGCGAGAGTCGCTGCTGACGACCGACGAGATCATCCGCGTCGCCCGCATCGCCAACTCACTCGGTGTCCGCAAGATCCGGCTCACCGGCGGGGAGCCGACGCTGCACCCCGAACTCGCGGCGATCATCGCCGGCATTCGCGCCGCGACCAGCGTCGAGATCGCGATGATCACCAACGCTTCGCTCCTGACCCGCGACGCGCTCCGGGACTGGAGGGCCGCCGGCCTAGCCCGCGTGACCATCAGCATCGATTCGCTCCGCCCGGACCGCTTCGCCCGGCTCACACGCTCCACTTCCTCGCCCTGCGACGTGCTCGCAGGCATCGAGGCGTGCTTGGCCGAAGGGCTGACGCCGCTCAAGCTCAACGCCGTGCTCATCCGCGGGTTCAATGACGACGAGGCGGCGGACCTGGCCGCGCTGGCCCGCCGTTACGCGATCGAGATGCGGTTCATCGAGTACATGCCCCTCGATTCCGGTCACGCATGGGACTCGTCCAAGTGGGTCAGTGCTGCCGAGACGCGGGCCGCGATCGAAGCTCGCTTCCCGCTCATCGCCTGCGATGACGACGATCCCTCCAGCACCGCCCGCACCTTCACTTTCGCCGACGGCTTCCCCGGGCGCATCGGCTTCATCGCGCCCGTCAGCAGCCCTTTCTGCGGCGCGTGCAGCCGCCTCCGCCTCACCGCCGACGGGAAGGTCCGCCCGTGCCTCTTCAGCACCACCGAGTGGGACCTGCGTTCCACGCTCCGCGCCGGAGCGGACGACGACGCCATCGCCGAATTCCTCATCGACGCGACGTGGACGAAGCAACCCGGGCACGGTATCGCCTCCCACGACTTCCGCCAGCCCTCGCGCCCAATGTCGGCGATCGGCGGCTGAGCCCAACCGATGCCCGCCGACGCCCTCCCCATCCTCGCGGCTTGCTTTCTGATTGTCGGCGCGCTGTACGCCGCGGTCGGCCACGCCGGCGCCTCGGGCTATCTCGCGGTCATGGCCCTGCTCTCGGTCGCGCCCGAGGTCATGCGCCCCACGGCGCTGGCAATCAACGTGCTGGTGGCCACCATCGCGTTCGTGCAGTTCGTCCGCGCCGGGCACTTCTCATGGGCACTCTTCTGGCCCTTCGCCGCCGCCTCGATCCCCGCCGCCTTTGTCGGCGGCATGATCCACCTGCCCGCTCACGCCCTCAAGGTCGCCATCGGCGTCGTGCTCTTGCTCACTGCCTTCCGCATGGCATGGGTCGCGATGCATCCGCCCATGTCCAAGGCCGCTCCATCGCCCCCGCGCACACCCGTCGCGCTGGCCGTCGGCGGCGTCATGGGCCTGGTCGCGGGGCTGACGGGCACCGGCGGGGGCATCTTTCTCAGCCCGGTGATGCTGCTGTTCAACTGGGCCGACACCAAGCGCACCGCCGCGACAGCCTCGCTCTTCATCCTGCTCAACTCTGTGGCGGGCCTTTCGGGCCTGGCCAGCGCGGGATGGAGGCCGACGCCGTCGCTCGCGGTGCTTGCCGCCGCAGCGTGCATCGGCGGCCTGATCGGCTCAACGCTCGGCAGCCGCCGTGCCACGCCCCGCGCCCTGAACCTCGCCCTCGCAGCGGTCCTCTTCATCGCGGGCGGGAAGCTCGTGCTGAGCTGACCGGATCGCCACGAAGCCGAAGAAGCACACGCCACAACGGTCGAGCGCGGCCGGGCGGCCAAGGCGAGAGCGCCGGCAGGAGTGCCGCGGTTGACTCACGGCGCGGTGAGCCGGTAGTCCTCGACGACCGGGGGTTCGGCCAACAGCCCGCGCCAGCGGGCCAGGTACGCCTTCATGGTCGGGTCGCCGGCGACGCGCTGCTGATCGCGCTCGTACGCGGCCTGGTCGTCGTAGAGCACCAGTTCGATGAACCGGTGATCGTCGCTCATGTCCTGGAGCAGACGGACCGTGATCCCGCCCGGCGACTCGTAAAACGGGATCGCCTTCCGCAGGAACGCGAGGAACGCCTCGCGCTGGCCGGGCACGACGCGGCATCGCAAGTGAAGATCGATTCTCCCCGGCGTGGTCATGCTGTCATCGTAAAGGTGTTTCGCAGCCCGCGCGCGCCGTCGCCAAGCACCCATGCCGCGCACGCCTTATCGCCCCTACGCCGCTACCGTCGCGCTGCTGGTCTCGCTCCACAGCCCCACCCACATCAGTTGGCACCCGCGGCGATTGGCAGGGTGGCGAACGCGGGTGCGGTTCAGGGGGCGGCTTTCGACCAGTCATCACCGTCCTTGGCCCCGGCATACGCCTCCACCGCCGCGAGCACGCCGGCGATCGCCGCGTCGATTAGCGAATAGACCACGAGCGGACCGATCGTCAGCCGCAGGACCGACGCGACCTTGCCCGGCCTGCGATCGGCGCCCCGGTTCTCCCAGAGCCCTAGCACCGTGCGGGTGGCAACGATTCTGTGGCTGCACACCATAGTGTCCATCGCCCGACCCGCCGTTGGCAGCACGAGACGTGTGCATGGGCTGGCGGCGTTGGTTGGCTATTGAGCCCGGATATGGGGCGTCTGGTCCTTCGCGGGTCCGCCGCGGAGCAGTGCCGCGCTCATGTTCGCCGCCATGCGCTCCGCTGGGATCACGAACGAATGTCGCGCGGCCTCGGGCACGACGCGGGCGACGGTGTGCCGCCACAGGTCTAGCCAGCGGGCAAAGTGCGCCGCGGTGAGTCCGGGGAGGCGCTGATGCGCGTCGAGGGGACGCCCGGCGTACCGGCCCGTGCGCAGCACCACCGTGGACCAGAAGTCGTACATCTTCGGCAGGTGCAGCGACCAGTCCGCGACGTGCCGCGCGAAGATCGGGCCGAGCATGGGATCGTCACGCACGCCCTCGTAGAAGGTGTCCACCAGAGTGCGGATCATCGCCTCGTCGATGGGCGAGACATGCGCGGGCGGGCGACCCTGCTCGGTCAGCGGGAGTTGACGGACAATGTGGTCGGGATCGTCGTGAGTACTCATGGGGTTCTTTCAGCCCTGCCGTCCGAGACTATTCCGCTTCATGGACACGGCGCACGACGCTCTGACGCCGATCGCGGGACCGGCATCAGAAGCGTCGTGCCTGGCTGGCTACGAACTGGTCCGGGATCAGCCCTTGAGCACGGACAAGTCCGCGCCGTGGTTGATGTGGAACGCCTGCCCGCCGATCACCAGCGCGGGGACCGACTTCACGCCGGCTTTCTCCGCCTCGGCGACGCGGGACTTGTTCTGCCCGAGATGGACGATCTCGACGTCGAACTTCGACCGATCCAGGCCCTCGGCAACCGTCCGCTCGGCGGCGACGCAAACGGGGCAACCGGCGTGGTAGAACGTGGCTTTCGTGCTCATGATGTGCTCCTACGTGCTGACATGAATGGCCCGGCGAGATTTCGATGGGCTCCGCCGTGTGCCCGGTCCGTGATTGTCCAGTGCTTGCCCATTCACAAAGACGCTCCAGAGGCGCGGGCGGAGCGCGGCCGCGACCGGCCGCATCTCACCGCAGTCGATCCGGAGATCGGAATCGCCGATCGGTGCATCAAGGAAGAGGCAATGATGCGACTTGGGTCGCCCGGGATACTCGTTGGGACGGAAGTACATGCAGCCGACACACATCCGCGCCGTCGGCACCGCACCCTGGTCCTGAAGCGTGCGGATCATCCCGATCAGGCCCCGCAGCAGCGCCGTCCGCTCCGGCTCGGGTAGCGCGTCGATGGCCTTGACCAAGGATGCCGGCCACTCCGCGGCGGTCGCCGCCTCCGTGGTCCCTCGCTTTGTGAGCGCGAGGATGATGGCCCTTCCGTCAGACTTGGATTGTGCTTTGCGAACCAACCCCTTGGCCACCAACGCGGCGGTCGCCTCGCTGGCCGTCCCCATCGTCATCGCCATCTGTCTCGACACCTCCTTGAGACCGATGGGCTCGGGCGAGCCCGCGAGGATCGACAGGATCTGAGTCTGTGTCGGCGTCAGCCCGCGTCTCCCGGCGGACTGCCAAGATTCGTGCCGCATCACGAGCGAGAGCTTGGCGAGACCGCTGAGGACTCGATCGGACGTGGACGGGTTGGCGTTGGTCCTCGACGGCATAGGCGGCTGACACATAGTATGGAGTCCGAAGCATTTGGACAAGCCGCGGCGCGAAGCCGGTCGCCCAAGGCCGGCGATCCGCGTCAGCGTGTGTGCCATTGGCGATCCGCACGGGTGTGGGCGGGCACTTACGCTGCGGTCTCTCGCGTTCTTCAACTGATGGTCGCCCGATCGCGGCGACCCCGACCGATGTGCTTGGTGTGGCGGCGAAGAGCGCCAAAGATACACCGTCATGATCACCGAATCTCTTACCGCGCTGCTTTCCGCACACGACCTGCCTGAGCCCGCACCACCAGATCCGATGCCGCTGTTCGTGGGGTGGTTCAGGGACGCCGAGGCATGCGGCAAGTACGACGATCCAAACGCCATGAGCCTCGCCACCGCGACACCCGATGGCAGGCCCTCCGTTCGAGTTGTCTTGTGCAAGGGCATTGAGGCAGACACCGGCGCTATTCACTTCTACACGAACTATGGCAGCAGGAAGGGATCGGAACTCGAGCGCAATCCGCTTGCGGCGGTTGTCTTCCATTGGCCCCACGCAAAACGCCAGGCTCGTCTCGAGGGGATTATCGAGAAACTCACCGAGGCCCAAAGCGACGCGTACTTCAAGAGTCGCCCGCTGCTCTCACGTATCGGCGCGAGCATCAGCCGCCAGAGCACGCCGATCGAATCGCGGCGGCAACTCGTCGAAGCGGCCCTTTCGCTCGCGAAGTCGGTCGCCATGGGCCGGGAGATCCGGCGCCCTGAGGATTGGGGTGGATATCGCATGCGTCTCCGGTCCGTGGAACTCTGGTCCGGGCGCGACGGACGACTGCACCAGCGCATCGTGTGGCGCCGCGGATCGACCGATACTGGCGCGGCGTGGACGAGCACGCTTCTCTCGCCGTGAGCGACGTCCATAGGTTGCAACGCGTCGAGTTCGGGCATGACGCCCACGGGACTGCACCCAACTGCGCGGCTTCCGCGGTCAAATGCCTACGGATGCGGCCGAGACCCGGCGCCGTGTGCTTCGCACGAGGCGGGCGGCGGCGCACATCACTCGCGCTTGAAGAGCGTGAGCACGAAACGCGTGGGCTCAAGCGCCGTCAGCCGGTGCGGGGCGTTCGCGGGCATCAGCAGCCAGTCGTTCGGCCCCATGATCTTCTCGGCCGAATCGACACCGAATCGCAGGCGCCCCTCGAGCACCTGGACCGTGGCGACGAACGGCGCCCGGTGCTCGCTCATCTCCTGCCCGGCATCCATCGCGAAGATCACGACCTTACCCTCGGGCAGATTCAGCAGGGGCTTGCTTACCGTGGCACCGGGCACGATCGGGCAGATCTGGAGCAGGTCGAGGAACTCGGGTACGGTGGCATTAAGAAGCGGGGCGGCCATGTGAGGCTCCTTGCATCCGACTACGCGGACGCGGCGACGCGGGGCAGTGCAACACTCACAGTACTCCACGGGTATCGGCGGCGGCACGCGAAGACCCGTGAGACCGACCAACGATCGCGGGCGGCCAAGTTTCCTCCCTCCGCACACACCGCCCGCTCCCGGATCGGCACACCCGGCCTCCGCCGGTCGATGAAGTCGTCGACGCCGGCGAACGTTCCTGCCCGGCGAGAAGCGCACCCGGAGACGGCATCGAGCAGGGACGTTCGAATCACGCGAGTCACACCTCCGCGAACTTCGCCGTGAAGTGCCGCAGCACGTCGGGGGCCTCGCCGATCCGCAGCCCTCGCATCCGCGTGCGCATCGCGAACAGTTCGGCGCACGCCTCGGCGACATAGTCGTAGTGGCTCTGCGTGTACGCGCGGCGTGGCAACGCGAGACGCACGAGTTCCATCGTCGGCGGCGCGGCCGGGCGCGGGCCCGCCATCACCGAGCCGATCTCGCACGAACGGATCCCCGCGATGCGATAGAGCCCGCACACGACCGCCTGCCCGGGGAACTGGTTCGCGGGGATATGCGGGCAGAAGTGCCCCGCGTCGATGTAGATCGCGTGCCCGCCCGGCGGCTCGATGATCCGGATTCCCGCCGCGAGCAGTTTCTCTCCCAAGTACGCAACGCTGCGGATGCGGTACGAGAGGTAGTCCTCCTCCATCACTTCTTTGAAGCCCTGCGCCATCGCCTCAAGGTCGCGGCCCGCGAGCCCGCCGTAGGTGACGAAGCCCTCGGTGAGAATGAGCAGGTTGCACGCGCGTTCGAACAGCGCCTGGTTCTTGATGAGAAGCAATCCGCCGATGTTCACGAGCCCATCCTTCTTCGCCGAGATGGTCGCCCCGTCGGCCAGGTCGAACATCGCCCGCGTGATCTCGCGGACGCCAATCCCGGCGCATTCGGGCTCGCGGAGCTTGATGAACCACGCGTTCTCCGCGAAACGGCAGGCGTCGAGGAAGAACGGCAGCCCATGCCGGTCGCACACCGCGCGGACCGCGCGCAGGTTGGCGAGGCTGACCGGCTGACCGCCGCTGGTGTTGTTGGTGATTGTCATCATGACCAGCGGGATATTCTCGGCACCGACCTCGGCGATCAGGCGCTCGAGCGCCGTCACATCCATGTTCCCCTTGAAGGGATGGCGGTCGGAGGGGACCGACGCCTCGGGGATCGGCAGGTTCACGGCCCGTGCGCACCCGTGCTCGATGTTCGCGCGTGTTGTGTCGAAGTGGGCGTTGTTTGGCACGACCTTGCCCGGGCCACCGACGAGTTCGAAGAGGATGCGCTCGCTCGCGCGTCCCTGGTGGGTCGGAAGGAGGTTCGCAAACCCGGTGAGTCCCATCACCGTTTCCTTGAGCCGCCAGAACGACTGGCTGCCCGCGTAGCTCTCGTCGCCGCGCATGATCCCGGCCCACTGCTCGCTGCTCATCGCGCTCGCCCCGGAGTCGGTAAGCAGGTCGATGAGCACATCCTCGGCACGCAACAGGAACGGATTGAAGTGAGCCTCGCGGAGCAGTGCATCCCGCTGCTCGCGCGTAGTCATCCGAATCGGCTCCACGGCCTTGATACGGAACGGTTCGATGATGGTCTTCATGACGGATTCCACTCCATGACTTTGGCAGAGACCGATGACCAGGCTTTGCCGCGTGCCGCTCGCGCCCCGATGATGCCCACACCACATCGTCGCCTCACCCGGCCCACACCGCCCGCTTCCAGATCGGCACATCCTGCTTCAGGCGGTCGATGAAGTCGGCGACGGCGGCGAGGGTTTCAACGCGGTGCGGCGCGGCGACCTCCAGCACGAACGAGACCTCGCCCACGCCGACGCGCCCGCGGCTGTGCAGCGCGACGATCGACCGCAGCCCGTGACGCTCCGCCACGCTTGCGGCCAGCGCTTCCAGCCCACGCTGGGCCATCGGGTCATAGGTCTGGTAGTCCAGCGCGAGCAGGTCACGCTCCACGTCCGCCGCCTCAGGGTCACGCTCCGCTCGGCGGACGACTCCCTCAAAGCGCAGCGTCGCCCCGATCGTGCCGTCGTGCGCGAGCGAGCGCCACTGGTCCGCGTGGGCGAGCAGTGCGCGGGCCACACACTCGGGTGTGAGCGGGCCATCGATGATGAGCGCGAAGACCATCAGCCGCCCCCCACAAGCGTGATGAGCGCGACCTCATCGCCCGGCCGGATCGCGTGGTCGCCCCTGGCGAAGGAATGGTTCACGGCGAGGCGACCCGACGCTGGCGGCGGCAGGGCGAACTTCAGCGCCGGGTGCTGCGCGTGCAACGCGGCCAGTACCTCGCGTACCGTCGGCGCCTCGCCCACGTCCACAGTCACGCGGTCGGACTTCGCCCCGAGGGACGCCGCACCGAAGATGAGCACCTCAACCTGCATCGCGGAAGTGTATGGTTTGGTGGCTTCAGACGCCGGAGGTGTGTGCATGGGCTTTCGCGGACAGGACTTTGCCTTCGACTCACCCGCAGCGGCGGTGGCGGGATTGGTCGCGCGCCTCGCGGGCGCTGGCGCGGCACGCCCGCCCGAGGCCGTCGCGCTCGACGCTGCACGCGGGCGGGTGTTGGCCGAGGATGTCCGCGCCGACCGCGACAGCCCGGCCTTCAACTACTCGGCGATGGACGGCTACGCCGTGCGCGCGGCGGATGTGGAGGCGGTGATTCGCCGCGCGGACGAGGGCGCGAGCGCTACGCTCGCGGTCGTTGGAGAGTCCCGCATCGGGGCCGCGCCGCCGGTGCTGCCGGGCGAGCCGCACGGTGCAGGCATGAGCGCCGCCCCGGCTGGCGAGGGAGGACGGGCCATCCGCATCGTGACCGGGGCGGCGATCCCCGAGGGCGCGGACGCCGTGCTGCGGCGGGAGGATGTCGTAGAGCACGGCGCGGGGTTGGCAGCAGACGGCGAGTGCATCACCTCGATCTCGCTCGCGCCGAACGTGGCCACACGAGGCGGAGTGCGCGTCGGCGACAACATCCGGCGTCGCGGCGAGAACGCCCGCGCGGGAGAGACGGTGCTGACGGCGGGGACCGTGCTCACCGCGGCTGCGCTCGGCACGCTCGCGGCGGTCGGGTGCGTGTGGCCGCGCGTGCATCCGCGCGTGCGTGTGGCGGTCATCACCACGGGCGATGAACTCGTGTCCCCGCAGGCGACGCCCGGTCCATACCAGATTCGCAACAGCAACGCTGCAGTCATCCGCGCGGTGCTCGGGTCGCACGCGTGGATCGAACTCGTCACGCGCCCGGACGGCACGTTCATGCACGCGGGCGATGAGGAAGGTGCGCTGGACGCGGTGCTCAAAGCCGCCATCGGGCACGCCGATGCCGTTGTGCTCACCGGCGGCGTTTCGATGGGGCACCGCGACCCGGTGCGGGCGGCGGTGGAACGCTGCGCCGCGGTTGCGGCCGAGGGCGGGGCGGAGATCGTCTTCCACGGCCTGCCGCAGCGACCCGGAAAGCCCATGCTCGGGGCGGTGGTGCGTCGCGTGGGCGGTGCGAGCGCCGATGAGCGAGTGCCCGTCTTCGGCCTGCCCGGCAACCCGATCTCGGCGATGGTCACCTGCACGCGGATCGTGCTCCCGGTCCTCGCCTCGCTCGCGGCTGCTTCGGCGGATCGAGCGCCGGTCGTGGGCGTGCCGCGGCTCGTGACCCTCGCCAATCCCGACGGCAAGACGCTCGACCTGTGGTGGCACCGGCTGGTGCGGATCAACGCCGTGGGGGGGGCGGGAATGGCCGAACTGGTCGACGGACGCGGCTCGGGGGACATCATCGCTGGCGGGCGCAGCGATGGGTTCATCGAGGTGCCTCCGACGACTGCCTCGCACTGCACCGCGTCCGCACGGGCCACGCCCGCGCTCGTACCCTTCTATCCGTGGCCGACGTAGCGGGCACGGATGCGCCGTGCCTGTGCCGACACGTCCCTCACTCGCGCCGCGGCGCCCACGCAGAGACAGGATTTATCGATGACGAACCACCCCGGATCACCCGCGACTGTCCCGCTCTCCCACGTCGCGCCCGACGGCACCGCGCGGATGGTGGATGTGGGCGACAAGCCGATCACCGCGCGATCCGCGACCGCCGAGGGATTCGTCCGCATCTCGCCGGAGCTCGCGCGGGCCATCCGAGAGAACACGGTCAAGAAGGGCTCGATGCTGGAGGTCGCCCGCCTCGCCGGGATTCTCGCCGCCAAGCGCACCGACGAACTCATCCCGCTCTGCCACACGCTGCCGCTGGACGCGGTGGATGTGCAGGCGAGCCTCGAAGAGGGCCGCGTGCGCGTGACCGCGACGGTCCGCACGCAATCGCGCACGGGCGTCGAGATGGAGGCCCTCACCGCCGTGAGCATCGCGTGCTTGGCGGTCATCGACATGGGCAAGGCCATTGACAAGGGGCTCGTGATCGAGAGCGTGCGCGTGCTGGAGAAGCACGGCGGGCGCAGCGGGTCGCACACCACCGCGCCGACGCCGCCGGGAGTCCGCCCATGAGCGGCGAGGCGTACCCCATCCGGGCCGCCGTGCTCACCGTCAGCGACCGCTGCTCTCGCGGCGAAGCGGTGGACACCTCCGGCCCCGGCCTCTGCGAGATGCTGCGGTCGCGCCTGAACGCGGTGATCGTCGCGACGCGCTGCCTGCCCGACGAGGCAGACGCTCTCGCCGCGTGCTTCGTCGAGTGGAGCCGCGCCGAGGCCGGGATCGACCTCGTTCTGAGCACCGGCGGCACCGGCTTGGCCCCGCGCGACGTCACGCCCGAAGCGGCCAAGCGCGTCTTTGAGCGCGAGCACAGCGGCCTGATGGAACTCGCCCGCCTGCGCTGCATGAGCAAGACTCCGCGCACGTTCCTCTCCCGCGGCGTGGCGGGCACCATTGGACGCACGCTCATCCTCACGCTCCCGGGCTCCGTGCGCGGCTCCAGTGAGAATCTCGAAGCCCTGCTGGACATCCTGCCCCACGCCGTCGAGACGCTGCGCGGCGAAGTGCAGGACGACGGCCGCCCAGACGCCGCCGCCGTGACCGGAAAGGTCATCCGTCATGAGCGATGACCACGCCTCCGTGTCACCCGAGTTCCTCGCCAGCGTCCAGCCGATCGTGCTCGTCGGCGGCAAGAGCCGGCGTTTCGGACGTGACAAGCTCCGCGAGCCGTGGGGAGAACCGGGCGAGGTTCTTGTGCAGCGCCCGATCGAGGCGCTGCGTTCGATCTTCGGCCCGCGCGTCAAACTCGTGGGCGAGTGCGATCCGAGCATCCTCCCGCTCGCCGACGGCATCATCCCGGACAAGCACGCGGGTGTCGGCCCCATGGGCGGGATCGTGTCGGCGCTTCTGCATTGGGGCGGGCCGGTCTTCGTTTTGGCGGGCGACATGCCGAGCTTCGCGGCGAGCGACGGATGGAGCATTTTGCATGCCGCTGAACTGCGACGTGATTGCCTGGCGGTGTTGGCCGCAACCGATCGGCCCCATCCGTGCGCTGGGTTCTACCTTGCCGCGGCGTTGCCGGTCCTCTCCGATTGCCTCGCACGAGGAGACTACCGACTTGCCACGGCGATACCGGAGCGGGCGACTCTGATGGTGCTCGTCGCCGCGGGTTCGGTCACGAACCTGAACGCGCCTGCGTGATCGGCTGACGTGCCTAGGTCGGAGACACGGACGGCCAAACTCGAGAACTGGGGCGCATCAATGTACCACTTGGGCGACGAAACAGGCCGAACGGCACGACAGGCTCTTGAAAAAGCCCGCGGTCCGCGCCGGATGAACTGTTGCCGTCGCAGTATTCGTGCTGAAGGCCTACGCCGAGAGGAGTCCCGCCGCATCGGGAAACTATCATCCCCCGATGCCCAAGCCGACGCCCGAGCCGAAACTCTGGAAGAACATCGCTGCCATGCTCGATGAGATGGACGATCGATCTCTGCGTGGCCTGGTGCACGATCTCTACAAACTTGCCCCGGAGAACCGCGCGTTCCTGGCGGCCTGGATTGGCGACGAGGATGCGTCGGTTGAACTGCTTGACGGGTACAAGGCCAAGATCACGGCCCAGTTCGTATCGCGTGGGCGGGGGGGAGGACCGAGGCTCAACGGCGGCTGCGATCTGGCGCTGTGCCGACGCCTTATCAAGGAGTATCGCCGCGTCACCACAGCACCCGAGATGCTCGGCGGGTTCGATATCCGCGGCACCATCGACCTCGGCCTGCACTACATCGAGGTCGGCACAAACTACGCTAACCAGCTCGGCTGGGACGAAGAGCGGCCCTACACCAGCATGGGCGCGGTGGCGGTGGAGAACTCGAGGCTGTGCCGAGACAAGAGCGGCCAGAAGTGGGCCGGTGTGTTCCTGCCCCGAGTCCGGGCCGTCGCAAAAGCGGCTCGGGACATCGGTTACGGGTTCGGCGATGACCTGGCCGACATGGTGGCTGAGTTCGAGGAGATAGCCGCCGCATTCGAGGTGAGGCGAGCAAAGCGATCGTTGTGATCGGCGTTAGCGCGGTTGCGGGCGGACCTACGCCGCCAATCGGTAGTAGTGCATCAGCACGCCACCGAGCCGGGTTCGGCACCGCACAGCGCCGTTGCAACCCGCCGATCGCAGCGGGGGAGGCCTGCCCACCGGCGTGCGGAACTCGATCGCCGAGTGGGGGCGCTCCTGGTTGTAGTGCTCGATGAACTCGGCGGTCAGGTGATCGAGGTGCGCCGTGCCCATGACGATGAACTTGTCCAAGCATTCGTCCTGGATGGTCTGGATGAACCGCTCAACGTGGGCGTTGAGGTTCGGGGCGCAGTGCGGCAGGCGCACCGGCGTGATGTCGTGGGCCCGCAGGGCTTCGTCGAACGGTCGCCCGAACTTGGTATCGCAGTCACGCGTGAGTACGCGGCACTCGGTTGCTCCATCGCCGGCCGCGGTCTTGAGCAGCGGAACCTGCGCCACGACCCACTCGGCATCCGGATGTTCCGTGCTCGCCGTGGCGACGGCACGGCGTGTGGCGACGTTGACGAGAACGAGCGTATACGCGTCGCGGAAGCCCCATTTCGTGACGATCCGGTGCCGCAGGAAGTCGCACGCCCACAGGGTCTTGGCGTGGGACTTGATGAACTGGTCCCAGGTCGCCTCGCCGCGTTCCGGGCCGGTCGGCAGCCCCGCATCCTTTAAGATGTTGACGACGGTGCTGCGTGAGACCTTCACGCCCAGTTTCTTGAGCTCGCCGAGGATGCGGGTGTAGCCCCAGCCGGTCTCCTTCGCCAGCCTCAGTACGAGCCGCCGAATCTGTTCGGGCGACTTCGGCCGTCCCGGCTTCCGCCCGGTCTTTCTCTTGGGGCGGCGCTTGTCGGCTTCGCGGATCCACCGCAGGAAGGTCTGGGGTGTGACGATCGTCACCAGCGCCTTGTTGGCCGATCCGAGGGGCTTGGCCAGGCGAACCAGCCGAGACCGCTCTGCGGGCGTGACCCGGACGGGCCCGTCGATCTTCGAGCGGAGGACCTCGTTCTCGGCTTTCAGGTATTGAATCTGGCGGCGCAGGTCGGCTTGGGTGGACCCGGCCAAGACATCAAGCAGGCGGCGGAAGAGATTTGGCATCGCCGAGTCGTCGGGGCTCCGGGGTGGGGGCAGGGGGGAGGGTGCAAAAACGTGCGACTTTGAGACTCGGCACCGCCGAGCTGCGATTCTGGCTCGCCCGCCCCCCCAATCCGGTCTCAACCAGTCGTCGGCGTGAGACTTCTCAGCCTGGCCGCAACCGGCGGGCGCGTCGGCAGAACCCGGGCGTCTCCCATATCGTCCCCGCGGACCGCGCGGAGGTCACCCCGCGACGCCACATAGCAGGTCTGGAGTATTTGTACCCCGCTGGCGGCCCTGAAAACGCGGTTTCGGCCCGTCCCCGTTAACGACCCGTGTCGATCGCACACCCATGGGGCCACCCCGAGAGTGGTCCGCCAACCCTCCGAAACGGTCTTGTACAGGGAGTTACCGACGCCCTCGCGGAAACGCGGGGGCGTTTTGGTTTACGGGTCGGGCGTTTTGGACGCCCCGTGCGGTGGTCGGCCCGACTCGCGGAAAGTCCCGTCAGGACGGGGGTTTCCGACGCCTGGGCCGAAACACGCCCCGCCTGCCGCGCTCTCGGTCTTGAAGCCGAATCTCGGGGCCCGACGGCAACCCCCACGGTTGCTCTCGCCCCACCGGCGCCAACCCTCTCGGACTCTCGCGCTCTCTGGTTGACGGGTGGCCTGAGCTTAACAGCAGGGTTGCTCTCGGGGGCCTTCCGCGCGTTTTACTTCGCATCCCTCAGATGCCCCCTGGGTCTCGCGGGGTATCCGAGTCGCGCCCCGAACCTTGCACCATCCTTCAATGTCGTATGACCCCACGCATGAACGACGCTTCCTTTACAATCGGCGGACTATCCAAGGCGGCGGGCTTGCCCACCTCGACGGTCCGCTTCTACGAGCGGCGCGGGCTCCTGCGCCCGGACGGGCGCAGCCGGGCGAACTACCGCGTGTACGGGGAGGCGTCGTTGGAGCGGGCGCGGTTCATCAAGGCCGCGCACGGGGCGGGCTTCACGCTCGCGGATATCGCCAGGCTCCTGGTCGAACTGGACGGTGATTCCGACTCCTGCGCGCACGTGCAGCACCTCATTGCGGGACGGCTCACGAAAGTCTCCGACCAGTTGCGCCATCTGGAGCACGCCCGCGTGGTGCTCAACGGCTGGCTGGCGGAGTGCCGTCGGGCCGCCCGGTCGGGCCGGTGCGTGGTGTTGGAGGGGCTGCGGACGCCGGAGCCGCCTCTCCCTGCCACCCGGTCGGGCCCTCGAAAGAAAATGTCAAAGTCGCCTTGACCTTGCACCCATGTGCAAGGCCGATACTCAAGGAAGAAGATGGCGCCGGCGTCTCCCGGCGCGGGCCAACAAGGAGTCCTGCCATGAGAAAGACGTCGATCGCTTGGACCATGACCATGCTGGCCGCCGCTGGAACGGCGGTCGGCGCATACGCCCTTGCCAAGGGCGGCAATGCCACTCGCGCCGATTGCCCGGGCACGATCGTGTGCCCGCTGACCGGCGAAGCCGTCTGTCGGGACGAGTGCCCGCTGACCGACGGGGCTCGCGACGCGTCGCCCGTCTCTCCGTGTTGCGGCGGGAGTGTGGACGCCACGACACCTCACGCGAAGCCCGCCGCCAAGAAGGGGTGCTGCCCATGACGCACGCGATCCGCGTACTCACGACGATGCTTGTCGTGCTGGTGGCCGCGATGCTGGCGTGCTGCCCATCTTGTTCCGGAAGTTGACGCGAGCGGCTCGCCGAGTTCCCGTTTCCCCCAAGGAGTAATGATGTCAAACTGCTGTACTGGGCTCAACGCCTCACGCGAGCCGGACGGCCTCCACCTGGTGATCGTCGGCGGCGGCTCAGCGGCCTTCGCCGCGGCCACCCGCGCCGCCGAGCTGGGGGCACGGGCCACCATCATCAACGACCGCCTCCCGATCGGGGGTACGTGCGTCAATGTCGGCTGCGTCCCGTCCAAGACGCTGATTCGAGCGGCGGAGTCGCTCCACCGCGCATCCCACGTCCGTTTCGACGGCATCGAATCGTCCAGCCGCGTGGCCGACTTCGGCGCTGTGATCCGGCAGAAGCGGGATCTCGTCGAGTCGCTCCGGCAGGCCAAGTACCTGGATGTCGTTGCCGACCTTCCGGGCGTCAGGATCGTCCAAGGGAGGGCGAAGTTCGTCGCGCCCCGCACCGTCGAGGTCAACGGCGAGCGGATCGCGGGCGACCGCGTGCTCATGGCCACCGGGGTCTCACCGCACGTGCCGCCGATCCCAGGTCTGGCCGACGCGGGCTACCTGACCAACGAGTCGCTCTTCGAACTCGAGGAACTGCCCGAGTCGCTCATCGTGCTGGGCGGGCGGTACGTGGCCCTGGAGTGCGCCCAGGCCTACGCCCGCTTCGGGAGCAGGGTAACCGTGCTCCAGCGGTCCGATCGCATCCTGCCCAGCGAGTCCGCCGACCTCACCGACGCCTTGACCGGCTACCTGCGAGCCGAGGGCATCGAGATCGTGACGGGCGTAACGACCGACGCTGTCCGCCGTTCGCAGGGCGCGACGGTAGTCGAGACAACCGTGAATGGTGAGACGAGGTTGTTCCGCGCCTCGCACCTGCTGGTGGCGACGGGGCGACAGCCGAACACGAGCGGCATGGGCTTGGCGGATGTCGGGATCAGGCTCGACAAGGACGGGTTCCTTACCGTGGATGACACGCTGCGGACCACCGCGACGGGCGTCTACGGGGCGGGTGACGTGATCGGGGCCCCCGAGTTCGTCTATACGGCGGCGTACGAGGGCGCGCTCGCGGCCGAGAACGCCCTGACCGGCTCTGATCGTGCGCGGGACTACACGGCGCTGCCCTGGGTGGTCTTCACCGACCCCCAGGTGGCGGGCGTCGGGCTGGATGAGGCCCAGGCCCGCGAACAGGGCTTCGACGCCGATGTTGCGACGCTGCCGCTCACACACGTGCCCCGCTCGCTCGCCGCGAGAGACACGCGCGGGTTCATCAGGCTGATCCGCGACCGGAGCACGGATCGGCTGCTGGGCGCACGCGTCCTCGCTCCCGAGGGATCGGAACTGCTGATGGAGCTTGCCGTGGCGATCAGGTTCAAGATCACCGTGACGGGACTTCGGCAGATGTTCCACCCCTACCTCACGCTCGGCGAGGGCGTGAAGCTCGCGGCGATCACTTTCGGTAAGGACGTGGCCAAGCTCAGCTGCTGCGCCACCTAACGATCAGGAGACCATGCGATGGACCGCCCCACCAAGAAGGAGCCCGCCATGATGAACCGTTGCCTCTGTCTGTCTCTCGCCGCCGCGGCGGCGTGCGCCATCACCCTCGCCGCGGCCCCGGCGCTCGGCCAAGGATGCTGCGAGCCCGCCGGTGGAAAGCAGGCGGCGGCCCCCGCGTCCGAACCGCGCGCCGGTGTCAAGCCCGCCACCGTCAACCTGACCATCGGCGGGATGTGCTGCGAGCGCTCCGCCGGGGCCATCACCCAGGCCCTGAAGGGCCTGGACGGGGTGCGTGCGGCAAGTATCTCCTTCGAGCGCGGTGGCGGCGCCGTGGAGTACGACCCCGCACGCGCCGACCCGGCCCGCATCGTGGAAGCCGTCCGCGCCATCAAGCGCATGAGCGGCACGGGGACGTACGAGGCCGCGCGGAACCTCCTGGCCGAGCGCGTGACGCTGTACGAGGTGCCGCTGGTCTGCCCCGCGGCGCCGCAGATCGGATGCGGCAGCCTCGCCAAGCCGACGCTCGCGGCCCTGGAAGAGAGGAGGGGCGTGGCGGAGGCGTGGCTGAACCGGGCCGGGACGGTGCTGGCCGTGGTCTGGAGCGAGGAGGCCACCAAGGGCCAGCGGGAGGAGGGCGCCCGCCTGCTCGCCGATCGTCTCGCATCCGCGCCCAAGGAAGTCGCGGGCGCGGAACGCGAGAAGCGCCTGGCGGAGTTCCTGGGCGTGAGCGGCTGGTACCGCGGCGCGGCGGTGGACCGGCTGAGCGAGCACGAGGCGGGGGTGATCGCCGCGCGGCTGGTCCGGCGCATCCGCGCCGAGGTCTCCGTGGCGGACGACAAGGCCGACGCCCTCGCCGCCGCGCTGGAAGCGGCGATGAAGCAGCGCTTCACCGACAGCGCGGGCGTGGCGAAGCTCTCCAAGGAGCAACTGGCCGATGCCCTGGAGCAGGCGGGCCGCCCGCACCTGGACGACACGGGCGCTGCGGCGCTGCGGAAGGCCGTGGCCGCGGGGCTCAGGCCCCGCGCGGACGAGCGGTGAGCGCGGGCGGGCCCGAAGCCGGCTCGCCGGAAAGGAATCTGGTGACGCATGAACAAAGACAAGGCCGATCGGGTTGACTGCTGCTCGCACCCCCCGGGGGGCAAACCCGTCCCCGGCGCTGCCGCGGGTTCGGAACGGCTCACGCTGGGCGGGTCGGTGCTGGCCGCCGTGCTGTCGTCGGCGTGCTGCTGGCTGCCCCTGCTGCTGCTGGCCTTCGGGGCCTCGGCGGCGGGTGTCTCAGCCTTCTTCGAGCGCTGGCGTCCCCTGTTCCTCATCATCGCCGTGGCCTTGCTGGGCGCGGGGTTCTACGTGGTCTACTTCCGCAAGGCGAGGTGCGCGGACGGTGCGTGCGAGACCGCGCCCCGATCCCGCCGCGTGTTCAGCCAGGTGATGCTGTGGGTGGCCGCGACACTGGTCGCGGCGTTCGCCATGTTCCCGAAGTACGCGGGAACGGTTGCACGCGCGTTCTACGGCGCTCGCGGCGCGGAGTCGACCGCGGCGGTGGACGAGACTCCGGTACATCGCTTCAGCATCGAGGGTATGACCTGCGAGGCGTGCGCGGTCACGCTCCAGGCCGACCTTGAGAAGCTCGACGGCGTGTCATCGGTGCGGGTTGACTATGCGACCAAGTCGGCCGAAGTGCGAGGCAGCGCCCCAGACATCGTGCGGCGCGTTCAGGCCGCCGCTGAGGTGCACGGGTACCGGGCCAGGGCTAGGCAGTGACGGGGGCTCGACCGTCTCCGTTGCGACATCCACGGCCCTACTTCGCCCCGCGTGTTGACCGATGCGCAGCATGGAGAACTCTGGTTCGCCAAGGACGGCCGGCTTGAAGTCGGCGCGATGCCTCGGCTTCGTGGTCGTGGTCAGGAACAACAGTGCGGTCTGATCGGTTGGCGGCAGGTGACCACGCACGTGGGTCACTCGCACCTCCGCGCCATGCCCACTCGCGCCGCAGGTTGACAGTTGGGTTGCTCTCGCCCCCCTCGCGCGCGACTTCGGAATCGCATCGCGTAGGTATCCAGTAGCCAGCGGCGTCGTGCCGCGGGCGACCGATCCCTGCCCCCCATCACCACGACCGACCACGGACGGGTGAGCATCTCCGAAGGAGTGCGCGATGTCGCTGCGCCCTGATCCGACTGACCCCGCGGACATGTCGCCGGAGCAGCGCCTCGACGAGGTCGCCAACATCTTGGCTCGCGGGATTCTGCGGCTGCATGGGCGAGTTCCCGCACATCTCGGCCCCGCCGAGAATCTGCCGGAAACCTCTGCCACATGCCTTGAACTCTTGGCCCTTCCTCGCCCTGATGGCGTCGCTGGTTAACGGCCAGAGAAAGGCGGTGATGTCCGATGCTGAACGTAGGCCAGAAGGTGAACGAGTTGCGGCGCATGACCGTTGGCGAACTCCGCCGCGAGTACGCCGAGGTCTTCGGCGAGCAGACGCGTTCGTTCCACAAGGAGTTCCTCGTCCGCCGGATCGCGTGGCGGATTCAGGCCAACGCCGAAGGCGGCCTGCCCGACCGGGCGCGGCAGCGGGCGCTGGAAATCGCCAACGACGCCGACCTCCGCACGCGAGCGCCCGTCGGGGCCGAGCCCGTCAAGGTGGCGGCCCGCGCCCCGGGTGGCCGCGTGGTGACCAAGCGGGTAGAGGCCCCCGCCGACGCGCGGCTCCCGATGCCGGGTGCGCTGCTGACGCGGGTGTATCGGGGCCGCACAATCCGGGTCCGAGTCCTACCAAACGGGTTTGACTTCGACGGAACGATCTACAGGTCGCTCTCGGCGGTCGCGCAGGCGGTCACCGGGGCGCACTGGAACGGATATCTGTTCTTCGGGATTCAGGCACCCAAGGACGCGGAGGCGCGATGAGCCGACAACGACCCAACCAGATCACCGGCAAGCTCCCCGCTGTGCGATGCGCCATTTACACCCGCAAGAGCAGCGAGGAGGGCCTCGAACAGGAGTTCAACTCGCTCGACGCTCAGCGCGAGAGCGGTGAGGCGTACATCCGGAGCCAAGCGGGCGAGGGATGGGCGTGCATGCCCGACCGCTACGACGACGGCGGATTTACCGGCGGGAACATGGACCGGCCGGCGCTCAAGCGGCTCATGGCCGACATCGAGGCGGGCAGGATCGACTGCGTCGTGGTCTACAAGGTGGACCGGCTCAGCCGCTCGCTGCTCGACTTCGCTCGCATGATGGAGGCGTTCGAGCGCCACAAGGTTTCGTTCGTCTCCGTGACCCAGCAGTTCAACACGGCCTCGTCGATGGGGCGGCTGGTCCTCAACGTCCTCCTGTCGTTCGCCCAGTTCGAGCGCGAGATCATCTCCGAGCGGACGCGTGACAAGATTGCCGCGACGCGCCGGAAGGGAAAGTGGGCTGGCGGGCACCCGATTCTCGGCTACGACGTGGACCCGCGAGGGTTCCGGTTGGTAGTCAACGAAGAGGAAGCAGGCCGCGTCCGCGACATCTTCGGGCTGTACCTCGAGCACCAGTCGCTGATCGCCACTGTCAAAGCCATCGATGGCCGCGAGTGGCTCAACAAGCAATGGACAACGCGGAAGGGCAAGGTGCGAGGGGGAAAGCCGTTCGACAAGAACAGCGTGTTCAAGCTGCTGACCAACATCGCGTACCTCGGGAAGGTGAAGTACAAGAACGAAGTCCACGGCGGGGAGCACCGGGGCATCGTCGATCCCGCTGTCTGGCAGCGCGTCCAGCAGTTGCTGGCCCGCAACGGGCGCACGGGCGGCGCGGCCGTCCGCAACAAGTACGGCGCGCTCCTGAAGGGCCTGCTCCACTGCGCCCCCTGCGGCTGCTCGATGGGGCACACCTATTCGACGAAGAACGGGAACATCCAGTACCGCTACTACGTCTGCCTGCGGGCGCAGAAACGCGGCTGGCATACCTGCCCGTCGAAGTCCATCCCCGCCGCCGAGATCGAGCGCCTCGTGGTTGAGCAGATCCGGGCCATCGGGCGCGACCCCGCCTTGCTCGGCGCGACGATGAAGCACTCGCGGAAGCAGGCGAAGGACGCCATCGCGGCACTGGAGACGGAGCGGGGCACGCTTGAGCGGGAGTTGAAGCGCCACTACCGCGAGGTCCGCACGCTGGCGACCGAGGCGGGCGCATCCAACGGCGTCGGGGCAGCGCGGCTCGGGGAACTGAACGAGCGCATCCGAACGGGCGAGCAGGCCATGACCGCGCTGCGGGAGCGTTCTGTCGCCCTCAGCCGTCAGATCGTGGACGAGCGGGAGGTCGCGGACGCTCTGGCCGCGTTCGACCCTGTATGGGAGACGCTGACGCCGAAGGAGCAGGCTCGCGTGGTGCGCCTACTCGTCCAGCAGGTTGACTACGACGGCGCGGCGGGCACGGTCTCGCTGACGTTCCACGCGGATGGCCTGAAGGCGATCGCGGCCGAGGTTGAGGAGGAGGTTTCGGTATGACGAACCCGGCATCGCCGCGTATCGAGTTCAAGGTCCACTTCCAGGCGACGCGCCGCGGGAAGAAGAGGGCGATCGTCGGCGAGAGGCGTGCGAGCGCCGCCGTGCCGCCCGGCAACGTGGCCCGCGTGACGCGGCTCATGGCGCTCGCCATCCGCTTCGAGCAGCTGATCCGTGACGGTGTGGTGCTCGACCTCGCCGACATCGCCCGCCTCGGGCACGTCACCCGCGCCCGCGTTACGCAGGTCATGAACCTGCTACATCTCGCGCCTGACATTCAGGAGGCGATCCTGTTCCTGCCGCGCGTCGAGAGTGGGCGGGACCCGATCACGGAGCGCGACCTCCGGCCCGTCGCGGCGGTGCCGGATTGGCGGAAGCAGCGAGCCATGTGGAGAGCTATCGCCACCTCTGTTGCGTTCGGCTCTTGAACGGGTTTGCGATTCGTCCGTTGATGACCGGTGGTGGACATCACGGGACGCTCGTACCATATCTCGTACCCGGTTGCGTGAGTTCAGTCGGCTAGGATTCCGTCCGGGTCATCTTGACTTGGGCTGCGCCAGAGCGTGCTGCGTTCGTGGCGAGGAATCACACGATGCCGGCACCGAAATCACCGTCACAGTCATTCTGGAAGGACGACCTCGAGGTCCACGTCGAGCACGTGCTGGCGCAGGCCAGCAACGGCAGCTTGGGAGCATGGATCTCGCGACGTACTGGGCGTCAACTCTCCATCATTTGTGAGGCGCATGGGCTTGAGACGGCATCCACCCAGAAGATGCGAGACTCTGTCCACGAGCTCAACGGTGAACTGACTCCATATGTGCTGGTTGAGCAGTTCTCCCAGTTCAAGTCCAAGGTCGCTGTTCTCGACTTCGCTCGCGGATCTCTGCCAGACGCCGTTGTCACCTCGTGCTTGAAGGGTGACGATGATCCGGATAAGACGGCGCTCCTCTTCGCCATTTACCAGCAGCGATGGTCGGACCTGCGCCTGGTTTTCCACCTCGACAAGATCCACAAGTCCGGCTTCGCGCGCATGCGCCTCCGTGGCAAGCCACGCGCTCAGAAGGAGTCTTTCGCAGCGTTCTTGAACGACAAGTCCGCGAAGGCCATTCTTGCGGCCTTCGACAAGTCGCGCCGAGACCGTCTCACCAGTGAGCTGAAGAGCGTCATCACCCGTCAGAATCAGGTCCTCGTGTTCATCCGGCGTGCCGAGCGCCCCGACCACCTGGTGCGATCCGGAGGTGGCGTGATCCACGGCTACAGGTCGGAGTGGATCATCCTCGCGTTCTCGGCTGATGCGGCCCGCGTTGACATCTCCTCGGTCAGCATTGACACGCCGCTCGACGTCGCCAATCGCATCGCCTCTGCCTACTTCAAGAAGGAGTGCGAGTACGAGAACGAGAACGTCGCAACCGATCCCGATCAGATTGAGACGTTCCTCACCAGCATCCGCGACGTGTCGGACGGTCCGCTCGTCCTGGTCGAGATCTCGTATGGCAGCTCTCCGCTGGCGGGCTCGCCCGCAATCCGCCTTCGGCAGAATGACGCCACGTCGATTGGCGATGCGATCGCTCACTTTGAGAAGGCCATCGGCAAGCTGAGGATCGAAGACATCGAGAGCGTCAAGGTCATGTTCCGCAAGAAGCGCGTCAGCCTGATTCTGGATGCGCCCGAAGGCGAAGCACAGGGCAACGTGGTTCGTTACTCCGATCACCGGTTGAACGCCTTGGAACGGGTCGAGTTCGAGAATCATCTGCGAGACGCTCATGGCATCACCGTCCTCTCCACCGAGAAGCGATTCAAGCGTCCGTCGTGACGATATCGCCCTCCTGCTCCGCGATGGATCAGCGATCCGTCAGCCGTCGGATGGCTTGCGCCAGGCGGCCGTGGCACTCGAGCGCGATGGGTTAGTTGCCGCGACACATCAGCACTATGTCAAGTGCGCTGACCCACAGGACGCCGACTTCCGCTTCACGAAGAACCGCAGTTGTCCAGGAAAGGTGTACTTGTTCGGCGGGCTTGACGAGGCAGGGCACGACTACCGCTGCCCGGAGTGCGAGCGCGCCGTGTTTCCCCATCGCACGGGAAAGCGGAAGCATGCCGAGCTGAGAGTTTCGCTCAAGCCTGATGGGGTTCATGAATTCGTCGCGTCGCTGGTCGCCAGCGCCGGCGACGTCAAGCCGCTGTGCAAGGGCGTCTTCCGGGTAGAGAACGCCCAGCGCACGTCACACCTGTGCGTGGCGGACATCTGCGGGGACGAGAAGTACCTTGCCCGTGAGTGGGCGCTGCATCAGCCCACTCTCTACATGACCATCGACGAACGTACAAGCGGGGAGCGGCTCCTTCCCGAGGACTGGCTGGCCCGGGTGACGTTGGCGGATGCCATCTGCGGCAGCGTGGATGTCGGTGCCCGACTGGCTGAAGTCGCCCAGCAGGCATCGCCTCGGTCTGTCGCCAGTGTCTCCATCCCTGTCTACAGAACCGGACCTCCGCTCATTGGCGCTGAGCGCCTCGCGGCGGCAGGTGGTGTGCACACGGACCCGGCCCGCATCGAAGTGAAGCCGGACCTCGCTGCGACTGCCGGCGCTGACGGGGTGTTCCCGCCTCGCACCATCGTGTTCCGCGGCGTTAGACACACATGTGAGCTCACGGCGCTGGAGGCGAAGTTCGTAGCCGCGGTGCTCGGCAACGTGGATACGGAGATCGGCACGCTCATGAACTCCGGCAATGGTGCTGTGTGGCAAGAGCCGTATACCTCGGGAAAGCGGGCCAAGATCTCGCAGTTGCTGACGCGGCTTAATTCAAAACTGCTGGACGCATCTCCGTCGCTGCGAATCCAGTACACGCTCAAACGCGGGATGTCCGTGGTGTCGAGATCCGAGGCGCCGACGTCACCGTCGCCATCCCAAGTCACTCAATGACAGTTCGATGACAGAAGACTTTGCCGCCAGTCATTGACGGCGAGCCCTGATTCCTCTCGTTCAGACCGTCACACGGATGGTCTGCATGCGAAAGGAATCACTCGCCAATGCTCGATCCCACCCACGACCCCTTCGACCCGCACACCACCCATCTGATCCGATCCAAGGCCCGCCGTCTCTGCCGCGTCGCCGGCTTTACGTCCAGCGACTTCGACGATGTCGTCCAGGAACTGCGGTTCCACCTGTGGCGACGGTTGAAGCGGTTCGATCCCGCCGTGGCGGCATGGACCACGTTCGCCTCGTTCGTGCTCGACAAGCGCTGCATCTCCCTCGCTCGCGAGCGATCAGCGGACAAGCGATGCTGCCGGCGTGAGCAGTGCTCGCTGAACGATCAGATCCTCGACGACTCGGGGCGACTCGTCGAGCGGCATCAGACAACTCCGGAAGCAGCAAGCACACGGCAGCGGCTGAACGATCTTGCGCGTGATCTCGCGGACCTGCGGGAGCGTCTTCCCTCGGCTACGCACCGCTTGTTCATGGACGCGCTCGCTCGGGGCGGCACCGTCAACTCGATCGGCACGGAACTCGGCTTGTCGCGGCGCGCTGCTGCGCGGCACTTCGCCGAATTGCAGCGCCTGTTCGAGGACGCCGGGCTGCGCGTCTACCTGTAGCGCGCATTCGCGCAACGCCACCGCGTAGGTATCCGGTAGTCGGCCATCACCGTCAGAGGGACAGACCATGTCGCAGAACGTCTACCGCTATGCATTCGACTCCAGCGTTCACTTCCCTGACGTGGTCGCCACGCTTGACCTCGCAATCCTCGCCATCGAGAGCCTGCGAGGGGAGTCAAGAACCAGGCTGGATGCTCGCTTCACCGCAGATCCTGATCGGCGAGCGATCGTGCTGGATGCCACTACCGAGGTTGGGCAGGAGCTGAATCAGGTGTTTGTGGGGTTTGCGCGGCGCGAGTTTGGCGAGAAGGCGTTCGCCGTGACTCGAGCAGACTCCACTCCTCCCGAACGCGAGAGGGGCCACACCTCCTGAACTGCATGCTGCCGCTCGTCCGCCTCGGCCAGGGCGACTTTGTCCGCGACATCCTTCCTCACGATCTCGACCTCACTGGAGAACCCATGACCGCAGCCAGCCTCATGAACCAGATCACCAAGGGCCGCAGGCCCAAGCCCCGCCGCGTGATGCTGTACGGCACGCACGGCATCGGCAAGAGCACCTTCGGCGCGATGGCTGAGAACCCGATCTTTATCCCGACCGAGGACGGCCTCGGCGACATCGAGTGCGAGTCGTTCCCGCTGGCGCGGTCGCTCGGCGATGTGATGGCGGCGCTGGAGTCGCTCTACTCCGGCGAGCACGGGTACAGGACCGTCGTCATCGACTCGCTCGACTGGTTGGAGCGGCTGATCTGGCGCGAAGTCTGCGACGACGAGCAGGCCGAGAGCATCGAGAAGATCGGGTACGCGAAGGGGTACGCGTTCGCCATCGAGAAGTGGCGGACGGTGCTCGGGGCGCTCGACGCCCTCCGCGGCGATCGTGGCATGACCGTCATCGTCATTGCCCACGCCAAGATCGAGAAGTTCGAGAACCCCGAGACCGTGCCGTACGACCGCTACTCCCCCCGGCTGCACAAGCTCGCCTCCGCGCTCGTGCAGGAGTGGGCCGATGAAGTGCTCTTCGCCACCTACAAGGTGCTGACCGTCAAGGTGGATGAGGCCTTCAACAAGGCCAAGCACAACGGCGTCGGCACCGGTGAGCGGATCATCCGCACCGTCGAGCGTCCGGCGCACGTCGCCAAGAACCGCTTGAACCTCCCCGAGGAACTGCCGCTCGACTACCGGGTCTTCGCGGAGCACGTCGCCGCCTCGCGCGGCGAGTCCGCCCCCACCGCACCCATCACCCAGAACACCGACGCCGCGCACAGCGAGGGCGCGGCCGCAACCAACTGAAAGGACTCTGACCCATGGCGAACCTGAACAACTTCGACGCGAACAACGTGGACCCCTCCGTCGCCCTCGACCCGATCCCCGCCGGCAAGTACATCGCCGTCATTACCGAGACGGAGATGAAGCCGACGAAAGCCGGCGGCGGGAAGTACCTCCAGGCCACGTTCCAGATCATCGACGGTGAGTACAAGGGTCGCCTCGTGTGGGCGCGGCTCAACCTGGAGAACAAGAGCGAGATGACGGTGAAGATCGCGCGCGGCGAACTCTCCGCGATCTGCCGCGCCGTCGGGGTCATGGCCCCGAAGGACTCGGTCGAGCTCCACAACATCCCGCTGGAGATCAACGTCGGGCTGAAGAAGCGCGACGACAACGGCGAGTTCACAAACGTGATCAAGGGCTACGCCAAGAAGGGCGGCAACGGTGGCGGCGGCGCTCCGGGCGCTCGCGTGCCCGCGGGCGTTGGTCCGGGGAGCGCGGGAGGGACGCCGCCCTGGAAGCGATAAGCCCATCTGGTCGAGTCCTCGAGCTCCCGTACCCGCCGAGTGTGAACCACATCTGGCGGCGTGTGGGTCCGAGGACCGTCATCAGCCGCGAGGGACGGCGATACCGCAAGGACGTTTGCGCCACCCTCGCGGCGATGAAGATCGAGCGGATGGACGGGCGGCTGGCGGTGCGCGTCACCGTGTGCCCGCCCGATCACCGCCGGCGCGACCTCGACAACGTCCAGAAGGCGCTGCTGGACGCGCTCGCCAAAGGGGGCGCGTACCTGGACGACTCGCAGATCGATCGGCTGGAAGTGGAACGCGGCCCGGTAACGCCGGGCGGCAAGGTGCTGGTGGCCATTACGCGGATGACCAAACTGGGGAGCAATCATGGGCACGCAAGTTGAGAAATGGCGTCGAGTCACCGTCGAATGGGGCGAAGAGCAGGTTACAACCACCGCCTCGACCAAGACCGAAGGCCAGGAGAGTGACGGCCCCGAGAGTGGCGTCGCCTTCTGTATTGGGTGCGTGCTCCGCCAGCTCAAGTTGTCCGAGGTGGAGGTCGCCGCGCGCCTGCTGAGCTACGCGGATGCCAATAACGTCAACGAGGAAACCCTCGCACAAGCGGGCGGTCGCTTCCTGCGCCGTCGCGGGAAGGCTGACGCCTGATGCAGTTGCGTCCCTACCAATCCGAAGCCGTCGCCGCGGTGTACGAGCACCTGCGGACCCGCGACGACAACCCCTGCGTGGTCATCCCGACCGGCGGGGGCAAGACGCCGGTGATCGCGACGATCTGCCGCGACTCGGTCGGGCCGTGGAACGGGCGCGTCGTCATCCTTGCCCACGTCAAGGAACTCCTCGAGCAGGCGGCGGACAAGCTCCGGCACATCGCGCCGGACGTGCCCGTGGGCATCTACTCGGCGGGGCTGAAGCGCAAGGACCTGGGGTACGCGGTCACCATCGCGGGTATCCAGTCGATCTACCAAAGGGCGTGCGACCTGGGGCCTGTGGATCTGCTCATCGTGGACGAGGCGCACCTGATCCCGCCCGACGGCGAGGGGATGTACCGCCAGTTCATCGCCGACGCCAAAGTCGTGAACCCGCTGGCGCGGGTGATCGGGTTGACGGCGACGCCGTTCCGCATGAAGTCCGGGCCGATCTGCGAGCCCGGCAACATCCTCAACCACGTCTGCTTCGAGGTCGGCGTGCGCGAGCTGATTGTGCAGGGCTTCCTGTCGCCGCTGCGGACCAAGGCGGGGCTCCAGAAGGTCAGCACCGACGACCTGCACGTCCGCGCAGGCGAGTTCGTCGCCAGCGAGGTCGAGGACCTGATGGACAAGGACGCCCTGGTCGAGGGCGCGTGCGCCGAGATCGTCGAACACACGCGGCACCGCACGGCGACGCTGATCTTCTCGTCGGGCGTTCGGCACGGGCAGCACATCGTCGAGGTGCTGAAGTCCAAGCACGGCGTCGAGTGCGGGTTCGTGTCCGGCGACACGCCTGCGGGCGTGCGCAGCGGCATCCTCGACCGGTTCCGTTCAGGCTCGCTCAAGTACCTCTGCAACGTCAACGTCCTCACGACCGGCTTCGACGCCCCGCACATCGACTGCGTGGCGCTCGTGCGCCCGACCATGTCGCCGGGGCTGTACTACCAGATGGTCGGGCGTGGCTTCCGCCTGCACCCCGGCAAGGCCGACTGCCTCGTTCTGGACTTCGGTGGCAACGTCCTCCGGCACGGGCCGGTGGATGCCATCCGAGTCACCACGGACGATCGCGGCGAGGGCGAAGCCCCGGCGAAGGAATGCCCGCAGTGCCACGCGCTCATCGCGGCTGGCTACCAGACCTGCCCGCAGTGCGGGCACCAGTTCCCCGAGCCCAACAAGCAGAAGCACGAAGCGCAGGCCAGCACCGAGGGCATCCTCAGCGGCCAGACCACGCGCGAGGAGCACAACGTCAGCGAAACGACGTACCACGTCCACATGAAGCGAAACGACCCGGCCGCGCCGCTCACGATGCGCGTCGAATACCGGGTCGGCTTCAACCACTACTTCCGCGAGTGGGTCTGCTTCGACCACACCGGATATGCCCGCACCAAGGCCGAGGCGTGGTGGCGAGCCCGGTCGGTGGAGCCCGTCCCGGGCGGCACCGAGGAGGCGGTCGAGCTCGCGCGGGCCGGGGCGCTCGCGCCGGCGCTGCACATCACGGTCGAAAAGAAGGCGGGCGAGCAGTTCGAACGGGTGGTGGCGCACCGCCTGGGCGACAAGCCGCCGCGCCTCGAGGGCGACGAGGGGCTTCCCGAGTATCAGCCTGCGCCGGTTGGCACCACTTACGGCATCCCCGACGACGAGATTCCCTTCTAAACCAGGAGTTCACGATGATCACGATCACCATCGAAGAGACGGACAAGGACGGCCGCGTGCTGGGGCGGCACGTCGCCTCGGCCCCCATCGACAAGAACGATGCCAAGGGGGTGGGCTCGCTGCTGGCCCGTAGCGTCGGCGGGTTGATGTACCACGGCCAGACGCGGGCCGAGGTGCCGCTGCTGATCGCGGCGGCGGGGACGCACCGCTCCAGCCGCTGCACCCAGGCGATCGCGCACGCCCTGGGGCTGGCCGGGAGCGAGCACAGCTTCGAGTACGCGGTGAAGCCCGTTGTGGACCTCGACCGTCTGCTCGATTACCGCACGAGCAAGAAGGACCGCGAGCACGCGGCGCAGATGCTCAAGATCATGGGCGCCGGCGTCAAGTCGAAGGTGGACGACGAGTAAGCGATGAGCGACGGCCCGGCAAACCTGCTCGACGCGGCGAGGTGGTACCTCGCGCGCGGCTACGCGCCGATCCCCGTGCCCGCAGGGACAAAGGTGCCCGTGCTCAAGGGGTGGACGCACCTGCGCCTGGCGGAAGCCGACCTGCCGCAACACTTCAACGGAACGGGGAACATCGGCGTGCTGCTGGGCGAGCCGAGCGGCTGGCTCGTGGACGTGGACCTGGACTGCGAGGAGGCGGTGGTGCTCGCGCCCGCGTTCTTGCCGCCGACGGGCGCGAAGTCCGGTCGGCCCGGCAAGCCATCATCGCACTGGTGGTATGTGTGCGAGGGGGCGAAGACCCGTAAGCACCAGGACCCGGCCACCAAGAAGATGATCGTCGAGCTCCGGAGCACCGGCGCGCAGACGGTCGTCGGCCCGAGTATGCACCCCAGCGGGGAGCCGTACGACCCGCTCGAGGGCGAGCCCGCCGTCGTGGATGTCGAGACGCTCGGGGCGGCGGTCGCGGCGCTGGCGAATGCGGTTGTCGAGCAGCGCCATGGGCGCAACGAACGTCCGCGTTCACAACCGACCGCACTAGGAACGCGAACGTTTCTAGCCGACGACGCCGTCCTCCGCCGCGCCGAGGCGTACCTCGACCGCATCCCGCCCGCGATCTCCGGCTCGGGCGGCCACGGCCAGACCTACGCCGCCGCGACCGCGATGGTGCATGGGTTCGGGCTGGACCCGGAGACGGCGTTCGGGCTGCTGTGGGACAGGTACAACCCGCGATGCCAGCCGCCGTGGTCGGAGAAGGAACTAAAACACAAGGTCGGCGACGCGGCCAGCAAGCCGCACGAGCGTCCTCACGGGTGGTTGCGCGATGCCGAGAAACCCGAGGACATGGGCGGCGTGGACCTCTCCGGGTTCGATCCCGAGCGCCGGCGCGCCGCGAGCGACCGGCCCCGCTCCGAGCGTCCACCCGACCCGGGACCGTTCCCCGATCATCTGCTCCGCGTGCCGGGCTTCATCGAGCAGGTGGTCGCGCACAACCTGGCGACGGCCACGCGGCCGCAGCCCGTGCTGGCACTGGCGGCGGGGATCTGCCTCCAGGCCGTGCTCGCGGCCCGCAAGGTGCGCGACGAGCGCGGCAACCGCACGAATGTCTACTGCGTCGGCGTCGCCCCCTCTGGGGCAGGCAAGGACAACGCCCGCAAAGTCAACAAGAACGTCCTCTTCGCCGCCGACATGGTCGAGCACGAGGGGAACGAGGACCTGGCGTCCGATGCCGGGCTCATCACGGCCGTTGAGGCCGAGCCGGCGATCCTGTTCCAGATCGACGAGTTCGGCCGCTTCCTCCGCACCATCGGCGATCCCAAGAAGGCCCCGCACCTGTTCAACGTGCTGACGGCGCTCATGAAGCTCTACAGCAGCGCAGATACGGTCTTCCGGGGCAAGGCCTACGCCGACAAGAAGCGGAACAAGGTGGTCGATCAGCCGTGCGTGAGCGTCTACGGCACGACCGTGCCCGAGCACTTCTTCGAATCGCTCACCGCCGACAGCCTGAGCGACGGGTTCATCGCCCGCCTGCTCGTGTTCGAGTCGGCCGACACGCCGGCGCGGCAGCGAGCCAAGGCGACGGGCGTCCCCGAACCCCTGAAGCAGGCCGCCGAGTGGTGGGGATCGTTCAAGCCCGGCGGCAACCTCGCCCCCGAGCACCCTCAGCCCATCGTGGTCGAGGCGACGCCGGAGGCTGGCGCGGTGTTCGATGCGCTCGCCGCGATGGTGGACGCCGAGCTCGGCAAACCCGACGAGGCGGGCCGGTCTCTGTGGGCCCGGGCCGAGGAGAAGGCCTGTCGCCTCGCCTTGATCTACGCATGTTCGGCGAACGCCCAGAAGCCGGTGATCGACGAGGACGCGGCCCGCTGGGCGTGCGAACTGTCGTCGTACCTGACGCGGCGGATGCTCTACATCGCCCACGAGTGGGTCGCCGACGGCGTATTCGACGCCCGGCAGAAGCGCGTGGTCCGGGTAGTGCGCAAGGCGGGTGGAAAGATCTCCCGCAGTGAACTCTGCCGCAAGACGCAGTGGCTAACCCAGCGGGAGCGGCAGGAAGTCATCGACAACCTCCTGGAAACGCAGCAGTTGCGGCAGGAGGAGGAAACGTCCGCGACGCGGCCGAAGGTGGTGTATGTCCTCGCATGAACCGAATCATTCAATCTTTCACCCATTCACCGCGCGCGCACGCGGGGCGCGGGTGCATGGGCGTAAGAGAGGTATTGAAAGATTGAAAGATCTCTCTCTTTCATCATGTACTTCCCCCCTCCCGCCCCACAGCGCCCATGCAGGTCGCGTGCCAGGCCGCGCCTACCACGAGCCCAACAGCCCGAAGCCTAACGGCGGGGGTGAGGGGGTCGGTAGGTACTTCCCCGCCCGCGTCGCGTTGCTACGCCCGCGGGAACAGCCGCGCTTGGCGACAGAGTTTGTTGCTCTTGTCCGAGTCAAGGAGGGGGTGAAGGAATGATGTCTCTCCGCGATTCCAGCAGAGAACACAGGGAGCGATGCATCAGCCCCGAGGGGCTGATGCATCGCCGCGCCGACT
>Ga0268299_1001208_pt1 | contig 50972 bp, 41 predicted proteins | sample NOBtaG_FD_193484 | JGI IMG/M metagenome (GOLD analysis project Ga0268299, IMG submission 193484) | Activated sludge microbial communities from bioreactor in Nijmegen, Gelderland, Netherland - NOB reactor | ecosystem: Engineered > Bioreactor > Aerobic > Activated sludge | place: Netherlands... | reverse complement strand
TGACCTGGACCGAGTATCCCGCCGGAGGCACGTTGGCGGAGGTCCCCTTGGATGGCGGCGACACCCACCGCTACTTTCGCCTCCGACGACCGTGAGCGGAGCAGGCTGGATCGAATTAATTTCATCTCATGGTGGCGAGAAGTATCAGCGGAGTGCCCCAACCGGGAGGAACTGCCGCCGGTCAGGCCTTTACGTTGATCGAACTGTTGGTGGTGATCGCCATTATCGCAATCCTGGCCGGATTGCTGTTGCCCGGGTTGAGCCGCGCTTTGGACACCGGCGAGTGGTCAAACCTTACCCTCGTTGACAGCATGTTCTTCTTCAAGAGGAACGGAGTTTTCGCTAATCAGAGCGAAGCCAAAGGCATCGATTCGGCATTGGCCGTGGTGAGGCGGTCGGGATCGTCGAAGACTTACTCCGACCGACGTGCGGTGATTCGTGATGCTGGAGTTCGAAAGGATTTGAACGACAGGCACTTAATCCACGTGTCGACCGGGTTGGGTCTGCAATCCGTCGGTGCTGTCCGTGACAATAACGTCATCGTCCGAGTCGGTTCGCTCTCCGGACTGCAGCGAGGATTGATGCTGATTCCAAAACTTCCTAGATTCCAGATCTTAGCGCCTTCACAATCATGAAAATTTTCCGATGGGCTCCCACACACTCGTGCTTTGTGTTGCTTTGTGTTCAGATATCAGCAGCGATGCCGCCCACGCCCATTGTGCGCGACGCAGAAATCGCGGTGGTTGGTGATGAGTTCAGCGGTGATTCCCCTTCGCTTGTTTTCTACGTGTTCGCTACGGACCTTTCGAGCCCGCCCGACGAGTACTACCGCGTTTTCTTTACACTGATATCCACCAACTCCGGTCATACACTCCAAGGAAAGACTGATCGGATAAACTTCGTGCGTGAAGAACCCATTGGACCCCAGTGCATGGATTACAGAAACGACCGCGGCGGCGATCGTCTGGATATCATGGGCTACGACGAGTCCAGGAGCATGTTTGGCGGTCCATGGCGCTACTTCGATAAATGGGCGGCGGTGCCTCGTTCGATGTTCCAATACAAGATTCGGAGTCTGACTGAATTCCACCTGGGCTTTCGGATCGCTGCGGAGGATGGCAACCATTTCGGCTGGCTGCAGTTCACCCGGAGCGACACGGCTTTCACCAATGCCTTTGATCTGACAGCTTACGACTGGAATCCGATTCCGGAGGCACCCATCCGGGCGGGGTTGCCACCGGAGATCCCGTTGGTCACGGAGGTGGTGGATGACGGTTCCGGACAGCCGGTGCTGCGGGTGAGCTGGAATCCGGCCCTCGCGACGTGGATCTTCGAGACGACGGCGGATCTGATGCCGCCGGTGACCTGGACCGAGTATCCCGCCGGAGGCACGTCGGCGGAGGTCCCCTTGGATGGCGGCGAGACCCACCGCTACTTTCGCCTCCGACGACCGTGAGCGCGAAACGCGGCGGCGGAAGCCATCGGATGGCCGGGACCACGGGAGAATGCCCACGGGTCCGGCCGGCATTCCTTTGAGCTCTTGGCGACCTTTGCGTGCGGCACCACGGGGGAGAACCCCTCACGCGAAGGACGCAGAGGACGCAAGGAGCCGCTGCTGCTCGCGTCTGCCGACCCCTCGTGAATGCACGGCGCTTGACGCCTCGCGGGGGCTCAGCAGGGTTCGGCCATGTTCTCGGTCCTTCCCGGTTTTTCCGCTCCCCGTGGTCTCCGCCTGGGTTTTTTCCTTGGCGGATGGCTGCTCGCCGCCACCGGAGCCAGTGCCGCGGCGCCGGCCAACACAGCCGACACCTGGCCACACCAGATCAACGGGGACCGGGGATCGGCAACCGTGTACCAGCCGCAGGTCATTTCCTGGAATGACAAGCGCCAACTGGACGCTCGGATCGCCCTGGCCGTGACGCCGACGGGCGCCAAGGAAGCCGCCTATGGTACCTTGGAGGTGCGTTTTGACACCACGACCGATCTGGCCAACCGCCGTGTCACGCTGACCCATCCCGTCCTGCTGTCGGCCCGCTTCCCCTCGCTCGACGCCTCCGGCGTCTCCGGAATCGAGGAGAATGCGCGCCGGATTCTGTCGGGCATCGGTGCCAAAACCGTGCCGCTGGACATGATCCTGATGTCCCTGCGTCACCAGGCCGACGCGGCAGCCTCGGCGCCATTGTCCCAGGACCCTCCGCGGATCTTCTCCTGTGCGCGCCCCGCCTGTCTGGTGGTGTTTGACGGGCAGCCAGTCATGACCGCGGTCACCAACAGCACGCTGACCTTTGCCGTCAACACCAACTGGGAGGTGTTCTTCGACGCCACCACGCAGAACTGGTTTTTGCTCTACAACGGCGCCTGGCTGTCGGCGCCGGACGTCCGTGGTCCGTGGCTGCCTGCAGGGCCGCTGCCGCCGGCATTCGCCTCCCTGCCGGCCGACGGCAATTTTGCGGATGTGAAGCGCCAGATCCCCGGGAAGACGCTCGTGGCGTCCGACGCGCCCACCGTGTTTGTCTCGACGGTGCCGGCCGCCATCATCGTCACCACCGGCGCGCCGAAGCGGACCTCCATTCCCGGGACATCTCTCTCGTTCATCTCCAACACGGATGCCGCGCTGTTCCAGGATAACGGCGGCACGTATTACTACCTGGTCTCCGGACGCTGGTTTTCCGCGCCCAGCCTGAACGGTCCCTGGACCTTTGCCACCTCCAGCCTGCCAGCAGATTTTACCAAGATTCCGGCGAACGGTCCGCGGGGATGGGTGCTTCCTTCGGTGCCGGGCACGCCGCAGGCGCAGGAGGCGGTGATCCAGGCGCAGATTCCGCAGGAGGCCACGCTGAGCCGGTCCGGCGCCACCCTGACCGTATACTATGCCGGGGCTCCCCAGTTTGTTCCCATCACCGGCACCTCCTTGCTGTACGCGGCGAACACCTCGTTCGTCGTGATCCAGGACGGCGCCCAATACTATTCCTGCTATCAGGGGGCCTGGTTCTCCGCGCCGTCGCCCAACGGACCGTGGACCCTGACCGAAGTGGTGCCGGCGGTCATCTACACCATTCCTCCGAGCTGCCCGATTTATCCCTGCACCTACGTGCAGGTGTATGCTTCGACGCCGTCCAACGTCACCTACGGTTACACCGCCGGCTACATGATGGGCTTCGTCAGCGCCGGGGTGGTCCTGTATGGCACCGGATATTACTATCCCCCGTACTACTTCCCGGCGCCGATTCCCATCTACTACCCGTATCCCTACACCTATCACGGGGCCACGTACTACAATCCCGCCACCGGAGCCTGGGCGCAGGGCGGCGCCATTTATGGCCCCTACGGCGGTGTAGCCAAGGGCGGAACCGCCTACAATCCGACCACGGGCGCCTGGGCCCAGGGAGGGGCGATTTACGGCCCGTACGGCGGCGCCGGGGCCTTCTCGGCGTACAACCCCACCACCGGGAGTTATGCCCATGGCAGCGCGGTCTGGGGGCCGGACGGCGCCGCGGGCAACGCCAGTTGGTACAATGCGAACACCGGCCGCTCAGGCTACACGCAGCAGAACAGCAATGCCTACGGACGCTGGGGTTCGACGACCATTTCGGGGCCGAACCAGACGGTCCACATGCAGAGCCAGAGTGATTCTCGCGGGTCGGCCGGGTCGTTCTCTTCGAGCACCGGGGCCACGGGGGCGGGGGTGTCCGGAGCCGGCGGCAACCGGGCCGGCGTGGTCAAGGGGGCGGGCGGCGATGTTTATGCCGGTGCCGATGGCAATGTGTACAAGAAGACTTCAGACGGCTGGGAGAAATACGACGACGGCTCGTGGAATTCGGTGAAGCCTCCCACGCAGGATTCCAGATCGTCGCAGAGCCCCGAGGCTTCCCGGACCTCCCGGGACGCCCTCGGAGCCGATTCGCCCGGAACGCGCGATGGATTTGCCGGCGGCGCCGGACAATTTCCGGGCGCTTCGGAATCCGGCGGCGCGGCGCGCTTTGCAGACCGTTTCGGCGGCGGTGGATTCCAGGGATGGAATCAACTGGAGCAGGACCGGACGGCCCGGTTGGGCGGCTGGCAGCGACAGTCCGACTTTCAGGAGGGACGCGGCGCATTCTCCGGCGGTCGGGGCTGGGGTGGGGGTGGCGGGGTTGGCCGCGGCGGATTCCGGAGATAGAAAGCCAGCACGGTGGCGCTTTGGCTTCGCCTGCTGAAGACGAGACACGGATTTCACGTCCAGAATGCGCCCGCCGGCGAGGCTTCGCGCTTCGCCCGCTTGTCTCCAGGAGGCGGCTCGCGCAGGGTTGGGCCGCTGCCATGAAACTGACCGCTGTCCTCTCCCTGGCCCTGGTTCCCGGCGCGCTGTGCATCCGTTCACAGGCGCAGCCGGCATCCGGCGCGCCGACGCTGGTGCCGACGGAGTCGCTGAGCCTCTCGGATCCCGATCTCGAGGTGACCGTGTGGGCGCGGTCGCCGCAGTTGCGGAATCCGACCAACATGGATTTCGACGGCGACGGCCGGCTCTGGGTGGCCGAAGGCATCAATTACCGCGGGCACTACGACCGCCAGCCAGCCGGAGACCGCATCGTGATTCTCGAGGATACCGACGGCGACGGGCGCGCCGACCGGGACAGTGTGTTTGTGCAGGAGCCCGGATTGCGGGCGCCCATGGGCATCGCGGTGCTCGACAACCGGGTGATCGTATCCATGGCGCCGGACATTCTTGTGTACACCGACGTGAACCGGGATCGGAAGTTCGATCCGGCCGTGGACCGCAAGGAGGTGCTGCTCACCGGCTTCAACGGCCGCAAGCACGATCACACCGTGCATAGCGTCACCGTGGGACCGGATGGGCAATGGTACTGGAATGTGGGCAATTGCGGCGCGGTGTTCACCGACCAGTCGGGCCGGACCTTCCGCATCGGCAGCGCCTACGACCCGACGTACGGCGGCGGCAAGGCCGACCTGGGGTGGGAGCCCACGAAAATCGCCGGGCAGCGCAGCGACGACGGACACGTGTGGATCGGCGGGTTCGCCGCGCGGATGAATCCCGACGGCTCCGGGGTGCGGATCATCGGACACAATTTCCGCAACAGCTACGAGCAGGCGGTGACCTCCTTCGGCGACGTGTTCCAGAACGACAACGACGATCCCCCGGCGTGCCGCACCGCGTTCCTGCTGGAGGCGGGCAATGCGGGATTCTGTTCCACCGACGGACAGCGTTCCTGGGGCGCGGACCGGCGTCCGGGCCAGAGCGTGCCGGTGGCGGAGTGGCGCCAGGAGGATCCGGGCACCATGCCGCCGGGCGACGTCTATGGCGGCGGCTCGCCCACTGGCATCGCCTTCATCGAGGAAAGCGCCCTGGGACCGAAGTATCGCGGTCTGCTGCTGTCCTGTGAGCCCGGGCGCAACGTGGTCTTCGGCTACTTGCCCAAGCCGCAGGGCGCCGGATTTGAGCTGAAGCGATTCGACTTTCTGACCAGCAACCGGGAGGGAGAATTTTCGGGCACGGATTTCAAGGGGGGGCGCAACGAGAAGCGCGAACTGAAAACCCTGTTTCGGCCGAGCGATGTCGGTGTGGGAGCGGATGGCGCGATTTATGTCGCGGACTGGTTCGATGCCCGGGTCGGCGGACATGCGGATTGGGATGAGACGATGTCCGGCGCGATCTACCGGATCGCCCCCAAGGGATACCGGGGACGCCCGCCCAAGGTGGACCTGGGCACCCCAGCCGGCGCGGTGGCGGCGCTGAAGCATCCGGTGCCGCATGTGCGGGCATCGGCGCACGCGGCGCTGAAGGCGGCGGGGCCGAACGCGCAGAGGCCGGTGGCGGACCTGTTGAAGGACGAAAATCCGTACGTCCGGGCGCGCGCGGTGTGGCTGTTGTCGGAGGATACCGGAGCCGGCCTGGCGCAGGTGGCGGAGGTTCTGACCGATGCCGATCCGCAGATGCGCGTGGTGGCCTTCCGGGCGCTGCGGCGTGCGGCGGAGCAGGGGCGGGTGCGCGGGGCATCGAGTCCCGAGACGGTTCCCGGAACGCGGGAGCACCTGCTGGCGGCGGCCTGGCGCCTGACCGCGGATCCGTCGCCCGCGGTGCTGCGCGAGCTGGTGTTGATGCTGCGCGACGAGCCCTACGCGGCGGCCGGTCCCGTGCTGGCGGCCGTGGCCAAACGGTATGGCGGCAACGATCGCACCCTGCTGGAAGCCTGGGGGCTGGGAGCGACCGGCAAGGAGGCCGCGTTGTATTCGGAATTGCGCGGCACTCTGGGAGCGGGGGATCCCGTCCGCTGGACCCCGGCGTTTGAAGAACTGGCCTGGCGCCTGCATCCGGAGGCGTCCATCCCGGACTTCCGCGCCCGCGCGCTCGAACCCAAGCTGGGCGATGCCGAGCGCAAGCGGGCACTGACCGCGCTGGGATTCAACGCCTCGCCTGAGGCCGCCCGCGCGGTGCTGGAAGTGGCGGCAAAATCCGACGGCGCCGTGAAGGCGGAGGCCGTCTGGTGGCTGATCAACCGCAAGGATTCCCAATGGAAGGCGGCGGATCTCGACGCGGCGCTCAAGGCGCAGGGGGTGTATGATCCCGATGCGGTCGCTTGGATCGAGGCGACGGTTCCCGCGCCGGAACCGCCGCGGTATTCGGCGAAGGAGGTGCTCGCGTTGAATGGTGACGCCGGCAAGGGCGGGGAGAAGTTTTCTTCGGTTTGCGCGAGCTGTCATCGCGCGGGCGATGCCGGCACGGAATACGCCCCCAATCTGACCGGCTGGGCCGGACGCCAGGGCAGGGAGGTACTGGTCACGGCGGTGATCGAGCCCGGCGCCGAGATCGCCAGCGGGTTCAATGGCACGGAAGTCACGACCCAGGATGGCACGGTGATCCACGGGCTGCTGCTGTCGGAGGGCGATCCGTTGATCGTCCAGTCGGCGGCAGGGCTGACGCAGATGATCCCCCGGAAGCAAGTGGCGTCCCGCAAGGGATTCGGCCGCTCCTTGATGATGAGCGCCGATCAACTCGGGCTTTCGGCCCAGGACTTGGCGGACATCGCCGCCTTCCTCCAAACGCGTTGAGGCCCGGCCGGATGTTTGCCAGGCACTTCCATGCCCCATCGAGTCCGCGCCGCGCGGTCTGCGGGTTGCTGTTCGCGGCGCTCCTCGGTCTGCTGGGCGCCGGATGCGCGACTCCGGCGGGTGATCCCTGGACGCACCTCCGCGAGGGGATGACCTTTGCGGCGGTGCAGCGGCTGGTGGGTCCGGGAGATCCTCAATTGAATGAGGCGCTTCAGGAAGCGGGGGCCCGACAGCGCGCGCTGGAGCAAGAGTATTGGGAGATCCGCTCCCGGGCCAAGCAGGCCGGAGGTGTCTGGATTCCTCCCATCAACTCCGACGTCACCCTCACGTCCGGAGACCGGCGGATGCGCTTCAAGGACGGGAAGCTGCTGTCCTGGGAACCGCGTTGATCCCCCTGCGGGAGCGATGGGATCGGAGGCTGCGCAAGGATCTGCATGGGCCGGGTTCGCGGCGGCCCCCGGGATGGTTCGTGGTGGGAGCCCGGATTTCATATGGGCCGGCGAAAGGCCGGCCCTCCCCTTCGTGGAAGGAGAGGGACCGCATGTTGCGGCCCCTGATGAAGAGGTTCTCTTTTGACGATCCCCTCAACCCTCGGGGCCATTTCCCCCCGCGCGTTCTTCGACTTTGGGTTGGGCTATGGCAGTCTTCCGTTGTTGCATGTCGCCGTTGGTCTCGCCTGCCGTCACCGCCTGGATCTCCCGCGTCGCCCCCGAGTGGGTTTGGGCGGAGATCCGGGCTCGGCGCGCGGAGGCGGCGATTGAGTTGCGGCACATTCATGACACGGGGAAGCCCGCCGAGGGACTCCGGCTGTTCTCCGTCGGCGACCTTCAGGCGTGGTCGCAGACCGATGCGTTGGGAGCCTTTCGTCCGAACAAGACAGCGCCCGGGCTGCGGCCCGGGTGGCGGCTGATGGCACGGGATGCGTCGGAATTGGAGTCCGCACTGGAAGCGGCCTATCCCGGGGCGGTGGCGGATTGGTTCTCAGTGGTGTGCGGATCGGCAGGCCCGACCTCGTTTCGTGAGTTCACCGGCCGGCAGACTGGAATGTATCGCTGCGTCCGGCGGTTGGATGACGCGCGGGCTCTGTCGGTGGTTCGCAGCGGCTGCGACGCGGCGTTCTGCCTGCGCCGCCGCCTTTGGACGGTTCCCGGCGGAGCGGCGGATTCCGAAACCGAAAAGTCCGCCATTCCGTGCCTGGAACCCTGCGCCCTCCTGCTGGAGTTTTCCCGGCAGGCCGCCTGCGGTCTGGAGGACGGCGGATGGCCGGTGACCCTGGGCGCCGCGGATTCGGCGTCATTGGTGGCGGCGCTTGATCATGCCCTGCATCAACGAGATCCGGGGCTTCGGGAGGGCGATTTCGCCGCGCCGCTGAATCCGCGGCGCCTGATGCGGCTGCGGCAGCAGATCGCTGGGGCGGCGTCGCGGCCGGGAAAATCATCCAAAGAAGGTTGAACGCACCGATTTCCCCGGCAGTCTGTCCGGCGCGTCTTCGAATCTACGGGGTTCCGCCCCGGCGCCACGCCGAACATGATTTCCATCGCCCGCCTTTCGCTGTTGCTGACCCTTCTCGCATGGGGCACGGCCGTCCTGGATGCCCAGGATGCCGCGCCGGCCTCGCCCACTCCGCCGGTGACTGCCCCGAAGGAATCCAAGGCCGCGACATTGCCGGAGTCCGAAGAGGCGGCATGGAAGGTGGTCCAGGAAAGCACCAAGCCCCCGCTGCCGCCGGCGGATTGGAATCAACGCCAGCCGTCCGAGGAGGAATTCTCGGCATTCCGCAAGAAGATGGGAGAATTCGCGGTCACCTCGGCGGATCTGGCGAAGGAGTTCGTGTCGCGTTTTCCGAAGAGTGAGCACGCGGCGGAGGCCGGCGAGATCCGCCTGCACATGCTTCGCGTGGCTGTGCAGCAACTGGGCATGGAGGAGCGCGCGGAGGAATTGGCGTCGCTGGGCGGGGAGTCCGATCCCGGGCCTTTCGAAAAGAAAATGCAGGCCGCCATTGTCCAGGCGATGAAGCTGCAGGACAAGGGCATGGAAGCGATGCTGGCGGAGTACGAAAAGGGGATCCGCGAGGTGATGAAAGAGTTTCCCGACCGCGTGGAGGTCTATGGTGCCCTGCTGGAGGCGGCCCAGGGATCAAGCCCCGAGCATGCGCGGGAGATCGTCAAGGAGATCCAGGACAGCAAGGCGCCCGACGCGATCAAGGAGGCCGCCGCCGCCCTGGTGAAGAAGTTCGACCTGGTGGGCAAGCCGCTCGAAATCCAGTTCAAGGCAGTGGATGGACGTGAGGTCACCCTGGCCGCACTGAAGGGCAAGGTTGTGTTAGTGGATTTCTGGGCGACCTGGTGCGGGCCCTGCGTGGCGGAGTTGCCGAATGTCAAAGCCGCCTACGAAAAGCTGAACTCCAAGGGATTCGAGATCGTCGGAATCAGTTTCGACGATGACAAGGAGGCCTTGGAATCCTTCGTGAAGAAGCAGGCCATGTCGTGGCCGCAGTTCTTTGACGGCGAGGGATGGCAGAACAAGTATGCCCAGGAATTCGGGATCAACTCCATTCCCGCGATGTGGTTGGTGGATACCAAGGGCATCCTGCGGGACCTGAACGCGCGTGACGGGCTGGCGGGCAAGGTGGAGAAGCTGCTGGCCGAGAAATAGTGGCGGCGGGAGGGGGCCACGTCCGGGCGCGGTGCCGGTGCCAGAGGCTTATCGCGACAAGGTTATCGCGACAAAGAACTGGCCTGGCGGGGGGGCTGCTAGGAGGAGGAGTCGCCGGGAGTCAGGCGCAGAACGGACTCCCGCATCTCCTTGCCGGGTTTGAATTTGACCACGGCACGGGGCGGGATCGGGACGTCCCGTTCCGGCTGGTTGGGATTGCGGCCGATGCGGGCCCGCCGGATTTTCACTTCGAAGACCCCGAAGTTTCTCAACTCCACGGTGCGGCCTTGTGTGACCGCCTCGGAGATGTAGTCGAGGGTCTTCTGAACCACCTCCTGAACCTTCTCCTGGATAAGGCCGGTCTCGGAGGCGATCCGCACCACCAGATCGCGCTTTGTCATAGGATCGAATCAGGTTGGGGTGCTTGGAACTCAAGCACTTGATGGCGAAATACGGCCCTCTTCCCGGCCGGTCAAGCGGCGATTCGGCTCGCGAGCACCTGAGGCCACCGGTCGGGCGGCGCCGGACGGATATGTTGCCAGATGTGGACAGCCGGAATCCGACGGGGGTTTCGACGGCTCAGGACTCCACGGTGCCCAGCTCCACCGGCTCCACATTGACTCCCAGTTTGCGAAGCCAGCGGATGCCCGCGGCCACTTCGCCGGGCGCTCCTTCGACCTCCAGACAGGCGATGCCGATGTCATCGGCGACGCTGACCTGGCGCACGTTGGTGACCACGTCGAACTTGTGGCCCAGTTCCCAGATCACCGGTTTCTTGATCAGGCGGGAGGGAAACATCAGCCAGAATCGGGCGGTCTCTGGCGGGGCAAACCGGGCGGCGGGTTTTCGCTTGGGGGAGGGCATCGGAGAGAGAAGAAAGGGGGCTAGCCGCCGGCGATCGCCGGGATGATGCTCACGTCATCCCCGTCCTTGAGCGGCGTGTCGTTGTTCTGCAGGAAGCGAATGTCCTCCTCGTTGACATAGACGTTGACGAAACGGCGCACCTGTCCGGCGTCGTCCACCAGCCGCTCCTGAATGCCGGGGAAGCGCGACTGGAGCTCGGCGATGGCGCTGCCGATGGTGCCGGGCGCCACCTGCACCAGTTCCTGATCCTGGGTCAGCTTTCGCAGCGGTGTGGGAATTCGAATCGTGACGGGCATGATGATGAAGAAATGAAGCATTGTTTGGCGGCGCCGCCAATGCAAGCCGTCAGCCCCCGGCGTAGGCCGGAATGATGCACACTTCGTCGCCGGGCTTCAGCGGGGTGCCCTGCGATTGGAGGAAGCGGATGTCCTCCTCGTTGACGTACACCAGCACCGAGCCGCGGATCCGGCCCTGGTCGTCGCAGAGCCGGTCCCGCACTCCATTGAAACGGCGGTGCAACTGCCCGATCAGTTCACCCACCGAGCGGGCGTGGAGTTGCAGGGTGTCCTCGCCGCCGCACAGTCTGCGGAGCGTGGGAGGGATGAGAAGACGGACCATGAGGAAAAGGGGCTGGGATTGCCGGTGCTCAGGCGGAGACCAGTTGCGGATTCTCCCGAGCCAGCAGCGCCTCGAACTCGCGCAGGCTGGGCTTGATCTCGCGGGTCTGGCCGACATGCCCGGCCACGGCGTCCAGCGTCTTCAAACCGTTGCCGGTGATGCACAGCACGGCGCTCGAATCCGCGGGGATGCGTCCGGACGCGATCAGCTTGCGCGCCACGCCCACCGTGACGCCGCCAGCCGTCTCGGCGAAGATGCCCTCGCATTCGGCCAGGAGGCGGATGCCTTCCCGGATTTCGTCATCCGTGACGTCGTCTCCGGAGCCGCCGGTTTCCTTCATCACCCGCAGGGCGTAGAAGCCGTCGGCCGGCGTGCCGATGGCCAGCGACTTGGCGATGGTGTTGGGCTTTTGCGGCTTGAAGAAGTCGAGCCCGGCCTTGTGTGCCTGGGTGATGGGATTGCATCCGGTCGCCTGCGCGCCGTGAATCTTCCATTTCGTCGCGGGCACAAGCCCCAGCTTTGAAAATTCCTGGTAGCTCTTGTGGATCTTGGTCAGGAGGGAGCCCGACGCCATGCAGACCACCGTGTGTTCGGGGATCCTCCAGTCCAGTTGCTCCTGGATTTCGAAGCCCATGCTCTTGGAGCCCTCGGCGTAGTAGGGCCGCATGTTCACATTGACGAAGGCCCACGGATACTTGCCGGCGATCTCGGCGCAGAGGCGGTTCACCTCGTCGTAGTGTCCGCGGATGCCGATCACCGACGCTCCGTAGATGAGCGAGTTGAGCACCTTGCCCTGCTCCAGGTCGTGCGGGATGAACACGAAGCAATGAAGCCCGGCCGACGCCGCATTGGCCGCGACGGAGTTGGCCAGGTTGCCGGTGGACGCGCAGGCCACGGTGCGGAAGCCCAGCTCCACCGAGCGGCTGAGCGCGACGCTCACCACGCGGTCCTTAAAGGAGAGTGTGGGGTAGTTGACCGCGTCGTTCTTGATCCACAGCTCGCGGATGCCCAGGCGCCGGGCCAGCCGGTCGGCGCGGACCAGCGGGGTGTAGCCGACCTGGCGTCCGACGCTCGGCTCGCCGGCGATCGGCAGCAGCTCCCGGTAGCGCCACATGGTCTGCGGACGGCTGCGGATCACGTCCCGGGTCAGCGTCTTGGCGATGCGCTCGTAGTCGTAGGCGACCTCCAGGGGGCCGAAATCGAACTCGCACACATGGGTGGCGCCCAGCGGGTATTCGTGACCGCACTCGCGGCACTTCAGCGCCTTCATGAATCCGTTGCCGTTGCTCATGTCTGACATTCCGCGCCGCGCCCAGTGCCGGGATGCGGGCAAACAAAAGCCCCCTTCCCGGGACGATGAGAAGAGGGCGACAACGCAGAGCGGCTCCTCTCATCGCTGCGCGGACTCCGTTGTCGGAATCCCCGCCGGATTGGCACCTGGTCGTCGAACTGCCGGTTCGACCGGTTGCCGTGGCATCATCGGGCCGTATCCCTCCGCCACTCTGGATGAGTGTCCCGGACCGCCGGGACGCGGAAAGGAATGCGGGACGACCGGGGGGGATGTCAAAAGGTTTTTATTTCAGGGCGTCATCGGCCACCCGGCTTCGTTCATGGCCCGAAAGCCGCCGGCGAGGGACCACACGTTGGTATAGCCCATCTGCTGCAGCGATTCGGCCGCGAGGGCGCTCCGATAGCCGCCGCCGCAGTAGAGGATCAGCTCGGTGCCGGGGTCGGGAAACCGGGATTCGATGTCGCGTTCCAGGATGCCGCGCCCCAGGGCCACCGCCTCGCGCGCATGCCCCGCGGTCCACTCGCTTTCTTCGCGCACGTCCACCAGCACGGCGTCCGGCCGGGCCGCCAGCCGCTCGCGGGCCTCGGTGACGGTGACCTCGCGGACGCGGCTGCGCGCCTCCTCGACCCGCTTCAGGAATCCCGGCGAATGCTTCATGGGGAAGACCCTGACTTGCCCCGCCGCGCCTGCCAATCCCACACTCCCGGCATGGACATCGTGAATCTCGACGCTGCGCCCGCCTTCGTGACCAAGGACGGCTCGGAAATCCGTGAGTTGCTGGCCCATCGCAATTCGGGGATCCGCAACCAAAGCCTCGCCGAGGCGCGGCTCCAGCCGGGCCAGGCCACCGAGGAGCATTATCACGCCCGGACCGAGGAGATTTATTACATCACCGAGGGGTCCGGCCGGTTCCGCCTGGGTGAGGAAGTGCGCGAGGTGCGCGCCGGCGACGCCATCGCCATCCCGCCGGGACTCCGTCACAAGCTGTGGAACACCGGCGCGACGTCTCTGCGGCTGCTGTGCTGCTGCGCGCCGGCGTACGAACACAGCGACACCTTCCTGACGGAGTGAGTGCGGGCATGAAGCCGGCGTCTATCCGCCTGTTCATCAAGCCCGGATGCCCCTGGTGCGACGAAGCCCTGGACTGGTTTGCCGCGCGCGGGATCGCGCACGAGACGCTGGATGTCATCCGCGACCCGGTCGCGCGCGCCGAGATGCGGGAATTGACCGGACAGACCCGCGCTCCGTCGCTGGATGTGGACGGCGAGATTCTGGCCGATTTCGGTGCGGACGAGCTGGAAGTTTGGTGGCGGGACAAAGGATTTGAGCCGCGGTGAACCGGACCGGCGGGCGGAGCCGCCTCGCGCTTGGGGCTTCCCGCGATGGCCCCAGACGCCTCCACGGGCGGCGGGGATTTCTACTCAGGGACTCGCAACGCGCGCGCCCCTGCAGGGAGGGACGAGGTGTCCGAGTCCCCCTGCGGATGGGCTTTTCGCTGGCCGGTGGAAACAGCCTCGCGGCATGGTTCCGGAATATGCGCTGCTTGCCGGGATTCCATGTCATGGCCGCCGTGGTCGCGTCGTTTCTGGTCACGCCGCCGTCGGCCCGGCTTCAGGCGGCGCCGCGGGCCGTTCCCGCGGAGCGCCAGACGGCCCTCGACCGCTACGTGGCGGCGCCCGATCCCAGCTACACGTGGCGCCAGGTGCTTTCCCTTCGGGACGACGGCGCGACGGGCTATGCGCTCGACCTGACCTCGCAGACCTGGCGGACAACGAATGAGGTGAACCGGACGGAGTGGAGGCACTGGCTGCTGGTGGTCAAGCCCGACGAACTCGCCCATTCCACGGGCCTCCTGTTCATCTCCGGCGGCAACAACAAGAGCACGAAACCGTCCGCGCCCGGACGCGAGCTCATCCGCATCGCCAAGGCGACCCGCTGCGTGGTGGCCGAGCTGAAGATGGTGCCCAACCAACCGCTGATCCTGGGGAACGACGGCGTGGAACGCGTCGAGGACGACTTCATCGGCTACACCTGGGACCGGTACCTGCGCACCGGCGATGAAACTTGGCCGGCGCGCCTACCCATGACCAAGGCGGCCGTGCGGGCCATGGACACAGTGACGGAGTTCCTCGCGTCGGAAGCCGGCGGGCGGGCGCAAGTGAATCGCTTCGTCGTAGCTGGCGGATCGAAACGCGGCTGGACCACCTGGACCACGGCCATCGTGGACGACCGGGTGGTGGCCATCTGTCCGATCGTGATTGATGTGCTCAATGTGGAGCCTTCCATGCGCCACCATTTCCAGGCCTACGGTTTCTACGCCCCGGCCGTGGGCAACTATTCCGAGCAGCATCGCATCATGGACTGGCTGGGCACGCCCGAGATCGCGCGCCTGAACCGCATCGAGGATCCCTTCGAGTACCGCGACCGGTTGGAACTGCCGAAGCTCCTGCTCAACGCCGCCGGGGACCAGTTCTTCCTTCCCGATTCGTCGCAGTTCTATTTCGACGAACTTCCGGGGGTGAAATACCTGCGCTATGTGGCCAACACCGACCATTCGATGCGCTACAGCGACGCTTATGAGACCTTGCTGGCCTGGCAGTATGTGATCGCCAACCGGGTACCGTTCCCCCGGTTTGCCTGGAGCCACGGATCCGGCGGGCGGCTCACGGTGACCGCGCAGGATCGTCCGAAACAGGTCGTGCTGTGGCGTGGGCACAATCGCGCCGTGCGGGATTTCCGGCTGGAGGCCGCGGGGCCGATCTACCAGTCCGTGCCCATGGAGGAAACCGAGCCTGGAGTGTTCACGGCGCAAGTGCCTCCCCCGGAGGCCGGCTGGACGGCCTATTTCGCCGAACTAACCTACGACGTCGGCGCGCCGGCGCCCCTCAAGCTGACCACCGACGTTCGGGTGACCCCCGACACCCTGCCGTTTCCGCCGCCGAACCCCGTCCGTCCGAAAGGATTCCTGTCGCGTTGAAGCGTGTTGGCACGTCTCGCAGATCTCCCACCCAATCTCCATGGCCTCCCATCGCATCGGCATCATCGGCGGCAGCGGATTGTATCAGGTCGAGGGATTGAGCCGGCAGCGCTGGCGGCGGGTGCGCACGCCGTTCGGCGCGCCATCGGATTCCCTGTTGACCGGGGAGTGGTGCGGACGCGAGGTGGTCTTCCTGCCGCGGCATGGGCGTGGGCACCGGCTGTTGCCCGGAGAATTGAACCACCGGGCCAACCTCTGGGCCATGAAATCCCTCGGTGTGGATTGGATCCTCGGCGTCAGCGCGGTGGGTTCCCTCCAGGCGCGGTATCGTCCGCAGGATGTGGTGCTGGTGGACCAGTTCTTCGATCGCACCAAGCGGCCGGAGGCGCACACGTTCTTCGGGCAGGGCATCGTCGCCCATATCGCCTTTGCGGATCCGATTTGTGAAGAGCTGCGACAATTGCTGCTGGCCGCGGCGCGCCGCTGCCGGGCGCGTGTTCACGATGGCGGCACCTACGTGAACATGGAGGGCCCGGCGTTCAGCACGCGGGCGGAGTCGGTCCTGAACCATCGCCTGAAATTCGATGTCATCGGCATGACCAACTTGGGCGAGGCCAAGTGCGCCCGGGAGGCCGAAATCGCCTATGCGACGCTGGCCATGGTGACCGACTACGATTGCTGGAAGTCCGACGAGGCGTACGTGACCGTGGAGATGGTCGTGGAGAACCTGCGGCGCAATGCGTCCCTGGCGCAGGACATCATCCGGACCGCGCTGCCGCAGATTCCGGCGACGCCGACCTGGCCCTGCCACGACGCCCTGCGCAACGCGATCTTCACCGATCGCGCGCACTGGCCGCCGTCCGCCGTCCGCCGCCTCGGCCCCATCCTGAAGCGCTACCTCCGCTGAGCCTGCCCCCCTCAGCGATCGGCATCGCGGGGGAGGGGGAGACGGGATTGAAGGCGGCGGAAGTCGTCGAGATCGCCGTCCGGACGCGGCTCCTGGCCCCATTCCACGAAGACCTTGGGCGCCCGCCAGTGCCAGGATTCCACGTGGCCGTCCACGAAGCTGAGGTTCGCGCCCTGGCGATGGCGGTCGCTCGGCTGGTCAATCCACCGGCTGCTGTAGAATCCGCCGTCGTTTTGAGTAATGCCGAAGGTGGCGTCCACAATGCTGCGCTCATGGGTGTCAATGAAGGCGAACACTCCCGCCGCCGCCGGCCGCGACGCTTCCGCCACGGTGCGGGCGCCGGCCCATTCCAGCTCGCAGTTGAGCCACACATTCATGTTGTAGCTGCGGGTGCGTGGCACCCGGTGTCCGCGCTCCGGACTGAAGATCTGGGTGCGGTCGGCCGGACAGCGGAAAACGGCGGTCGAGCCGAGATAGGGCTGGAGGACGCTGGCGCGCAGGTTGTCCGGAGTGGTGTCCCGGGTCACGTCGCCAGGCGCCCATGATTGGTTGGTGAGGGCCGGGGCGTTGGTATCCCCAACGATGAACACGAAGTTATTGGGAGGCAGGGCGTCGGCATGATCCTGGGCATAGCTCAGGGAGGCCAGTTGCAACTGGCGCAGATTGCCCACGCAGGCGGCGGTCAACGCCGCCCGCTGTCCGCGTCCCAGCGCCGGCAGGAGCAGTCCCGCCAGGATCGCAATCACCGCAATCACGACCAGCAGTTCGATCAGGGTGAACCCCCGGCGTCTGCCCGTCCGGCAGGCTGGAGAATCAGCGTCTCGGCCCATGGAAACCTCCCCTTCGAACCCAGCCGCCGCCGCGGCATTTCGAAGGAATGCCCTACAGTGGCAATATTCGGGGAGTCCGCCACTCTGGAACGCGTCCCGAGGGCGATTTCTTTTGGAAAGGATGAGGGATGAAGGATGAGAGCGGAGGGGCGAGGGGCGAATGACCAGCGACCAATGACGACCTACCGGGCGCCTCTCAGTTTTTGGATGGGGAGCGCATGCCTCTGGCGTGCGGCAGCGGGCGTCCCGCCCGGTGCTTCGTGCACTGACTTCCCCTCCCCGGCGTCGCTGCGAATGAGGCGTGGGACGGAGAACAGTCCACGAGGGTCTCGGCGGGGACGCCGAGACCCACACGCGGGACGCGCATGCTCCCCATCCAAAAATCGAGAGGCACCCCGCCGCACCAGCCACTTTCCTTTAGGCTTGGGATGCGGTTTTCGTAACACTCCCGGCGTTCGATATGCCGCCCCGAGATCCCGCTTCCGCATCCCCAGCGCCGGCGCCCCTGCCGGTGCCGCGCCGTCCGTTTCAGAAACTGATGGCCGCCAACCGGTCCGAGATTGCCGTGCGCATCTTCCGCGCCGGCACCGAACTCGGCCTGCGCACGGTGGCGGTGTATGCGCAGGAGGACCGCTTTTGCATCCACCGGTTCAAGGCCGATGAATCCTACCTGGTCGGCCAGGGGCTGGGTCCGGTCGCCGCGTATCTCGACATCGAGGGCATCGTCGCCCTGGCGCGTGAGATGGGCGTGGACGCCATCCATCCCGGCTACGGATTTTTGAGCGAAAACGCGGAGTTTGCCCGCGCCTGCGCCCGGGCGGGGATCGCGTTCGTGGGGCCGCGTCCGGAGCTGCTGGACATGATGGGCGACAAGACCGCCGCGCGGGCGCTGGCCCAGCGGATTCGCGTGCCGGTGCTGCCCGGAACGGAGGAGCCCCTCACCGACCGCGGGGAGGCGTTGAAGGTCGCGCGGCAGATCGGTTTTCCGCTGATCATCAAGGCCGCCTTCGGCGGCGGCGGCCGCGGCATGCGGGTGGTGAGGAAGGAGTCGGAAATGGCCGTGCTGCTCGACGAAGCGCAGGGCGAGGCGGGCCGCGCCTTTGGCAATCCGGCGGTGTTTCTGGAGAAGTACATCCCGCGGGCCAAACACCTCGAGGTGCAGATCCTCGGCGATCAGCACGGCAACGTCATCCATCTGCACGAGCGGGATTGCTCGGTGCAGCGACGGCACCAGAAGGTGGTGGAGGTGGCGCCATCCTACGGCCTTCCCGGCGAGGTGGTGCAGGAATTGTGCGCCGCCGCCGCCCGCATCGCGCGCGAGATCCGGTACGACAACGCCGGCACGATCGAGTTCCTCTACGACCTCGACCGTCACGAATGGTTCTTCATCGAGATGAACCCGCGGATCCAGGTCGAGCACACGGTGACCGAGGTGGTGACCGGACTCGACCTCGTCCGCGCCCAGATTCTGATCGCGCAGGGTCATTCCCTCCATTCCCGCGAGGTGGGCATGCCGCAACAGGCGGAGGTGCCGCGCAACGGCTACGCGATCCAGTGCCGGGTCACCACGGAGGATCCGGAGAACCGCTTCACGCCCGACTACGGCAAGCTCCTGGCGTACCGGTCGCCCGGGGGATTCGGCATCCGGCTCGACGGCGGCATGGGGTATTCCGGCGCGGTCATCACCCCGTTCTACGACTCGATGCTGGTGAAGGTGATCGCCAGCGGACAGACCTACGGCATCGCCATGGACCGCATGGGCCGGGCGCTGTCGGAGTTCCGAATCCGCGGCGTGAAGACCAACATTCCTTTCCTGGAGAATGTGGTCCGGCACCCGCAGTTCCGAAGCGGTCAGGCGACCACCACGCTCATTGATACCTCGCCCGAGCTGTTCACTTTCAAGGTGCGGCGCGACCGCGCGACCAAGCTGCTCAATTTCCTGGGCAATGTGATCGTCAACGGCAATCCGCAGGCCAAGGGGTACCGCCCGTCGCGCCCCTTCGATCCGCCCGCGGTTCCGAAGGCAGGGACCGCGCCGGTTCCCCAGGGCACCCGCGACCTGCTCCTCGAACTCGGTCCCAAGAAGTTCTGCGAGTGGATCCTCAAGCAGCGCCGGCTGCTGGTGACCGACACCACATTCCGCGACGCCCATCAGTCGCTGATGGCCACCCGGGTCCGCAGCTACGACATGCTCGCCTGTTCGGACGCTCTGGCGCGGCATCTGGGCGATTCCCGCGCCGGGCTGTTCTCGCTGGAAATGTGGGGCGGGGCGACCTTCGACACGGCGATGCGCTTCCTCTATGAGGATCCCTGGGACCGCCTCCGCCAGTTGCGCGCGCGCATTCCGAACATCTGCTTCCAGATGCTGTTCCGCGGCTCCAATGCCGTCGGCTACTCCAATTACCCCGATCACGTCGTCGCCGGCTTCGTGAAGCATGCGGCGGCCTCGGGCATGGACATCTTCCGCATTTTCGACTCGCTGAACTATCTGCCCGGCCTGCGCGTCGCCATGGAGGCGGTGCAGGAGACCCACGCCCTGTGCGAGGGCACGCTCTGCTACACGGGGGACATCCTGGATCCGCGCCGCGACAAGTATCCGCTCCGCTACTACGTGAAGCTGGCGAAGGAGCTGGAACGCATGGGGGCGCACCTGATCGCGATCAAGGACATGGCCGGGCTGTGCCGCCCCTACGCCGCGCAGAAGCTGGTCAAGGCGCTCAAGGAGGAGCTGGGAGTGCCGGTCCATTTCCACACCCACGACACCAGCGGGGTCAATGCCGCCAGCGTGCTGCGCGCCAGCGACGCCGGGGTGGACGTCGTGGACCTGGCCCTGGCTTCGATGTCGGGCAGCACTTCGCAGCCCAACCTCAATTCGGTGGTGGCCGCGCTCCAGCACACGCCGCGGGATACCAAGCTGGACCTCGCCGCGCTGAACGAGATCTCCGAGTATTGGGAGAAGGTGCGGGAATTCTACGCGCCGTTCGACACGGCCCCGCGCACGGGCAGCGCCGAAGTGTATCTCCACGAGATGCCCGGCGGCCAGTACACCAACCTCAAGGAGCAGGCCGCCAGCATGGGGGTGTCGCACCGCTGGCCCGAGATCGCCCGCACCTACGCCGAGGTGAACGCGCTGTTCGGCGACCTGGTGAAGGTGACGCCCTCCAGCAAGGTCGTTGGCGACATGGCGCTGTTCCTTTTCAGCCGCGGCATCCGGCCGGCCGATGTCGTCAACCTGGAGCCCGGCAGCACCGGATTTCCGGAGAGCGTGGTGGACATGCTCAGCGGCGGCCTGGGCTGGCCGGAGGGGGGCTTTCCCGAGGCGGTCCAGCGCGTGGTGCTGGGCGAGAAGAAGTTCAAGGAGGCCCAGGCGGCCTACCGCGAGGGCCGCGCCGGAAACCGCGCCCCGGCGGTGCCGGTGCGGAAGCTGCGGGAAGAACTGGCGGACAAGCTCAAGCGCGACATCACCGACGACGACCTGTATTCCCACCTGATGTATCCGCAAGTGTTCGCGGACTTCGCGCGGCACTCCCGGGAGTTCAGCGACGTGAGCGTGCTGCCGACCCCGGCGTTTTTCTACGGGCTCCGTCCCGGCGAGGAGATCAGCGTGGCCATCGAGGCGGGCAAGACGCTGATCATCCGCCTGGTCAACGTCAGCGAACCCGACAAGGACGGGCGGCGCACGGTGACCTACGAGCTCAACGGCATCACCCGCGAGGCGTTCATCACCGACCGGAAGGTGGCGCCCCAGACCAAGGCGCGCGTGAAGGCCGACCTCACCGATCCGCTCCAGGTCGGCGCGCCGATTCCCGGCCTGATCGCGACCCTCGCGGTCTCCGTGGGTCAGAAGGTGTCCAAGGGCGACAAGCTGCTCATGATGGAGGCGATGAAGATGCAGACCACCGTGGCCGCCCCCGCCGACGGCGTGGTCGCGGAACTGCACTGCGCGCTCGGCGAGACCGTGGCCAGCAAGGACCTGCTGGTGCGGCTGCGGACATGAACGCCGGGCCCGGGGGGGCCGCCGGGGTTTTTTGGAGTGCTGGGGAGGCCGGACACGGATTGTGCGGATTTTCACGGAAAACTGAGGAGCCCTCTTGGTAGGGATTCGTGAAATCCGTGACTGATGCAGGCCCGCGTGTCCCTGATTCGACGCCGGTGGCCCCGGCGTATCATTTTACTGTACGACCATGAGCCAACAGTCCTGAATCCTGATGAAGGCCGTTGGCGGTTGCTGGCGTCCGGTGAGCCCGCCCTTCCGCAGGGCACCGCTGGCGAACAAGTTTTCAGCGTCGGGGCGCGGTCCTCGCTTGTCCCCCGGCTCTCTTACCCGTTTACTGGCCGTGCAACTTTTCCGGGCGGCGGCCGTTGAAACGTCGGAGTCCGCGACAAGCATGGCATACCGGTCACTTCAGGGAATTCTCGAACGCGCGGAACTGACGAGTCCGGCGCAGTTCCGCGACTGGACCGCCGCCTGGCGTTTGGCGACCGAGGGGGGAAACACCGAGTCGCAACTGGCCTTCTTTGCCCGCGAAGGCGGACTCTCCGAGGACCAGTTTCTGCAGCGTCTCGGCCAGGCCCTGGACTGGCCGTTCGTCGAGCTGGGCAAAACCTCGATTGAGCCCGAGGTGCGGAAGCGCATTTCGACCAAGGTGGCCTTTCAGTTCTCCGTGATCCCGGTCCAGCAGGAAGGCGCGGTGCTGAAGGTGGCGACGCACAATCCGTTCGATCCGGCGATGCAGGCGGCCGTGCAGTTCGACGCCAAGGGGCCGGTCCAGTACGTCCTGGCCACCCGGGCCGACATCGAAAAGGCCCTCAAGAAGTACTACGGCGTCGGCGCGGAGACCCTCGACGAGATGAGCGAGGACGAGCCGATGGAGCTGATCGTCGGCGACGACCGCGAGATCACCGGCGACGATCAGGACGCCAGCGTCATCAAGTTCGTCAACCAGGTGGTCTGGGAGGCGTTCAAGGAACGCGCCACGGACATCCATTTCGAACCCTCCGAGGACGATCTGCGCATCCGCTACCGGATTGACGGCATCCTGCACCAAACTCCCCTGCCGCCACAGATCAAGCGCTACCAGGCCGCATTGATCTCCCGCATCAAGGTCATGGCCGGCATGAACATCGCCGAGAAGCGGTTGCCGCAGGACGGCCGCATCAACGTGCGGATCAAGGGCGAGGAGATTGACATCCGGGTGTCCACGGTGCCGACCGTGTGGGGCGAATCGGTGTCGCTGCGCCTGCTGACGCGCGGCAAAATCTTCTTTGGCCTGGAGAAGCTGGGGTTTGCCTCGGATGAGGACGCGGCGATCCGCGAGCTGATCGTCAAGCCCCACGGCATCTTCCTGGTGACCGGTCCCACCGGCTCGGGCAAGTCCACCACCCTGTACGCCTTTCTTTCGACCATCAACTCGGTCACCAAGCGCATCATCACCATCGAGGAGCCGGTGGAGTACGAGCTCAAGGGGATCAACCAGATCCCCGTGCGCAGCGAGATCGGGCTCACCTTTGCGGTGGGGCTCCGGCACATCCTGCGCCAGGATCCCAACGTGATCATGGTGGGTGAGGTCCGCGACCTGGAGACGGCCGAGATCGCCATCCGCGCGTCGCTCACGGGCCACCTGGTCTTCAGCACCCTGCACACCAACGACGCCCCGAGCGCCTTCACCCGCCTCATTGACATGGGCATCGAGCCCTTCCTGGTGGCCTCCTCGGTGGAGGCGGTCATGGCCCAGCGCCTGGTGCGGACCATCTGTCCGCACTGCAAGGCGCCGCAGAAGGTGGATCGCGATTACCTGGTCCGGATCGGCTTTCCGGAGCACGAGATTGACTCGACGACCTTCCTGAAGGGCCTGGGATGCGAGGAATGCCGGCAGCTCGGCTATCAGGGCCGCACCGGCATTCACGAACTCCTGGTGGTGGGCGAATCCATCCGTCCGCTGGTGATGAACCGGGCGCCGGCGTCGGATATCGCCCAGGCGGCCAAGAATCAGGGCATGCGCACCCTCCGGGAGGATGGATGGCGGAAGGTGAAGGCGGGCATCACCACCCTGGAGGAGGTTCTGCGGGTGACCCAGACTGAGGAACACGTGCGGAGCCTGCTGTCCGACGGGAGGATGGCCGGGGCATGAAACCGCGTTCGAAGCGCTATCAGTCCTGCGCCGTGCTGGCGACCACGCCTCTCGGGAGGCGGGTCTGGCAGTTCGACGTGTCGCGGAACCGCCTCAAGCCGTCGGGCGAGCTGCGTTTTGAGCCGGGGAAGCCGCTGCCCAAGCGGTTGCGCTCGAAGGACTGGCAGGCGCTCTTCCAACCCTGCCTGCGTGTGGCCTGGCTGCCCACGGAAGCGGCGTTCGTGAGGGCGGTTCAGTTGCCTTCGGGGGATCCGTCCGAGCTGGGCGCGCTGGTGGAGTTTCAGTTGGACAAAATCTCGCCCCTGCCGGTCGCCCAGATTGTCTGGACAGCCTACAGCGCGCCGCATCCGGATGGCCGGCAGCAGACCGCGCTGGTGATCCTGGCGGCCCGCGCGGCGGTCGAGGAGTTTTTGAACCAGCAGGCGGCGGAGGGATTCGTCACCCACCAGATGGATCTTCCGCTGGTCCGGGCGTGGCGGGCGCTTCAGCCGTCCTCGGACGGTTTGTGGCTTCTGTTTGAGACGTCCGGGGATCGGCGGTTCTGTCTGGCCGGATGGTATGTGGGCGGCGTGTGGCGCGATGTGTCTCTGCTGTCGGTCGCCCCGGGCCCGGCGGGGGCGCCCACGCTGGCGGCGCAACTGGGCCAGGCGGCCTGGGCGGGCGAAATGGATGGCTGGCTGAGGGCTGTGCCTCCGCTGCACGTGATGGCCGATCCCGGCCTGGCGGCGGAGATGGAGCCGGTGCTGGTCTCCTGGTCGGGACATCCCATCCAGCGGGAGATGCCCCAGCCCATGCCGCTGCTGGCCCTGGCCAGCGCCACGGCGTTGCTGACGCCTCCCACCCCGTCCGCCTCGCTGGTGCCGGCGGAATGGAGCAGCGACCAGCGTCAAAAGTCCGTGGATCGCCTCTGGATGGGCGGCCTGGGGGCGCTGGGGATAGCTTATGTCCTTTTCCTCTTCCTTTTCCTCATCGCGTTGAACATCCGCAAATACCAGCGCGACGAGCTGCGGTCCGAAGTGACGGCGCTGGGCTTGAACTACACCAACGCCCTGCAGTTGAAGGCGCAGGTGGGAGTGCTGGAGGAGCAGGTGGCCTTGCGCTTCGCCGCGCTGGAGGCCTGGCGCGCGGCGGTGAATCTGCTGCCGGCGTCGGCCACCCTCACCCAGCTCGACTTCCAGCGGGGCCACACCCTGGCCCTCAGCGGGACGGTCTCCCCGGAGAGCACTTCGGACATCACCAAGTTCAACTCGGACCTGAAGAAGTCTGAAATCGGCGGACAGCCCCTGTTCGCCAATGTCAAGGCCGCCCAGTTCACCACGCGTCCGGGCGCCCCCGCCACCACCTGGAGCTTTGACGCGGAGCTTCGGAGGAACGAGACGCCATGATGCAGTGGCTCGACCGCCTGAATCTTCAGCCGAACGAGCGGCGCTGGCTGCTGATCGGCATCGTGATTCTTGCCGTGGTTCTCAACTACTGGCTGGTCTGGCCGTACTTTTCGGAGTGGAAGGAAGTGCAATTAGAGATGTCCAAGATGGACGCCAATCGCTCGCGCTTCCTCGGGGAGATCGGCCGGAAGGCCGGGTACGAGAAGCAGTTGAAGGAACTGCAACTGGCCGGAGCGGAGGTGCTGCAGGAGGATCAGGCCAACCGCCTCCAGTCGGCGATCCAGTCGAAGGCGGCCGAGTTCGGCGTGACCGTGGGCAACATCCGGCCGATCGCCGCCGCCGTGCGCACGGCGCAAACCAACGCCTTTTTCGACGAGCAGCAGATGTCCGTGGAAGTCATTGCCGGAGAGGCGGAATTGGTGAACTTCCTCCACTCGCTGGGGCTCGGCGATTCCCTGATCCGCGTGCGGGACATCGCGCGGCTGCGGCTGGATCCGAGCCAGACCCGGCTGCAGACCACCCTCACCGTGGTGGCCAGCTACCAGAAGAAGCCGAAGGCGCCCCCGGCTTCCGCGAAACCTTCCCGTCCCGGCGGCGCTCAACCCCAGAGTCCGTCGCCGACCAATGCGCCGGCGGCGCCCCCAAGAAATAAATCCTCGTGAAGACCTTCCTGCCTCCACTCCTCGCGCTGAGCCTGTGCCTGACGGCCGGGCGGGTCGCGGCCCAGGACTTCGTGTTGTCTGAGCCCGCCTCAGTGGACGACGTCCCGGTGGTTGAGCGCGCCGTGGTGGATCCTGCGCTGGTCAACACCCCGGAGATCGAGCCGCCGATTCCGGCTCACCCGCCGGTGCTGGCGCAGAACACTCAGGTCCCGGCCATTCCCGAGCACGAATTCCAGCCGGAACCCGAACCGGTCCCGACGCCTGATCCGCGTTTTCAGTCCGCGCCTGAGGTGTCGCCTCAACCGGAGCCAGAGCCGGTTCCCGAACCGCTTCCCGAACCTGCCCAGGATCAACCCCCCGCGTCGGTGCCCACGCCGACGCTGCCCCCGGCGACGGCCCCTCCCCCGGTCACCGCGCCGGTACCCCGCCAGCTGCCGCTCCCGGCGGCGACCAATGCCCCGCGATTCAATCTGCCGCGCCCGGGGGGCGGACGTCCGGTGGGTCCCAATCTTCCCCCCTTTCCCACGGCCCCGCAGGGAGGTGCCGCGGCGGTGCCAACCCCGGGCTCGGCGACCAACACCGCGGCCGCGCAGACGCGTGCCGCCGACGGCGATTCCACCGACGTGATCAACTTCAAGAACATGCCGCTGGAGCAGTTCCTGGACGAGTACGCCACGATCTCCCGGCGCACGGTGCTGCGTGCCGCGAACCTGCCCACGCAGGCGCAGATCAATTTCAAGCCGGCCTCCCCGCTCACCGGCGAGGAGCGGCTGCAGATGTACGACACCATCCTCGCCCTGAACGGCATCACCATGATCCCCACCGGGGAGAAAGCGGTGCTGGCCGTGCCGACCGCCCAGGCCATGCAGGAGGGCGCCGCCTTTGCCAACCGGAAGGTCGAGGACTACGCCGAGGCCAGCCAGTTCGTGACCCACGTGGTGCGGGTCCAGCACATTGACGTCCAGGAGGCGGCCGAGACGGTGAAGCAGTTTGCGAAGAACCAGAACGGCATCGTGGCCCTCGAGACCACCAAGACGCTGGTGCTGCGCGACTATGCGATCAACGTGAAGCGCATGCTCGAGGTGCTGGCACGCATTGATATCGAGGTGGAGCAGGAATACCAGTTGGAGGTCTTCCCGGTGAAATTCGGCAAGGTGGAAGAGCTCTACCAGACCCTGAGCAGCGTCATCAGCGGGGGCGGGGGCGGCGCGATGCCTGCGGCCAACCGGGGACTCGGCGGCCGGACCGGCGGGCTGGGCGGCGGGCTGGGCGGCGGCGGCTTCAACAGCGGATTCGGCAGCAGCGGACTGGGAAACAACCGGTTAGGCTCGGGAAGCTCGTACGGCAATCGCAATGCCAATTACTATGGGCAGTTCGAGGATTCGGAATTGCTTGTGCCCCAGCAGGCCACGGTGCCGCGTCCGGCCACCACCGCGTCCGGCAGCACCTTCCAGAACCGGCTGAACGCCGTGAACCGCGCCGGAGCCCAGCAGAATCCGGCTCAGCCCCTCCTCAACGAGGCCAGCATCACGCCCGACCCGAGGTCCAACTCGCTGATCATCTACGCCAGCAAGAAGGACATGGCCCAGTTGCGGAAGATCATCGAGAAAGTGGACACCCTGCTGGCCCAGGTGCTGATCGAAGGGGTCATCATGGAGGTGGGGTTGAACTCCGGGCTTTCCTACGGCGTCAGCGCCCGCCAGCGCTACCGCCAGTTCAACGACACCGTCGGCGGCGGCGGTTCCATGGACAACCTCAACGGATTCGGCTCGCTGACCAACATCTTCCCGACCATCCCGACCGGCGGCGGGCTCAACTACCTCCTGCGCTTCAACGAGGACATTGACGTCATCGTCAAGGCCCTGGCGTCGGACGGCAACGTCAACATCCTCCAGCGGCCCCGGATCATCACCTCGCACGCCACTCCGGCCAGCTTCTTCGCCGGTCAGACGGTTCCATTCGTGCAGGGCGGCTACAACAATGGCGTGGGTCTCGTCGGGACCAGCACCTTTTACGAGCGGCAAAACGTGGGCGTGCAGCTCGACGTGCTTCCCTACATCACACCGGATGGCCTGGTGGTGATGGAGGTGATGCAAACGATCGAGGAGATCGCCCCGAACAACGGCGGCATCGAATCGGTGGCCAATGCGCCGGTCACCAACAAGCGCTCGGCCACCTCCACCATCTCCATCCAGTCAAAGGAATCGGTGCTGCTGGGCGGCTACATCCGCGCCTCCAAGGGGACCGGCAATTCGGGCGTGCCCCTGCTCAAGGACATCCCGCTTCTGGGCAACCTGTTCCGCTCCACCACGGTGGACAAGTCGCGCACTGAGCTGATGATCCTGATGCGCCCGACCGTGCTGCCGACGACGCAGGCGGCCGTGGAGATCACCCGCCAATACCAGCAGGATTCGCCGCAGATCCGCATGTTGGAAGCCGACTTCAAGAACGAACGGGACAAGCTCAATCGCCGGGCGCAGCGGGAGTTGGAGTCGCTGGGTCGTTCCAACGGCTCGCAAACGACGCCCCCGTCCGACAGCACGGTGATCGGCAATCCGACCACCGAGTAGCGCTGGCACGGCATGGGCTGAACTACCAGGGCAGTCGCCTTCGGGATACCTGCACGGGCCTCCGCCCCTCGGGGTCCAGCTCGAGATCCAGCCAGCCGCCGTCCTTGAGCAACTGGATTCCCGTGGGGGAAGGGCAGATCACGGTCCGAAACTCCTTCCAGATGCGGGCCTCCTGAAGGGCCGTGGAATACCGTCGCACCGTGGTGCCGAGGAAGCCGATCCGGGGCAATCCGGCAAGGCGTTCCGCCAGCTCGAAGATGGCGGGTGTGTGGAGATGTCCGACCACGGTGAGCGCCACCTGGGGCAGGAGGCGCCGCACCGCGGGGATGCGTCCAAGGAAGGGCAGGGCGCTGGGATCGTGAACGAACCATAGCAGGCGGCGCTCCGGTCCCACGTCGTCGAGCAGGACGCAGAGCCGTTCGATCAGCGCGGCCCGCGCGGTTTCCCAGTCCGCCCGCTCGTCCGGAAGCGACTCCGGTTCGAACACGGGAAAGGCGACCGGAGTCGAGGCAATCCCCATCAGCGTCCAAAGCCCGGCATCCCGGCGCCACACCGGCTCGAGTTGCAGCACGTCCCGGCACCGCCGCCAGCTCTCCATCCGGAGTCCGCCCGCGCCGCCGAAGAGGCTGGTCTTGCCCAGTTCATGATCCCCGATGGTGGTCAGGAGCCGGGAACCGTAGGCGGCCCGGAGCCGGTCCAGGGCCTCCGAAGCGCTGGCCAGCGCCCCGTCGTCGCTCACTCCCACAAAGGCGGTGTCCACGGTGAAATCCCCGTTGGCCACCACCAGGTCGGGGTCGGGATTCTCCCGCAGCAACCGGTCCAGACGGTGGTTGTGATCCAACGGATTTCGCAGCCACACCCAATGCCGCCACGCATGGGCCGCCATGCGGAGCGCGGGGTTCCGTATCACGCGCGATTCGAACCCGCGGCGTTGCTGCTCCGCGGCGCCGGCGAAGTGGATGTCTGACAGGACACAGAGGCGCATCCGCAGGCTGCAGCATGTCGCGGCGCAGAGAGCAAGGCGATGTCCGGATGTTACGGATTTTTTACAAGCCAGTCCCGCCGCTTTTGGCTACCACAACCGCGCCATGTTTTCCTTGCAGCGGCTGCTGGGTCGCGACGACAAGTTCTTCAATCTGCTGGAGAAGTCCGCCGCCGAAGCCAGGGAAAGCGTGGCGTTGGTGAAGTCGGCCCTCGACACCCCGGGCAAGGGGGCCGCCTCCCTGGACGACTTCGCCCTGCTGCGCAAGAAGGACAAGCGCATCACGGAGGAGATCCGCACCCTGGTGACCCAGACGTTTGTCACACCGCTGGAGCGGGAGGACATCGAAGCGCTGAGCACTGCGCTCTACAAGATTCCCAAGACGCTCGAGAAGTTTTGCGAGCGGTATCTCCTGGCGCCTGGACGGCTGGAGGGCTGCGATTTTTCCCGGCAGATGCAATTGCTCGACGAAGCCACCCAGACCGTGCTGGAGATGACCCGGCGTTTGCGGAGCAGTCCGGGACTGGAACAGGTGAGGGAGCAGAACGACCGCCTTCAATATCTCGAAGGCGAGGCGGATAAACTGATGGTCGAACTGCTGCGCGCCCTTTACTCCGGGAAGTTTGACGCCGTGTCGGTGGTGGTGCTGAAGGATCTGTACGACCTTCTGGAGAAGGTGATTGATCGCTGCCGCGACGCCGGCAACGTGATCTTTTACATTGTGCTCAAGAACTCCTGAGACCCGCCATGACGCTGCTGTTCACCGTCATCGTGGTCGCCCTGGTGTTCGAGTACATCAACGGCTTTCACGACACGGCCAATTCCATCGCCACGGTGGTGTCCACCAAGGTCCTCACGCCGCGCATGGCGGTGCTGCTGGCGGCCGTCACCAACCTCCTCGGCGCCCTCGCGGGAAATGCGGTGGCCAAGACGGTGTCCTCGGGCTTGGTGGACGCCGCCTACGTGTCCAGCGCCACCCTCATCTGCGCGCTCCTGGGCGGGATCCTCTGGAACCTCCTCACCTGGTGGTTCGGCCTTCCCAGCAGCTCGAGTCATGCGCTCGTGGGTGGCCTTTGCGGTGCGACGCTGGCGTCGGCCGGCGGCAACTGGTCGGCGCTGATCTGGTCCCGCGTCAAGGACGGCCCGTGGTATAAGAACGACGGCCTGCTCTACAAGGTGGTCATTCCCATGGTCACCTCCCCGGTGGCGGGATTCGTCCTGGGACTGGCGATCATGAGCCTGCTGTACTTCCTGCTGAGCGGATGGCGCCCATACACCGTCAACGCCTTCTTCGGCAAGGCACAGTTGGCGAGCGCGGGGTATATGGGGTTCGCCCACGGATCCAATGATGCCCAGAAGACCATGGGGATCATCGCGCTGGCCCTCGTCGCCGCCATGAAGGACGGCACCCTGAATGAGGTGCCGGCCTGGCTCGGATTCCTGCGGCATCCCATGACCACCACGGGCGGCGGCCAGGAGGGGATCGCGGCCTGGATCAAGGTCGTCTGCGCCCTGACCATGGCCGCGGGAACCGCCGCTGGAGGCTGGCGCATCATCAAGACCATGGGGCACAAGATGGTGAAGCTGCAGCCGGTGAACGGGTTTGCCGCGGAGTCCGCGGGGGCCACGGTGCTGATGGTGGCGGCCCATTATGGCATGCCGGTCTCCACCACCCACGCCATCACCACCAGCATCATGGGTGTCGGCTGTGCCAAGCGGTTCAGCGCGCTGAAGCTGGGTGTGGTGGAGCGGATTCTCTGGGCGTGGGTGCTCACCCTGCCCATGACCGCCGGACTCGGCTACGTGATCCGCCGGTTGACGATGTAGGCCCGGAGGGATCGCCGGACGGAATGCATGGCTGACCCACTTCTGAGGCTGGACCAGTTGCTGTCCCGGTTTGGCTATTGCAGCCGCAGCGAAGCCCGGCGCTGGCTTCGGGCTGGCCGGGTGACCCGGGACGGGGAGGCGCTTTCCGATCCGTCCCGGCGGGTCGCCACGGACGCCGTGCAAGTGGACGGCCTTCCGGTGGAGTTCCCCGGAGGCCTGCTCGTGTTGTTTCACAAGCCGGCCGGCGTGGTGTGTTCCCACGAGGCCGGTGAAGGCCGTCGAATCTACGATCTATTGCCGGAGCGCTGGAGCCGGCGGAATCCGCCGGTGAGTTCGGTCGGGCGGCTGGACCGGGACGCGACCGGCCTGCTGGTGCTGACCGATGTCGGGGAATGGATCCACCGGTGGACCTCGCCCCGGCATCATGTTCCCAAGCGCTACGAGGTCACCCTGGACGCCGACCTGGATCCCGCCTGTGTCGCGCTGTTCGCCTCGGGGACACTGCGGTTGGAGGGAGAATCCACACCCTGCCTCCCGGCGCGCCTGGAGAGGCTCTCGCCGCGCGAGGCCCGGATCGAACTAACTGAGGGGCGCTACCATCAGGTGAAGCGCATGTTCGCCAGCCAGGGCGCCCGGGTCGTGCGGCTGCATCGGACGCATTTTGGGCCTTTTGCGCTGGGAGACCTGCCTGAAGGCGAATGGATTCCGGCGCCTAGGGACGCCACGGCTTCGGCGAAGCCATAACGATTCAGAAGAGAACCGCGAAGGGAAGTCAGTCGGTGCGAATTTCCGCGGACAAAGGCCGCAGTGAAGGCGATGGAAATTCTTCACCCAGCGGAACCGTGACGCCGCCCGCCGTACTCCACACCCCATTTTCAATAACCTCTTTTATGGGCGTCCCTTCGCGGTAAATCCGGCCTCTTCTCCAACCCGCAGGCTGGCTCCGTGGGCGGACCCGTGTCACGATGGCGCCATGAAGCGGATCTTTCGGCGGCCCATGCTGCCCGTCTGGTCATTCCCCCCCGCAACCCCAGCGTTCCCCGCAGAGGCCGGGGAATCCCCATCGGCAACTTCCCGGAGGGCGCCGGTGAACCGGTTTTGCCTTTGTCCGTGATGCCTCCGGGACTTTCGCGGGTGGACTGGGGATTGGTCTATGCGCTGTCTGAATGGGCGATCCGTGTGGTGATGCTGGGGTACGTGCCGCAGCGCCGGACCCCGGCGGCGGCGCGCACCTGGCTGCTGCTGATCTTCTTCTTTCCGTGGGGCGGACTGCTGCTCTATCTGGTGCTCGGGCGGCTTCATCTGCCCAAGCGCCGGCGGGAGATGCTCGAAGAATTGTCCCATCGCGTGCGCGAGGCGGCGCGGCAACTGCCGCCGGGAATCCGGGCGCCGTTGGAGTCCCTGCCTCCTGAGGTGGCCGACGCCGCCCGGTTGGCGGAAAACCTGACCGCTTTCCCCATGCTGGCCGGCAATCATGTCGAGTTGCTCGACGACTACGAGGCATCTCTCGAGCGCCTGGCCGGCGACCTGGATGCGGCGGTCGAGCGGATCCATCTGCTGTACTACATCTATGGCGACGACGAGGTCGCCGCGGTGATCAGCCGCGCCCTGGAGCGGGCCGCGCGGCGTGGTGTGTTGTGCCGGGTGCTGCTGGACGGCGTGGGGTCCAAGGCGGCGCTGCGCTCCCTGGGACCGCGATGGCGGGCGCTGGGAATCGAGGTCGTCGAACTCCTGCCGGTCCGCTTCTTCCACCATCGCGAAGCCCGGGCCGACATCCGCAATCATCGGAAAATCGCCGTGCTCGACGGACGTGTCGGCTACGTCGGCTCCCAGAACCTCGTGGCGCCGCTGTTCGTGCCCGGACATCCCAACGAGGAATTGGTCGCCCGGGTGACCGGACCGATCGTCAGCGCGCTGGAGGCTGTCTTTCTCTCCGACCGCGCGCAGGAGAGCACGGCGACTCCCGGGCCGCTGCCGGAGATTCTGCCCCAGGCAGGCACCGGTCCGGCCTTCGCCCAACTGGTGCCCAGCTCGCCGGGCTACCGCCAGCAGACCTTCGCCACCCTGCTCGTTTCCCTGATCCATCAGGCGCGTATTCGCGTGCATATCACCACGCCCTACTTCGTTCCCGATGAACCCTTCTTGTCCGCCATCCGCACCGCGGTGCAGCGCGGGGTGGATGTCCGCCTGGTGCTGTCCCTTCATTCCAACCAGTTGTTTACCATCCTGGCTCAACGGTCCTTTTATGACGAGCTGCTCGAGGCCGGAGTGACGGTGTACTTCTATCGGCCGCGATTCCTGCACGCCAAGAGCGTGCGAATTGACGAGGCCATCTCCATCGTCGGCTCCAGCAATGTGGATATCCGGTCCTTCGCCCTGAATGCCGAATCCAGCCTGTTGATCTGGGATCCTGCGGTCGCGGCGCATCTCGACCGCATCAACCAGCGCCATTTTGCGGACAGCGAGATCCTGGACGCCGCCGCCTGGGCCGCCCGTCCCTTCGCCGCGCGCGCCGCGCAGAACGTGGCGCGTCTCGCCGATTCGCTGCTCTGACCCGTGTGGAAATCCGCGGCGGGAAATCCGTTGACGGCCCGGCGGCGCCGCCCGCCCACTTGCGCCGTTCCGATGATGACGAATTGCGACTCCCGGTGTTCATGGACCTGCCCAAGTTGACGCGCCCGGGCCTGGCTGGCCTGTTCCAGCTTGGCGGACGCTTCGTGGGCCCGGCGGTCCACCGGTTCATCACGTTGAATCCCGATCAATTGATCGCGTCGGCCTGCCGCCGGACAGGCCTGGCGGATTTTGGCGACGACGGATTCCGTCCCGCGCTCCGCGAGCTGCTCCATTCCTGCGAGGCCGAGGCGGATCTCAACCTGGTCGGGCGGCTGGCCGCGCGCAGCGACGCGGCGCGCATCCTCCGCAACCGCCTGCGCCTCCAGGAGGACCGCCGGCGCCATCCCGAGATCGCCGCCGAGACCGTCCGCCGGCCCCTCGTGGTGGTCGGCCTTCCACGATCCGGAACCACCCTGCTGCATCGGATGCTCTCCCAGGATCCCGCCAACCGGGTTCCGCTCACCTGGGAATCCATGCTGCCCTCGCCCCCCCCGGAGCACGCCACCTACCGCACCGACCGGCGCATCGAATTTGCGGAGCGGCAGGTCGGGTGGTTCCTCCGCATCGCCCCCGGATTCCAGCGGATTCATCCGGTCGGCGCCCGGCTCGCCGAGGAATGCGTGATGCTGATGAGCCATTCGTTCGCCAGCTACCAGTTCGACACCATGTACCGCATCCCGTCGTACCAGGCCTGGCTGGAGCGGCAGGACCTGCGCGGCGCGTATCAGATCCATCGCCAGTTGCTCCAGCATCTCCAGTGGCGGTGTCCGGGGGAACGCTGGGTGCTCAAAGCGCCCAATCACCTCTTTGCCCTGCCCGCCCTCGTCGAGACGTATCCCGACCTGGGACTCATCTGGACCCACCGGTCGCCGGCCGACGTCATCCCTTCGCTCTCCAGCCTGGTCACCGAGCTGCGCCGGGTTTTCAGCGATTCGGTGGATCCAAGGACGGTCGGTCCCGAGGTGACCCGGGTGTGGAAGGACGGCCTTCAACGCGGCCTCGAGGCGCTGGATCGTGGCGTCGTGCCGGCGAACCGCGTTCGGCACCTCCGGTACCCGGACCTGGCTGCGGACCCCGTGGGAACCGTCCGGAGCCTCTACGCCCAGTTCGAGATTCCCTTCACCGAAGAGTTCGAGAGCCGGCTTCGGGCATTTCTCAGGGAATTTCCCCGCGGCCGATTCGGCCGGCACGAGTATTCGATGGACGCCTACGGACTGGATCCGGAGGAGGAACGCGGGCGGTATCGGGATTACTGCGAGCGATTCGGGGTGTAACGGTGGGGCGCTGGTGGAACGCGACCTCGTCGAATCTCGCCGCGCCCGCCCGATTCTTTGCGTCCATTGCCTGCGATTGGAACCCGGGATTTCGGCGATTGGCGGCTGGCCGCCGGCTGTTGCAAGGTGGGTGTCCGATGGAGCCGTTTCAGATCATCTTCAATCCGACCAGCGCCGGGGAATTGGCGCGCATGCCCAAGGACATGCAATTGCAGGTGCTCGGACAGTTCCGCGGGCTGCCCCAGGAGTTGCAGCGCGGGGAAGGGCAGTATGGTCACCTCACACGGAACGGACGCACGCTGACGCGGTATCGTCTGGGCGACTACCGGATTTACTTCGAGCGGCATCCGCTGGGCATCGTCGTGCACCGGGTGCTGAACAAGCATTCGCTCAAGGACTTCCTATTCCGGTCCAACCTCGCCTCCGAGGAGGATGCCGCCCTGGCGGACAATCCCAAGTTCTGGGAGTTGATCGAGCAGGCGCGGCATCAGACCCGGAAGATGCCGTGAGTGGGAGTGCGGTTTTTCAGTCTGCCGGCACGCAACCGGCCGCGCCCCACACACCGAGCCCACAGCTGCTCATGCATCCGCGATCCAACCGTCGGAAATATCCGACGGGTTGTTTTCCGGAGGCAACAGAGTGCCAGGTCCTCTGTTCAGCAGCCCCCCACAGATGACCTGTTCCTTTGGCCCTGGCCGCGGGCAATCGCGCGATACTTTTCTGCAACTTGACCGCAGCGGACGCCAGAAGGGATGTGCTTGGTTTTGCGCTGAAAGTGTGCCGAAAGAAGAGATGGAGGGAGATCACGATCCCTGCACCTGCAATTTTGCCGGCGCGCTCCTGCCTGAGGGCCTGCGTGCCTTGGGCCGAACCGCCTAATCCGGACATTTCATGCCGATACCGATACGGGTGCCGCAGGCCGCCAGCCGGTTCCGCGGTGTCGGCTTGGCGTTTTTCTTCGGGTCTGGCGGTGGATGCGTCCGGGCCAGGGCCAGGCTTCCAACAGCGTGATATCGTGAACTGTCGTATGGACGGACTCCGCCTTCTGAAGATGGGCCTGGTGACCCTGCTTGCCGCCGCGGCCGTGGCGTGGATCGGCCTCCGGAAGGGGAACGGCATCGAGTACGACACTCTGGTGGTGTCGCGGGGCGACATCGAGTCCACCGTGGCGGCGGTGGGCACCTTGCAGGCGCGACATGCGGTGGAGGTGGGCGCGCAGGTTTCGGGACAAATCGTCCAGTTGCATGTCCAGCCGGGAGACGTGGTGGACAAGGGCCGGTTGCTGGTGGAGATAGATGCCAGCGTCCACCAGGCCACCGTTGAGGCGGGACGCGCGGCCCTGGAGCGGTTGCGCGCGCAAGTCGCTGAGGAGGAGGCGCAGTTGACCCTGGCGCAGCAGCAACTGACCCGGTTGGAGATCCTGTCGCGGGAGGGATTGGCGCGGGCGGAGGAATTGCAGACCGCCCAGGCCCAGCACGCCGCCACCGCGGCGCGACTGCGGCAGCGCCGCGCCGAGATCGTCGAACGGGAATCCACACTCAAGGGCGAAGAAGCCCAGCTCGGCTATACCCGGATCTACGCGCCCATGGCCGGAACGGTGGTCTCGCTCGACGCCCGGGAGGGCCAGACCCTCAACGCCACCTACCAGACGCCCACCGTCCTCCGAATGGCGGATCTCGACCTCATGACGGTCTGGACCGCGGTCGCCGAGGCGGACATCCACCGCGTCAAGGCGGGCATGCCGGCATCGTTTTCCACCTTGGGGAATGACGAGCGCCGTTGGACCGGCACCGTGCGGCAGGTGCTGCCCATGCCGCCGGTTTCGCGTCCCTCGGAGGCGCCGCCTCCGGAGTTTGGCAAGGTGGTGCAGTACACGGTGCTGTTCGATGTCGCGAATACGGACCGGTTTCTTCTGCCCCAAATGACGGCTCAGGTTTCCATCCAGACTGACTTTGCGACCGGCGTGGTGATGGCGCCGCTCGCGGGCCTGGTGCCGGTCGAGGCGGCGCCGAACACTTTCGAAGCACGCGTCCTCGACGGCGACGGTCGTCCCGCTGCGCGCACCGTTCGCACGGGCCGACGCAACCGGCGCAACGCCGAAGTGCTGGAAGGCCTTCGCGAAGGCGAACGTCTGGTCGTCGGCGAACGCCGGCGGGAAGGTTCGTCGAGATTCGTATGGTAGCCGCGGCTCCTCCGCTGATGGCGATGGAGGACATCCGCAAGCGCTATGGCGCTCCGGAAGGTCCCACCGTCGAGGTGCTGCGGGGGGTCTCCCTCAGCATTCGCAGCGGCGAATTCGTCGCCATCGTGGGGGCGTCCGGTTCCGGCAAATCCACGCTCATGCACCTGCTGGGCTGCCTGGACCGGCCGACCAGCGGCACGTTTCGTTTCGAGGGACGCGACGTGGCGGCGATGAGCGAGGATGAAAAGGCGCGCCTGCGCCGCGAGTCCTTCGGATTCGTCTTTCAGAGCTATCACCTGGTGGCCACGGAATCCGCCCTGGAGAACGTCGAGGTCCCGGCCATTTATGCGGGAGTTCCTGCAGCCCAGCGCCGGAGCCGGGCGGTGCGGCTGCTGGAACAACTGGGACTCGGCGACCGCCTTCACCACCGTCCGCATCAGCTTTCCGGCGGACAGCAGCAGCGGGTCTCCATCGCCCGCGCGTTGATGAACGGCGGACGCATCCTCCTGGCGGACGAGCCGACCGGGGCGCTGGATTCGAAGAGCGGGGCCGAGGTGATGCAGTTATTCGAGGATCTGGCCGCGGCGGGACATACGATCGTCCTCATCACCCACGACCGCGACGTGGCGGCCCGGGCCCACCGGATCCTCGAAATCCGCGACGGGGGGATTGTGAGTGAGACGGCGAATCGTCCCTGCGTTCCGGCGGCCTGTTCGGTGGATGTGCTGAGTTCCCGCGGCGCCAGTCCCATGGCGGGCATCCCGGAAGCGCTGCGGGCCGCGTGGCGGGTCATGGTCGTCCATCGGTTCCGCACCGCCCTGACCCTGCTGGGCATCATCATGGGCGTGGCGTCCGTGATCGTCATGCTGGCGTTGAGCCTCGGGGCCCGCGAGCGGGTGCTGTCGCAGATCGGCTCCATGGGGCCAACCGCGATGTACATCTACCATGAGGTTCCCCCCGAGGGCGGGCCGATCGGCGACGTCACCCACGCGGACATCGAGGAGATCCGGCGGCTGCCCCGTGTGCGTCGCGTGATGCCCGGGATGGGAGAGCCGGTCACCTTGCGGTTCGGAAACCGGAGCATGACGGCTTACACGCAAGGCAGCACCGAGATCCTTCCGGACATGAACCGGTGGCCGGTCCGGCACGGACGCTATTTCACCGACGCCGAGAGCCGCGCCCTTGCGCCGGTGGCGGTGATCGGCACGAAGGTCCGGGAGCGCTTTTTTCCCGACGGCGACGATCCGCTGGGCCGCATCCTTTTGATCAACACGGCGCCTTTCGAGATCATCGGCGTCATGGCGGAAAAGGGCTCGCAATCTGGCGAGGAAGACCAGGACGAGCGGGTGTTTGTTCCCATCGGGACCGCGAGCGCGCGGCTGTGGCCAGCGATGCAGGAACCCGAGTACGCCATGGTCGAGGCGGACAGTTCGGCGGAAATTCAGGACGTCGAGCGGGCCATCAGGGCGCTGCTGCTGGAACGCCATGGCCGCCGCGACTTCAGCATCAGCAATCCGGCCGCCCGGGTGCAGGCTGAGAAGGAAGCGCGCAACACCATGATGGCGATGTTGGCGTTCACGGCCGCCATTTCCCTGGTGGTGGGCGGCATCGGAGTGATGAACGTCATGCTCATGTCGGTGCGCGAGCGGACTCGGGAGATCGGCATCCGCGTTGCGGTGGGCGCGCGGCGGCGCGACATCCAGTGGCAATTCCTGCTGGAAACCGTCCTGGTTTCGGTGGTCGGCGGCGCCGCCGGAATGGCGCTGGGATTGCTGACCGGCGCGATCCTTTTGCTCGCCGGCGCGCCGGTGATCTTTTCCGTCCGTTCGATCCTGGCCGCCTTTCTCTGCTCGGCCGCCACCGGCCTGGTCTTCGGCTTCATGCCCGCCCGTCGCGCCGCCGGACTCGATCCTGTGGTCGCCCTGGCAGGGGAGTAGTTTCGTAAAGGATGAAAGCGGCGGGGTGAGGGGTGAGTGACCAATGACTGCGTCCGACGGATGATCAGCCACCAACCACCCCATGGCGACTCATGCGCGAACGGATCCACGAAGCGTCGCCCGACCCCGTTTGCGGCCAGGGCCGCCCCCTTCACCGGGCCGCGGCGCCGGCGGGCAGGGGGCGCGGGGCGGCGCCTGTGGCGGGGGCGGCGGCCGCTGAGGTCCGATGGCTGCGCCAGAACTGCGGCGGGAGGAGTCCGAGGCCCATGATCGCGAGCTGGCTCAGGATGAAGAGGCCCAGCCAGAGGAAGGCGCCGCTCATGAATCCGTACGAATGGAGACCGATGCCCAGCATGTTGGTGCCGAACCAGGACCAACTGGTGACGATGTTGCCCACCACAGTCAGCGCCATGAGGCCGCGCTCGCGGACCAACCCGCCCCAGCGGGCATGCAGCAACAGCGCGTTCCACAACACGATGATCAGCGCGCCGTTTTCCTTCGGATCCCATCCCCAGAAGCGGCCCCAGCTTTGGTCCGCCCAGATGCCGCCGAGCACCGTGCCGATGAAGCTGAACAGCGTCGCAAAGCAGATGATGCCATAGACCATGCGGGCGAGGGAGCGTCCGGTCGCCTCATCCAATCCGCGGGTGAACACCCCGCGCAGGATGTACACGATGGCCAGGAACCCGGCGACATAGGTGCTGGCGTAGCCGAGGGTCACGATGACCACGTGCGTCGCGAGCCAGAAATTGGTGTCGAGCACCGCTTCGAGCATCACCATGGTGTCGCCGCCCAGGGCCAGATTATGGGCGATGATGAGCGTGACGAAGCCCAGGGCCGACGCCACGACCAAGCCGATGGCGTTTCGCCAGAATTTCTCCAGGACCATCCCGAGCAGCACGGCGCCCCAGCCGATGAAGATGGCCGAGGAGTACAAGTTGGTCACCGGAGGCCGTCCCTCCAGCACCATCCGGAAGAGGAGTCCGGCCGTATGGATGACGAAGGCCAGCCCGATCAGGGCAAAGGCGGTCTTGCGGGCCCATTCGGCAAAATGGAACCAGAAGAACAGAGCCAGCAGGAATGCCGCGACATAGATCACCAGCGCGTCGTAGAAGGGCGCCATCTGGTTGAAGAAGAATTCCCAGCGGCCCTTCCGGACATCACCCGCCAGATCCGGGCCGAACGAGCGCCGGTAGCCGTCCACTGCCGCATTGAATCCCGCGGCGTCGCCGGCGCGGAACGCGTCGGTCATCCGGGCCCAGTGCGGCACCGAGGGCGGCAGCGGTGCGCCGCGCACATGCGCCATCAGGGCCTCGCCCATCCGCATCCACCCGTCGCGCCCGCGCTCCGGCGGGTACGGGGGCAGAATCAGCGGGGGTTCCAATCCGACCGAGGCGTCCATCCGCGAGGCGAGGCCCAGCAGCGTTTCGAAGGCGTTGGTGTTGTAAGGCTGGCCGTTCTGCTGGTTGCGGGCGGCCTCGACCCCGGCCGGGAGCACCTCGGTGAGCCGCGCGAGGTCCCCCGAGAAATCGGTGGTGTCCCGCGGCTGCGCCATGTGCTTGAGCCGCAGGTAGAGCATCAGTGCGTTGCGCAGCTTGAGCACAGACCGGTCAAAGGCGTCGCGCTGCGATTCGTCCTCCTTGGTTTCCACGATCCGCCGCGCCTGCTTGTCAATCTCCTCAAAGCTCGGGGCGATCTGGTTCCACGAGTAATGCTTCCCGTCCTCGATGCCATCGGCCGTTGGCCCCGGCAGCTTGAGCATGGAGATCAGGTTGGGATGATCAATCCGGAAGGCCTTGCGGTCGTTGGCCGTCTCGGGCTTGAGGGAGACCTCGGCCAGCCATTCGCTCGCCCCGAGCGTGCGCTTCTCCCGGGTGTCGCGGACGGTGTAGCGGTCCCGGATCTGGACCAGCGAGTTGCGCGCGAGGGAGTCCACGGGCTGGTGGCGTCCGTTGAACACCACCGGCAGACGCCCGAATTCGTCGAACCGGAACTCCCCGGTGGCGCGGGGACGCAGCGTGGACAGGAACCAGAGGGCGAACACGCCGGTCAGGATCCAGGGCAGGGAGCGTTTCATCGGAAAAAGAGGCGAGGGTTCAGGCGGCGCGTGGGGTGCGGGGGCGGCGGAGGAATTCGACCAGGTGGATTCCAAATTGGACGGTCAATCCCGCCAGGACGAACAGCGTGCCGAAGTAGGGCGCGAGCCAGGAGGGATTCCGCACCACCTGGAGTCCGCTGAACTTCTGTCCGCGGGACTCATCCATCTGGGACTGGTAGAAGGTCAATCCATCATAGCGCAGCGGCTGGTTCATGGAGATCTCCACCTCCCGCCGTTCGCCGGTGGAGGGCCGGTCAATGAGCACGCGGCTGGCGTAGTTGCGGGGGCGTCCGCGCGGATCGCTCGCCGTTCGCGTGCCCGGATAGACGTCATGGGTGGTCTTGAGCAATTGCACGGAGAAGGGCTGGTAGTAACGCGTCGGCCGCAGGGCGGCCCGCCATCCGCCGGCGGCGCTGGCGATCGGTTGTTCGTCGAGCACCAGCGCGAAGAGCCAGGTGCCGAGCGAGGTGCCGTTGGTGCCGGTCAGTTCGACCACCGCGGCCGGCAGGTTGCGCTTGTTCATGGCGCGGGTCGGCGGCGTCGGCTGGAAGATGAGCCGCGCGCCGGTGCCTTGGGACGCGGCCGGCGGGAGGTTGGTGTCCACCATGGGCGCCCGGTCGCGCAGGCTGGCGTTCTCGGCGAACTCGCGGACCTTGAAGACGAAGGGAAGCTCGGGGTGCCGGATCTCGACGCCCGGGACCAGCCGGGTGTCGGGAATGGCAATCACCAGATCCATCGCGGCATTGGTGGATTCGCCGAGGAATACCAGCTCGGTCTTCTGAAAATCCTCGGTGTAGTTGCGCCATTCCCCCTCGGCGAAGTTCATCCGGCTTTCCCGTGAAAACATGTCCGTGGCCAACTGCCCGAGCAGCAACAGGATCACGCCGAGATGCGTGAGAAAGATGCCCGACTTGCGCCAGGTGGGCTTGAACCGGGTGGCGTGCGCGACGAGGAGATTGGCCAGCAAGAGGATTCCTAGCAGATAGCCGCCCGGCAGCGGGATCCGAAGCCACTTCCAGCCCGAGTCGTGCGGCGACCAGACCGAAAACCAGGACCGGAAGTATCGCTGCTGGGCCACATACAGGCCGTCCTCGGTCTGGGCCAGCGTCCCGAAGAAGGTGACGACGATGCCCAGCGCCAGGAGGATCACGGTCAGGCGCAGGGAACTGAGTGGGGCGATCCACCGCCGCCAGACGGGCTTTGCCGCCGCGGCCGGGGCGTCCGCGCGGTTTGCCCGGGGCTTCGACGGGGGAGGAGAGGTGACCGGGGCGCTCATGTTGCCGTTGAAAATTCAGACGCGGGAGGCGGGCTGGGCTTCATGGGTATTTCACGGAGCGGACGAAGCCCAGGAAGGCCTCCTTCTGCGCGCCGACCAGGGCGGGGGCGCCAGTCAGCTTGTAAAACCAGGCGCGGTCTCCGCGTTCGACGATGGCCCCGAGGATCCGCTGGTCCTGCGCGGCGCCCTTGCCGGAGAGATCCACCACCAGCGCAGAATCTCCGGCGGGGGTCGCCAGCGTCACCGCCTCCCTGGCCAGGCCGGCATCGTCCAGCGGTTCGAGGGAGAGCTGCCCGCGCCATCGGTTGACATTCGCCAGCGCACCGCCGCCGTTGGAACCGAGGACGACCACCGAGAGATCGCCCTTTTGGCCGTCGGGTCCCTCCAGGGAGAAACTGGCCAGTCGCATGGTGCTCGGAGCCGCCGGCGTCCATCCGGAAGGAACCTGCCACTCGGGCAGGGCGGTCGAAGGGGGGGGTGCCACCGGGCCGCGCATGTCGCGGTCTGGAGGCGCCGCGCCGGCGGAGGCGGCGGAGGAGGGTGCCGGACCGGTCTGCACCGAGGCGAGCCAGGCGAGGAATTTCGGACGGTTCTCCGCGACGAGCGCATCTTCCCCGGTCGCTTTGAAGAAGACCGTGTTTCCGCCGGTGGCCAGCATCGCGGCCAGCGTCCGGACCTTGAATTGGCCGTCCGGCACCGGGGTGTCGCCGGCCATTTCGAAGAATTCTCCCTCCAGGGTGCCGATGGGCACCGTCCGGCGTTGCGATGCCAGTTCCGACTCCGTGGTCGGCGGCAGCCCGACCTGGCCGCGCCAGCGGTTCACATTGTCCAGGATGGACCCCGAATTTCCGGGAAGCGGGATGACCGACACGTCCATGGAGCGACCGTCCGGCGTCGTCACCTCGTAGGAAGCGATGCGCACCCCGCCCTCGGCGGCGGGCTTGGCGCGCCATCCGGAAGGGACCGTCCAGGGAACGTTCGACGCCGTACTGGATTCCGCGCCGTCCCGGGGCGCCCGATAGACCTGAATGTCATCGCCCGGCTTGCACCCGGCCACGAGGACCAGTGCGGCCAGGGCCATGCAGGAAAATCGGCGGCAGCGCATCCGCCCTAAGTAGCCACTATGGACTCCAGCGGCAAGCAGACCTTCCGGACGATCCGGAACGGGGGGGGCGCCAGTCAGCGGATGCCCAGGCGCGGAAGCTGGTCGCGATAGGTGCGGCTGAGCGTCAGCCGCGTGCCGTCGCGGAGGGTCAGGCTGTAGTCGCCGTGAAAGAGCGGTTGCAGTTCCTTGACCCGTTCCGAGTTCACGATGGCGGTCCGGCTGACGCGAATGAACCGGTCCGGCGGCAGGCGCTGCTGCATGGCGGTCAGGGTTTCCCGGACCAGATGGGTCTGCGCTCCGACATGCAGCTCCACGTAGTTGTCCGCCGAGCCCACCCAGTCCACATCGGTCACATTGACGAAGGTGACTTTTCCCCCCGATTTGACCGGGATCCGTTCCATGCCGGGATTGGGGCGCGGCCGAAGCTGGGCCAGCACGGTGTGGAGCTGGCTGGTCAGGTCTTCGGGCTTGCCGGACCGCAGGCGATCCATCGCCCGGTAAAGCGCGGTCTGAAAGCGGTCGCGTCCGAACGGCTTGAGCAGGTAGTCCACTGCGTGCACCTCGAAGGCCTGCAGGGCAAATTCGTCGTGCGCCGTCACGAACACCACCGCGGGCGGCGCCTGGTCGCCCAGGCGTTCGAGCACTCCGAAGCCGGTGCATCCCGGCAGTTGCACGTCGAGAAAGACCAGATCTGGCCGCAGGTCGCGGATGCGGCTCACCGCCTCCTCGCCATTGGCGGCTTCGCCGATATGGGCAATATCGGGTTCCTGAGCCAGGAAATTGCGAAGTCGCTCTCGACCAAGAGGTTCATCATCTACGGTCACCACGCGGATCGTCGGAGTTGGGGAGGTCATTGGGAGGGTAAGTTAGGGACGTAGGGTGGGAGGGAACTAACTCCACCGTCGCCGGAACTGGGGACTCCGGGTCGTCGAGCGGCACCGGCTTTTCCGGGCATGTCCTGAGGCCCTTCAAGAGCGGCCGGGGTCCGCATGAGGTCCGAATTCGGGTGGGAATTCGGAGCCGTTCTGCCGGGCTCCTTCCCGGCAGCGCTGGCTCATGACGCGAGGACATGGTGGATAGATGTGAAATTAATCCGGATGTGGAGGGGAAGGCCAAGTGCAGAGTGATACTTTTCTCCAAACCGGGAAGCCGCTCTTTCCCGCCCCGGAGGCTTCCACCGGGACTCTTCCGCGGCCCGCTGCCGCGGCGTTCCGCGTGTGCGGTTCGCGGGATTCCCATTCGACGCCCTGGGACGGTCTGTGTTATTCCCGCGCACATCATGGCCCATCGTTTCATCACCACGGCGGAGGCATTGAAGGAAGACTACAAGGGGCGCACCAACTACTGGCTGGCCCGTCCGGAGATTGCCGATGCCCGGGACCTGCAGTTGTGCCGGGCGATTCTGCCGGAGGGCGAGGGACACGCCTTTCACACGCATCCGGAACTGGAGGAGATCATCTATGTGCTGGAGGGCGAGGTGGAGCAATGGGTGGAGCGCGACCGGCGGGTGCTGAAGCCGGGCGAGGTCGCCCATATCCCGCGCGGACTCGTGCATGCCACCTTCAACGCCGGACGTCGCGACGCGGTGATCCTGGCGATCCTCTCCCCGGCGCGCTGCGACGGACCGTTTGCCGTGGATGTCAGTGCCGAGGAACCTTGGAAATCGCTCCGGCGCCCGCCGGGAGCCGCCTGACCCGGCAACTGCCGTTTTCATGCCTGCCGCACCGCCCCCTGTTGCCGACCGTCGCTTCGTGACGCTGACCGAGCGCCTCGTCGAGCCCACGGTGTTCACGATCAATGAATGGCTCTCCCGGCCGGATATCGTGCCATGCCGGGATCTGCTCCTGGTCCGGGCCACCATGGAGCCCGGACGCAGCCACCCGTTTCATTGCCATCCCACCCGTGAGGAGATCATCTATGTGATCTCGGGGAAGGCGGAGCAGTGGTGCGGTGAGACGCATCGGATCCTGGGACCCGGCGAGATGGTTCTGATCCCCAAAGGCGAGGTTCATGGGACCTACAATCCTCATTCCGAACCGCTGGTGTTTCTGGCCATCCTGAGTCCGGCGGAAGCCGGAGAGCCGGCGGTGGTGGATGTTTCCGGGGACTCTCCATGGCGAAATCTCCGAGCTCGCAACCAGTTGCCGCCGTGTGGGTAAGCATCCCGGCGAGCGGTGGCGGCGCGCCGCGGGATCTGCGGGAGACGCCCTTCCGTTGGTAATTCCATAGAGACAAGCGGAATGCCGTCCGGTAACCTCTGCCCGTCCATTTGGGCAAGGTCATCCGAGGGATGCGCTTTGCCTTGATTTGCATGAAAGCCTCTCCCGTCTCCAAACGCTCCGGAATCCTTGCCGGCGGCAACTGGATTATTGACCAAGTCAAGATCATTGACACGTATCCGCAGCCGGAACAACTGGCCAACATCACGGTGCAGCATCAAGGCACCGGAGGTGCGCCCTACAACGTGCTGCTCGACCTGGCGAAGCTGGGCGCCGGATTCCCGCTGGCCGGGGCCGGCTTGGTGGGGAAGGACGCGGATGGCGAGGCAATCCTGGCGGATTGCGGGCGCCACAAGATTGACACGCGTTATCTGAAGGCGACGGCCGACGCGCCGACGAGCTATACGGATGTCATGACCGTGGCGGGTTCGGGGCAGCGCACCTTCTTCCACTGCCGCGGCGCCAATGCCCTGTGGGATGCCAAGGATCTCGACTTTGCCAAGATCAAGGCGCGGATCTTTCACCTCGGATACCTCTTGCTGCTCGACAAGCTGGATGCCGTGAACAAGGAAGGCATCACTCCGGCGTCCCGGCTTCTCCAGGCGGCGCAGGCGGCGGGGCTCAAGACGTGCGTGGATGTGGTCAGCGAGGCCAGCGACCGTTTCAAGGCGGTGGCCGTCCCGGCCTTCAAGTTCTGCGATTATGCCATCATCAACGAGTATGAAGCCGGCCAGGTGGCGGGATTCAAAATCCGCAAGGACGGCGTGCTCGACACCGTGTCGCTGCGCCATGCGGCGGGGGCGATCCTTCAGTTCGGCGTCAAGGAATTGATCGTCATCCACTTCCCGGAGGGCTGTTTCGCCCGCACCCGCGATGGCAAGGATCACTGGCAGCCGTCCCTCAAGGTTCCGGAGAAGCACATTGCGGGCACTGCCGGAGCCGGGGACGCCTTCTGCGCGGGCGTGCTATACGGGTTGCATGAGGGCTGGGAGCTCCAACGCTGCCTGCTGCTCGGCGTCTGCGCCGCCGCGGCATCGCTGAGCGACCCCACCTGCACGGGCGGAATGAAGTCCCTCGCCCAGGTCGAGGCCCTCAAGAAGAAGTACGGCGTCCGGCCTCCATTGGAGCCGGAAGAGGATTACTGAGCCGCCGGACTCCCTATACGTTCCCTGCAGTTGACTTGGGGAGCGCTTGCGCCCCCCCCGCATGCAGCGGGCGGCGCGCTCGCTGTGCGCCAACGGCGTGTGGAGTCGTCCCCGTGGAGTTCGCCGCGACGCGCTGCGGCCGGGGCGAGGGCTTGTCGCGAAGCGACGCGTCTGATTTGCAGTTCCGTCTTCCCCGGACAGCACGCGAGGCGCGTGCCCTCCCCAGCAAAATCAACTGCATCGCTACGGCTGAGCGGAACTTAGAGCCAGCGCCGGAGGGCGCGTCCGGCCCGGCCATTCGATGCCGTAAGCGCGATGCGGCCGTCCGTTCCGATCTCCTTTCGCTCGAACGTGCCGCCTGCCGACTCGATGATCAGGCCGCCGGCGGCGATGTCCCAGAGCCGGATTCCACGTTCAACATAGGCGTCGAACCGTCCCGCGGCGACATACGCCAGCGCGAGGGCGGCGGACCCCATGATGCGCAGCTTGCGAACCCGCCGGGACAGCCGGCGGACATCCCGGACCATGGCGGGAATGCTGCCGGGGCGTCCGGAGAATCCCAGGCTCAACACCGCCTCGGCCAGGGGTCGGTCGCTGACCCGGATGCGGCGTCCGTTGAGGAAGGCCGGATGGCCGCGTCGCGCGGTGAACAGTTCGTCGCAGAAGGGATCGAAAATGACCCCGAGCAGCGTGGCGTATCCGTCGGCGTATCCGGCGGTCTGCGGGCTCTCGCGCGCCTGCAGGGCGATGCTGACCGCGGCGTGGGGGATGCCGTGGGCGAAGTTCACCGTGCCATCAATCGGATCCACCACCCAGCGCAGGGCGGCGCTCCGCGCCGCGTCATGCGACGCCTCCTCCCCCAGCACGGGAATTTCCGGATGCGCCGCCGCCAGCACCCGGGTGATCACGCGCTGACAACGCACGTCGAGCTCCAGCTTGATGTCGTGCCGCGTGGAATCGTTGACCCGCTTGGTGCGGTGCCGGTGCAGGGCCATCAGTTGGCCGGCGGCCTGGGCGGCGCGAATGGCGGAATGGAGGGGGGGCATTTTTTTTGGGGGGGCGTAGTAGTCAGTGGTCGGTGGTCGGCGGTTTGGGTCGGCATCCATTCTCAACCAACAACGGACAACGGACAACGAACCACTGCCCCGTCTCCCTTGACCCCAATACTTCGATGCGATCCTCGAGCCGTTCGTCCAGTGGTGCGGCTGCTTTGGCTCCAGGAGCCCGGTTTCGGCGGCTGGGATGGCTTCGCAAAGGTCGGCGGATTTGCCGAGGCAGGCGATGACGTAGTCGGCGCCGGCGCGGCGCAGAACGGCGACATCGGCCCGCAGTTCCGCCGGGCGATGACCTTGGCGGTGGGGTTCAATTCGCGGAGGGTGCGCACGAGTTTCAGGTTGGTCACGCCTTTGAGCAAGGAATCGGGGCCGAGCAGACGAGGATCTCCGCCTCGCGAATTCCTGCATGAACCAATGGGTGGCAACAGGGGGACAGGTCATCAGTTTGGTGACCTTGGGCCAGTTTGAGGCCGCTTCGGCCTTGGTCCCGGCGGCGCCCGATCCGTAGGGCTCCGGCATATCTGGGGATTCCGCCCGGGGGATCCTCCGCTGGAACGCCTGCAGCCGTGACCCGTGGACCTCATTGCAGGAGAAGATGGGGCTGTTTCGCTCCTTGTTCCGCGGAGGGTGGCAACAGAGGGACAGGTCATCAGTTTGGTGACCTTGGGCCAGTTTGAAGCCGCTTCGGCCTTGGTCCCGGCGGCGCCCGATCCGTAGGGTTCCGGCATATCTGGGGATTCCGCCCGGGGGATCCTCCGCTGGAACGCCTGCAGCCGTGACCCGTGGACCTCATTGCAGGAGAAGATGGGGCTGTTTCGCTCCTTGTTCCGCGGAGGGGAGGACGTCTATGGGCGATGGGCGGCGTTTCGAGATTCGTGCTCAACGCGCTGTTGCCGATTCCCTTCGACGGCGCTGACAGGATGGAGGTGGACTTCCTGGATGCCGCCGCCCGGCTGGCGATCGAGCGGAACGAGGACCCGCATCTTGCGGACGCCGACGCCTACGGTCGCGACGGGCGTAAGGACGCGCTGCTCCAGGAACACAGGTATCGGATTCTCCAGTTCCTCTGCGCGGGCTTGGCGGGTATTTGGACGACCCCCCCTGGATGCGATCCAGCGAGCGGTCAGCCGAAGGCCGACTCCCGCCTTCCCGTGGACGTAAGGCTCCCGCAACAGTCGCGAGGTCGGGTCGGCGGATGAACTGGGTGAAGCGATGACAACCGCGGTCTTCAGCTTCTACTCCCAGCTCATCCGCCTGCTCTCCCAAAGCGTTGACCGATCGGAAAAAGGGATGGACCCCGCCCGCTGGTCGCGCCAGCCTTTGAATGTCAGAGCCTGATTTTCGCTTCCTATTGATCCGTCCCATTCGCGCTTTTCGCGTCTTTCACCATGTCCTCCTTTCCGCTGTCCCGCCGTGCGTTTCTCCGCGGCGTGGGTGTGTCCATGGCGCTGCCGTGGATGGAGTCCATCCCCGTCTGGGGAGAGGCCGCCGCCACCGCCGCGCCGCCGGCCAGCGACGCTCCCGTGCGGCTTGCCGTTTTGTTTGCCGGCAATGGATTTCACTCCCGTGAATGGTGGGCACGCGGGGAGGGGAAGGATCTCCAACTGGGCCAGGTGCTCTCGCCGCTGACCGATTTCAGGGACCGGCTGCTCTTCGTGAAGGGCCTCTACAACGAGGAGGCCCTGAAGGGGAACATCCACAGCTCGCAGACGGGCAACCTGTTGTCCGGCGCCCCGCTCGCTTCCGGCGGCGAAATCCAGTCGGGCACCAGCTTCGATCAACTGGTGGCCCAGCAGCAGGGGCGCCGCACCAAGGTGCCCAGCCTGGTGCTGGCCTGCGAAAAGGCCAACCCGTCGGTGCACAAGAATTACTCGATGCTCTACAGCTCCCACATCTCGTGGAGCTCGCCGACCACGCCGACGCCACTGGAGCTATATCCGGCGCTGGCCTTTGACCGGCTGTTCAAGGACGAGGTCGGCCGCGGCGACCGGAGCGTGCTCGACGCCGTGCTGGGGGATGCCCGCGATCTGCGGCGCCAGGTCAGCCTTCACGACCAGCGCAAACTGGACGAATACCTCGACTCCGTCCGCGAAGTGGAGCAGCGCATCGAGAACGCCGGAAAGAAGGGCGAACTGCAGGGGTGGCGTCCGACCCTGGCGGCGCCCGACCGGCCGCGTCCGGCGGACGGCATCCCGCAGGACATCGCCGAGCACATGCGGCTCATGTGCGACATCCTGGTGCTGGCCTTCCAGACCGACACCACCCGCATCGGCACGCTGAAGCTGAACAACGACCACAGCTCCCTGCGGTTCCCGAACCTGGGCGTGGACTACATGATCCACCATCTCCTGTCGCATTCGGACACCGCCGACTGGCTCAAGGTGAACCAATTCTTCCTGGAGCAGGTTGCCTACCTAGCCCGCCGCCTGGATGCCATCCAGGAAGGCGAGCGCACCCTGCTGGACAATTCCATGCTGCTGTTCTGCTCCAGCATGCTCACCGGCAACCATGACGCCACGCAGCTTCCGGTGGTGGTCGTGGGCGGCGGCGGCGGCCGGATCCAGGGCGGGCGGGTATTGGACTACAAAGAAAAGCCCAACCGCCAGATGTGCCGCCTCTACCTCTCGCTCATGGACAAGATGAACGTCCGGCCAGGAACGTTTGGCGATGCCACCTCCCCTCTCGAAGACGTCTGATGGCGCTTCATTCCGATGAATTCAAACAGCAACCCGGACGTTCCGTCTCATTGCTCATGGCCAACTCTCCTGCGTGGCATCAGCCGCTGCACCGTTCCGGAGCATCATTCCTGTCCGGCATTCCTCCACTTGCCCTATGTTTAGTTGCGGCGCCGTTGTCCCTCTCCGATGGCTCCCCCACCCATTGAAGTCTGTGCCGGACCGCGCCCGCGGCGGCCGGATGCGGGGCAACTGTGGGCCGTCCGCTTGACAGGGCGCGGCTCCGAAAGTCCCTGGGACATTGATCTCCCTTTCCACTGGATACCGCCCGGGGAGTTTCGAATGGGGGCGCGTGGGTATGAGCCGGACGAGGAGCCGGTGCATGAGGTGGGGATAGGTCGGGGGTACTGGATGCTGCGGACGCCGGTGACGCAGGGGATGTACGTGCGGGTGGGCGGTGGGGAGAATCCGAGCTATTTTCGAGGGCGACCGGATTCGGAGGATCGGCCTGTGGATGGGGTGACGTGGTTTGAGGCGCGGGGTTGGTGCCGGAGGTTGCAGGAGTTGTTGGGGAGAGAGTTGGGAGGGGAGTATCACGTGAGTCTGCCGTCGGAGGCGCAGTGGGAGTATGCGTGCCGTGGGGGGAG
>Ga0268299_1001207_pt1 | contig 51066 bp, 42 predicted proteins | sample NOBtaG_FD_193484 | JGI IMG/M metagenome (GOLD analysis project Ga0268299, IMG submission 193484) | Activated sludge microbial communities from bioreactor in Nijmegen, Gelderland, Netherland - NOB reactor | ecosystem: Engineered > Bioreactor > Aerobic > Activated sludge | place: Netherlands... | reverse complement strand
CCCCGGTCGGACTCGCTCCCCCACGGGGGGACGGCCCGAAGGGCCAAGGGGGCGATGAGCCCGATCCGGGTCCCCCGGTCGGGCTCGCTCCCCCACGGGGGGACGGCCCGAAGGGCCAAGGGGGCGATGAGCCCGATCCGGGTCCCCCGGTCGGGCTCGCTCCCCCACGGGGGGACGGCCCGCAGGGCCAAGGGGGCGATGAGCCCGATCCGGGTCCCCCGGTCGGGCTCGCTCCCCCACGGGGGGACGGCCCGCAGGGCCAAGGGGGCAAGATGACCCGGCTTGCGGTCGTGCTGCTGGTGCTGCTGCTGGTGAGCAGCCTGTACTTGGTGAAGACCTCCTACGAATCACGGCGCTTGTTCGCCGAGCTCGACCTCGCGCGCGCCGAGCAGCGGCGGCTCGAGACCGAGTTCAAACGCCTCGACGCCGAGCGCCGGGCACAGGCCACGCACCTGCGTGTCGAGAAGGTGGCGCGCGAGAAGCTGCAGATGCGCACCGCGACGCCGGCGGTGACGTTGTACGTTTTCGACCAAGGTGCCTCGGGCGCCTTCCGGGCCGTGGCCGCACCGCCGGCCGCGGCGACGGGAGCGTCGAGATGATCCGCCGCTCCGGCAGGTCGCCGCGCGGAGCCGCCGCGTCCGGCGTGCGCAGCGTCAACTACGCCACGAGCCCGCTGCTGGCGTCGAAGACGCCGCCTTGGCGCTCGCGCTTCGTCGTCGCGATGCTCGGGCTGGCCTTCCTCGGCCTCGTCGCGAGGGCCGCCTGGGTGCAGATCGTCGGCACCGACTTCTACCGCAAGGAGGGCGAGAAGCGCTTCGCGCACACGATGCAGGTGGCGGCCAGCCGCGGCCGCGTGCTCGACCGCAACGGCCAGGTGCTGGCGACCAGCGTGCCGGCCCTGTCGATCTGGGCGGTGGCCAAGGACTTCCAGGCCGAGCCCGACAAGCGCAAGGTGATGCTCGAGCTGCTCGGCATGACCGCTGCCGAGCTCGAAGAACGTCTCGACAGCGGCGCCAAGGTGGTGCGGCTGCGTCGCCAGGTCGACGATCCGGTGTGGCAGCGGCTGGGCAAGCTCGGCATCAAGGGCCTCTACGAGGAGCGCGAGTTCAAGCGCAAGTACCCCGAAGGCGAAGCCGCCGTGCACGTTGTCGGCTACACCGACATCGCCGAGGTCGGCCGCGAGGGCATCGAGCTGCGCTTCGACGAGCAGCTGCGCGGCCGCCACGGCGAGCGCACCGTCGTGCGCGACCGCCTCGGCAAGGTGGTCGAGGACCTCGGCGACCAGATCGATCCGGTGAACGGGCAGGACATCCAGCTCTCGATCGATTCGAAGATCCAGTTCTTCGCCCACCAGAAGCTGCGCGACGCGGTCGCCGCACACGGTGCCACCGGTGGCAGCGTGGTGGTGCTCGACGTGCAGACGGGCGAGGTGCTCGCGCTGGCCAACGCCCCGAGCTACAACCCCGCCGGCCCGCGCAACCCGCAGGGCCCGGGGCTGCGCAACCGCGCGCTGACCGATGTCGCCGAGCCGGGCTCGACGATCAAGCCCTTCGCGATCGCGCTCGCGCTCGAGAAGAAGCTCGTCACGCCGCAGACGGTGATCCAGACCGCCCCCGGCCACGTCACGATCGGCGCACACATGGTCAAGGACGTGCATCCGCGCGGCGCGCTGACGGTGGCCGAGGTGGTGCAGAAGTCGAGCAACGTCGGCACCGTGAAGATCGCGCTGCAGCTGCCGCCGCGCGAGATGTGGGAGCTGTACTCGCAGCTCGGCTTCGGCCGCCGGCCGCAGGTCGACTTCCCGGGTGCCGCCGGCGGCCGGCTGCGGCCGTACAAGACCTGGAGGACGATCGGCCAGGCGACGATGAGCTACGGCTACGGCCTCTCGGTGAGCCTGCTGCAGCTGGCGCGCGCCTACACCGTGTTCGCGCGCGACGGCGAACTGGTGCCGGTGACGATGCTGCGCCAGGGGGCCCCGGTGGCCGGCGAGGCGGTGCTCGCGAAGGAGACTGCCCGCGAGATGCGGCGCATGCTGCAGATGGCCGCCGGCCCCGGCGGCACCGCGCCGCTGGCCGAGGCGCTGGGCTACTCGGTGGCCGGCAAGAGCGGCACCGCGCGCACGCTGCTCGAGGGCAGGGGCTACGGCAACAAGCACCGCGCCTGGTTCGTCGGCATGGCGCCGGCGAGCGCGCCGCGCATCGTCGTCGCGGTGATGGTCGACGAGCCGAGCCGCGGCGCCTACTACGGCGGCGACGTCGCGGCACCGGTGTTCAGCCAGGTCGTCGCGCAGACCCTGCGCATGCTCGGCGTGCCGCCCGACCGCGAGGTCAAGGCGCAGATCCTCGCCAAGCCGGTGCCGGCCGAGCCGGAGAGCTTCTAGCGATGGCGCTTCGGACGCTCGACTCGGCGCCGCAAGCGGCGGAGCACCTGCGTGAGCGTGTCTGCGGCGAGCTGCGCTGCGACAGCCGGCTCGTGCAGCCCGGTGACGGCTTCGTCGCCTGGCCCGGCCACGCCGTCGATGCAAGGCGTTATGTCGCCTCGGCGCTGGCCGCCGGCGCTTCCGCCTGCCTGGTCGAGGCCGACGGCGTGCAGGCCTTCGGCTTCGATGATGAGCGTATCGCCGCGCTGCCCGCGCTGAAGGCCGCCGCCGGCGAGGTGGCCGACCTGTACTACGGCATGCCGAGCGCGGCGCTCGACCTCGTGGCCGGCACCGGCACCAACGGCAAGTCGAGCACCGCGTGGTGGCTGGCGCAGGCGCTCACCGCGCTCGGGCGGCGCTGCGCTCTGGTGGGCACGCTCGGCATCGGCGAGCCGGCGCCGCCCGGCGGCACCGGCATCGGCACGCTCGAGGCCACCGGTCTGACGACCCCCGACCCGGTGACGCTGCACGCCGCACTGCGCCGCTTCGTCGACGCCGGCTTCGAGGCCTGCGCCGTCGAGGCCTCGTCGATCGGCATCGCCGAGCAGCGGCTGGCCGGTGTTCGCATCGCGGTCGCGATGTTCACCAACTTCACCCGCGACCACCTCGACTACCACGGCACGATGGCCTCGTACTGGTCGGCCAAGCGGCGGCTGTTCTCGTGGCCGGGGTTGAAGGCGGCATCGGTCAATGTCGACGACCTGCAGGGTGCTGCGCTTGCCGCCGAGCTGCGGGCCGCAGGATCGGCGGCGTTGTGGACGGTCTCGCTGGCCGGCCCGGCGCGGCTGGCCGCGCGGGGGCTGCACTACCGCGACGGCGGGCTCGCCTTCGAGGTCGTCGAGCAGGGCGGCGGCAGCGCGGCGGTGGCGAGCCGCTTCGCCGGCGACTACAACGCGAGCAACCTGCTGGTGGTGATCGGCGCGCTGCGCGGGCTCGGCATCGCGCTCGCCGATGCCGCCGCCGCGGTGGCGCGGCTGACGCCGGTGCCGGGCCGGCTGGAGCCGGTCGAACCCGCGGCGGGGGTGACCCGCGTGCCGCGTGTGCTGGTGGACTACGCGCACACGCCCGACGCACTCGAGAAGGTGCTGCACGCGCTGCGCCCGCTGGCCGAGGCACGCGGCGGCCGGCTGTGGTGCGTGTTCGGCTGTGGCGGCAACCGCGACGCCACCAAGCGCCCGCTGATGGGCGCCATCGCCGCCAGGCTGGCCGACCAGGTCGTGATCACCAGCGACAACCCGCGCGACGAGCCGCCGGCGTTCATCCTGTCGCAGATCCTCGCCGGTGTCGCCGGTGTCGCCGGCCGCGACGGCATCGACGTGCTCGAAGACCGCGCCGAGGCGATCGGCCACGCGGTGCGCAGCGCCGGGGAGGCCGATGTCGTGCTGCTCGCCGGCAAGGGCCACGAGCCGTACCAGGAAGTGGCCGGCGTGCGCCGCCCGTTTTCCGATGCCGCGGTGGCGGCCGCAATGCTGCAGCGGCGCGCGGCCGCACAGGAGGCCCGCGCATGATGATGACGCTGGCCCAGGCGCACACGCTGCTGCCGCAATCGGTGCTGGTCGGCGACGGCGCCACCGCGCTGGAGCGCGTGCACAGCGACACCCGCACGCTGAAGGCGGGCGACCTCTTCGTCGCGCTGCGCGGCGAGCGTTTCGACGCCCACGACTTCCTCGCGCAGGCCAGGGCCGCCGGCGCCGCCGCGGCGCTGGCCGAGCGCGGCCTCGCTGAGGCCGGCCTGCCCGGGCTGCTGGTGGGTGACACGCTGGCCGCGCTGCAACAGCTGGCCGCCGCGTGGCGGCGTCACCTGCATGTGGCGCTGATCGCGGTGGCCGGCAGCAATGGCAAGACGACGGTGACGCAGATGATCGCCGCCATCCTGCGCGAGTGGCTCGGCGGCGCGGCCTTCTGGACCGAAGGCAACCTGAACAACCAGTTCGGCGTTCCGTTGACGCTGCTGCGGCTGCGCCAGGACGACAGCGACTGGCACCGCGTCGGCGTCGTCGAGCTCGGCACCAACCAGCCGGGCGAGATCGCCCAGCTGGCGGCGCTGGTCGCCCCGGCGGTGGCTCTGGTCAACAACACGCAGCGTGAGCACCAGGAGTTCCTGCACGGGCTCGACGCGGTGGCGCGCGAGAACGGTGCGGTGATCGAGGCGCTGGCCGCCAGTGGCACCGCGGTCTTCCCCGCCGCCGACCCCGGCACCGCCCTGTGGCGCAGGCTGGCCGGCGCGCGGCGCGTGCGCACCTTCGCGCTCGACGACCGGGGTGCCGACGTGCAAGGCCACGCCGAGTGGCTGGCCGCCGAAGGCTGCTGGCGGCTGTCGGTCGACGCCCCCGAGGGTGGCACCGAGACGACGCTCGCCGCGCCCGGCCGCCACAACGCGCTCAACGCGGTGGCGGCAGCAGCAGCGGCGCTTGCCGCCGGGGCGACGCTGGCCGCGGTGGCCCGGGGGCTCGCGGCCTTCCAGCCGGTGGCCGGGCGCTCGCGCATCCTGGCGGTCGAACGTGCAGGGCGCCGCATCACGCTCGTCGACGACGCCTACAACGCCAACCCCGATTCGGTGCTGGCGGCGATCGAGATGCTGGCCGCGATGCCGGCGCCGCGCTGGCTGGTGCTGGGCGACATGGGCGAGGTCGGCAGCGAGGGCGAGGCCTTCCACGTCGAGGTCGGGCGCGCCGCCGCGGTGCAGGGCATCGATGACTTCTGGGCCGTCGGGCCCCTGTGTGCACATGCGGCGCGCGCCTACGATGCCGCGCGCGGCGGGCCGGTCGCCGCCGCCCGGCACTTTGCCGACGTTCCCGGCCTGCTGGCCGCGTTGGCGGAGGCGCCTGCAGCGGCCGCGGTGCTGGTGAAGGGCTCGCGCTTCATGACGATGGAGCGCGTGGTGCGTGCGCTGCAGGGCGGGGGTGGCGATGCTGCTTAGCCTGAGCCAGTACCTCGCGCAGCTTTACCCCGAGCAGCTCGGCTTCCTGCGGGTGTTCCAGTACCTGACCTTCCGCGCGGTGCTGGCGGCGATGACCTCGCTGCTGATCGGCCTTGCCTTCGGCCCCTGGGTGATCCGGCGGCTGACCGAGATGAAGATCGGCCAGCCGATCCGCGCCTACGGTGTGCAAGCCCACCTGGGCAAGCGCGATACGCCGACGATGGGCGGCGTGCTGGTGCTGATCGGCATCGGTGTCTCCACCGTGATGTGGTTCGACTGGAGCAACCGTTTCGTCTGGGTGGTGATGCTCGTCACCTTCGGCTTCGGCATCGTCGGCTGGGTCGACGACTGGCGAAAGGTCGTGCGCAAGGACCCGGAGGGCATGTCATCGGGCGAGAAGTTCTTCTGGCAGAGCCTGATCGGGCTCGTCGCCGCGCTCTACCTCGCGTTCAGCGTCGCCGAGACCTCGAACCTGCGCGTGCTCGAGCTCTTCCTGCGCTGGATCTCGAGCGGCTTCTCCAACGACCTGCCGCCGCGCGCCGACCTGATGGTGCCGTTCTTCAAGACCGTCAGCTACCCGCTCGGCGTGTTCGGCTTCATCGCGCTGACCTGGTTCGTGATCGTCGGCGCCAGCAACGCCGTCAACTTCACCGACGGGCTCGACGGGCTGGCGATCATGCCGGTGGTGATGGTGGGCTCCGCGCTCGGTGTCTTCGCCTACGTCGTCGGCCGTGCCGACTACTCGCGCTACCTGCTCTTCCCGCACATCCCGGGCGCCGGCGAGCTGCTGGTGTTCTGCGCCGCGATGGCCGGCGCCGGGCTCGCCTTCCTGTGGTTCAACGCCAACCCGGCGCAGGTGTTCATGGGCGATGTCGGCGCACTCGCGCTCGGCGGCGCGCTCGGCACCATCGCCGTCATCACGCGGCAGGAGATCGTGCTCGGCATCATGGGCGGCGTCTTCGTCGCGGAGGCGCTGTCGGTGATCGTGCAGAAGCTGTGGTTCAAGTACACACGCATCCGCTACGGCCAGGGGCAGCGGGTGTTCCTGATGGCGCCGCTGCACCACCACTACGAGAAGAAGGGCTGGGCCGAAACGCAGGTGGTGGTGCGGTTCTGGATCGTGACGATGCTGCTGTGCCTGATCGGGCTGGCGAGCCTGAAGCTGCGATGAGCCCCCGCTTGGCCGCCCCGAAGGGGGCTCGCAACGCAGTGCAGCGCACGGAGGTCTGCTGGTGAGCACGCTGCGCGACGCCTCGGTGCTCGTGCTCGGCCTCGGCGAGAGCGGCCTCGCGATGGCACGCTGGTGCACGCGCGAGGGCGCGCGTGTCACGGTGTGGGATTCGCGCGAGCCGCCGCCGCAGGCGCAGGCGCTGGCCGCCGGCTGCCCGCAGGCGGTGCGGCTCGCCGGCACGCCGGCGCTGCTGCCCGAGGGCACGCAGGTGGTGCTGAAGAGCCCCGGCCTGGCGCCGCACGACGAGCGCATCGCGCCGCTGCTTCGCGCCGCGCGCGAGAAGGGGCTGCCGGTGCTGTCGGAGCTGGACCTCTTCACGCGGGCGCTGGCGGCGGAGAAGGCCTCGAGCGACTACGCGCCGCAGCTGCTCGCGATCACCGGCACCAACGGCAAGACCACCACCACCGCGATGGTGGCGCTGCTCGTCGCGCGCACCGGCCGCCGTGTCGCGGTGGCCGGCAACATCATGCCGCCGCTGCTCGACCGGCTTGCGCAGGCGTTGGCGTCGCCGCGCGACGAGTGGCCGCAGGTGTGGGTGCTGGAGCTTTCCAGCTTCCAGCTCGCCGACAGCGCCGATGCCTTCGCCGCCGACGCCGCCGCGCTGCTGAACCTGACGCAGGACCACCTCGACTGGCATGGCGACATGGCGGCCTACATCGCGGCCAAGGCGCGCATCTTCGGCCCCCGGACGACGATGGTGCTGAACCGCGACGATCCGCGAGTCGCCGCGCTCGAACCGCCACCGCCGGCCCTGCCCGCGAAGGCCGGTCGCGGCAAGGTGCAGCCGCCGCCGCCGCGCGGGGTGATTCGCTTCGGGCTCGGCGCGCCGCAGCGGCCCGGCGACTTCGGCGTCGTCGACGAGAACGGCGTCGCCTGGCTGGTGCGCGCGCTGCTCGACGACGAAGCCGGGCGCCGCCGCGCCGAGCCCGAGGAGATCCACCTGCAGCGGCTGATGCCCGCCGACGCGCTGCGTGTGCGCGGCCGCCACAACGCCGCCAACGCGCTGGCCGCGCTCGCGCTCGCGGTCGCCATCGGCTGCCCGCTGGCGCCGATGCTGCACGGCCTGCGCGAGTACGCCGGCGAGCCGCACCGCGTGCAGTGGGTGGGCACAGTCGGCGGCGTCGAGGCCTTCGACGACACCAAGGGCACCAACGTCGGTGCCACCGTCGCCGCGCTCGAAGGCCTGGGCGCCGACAAGTCGCCCTCGCGGCTGGTGGTGATCCTCGGCGGCGACGGCAAGGGGCAGGACTTCTCGCCGCTGGCGCTGCCGGTGCAGCGCCATGCCCGCGCGGTGGCACTGATCGGCCGCGACGCGGCGGCGATCGAAGCCGCGATCGCCGGCAGCGCGGTGCCTGTGCAGCACCACGACACGCTGCCCGACGCGGTGCGCTGGTGCTTCGCGCAGGCGCAGGCGGGTGACGCGGTGCTGCTGTCGCCGGCCTGCGCCAGCCTCGACATGTTCCGCAACTACGTTCACCGCGGCGAGGTCTTCGTCGACGCCGTGCGCGAGCTGGCGGCCGAGCGCGGGGAGATGGTGGGATGAGCGCGGCCCGCATGGCAGCGGAGGCGAGATGAGCCGCGCCGCGGCGGCCCGCCCCGGCTCGATCGCCGAGCGCCTCGGTTGGCCGGGCCTGCGCGAACGGCTGCTCGAGCGCCGCGACCGCCTGCTCGGGCTGCCGGTGCGCGACGGGCTGCACTCGGTGCGCCCGGTGCGGCTGCCCGGCTTCGACCATGCGTTGGTGTGCGTCGTGCTCGGGCTGCTCGCCTTCGGGCTGGTGATGGTCTATTCGGCTTCGGTGGCGCTTCCCGACGCGAAGAAGTTCGAGCGCTTCGCGCAGACCCACTTCCTGGTGCGCCACCTGATGGCGATCGGCATCGGCGTCGCGTGTGCGGCCATCGTCTCGCAGGTGCCGGTGGCCTTCTGGGAGCGGCACGCGGCGCGGGTGTTCCTGGTCTCGATCGTGCTGCTGGTGGCGGTGCTCGCCTTCGGCAAGGTGGTCAACGGCTCGCGCCGCTGGATCCCGCTCGGGGTGATGAACTTCCAGCCCTCGGAGCTGGCCAAGCTGGCGATCGCGATGTACGCCGCCAGCTACATGGTGCGCAAGATGGACCTGAAGGAGAACTTCCTGCGCGCGGTGCTGCCGATGGTGGCGGCGCTCGCGCTTGTCGGTGCGCTGCTGCTGCGCCAGCCCGACATGGGGGCCTTCATCGTGATCGCGTTCGTCGCGATGGGCATCCTCTTCCTCGGTGGCGTCAACGGCCGCGCGTTCCTGCTCCTCGCCACCGTGCTCGTCGTCACCTTCGTCGGCATCATCGCCTTCGACGACATGCGCCGGGAGCGCATCTTCGCCTACCTCGATCCCTGGAACCCGGCTTACGCGCAGGGCAAGGCCTACCAGCTGACGCACTCGCTGATCGCGATCGGCCGCGGCGAGGTCTTCGGCCAGGGGCTCGGCGCCAGCGTCGAGAAGCTGCACTACCTGCCCGAGGCGCACACCGACTTCCTGCTCGCGGTGATCGGCGAGGAGCTGGGCTTCGCCGGCGTCGCGGTGGTGATCGTCGCCTTCTTCTGGCTGACGCGGCGCATCTTCGTCATCGGCCGCCAGGCGGTGGCGCTCGACCGCGTCTTCGCGGGGCTGATGGTGCAGGGTGTCGGCCTGTGGATCGCCGCGCAGGCCTTCATCAACATCGGCGTCAACCTCGGCGTGCTGCCGACCAAGGGGCTGACGCTGCCACTGCTGAGCTACGGCGGCTCGGCGATCCTGGTGAACCTCGTCGCGCTGGCGATCGTTGTCCGCGTGGACCGCGAGAATCGGTCGTTGATGCGAGGGGGGCGCGCATGAGCCCGATCCGGGTCTCCCGGTCGGGCTTGCTCCCCCTCGGGGGGCGGAGGCCGGACGCGGGCGGTCCAGTGGAACGCCCGCGCCTGCCGACGAGCCGGGCCACCGGCCTGGCGCGGCCTGCAAGGCCCAGCCCGCAAGGCCGCAGGGGGCTCACATGAGCCATCTCGTGATCATGGCCGCCGGCACCGGCGGGCACATCGTCCCCGGCCTCGCCGTCGCGCGCGAGATGCGCTCGCGCGGCTGGAGCGTCAGCTGGCTCGGCACCCGCGAGGGCATGGAGAACCAGCTCGTGCCGCATGCCGGCATCCCGCTCGACCGCATCAACTTCGACGGGCTGCGCGGCAAGGGCTGGCTGCACGGCCTCACCGGCGGCATGCGGCTGCTGAAGGCCTTCTGGGAATGCCTGGCCATCCTGCGCCGCCGCGGCACGAGCGCGGTGCTCGGCATGGGCGGCTACGTCTGCTTTCCCGGTGGCCTGATGGCGTCGGTGCTGTCGCGGCCGCTGGTGCTGGTGAACGCCGACGCGGCGATGCTGCTGTCCAACCGCTCGCTGCTGCCGGTGGCCGACCGTGTCTGCTTCGGCTTCGAGGGCGACGCGGCGGCGAAGACGAAGAACGCCGTCGTCACCGGCAACCCGGTGCGCGCCGACATCGAGGCGCTGCCGCCACCGGGCGAGCGCTACGCCGGCCGCAGCGGCCCGCTGCGGCTGCTGGTGGTCGGCGGCAGCCTCGGCGCGCGCGTGCTCAACGAGACGGTGCCGGCGGCGCTGGCGTTGCTCCCGCCCGGAGAGCGCCCGCGGGTCGTCCACCAGACCGGCAACGCGCATTACGCGTCGGTCAGCAGCGCCTACGCCGACGCCGGCGTCGACGCCGAAGTGCTGCCCTTCATCGACGACATGGCGGCGCAGCTCGCGCGCTGCGACCTGATGATCTGCCGCGCCGGCGCGATCATCGTCAGCGAGCTGTGCGCTGCCGGCGTGCCCGCGGTGCTGGTGCCGCTGATCGTCTCGACCACCTCGCACCAGCGCGACAACGCCGAGCACATGGCGCGCCACGGCGCCGCGCTGCACCTGCCGCAGAAGGATCTCTCGCCGGAGCGGCTGGCGCAGGTGCTGCGTTCGCTCGACCGCGAGCAGCTGCTGGTGATGGCCGGCCACGCGCGCGCGCTCGCCCGCCCGCATGCCGCGGCGCGGGTGGCCGACGAGATCGAAAGGCTGGTGTGGTGAGCCCCGCCCGGCCGCCCGAAGGGGCTCGCTCCCGCTCGGCGGGACCGGCCGAAGGCCGTAGGGTGCACAGATGAAACACCACATCGGCCATGTGCACTTCGTCGGCATCGGCGGCGCTGGCATGAGCGGCATCGCCGAACTGCTGCACCGGCAGGGCTGCCGCGTCAGCGGCTCGGACCTCGCCGCGAGCGACACCACCGCGCGGCTGCAGCGGCTCGGCATCACGGTGCAGCTCGGCCACGACGCGGCGTTCGTCGGCCCGACGGTGCAGGCGTTGGTGGTGTCGAGCGCGGTGCATGCCGACAACCCCGAGCTGCGCGCCGCACACGATCGCCGGCTGCCGGTGCTGGCGCGGGCGCAGATGCTGGCCGAGCTGATGCGTGGCCGTCTCGGAGTCGCCGTCGCCGGCACGCATGGCAAGACGACCACCAGCTCGCTCGTCGCCACCGTGCTGCTCGCGGCCGGCCGCGACCCGAGCTTCGTGATCGGCGGCCGGCTGCATGCCGAGCAGGCCAGCGCACGGCTCGGCGGCGGCGAGGCCATCGTCGTCGAGGCCGACGAGAGCGACGCCTCGTTCCTGCACCTCGCCCCGCAGCTTGCGGTGGTGACCAACATCGACGCCGACCACATGGAGACCTACGGCCATCGGGTCGATCGGCTGCACGAGGCCTTCGCCGCCTTCGTGCATCGCCTGCCGTTCTGGGCGCCGGTGGTGGCCTGCCACGACGACGCCGGCGTGCGCGCGCTGCTGCCGCGGCTTCAGCGCCCGGTGCTGAGCTACGGCCTGGGCGCTGGCGCGATGTTCCGCGGCCGCGACATGCGTGTGCTGCCGGGCGCCCGGATGGCCTTCGTCGCCGAACGGCCCGACTCGCCGCCGCTGGCGGTGGAGCTCAACCTCGCCGGCGCGCACAACGTCGCCAACGCGCTCGCCGCGGTGGCGCTGGCGCACGAGCTCGAGCTGCCCGACGAACCGCTCGTGCAGGCGCTCGGCAGCTTCGCCGGCGTCGGCCGCCGCTTCCAGCGCCACGGCGATCTGCGCGCCGGCGACGGTGGCCGCTTCACGCTGATCGACGACTACGGCCACCACCCGGCCGAGATGGCGGCCGTGGTCGCCGCGGCGCGCGGCGCCTTTCCCGGCCGGCGGCTCGTGCTGGCGTTCCAGCCTCACCGCTACACCCGCACGCGAGACTGCTTCGACGGCTTCGTGCAGGTGCTGAAGAGCGTCGATGCCGCCTTCGTGACCGCGGTCTACCCGGCCGGCGAGGCGCCGGTCGAAGGTGCCGACGCGGCGCAGCTCGCGGCGCAGGCGCGTGCCACCTATGTCGACGAGCTGGCGGCGCTGCCCGCGGCGCTGGCCGATGCGGTGCGCGACGGCGACGTGCTGCTGGTGATGGGCGCCGGCTCGATCGACGCCGTGCCGGCGCGCCTGACAGCGCTGGCAGGGAAGGCAGCATGACGACGGCGATGCCGGTCATCGACGCGAAGGCGCTGGGCCGCTGCGCGGTGCTGATGGGCGGCAGCAGCGCCGAGCGCGAGATCTCGCTGATGTCGGGCCGCGGCGTGCTGGCGGCGCTGCAGTCGGTGGGGGTCGACGCACAGGCCTTCGACCCCGCCGAACGCGACCTCTCGGCGCTGAAGCAAGACGGATTCGTCCGCGCCTTCGTCGCGCTGCACGGCCGCCACGGCGAGGACGGCACCGTGCAGGGTGCGCTCGAGCTGCTCGGCATCCCGTACACCGGCTCGGGCGTGATGGCGAGTGCGATCGCGATGGACAAGGTGATGACCAAGCGCGTCTGGGTGGCCGAAGGGCTGCCGACGCCACGCTGGCGCTGGCTGCCGCCGGACGGGCAGGGCCGCGAGACGCTGATGCATGTGCCCGACGACCTCGGGCTGCCGCTGATCGTCAAGCCGCCGCGCGAGGGGTCGTCGATCGGGGTCACCAAGGTGCAGGGCTATTCGCAGATGCAGGACGCGGTGGCGCTGGCGACGAAGTACGACGCCGACGTGCTGTGCGAGGAGTTCGTCGACGGCATCGAACTCACCTGCCCGGTGTTCGGCAGCGGCAGCTCCGCGCGCGCGCTGCCGGTGGTTCGAATCGACGCCCCCGAAGGCAACTACGACCTTCACCACAAGTACTTCTCCGACGACACCGGCTACCGCTGCCCGAGCGGCCTGCCGCTTGAGGAGGAGGCCGAGGTTCAGCGGCTGACGCTGGCGGCCTACCGCACGCTCGGCTGCCGCGGCTGGGGCCGCGCCGACCTGATGCTGCGCGAGAGCGACCGCCGGCCCTTCCTGCTGGAAATGAACACCTCGCCCGGCATGACCTCGCACTCGCTGGTGCCGATGTCGGCGCGCGCCGCCGGCATCTCCTACGAACAGCTGTGCCTGCAGCTGCTGGCGATGGCCGCGCTCGACTCGAGCCGCTGAAGAAGGCGATGGCACGCACCCCCCGCCCCGCCACCCCCCACAGCGCCGCTGCCGCCGCGCTGCCCGGCGACGTGCGGCTGACCAACCTTGCCGCTGCCGCGCTGCTCGGCCTCGTCGTGCTGCTGGCGCTGGCGGCAGCGCTGCAGTGGGCGGCACGGTCGGCGTGGTTCGAGATCCGCGCCATCCGCTTCGAGGGCGAGCTCGTCCGCACCAGCGCCGAGGGGCTGCGCGCCGGCGCGGCGCCGCGGCTGGCGGGCAACTTCTTCGCGATCGACCTCGCGAAGGCGCGCGCCGCCTTCGAGGCCGTGCCCTGGGTCCGGCGTGCCAGCGTGCGCCGCGTCTGGCCCGACCGCCTGGTGGTGCAGGTCGAGGAGCACCGGGCCGCCGCGCTGTGGATGGGCGAGGAACGCGACGACCGCCTCGTCAACACCCACGGCGAGGTCTTCGTCGCCAACGCCGCCGACGTCGACGAGGAGGCGCTTCCCGCCTTCGGCGGCCCCGACGGCAGCGCGGCGCAGCTGCTGGCGATGTACCGCCGGCTGACGCCGCACCTGCGCGGCCTGCAGGCCGAGATCGAGCAGCTGCACCAGTCGAGCCGCGGCTCTTGGCGGGTGCTGCTCGACAACGGCACCACGATCGAGCTCGGCCGCGGCAGCGAGGACGAGGTGGCCTCGCGCACCGCCCGCTTCGTCGCCACCGTCGGCGAGGCCACGCGGGCCTACCGCCAGCCGCTGGAGTACGCCGACCTGCGCCACGCCGACGGCTATGCGCTGCGGCTGCGCGGTGTCACCACCACCGCGCCCGGCGCCGCGGCGCGCAACGGTCCTTGAGAAGAGCAGCCATGGCCAAGGAAAACAAGGACCTCGTCTTCGGGCTCGACATCGGCACCGCCAAGGTGATGGTGGTGGCCGCCGAGGTGCTGGCCGACGGCGAGCTGCGGCTGGCCGGCCTGGGCGTCGCGCCGACCCATGGCCTGAAGCGCGGCGTCGTCGTCAACATCGACGCCACGGTGCAAAGCATCCAGGCGGCGCTGAAGGAGGCCGAGATGATGGCCGCCTGCAAGATCGGCAGCGTCTACACCGGCATCACCGGCAGCCATATCCGCGGCCAGAACAGCACCGGGATGGTGATCGTCCGCGACAACCGCGAGGTGACGCCGGTCGACGTGCAGCGCGTGGTCGAGACCGCGAAGGCGATCAACATCCCGGGTGACCAGCGGCTGCTGCTGGTGGAGCCGCAGGAGTTCGTGATCGACGGCCACGAGGTCAAGGAGCCGATCGGCATGAGCGGCAGCCGCCTCGAGGTGAAGGTGCACATCGTCACCGGCGCGCAGAGCGCCGCCGAGAACATCCTGAAGTGCGTGCGCCGCTGCGGGTTGGAAGTCGAGCGCCTGGTGCTGAACCCGAGCGCCAGCGCCGCCGCGGTGCTGACCGACGACGAGAAGCAGCTCGGCGTGGCGGTGGTCGACATCGGCGCCGGCACCACCGACGTGCAGATCTACACCGACGGCAGCGTGCGCCACACCGCGGTGATCCCGATCGCCGGCGACCTGATCACCAGCGACATCGCGATGGCGCTGCGAACGCCGACCAAGGACGCCGAGGAGATCAAGGTCGAGCACGGCGTGGCCAAGCAGCTGCTGGCCGACCCCGCCGAGCAGGTGGAGGTGCCCGGCCTCGGCGACCGCGTGCCGCGAATGCTGAGCCGCCAGGCGCTGGCCGGCGTGATCGAGCCGCGCGTCGAGGAGATCTTCTCGCTGGTGCACCAGGTCATCCGCGAAAGCGGCTACGAGGAGCTGCTGTCGAGCGGGGTCGTCGTCTGCGGCGGCACCGCGGTGATGCCGGGCATCGTCGAGCTGGGCGAAGACATCTTCCTGAAGCCGGTGCGCAAGGGTGTGCCCACCTACCGCGGTGCGCTGTCGGACATGGTGGCCAACCCGCGATCGGCCACCGTGATGGGGCTGCTGGAAGAGGCGCGGCTGGCGCGTGCGCGCGGCCACAAGGCCGCGGCGCAGGCGGGCACGGTGTCGACGCTGATCGGCCGCGCGAAGGACTGGTTTCTCGGGAATTTCTAGAAGGGGCCCACGACGAGGCCCCGTGTTCGTGGAAGTGCTTGGAGTTGGCAACTGCAAAACCGTAGGAGGTTCACATGCCTATCGAAATGATCGAGGAGTTTGACCAGGGCACGCAGATCAAGGTGATCGGCGTCGGCGGCGGCGGAGGCAACGCCGTCGAGCACATGATCGGCCAGGGCGTGCAGGGTGTGGACTTCATCTGCGCCAACACCGACGCGCAGGCCCTCAACCGCAGCAACGCGCGCACGCTGGTGCAGCTGGGCGTCTCGGGGCTGGGCGCGGGCAGCAAGCCCGAGGTCGGCCGCACCGCCGCCGAGGACGCGGTGGACCGCATCCGCGACGCCATCAGCGGCGCGCACATGCTGTTCATCACCGCCGGAATGGGCGGCGGCACCGGCACCGGCGCGGCGCCGGTGATTGCGCGCGTGGCCAAGGAGATGGGCATCCTGACGGTGGGCGTGGTGACCAAGCCCTTCGAGTTCGAGGGCCGGCGCCGCGGCAAGCAGGCCGACGAGGGCGTGCAGGAGCTGGAGGCCAACGTCGACAGCCTGATCGTCGTGCTGAACGAAAAGCTGCTCGAGGTGATGGGCGACGACGTGACGCAGGACCAGGCCTTCGCACACGCCAACGACGTGCTGAAGAACGCCGTCGGTGGCATCAGCGACATCATCCACATCCCGGGCCTCGTCAACGTCGACTTCGAGGACGTGAAGACGGTGATGAGCGAGCCCGGCAAGGCGATGATGGGCACCGCCAGCGCCAGCGGCCCCGACCGCGCGACCAAGGCCGCCGACCTGGCGGTGGCCTGCCCGCTGCTCGAAGGCATCGACCTCTCGGGCGCGCGCGGCGTGCTGGTGCTGATCGCGGCCAGCAAGGCGACCTTCAAGCTCGCCGAGAGCCGCAACGCGATGAACACCATCCGCCGCTACGCCGCCGACGAAGCCCATGTCATCTACGGCACCGCGTACGACGAGACCCTGGGCGACCAGCTGCGGGTGACGGTGATCGCGACCGGTCTGTCCAGCGCACGGAGGTCGGAAACTCGCACCCCGCCGCTGAGCGTGGTGAGCACCCCGGCGCCGCAGCAGGCCAGCGGGCTGCGCACCGGCACCGACAACCTGCCGATCCTGAACCAGCCGGTGCAGGCGCCGCCGGCGCAGGGTGCGCAAGGCACCGACTACGCCGGGCTGAACACGCCGAGCGTGTGGCGCAACGCGAGGTCGCAAGCGGCGGCGAAGGTCGAGGCCTTGTCCTCCAACGGCATGGACGAGATCGAGATTCCGGCGTTCCTGAGGAAGCAGGCGGACTAGCTAGACCTGCAACGCAGTTGCCTGGCAGTACCCGGGCGGCGGTCCAGCAGGTCGCCCGGGCCCAGGGATTCAGTGGTTCGGCATCAGTTCCAGTCTGGCCGCTGCGCTCGACCAGGAGGGCCTCTTGGCAAATGCGCTCTCGCGCGTGGTGAACCGGCTGCCAGCTGACCACTATCGACCCATCGGCGGCATCGGTCACGCCGTGTTGATGGCCCCGAAGCAGACGCCCGCCCCGCGCGGCTCACCGCGGCTGCAACGAGGACTTGAGTCGTCGCTACGGGTCGATCGGCAAGCCCGCCAGCCGGGCAGCAGGCTCGAGCCGTTTCTCGAAGTGCTCTCGGTACCAGGCCCGTGGGGCATCCAGTTCTTCCGGCCGCCGCAATCGGAACCCGGGCGCCACACGCATCAGTGCGGCGGCTGTGCGCTGTGCGCCTGCCGCATCACCTTGCAGCGCCTGCGCGATCGCCAACTGGGCTCTGTACGCCACCACGTCAGGGCTGCCCTCCAGCGCCTTGTGCGCCATCTGAACCGCGTCGTCGTAGTTTCCCTCCTGCAGTGCCACCGTCGATAGGTTGAAGTAGGAGCGGTATCGCGGGATGTAACTCGGCATGGCCATCGCCTTGGTGATGTTCTCGCGGGCCAGGGCGTTCTTGCCCATGTCCCGGTACATGACGCCCATGTTGTTGTACGTGGCCGCATAGCCGGGATCGAGATCCAGCGACCGTGCGTACAGACGCTGCGCGCCTTCGAAGTCGCCCGCGACCCAGGCCTGGGACGCCAGCAGGTTGAGCATCTGCACGTTCTCCGGGTCGACACGGAGAGCCTCGCTCGCCAAGGCCTTGGCCTGCTCGCCCAAGTCCCGCCGAGTCGCGGGGTCCGGTGCCAGTTCAGTGACGAAATTCGACCGTTGCATCGATAGCGCCACTGCGAGGCCAGCCAGGGCCGCGGCGTTGGCCGGCTCGATGGCCAGGACCTGCCGACACAGAGCCTCCATGCCCTTCAGCGAAGCGACTGACTGCTCCTGAAGTTGAAGCGCCTGCACGCGCAGGAGCAAGTCGGCCACCTGGGGCATCTGGCGCCGGCTCTCTGCCTCGCGGGCAGCCCTGACGATCATCTGCGGGCCGACGCTTGCGCGGACGCGACCCGTCAACTCGTCCTGAAGCGCGAACAGATCGCCCATCGGTGTTTCGAAACCGCGGCTCCAAAGCTGCGTGCCGCTCACGGTGTCGTGCAGATGCGCTTGCAGCCGCAGCCTGTCGCCGCTGGTCAGAAGAGCGCCTTGCAGCACGAAGCGCACCCGGGCCTCGCTGCCCAACTGCGGCAGCGTCAGGCCCTTGCTCTGCAGTGCCACTGCCGTCAGCGGCGGCACGACGATCGCCCCCCGCAGGCGAGACAGGTCGGCGGTAATGGCTGTCGTCAACCCATCTGCCAGGTAAGCCTTGGCCGGATCGCCGGTCTGGTTGGCCAGCGGGAGGACGAGGATGGAAAGCGCTTCTGCCGGTATCGTGGCCACGATGGGTGACGACGCCGGGTGTTGCGCCGCAGGCGTGCCGCTAACCACGCGGTAACCGTTCCACCAGCCGGCCAGGCCACCGAGCACGGTGCCAACGGCGGCAAAGGCGACGATGGGCCCCTTCAGGCGCTCGATGCGTTGCCGCCCGCCGGCCCACAAAGACTGCCGCAACGCTGGCGGTACGACGGGTTGGCCGGCGGCGCTTGCCGCGGCGTCAGGAGGGTCTGGCAGGTCCGCGTCGTTCATGCCCAAGACTCACTCCCATGTGGCGACTGAAAGTTGGCTTTCAGTGTAGCGACGCACTGAATCTGGAGCATGTCGGCGCGATCTTCGATGGCCTCGCTTGCTGGCTTGCCGGTGCCGTAGCTGGCATTGCTTTCCAGGCGGACCCCTGACGAGATCAACGAGAGGGGCGTCCGAGAAGCAGCCCCTCGTCACCGACGGTTGATGGCCGAGAGCAGCCGCTTTGCCTGACGGGCTCGACCGACAGCAACCGCTGGTGAGCAGCCAGTCAGCACCCCGCGGACCGGACACCTCCCCAGTGCCTACGCTTGACTGCATCCACGCTCAACCGGACCGCCAACGGCTCCGCCGTAGTCGGCCGGTTAACACACGCGCCCGATGCGTCGTGCTCAACGAGAAGCTGCTCGAGGTGATGGGCGACGATGTCACGCAGGACCAGGCCTTCGCGCACGCCAACGACGTGCTGAAGAACGCCGTCGGCGGCATCAGCGACATCATCCACATCCGGGGCCTCGTCAACGTCGACTTCGAGGACGTGAAGACGGTGATGAGCGAGCCCGGCAAGGCGATGATGGGCACCGCCAGCGCCTCCGGCCCCGATCGCGCCACCAAGGCCGCCGACCTGGCGGTGGCCTGCCCGCTGCTCGAAGGCATCGATCTCTCGGGCGCACGCAGGCCCGCAAGTACAACCCGTTCTCGGGCCGTGTGCTGGTGCTGATCGCCGCCAGCAAGGCGACCTTCAAGCTCGCCGAGAGCCGCAACGCGATGAACACCATCCGCCGCTACGCCGCCGACGAATGCAGGCGGTGCGCGAGCAGGCCGACGCGCCGGCCGTGTGGCAGGAGTGGCTGCTGTACATGCTGGCCGCGGTGGAGCAGACCTCCGCGCAGACGCTGACCACGGTCGCCGACATCAAGACCGCGTTGCTGGACTACAAGCACCGCATCCGCGCCAGCCACCGCTTCTACAGCCAGGACCTGATCAACAACCTCTTCATGCACCCCTACACGAAGATCGAATTCGTCGAGCGTGACCTCGAGGTCTCGCGGCTCACGGCCACCAAGTACCTGGATGCGCTGACGGAGAGCGGTTTCGTCCGGAAAGTGAAGGTGGGGCGGTCGAACTACTACATCAACCAGGCGCTGAATGCGATCTTGACGCGGGCGGAAATGGTGGAGGGGGCGCAGGGGTGACCGAAGTCGTTCCGGGGGCGACCAGCTGCGCGTGAGGCGCTCGCGGCCGTCACCAAGGCCCCTCGGAGGCTGCGCGGTCGTTGTCGCGAGCCCGTGACAGCAGCTCGGTGATGTCGCCCATCGCACACTCCCCATCGAGTGCGCCGGCGATGATGGGCGCGACGCCGCGAGCTGTTCCGCGGCCTCGTCGGCGATGTCGAGAGTCGGCGGAAGAAGTGTGAGGCTGGACGAGGTGAGCTGTCAGGCCAAGCCGGCGACGCATCTCCAGGTGTGCCCGCCCGCGCGACGGGTGGATCATGTCGAATCGGCCACCTTTCGCTCGTCGAGAACGTACGACGCGTCCTCGGACGGGTGCGCCGGCCGGTCAACCCCACAGGAGTTCAGGCATGTCCTACATCGACGGCTTTGTGATCGCGGTTCCCACTGCCAACAGGCAGAAGTTCATCGATCACGCGCAGCATTTCGATGCGTTGTTCATCGAACTGGGTGCGATCCGTGTGATCGAGAGCTGGGGCGACGACGTCCCCGACGGCAAAGTCACCGACTTTCGCCGCGCGGTGCAGGCGACGGCCGAAGAAACGGTGGCCTTCTCATGGGTCGAGTGGCCGGACAAGGCCACGCGCGACGCCGCGATGAAAAAGATGATCGAGGACCCCCGCATGGACCCGTCCACGCCCGGCAATCCTCCGATGCCCTTCGATGGCAAGCGCATGATCTTCGGCGGCTTCGAGCAGGTGGTCGAAGTGAAGGCTCGAGACACCCGCGCTTGACGGCATCCACGCCCAGCTGGACCGTCGACGGCATGCGCCGTCGACGGTACGGCGGCGGCAGCCGTGTCGGCCGTACCGCACGCTCGCTGATGTCGCATGATGCCCATGAAGCGCGCGAAGGAAGGGCAACATGAATCGACGGTGGATGCTCTATGGAGCGACAGGCTACACGGGCACCCTGATCGCCGAGGAATGCGCGCGCCGTGGTCTTCAGCCCGCCCTCGCCGGTCGCGATGCGATCAGGCTGGAGCGTCTGGCCGAGCGACTGAAATTGCCGCACGTCGTGGTGGCGCTCGACGACCCGACGGCGCTGAAGCAGGCGTTGCAGGGATCGACGGCGGTACTGCATTGCGCGGGGCCGTTCTCGCAAACGTCGGCTCCGATGCGCGAGGCCTGCATTGCCGCCGGCGTGCATTACCTCGACATCACCGGCGAGATCGACGTGTTCGTGGCGGCGCACGACGCATTCGAACGGGCGCGCGCGGCAGGCGTGCTGTTATGCCCCGGCGTCGGCTTCGACGTCGTGCCGACCGACTGTGTCTCGGTCGTCCTCGGGTCGGCGATGCCGGACGCGACCCACCTGACGCTGATGTTCTCCGGTTTGGACCACCTGAGTGCAGGTACGACCGTCACCTCCATGGAGGCCGTGTTCCGAGGGGCCGCCCGGGTGCGGCAGGCCGGACGGATCGTCGACATTGCCTTCGGCGACCGGAGCCGCATGCTGGACTTCGGGCGCGGGCCCGAGCGCAGCTTCGTCATCCCGTGGGGCGATGTGGCCACCGCCGGCTACTCCACTGGGATCGAGAACATCGAGGTCCACATTCCGATGGCGTCGGCCAGCGCCCGCGCCATCCGCACCCTGGTACCCCTGCGGCGGTTGTTGGCCGGTCCCGCGGCGCGGCGGCTCGCCCACTCGCTGCTGCGTCGGCTCGCGAGCGGCCCTTCGCCGGCCCGGCGCGCTCGGGAGCGGGCCCGTGTATGGGGTGAGGTTCGCAATGCGGCCGGCGACGTGAAGCGGGCGTCGCTGCAGACGTTGAACGGCTACAGCCTGACCGTCCAGACCGCCGTGATGGCGGTGGAACATGTTCTTCGGAACGAGGTTCCGGCGGGCTACTGCACCCCAGCCCAGCTGATGGGGTCCGACTGCCTGAGCCGGATCGAAGGCGCCGGCAAGGTCGTGCTGCTCTGAAGCGTCTCGCTGCCCGGCGCACAGCGACGGGCCGCATCGCAGCGAATGGCCGCTCTACCGCGGCACCGAAAGCAGCGCCGGGCTCGAACAGGGGCGGCGGCCGCGATGCCGGACGAGGATGCGCACGCAGCGTTCTCACCACCTACCCGCGCCAAGGGGTGATGCGCGGCAACCATCGCCTCACGTTCGCGCGGTAGCGCTCGTACTCCTCGCCGAACTGCTCGCCCAGCGCAGGCTCTTCGTAGGCGACGACGAACAAGAAGAACCCGGCCCACAGGATCGCGCCGTACTCCAGCACCGTGACGCTCCCGAACAGGAGGCCCTGGCCGGCGATCAACGCCGTGACTGCGACGTACATCGGATTGCGGACATGGCGGTAGAGCCCGGTGACGACGAGCCGCCTGGGAGGCATCACGGGCGCCGGTGTGCCAAGGCCTTGCAGCGCGAAGCGGGCGAACGAATCGAGCAAGATGGGCAGCCCGGCGACGATCAGGGCGGCGCCGAGCACGCGCGCCATCGGGAATAGCGGTGGCGCGAACTGCCAGTGCGTGAGGGTCCAAGGGATCAACACGGCGAGCGTGCCCGGGGCGATGACCAGGAAGATCGCGGAACCGATGATCGCGGCGGCGTGTTGCACGACAGGAGCCTACTCAAATGAGCGCAGCGTCACCTTGCAGGCGACTCAAGGTCCGGCCGCCGTGTCTGCTGCGCTCGACCCGTCTCGATGCAGGCGCGACCAATTCAGCAGCGCCTGGAAGTTTCCGCCGAACACGCGCTGCTTGACCACCTCGTAGGCCAGGGAACAGCGCGCGGCCTCCTCGAACGTCAGCAGGCCCCGCTCCGACGCCTCGCAGCAGCGCAGGTAGACAAGCTTGAGGTCGGGCTCGGTCAGCCGCTCGAGGCTAACCCGGATGAGGACACGGTCCGCCCATGCGGGCAGGCTCGACTGTGCTGCTGCGCTCAATGCAGCGCCCAGGGTGCAGGCGGCAGCAACGGCACAGCGGACGAAGAGGGGGCTGGCTTTCACGGCGGGCTCCTGATGGTGGGTGCGGGACATCGTGCGCCGCGCCGCCCGCGAAGTCCTTTGCCCGGCTTCATTCGACCTTTATTCTTCTAAGTTCGGAGAAGTTGCTCGATGCAGCGCTACCGCTTCGCGGACGTCGAGATCCGGCCGACAGAACGGCTGGTGCTGCTCGGTGGCCAGCCCGCCGCCCTGCAGGCCAAAGCCTTCGACCTCCTGCTCGCGCTGGTCGAGCGGCGCGAGCGCGTCGTCAGCCGTGCCGAGCTGTACGACACCGTGTGGGCCGGCCGCGTGGTCGAGGACAACAACCTCGCGGTGCAGGTGCATGCGCTGCGCAAGCTGCTGGGCGAGCGCGCCGTGCTGACGGTGCCCGGGCGCGGCTACCGCTTCGCGCTCGCGGCCGACGATGCGCCGCAGCCGGCTCCGGCGCACCCTGCTTCACAGGTGGCCGAGCCGATCCGTGCCAGCCCACCGATGCCCACCGGCGCGCTGCACGGCCGCGACGACGACCTGGCCGCCCTCGACCGCCTGCTTGCGCAACACCGGCTGGTCAGCGTGGTGGGCGCCGGCGGCATCGGCAAGACGGTGCTGGCGCTGGCTGCCGCGCATTCGCATGGATCGACGCCGCCGGGCAACGCCGTGTGGGTCGAGCTCGCGCCGATCCTCGATCCCGCCCTGCTGCCGGGCACCGTCGCGCAGGGCTTCGGCCTGGCGCTGGCCGGTGCCGACCCGGTGCCCGTGCTGGCCACGGCGCTGGCGCCGGTGCAGGCGCTGCTGGTGCTCGACAACGCCGAGCACCTGGTGGGCGCGGTCGCCGAGCTGGCCGCAGCGCTGCTGGGCAAGGCGCCAGGCATTCGCCTGCTCGTCACGAGCCAGACGCCGCTGAAGATCGACGGCGAGCGCGTGTTCCGTCTCAACGCGCTGGCGGTGCCCGAGGCCGGCACCGCGCTCGACGAGGCCGTGACCTTCGGCGCCGTGGCGCTGTTCGCCGAGGCCGCTGCGGCAGCCGATCGGCGCTTCGCGCTAGCTGCCGCCAACGTGGCGACGGTGATCGAGGTCTGCCGCCGGCTCGACGGCATGCCGCTGGCGATCAAGCTCGCCGCGGCAAGGCTGCCGTTCCTCGGGCTGCACGGGCTGGCGCAGCGCCTGGCCGAACGGCTCGAGCTGATCGGCGGCAACCGGCGCGATGCGCCGACGCGCCAGCAGACGCTGCGCGCGGCGCTCGACTGGAGCCATGCGCTGCTGGCGGCGGACGAGCAAGCGGTGTTCCGGCGCTTGGGCGTCTTCGTCGGCGGCTTCACGCTCGCGCTGGCGGCGGACGTGGCGCGGGACGAGGCACACGACGGCAACGCCGTCATCGAGGCGCTGTCGGTGCTGGTGGACCGCTCGCTCGTCGAGGCCGGCGACGCCGATCCGCCGCGCTATCGCCTGCTCGAAAGCGCGCGCGAGTACGCGCTCGCGCAGCTCGAGCGCGCCGGTGAGGGCCCGGCGCTGCGCCAGCGGCATGCGCAGGTGATGGCCGCCTGGATGGAGCAACGGGCCGCCGCTGCGCTGGTGACCAGCGGGGAAGCCTGGCTGGTGGAGGCGGCGCCCGAGGTCGACAACGTGCGCGCCGCGCTCGACTGGAGCGCTCTGCACGACGCGCCGCTGCACGTCGCGCTGATCGGCGCGTCGTTTCGCCTGTTCGGCTCGGTCGGCAACGTGGGCGAGTTCACCCGCCGCAGCAACGCCGCCGCCGCGCGGTTGCCGGCGCCGGTGCCGGCGGCGATCGAAGGGCGCTACTGGGTCACCCGGGCGCAAGCCCATGCCGCGCGCGACACGCCGGCGATGCACGAGTTCGCCGTCAGAGCCGAATCGCTGTTCCGCGGGGCCGGCAACCGACCCGGCCTTTACTGGGCCTTGTGCTGCCGGTTGTGGAGCGGCCACGTGCCGGACACCGAGGCGGCGCCGTTGGCGGATGAAGCCGTCGCCCTGGAGCCCGGCCTGCCGCCGGGTCTGCTGGTGGTCGGCCGCATGGGCCAGAGCCGACACCACTACCGCGCGCGACGTTACGCCGAAGCGGCCCGGGACCTCGACGCGGCCATCGCCCACGCAAGAGCGGCTGGCCTGACGTGGATGGAAGCGATGCCGATCGGCATGCGCGCGACGACGCATTACGTGGTCGGCGAGATCGACGAGGGCATTCGACTCGTGCGCCGGTGCATCACCGCACAACGTCGGCGCTCAGGTCCCGCGGAGATCCCGCTCGGCTGCCTCGGCGTCGGGCTGGTGCTCAAAGGCGAGACGACGCAGGCCCGCGAGGTGCTGGCCGAGTTCTTCCGCCTCTGCCGCGCTGACGACTGGTGGTTCTTCAACCTCATGGACGAGGCCTACGCGCTGCTGGCGTTGCAGGAAGGTCGCTTGCGCAGCGCAGCCCGGCTGCTCGGCTACAGCGTGCACAAGGCGCGCCAGGTGAGGGCGCTGCGCATGGCCGAGGTTCAGACCCGGCAAGCGCGCGCCACACTCGAGGCAAGCCTCGGCGCAGCGGAACTTCGCCGGCTGCTCGACGATGGCGCTGCGCTCGGCGAAGACCAGGTGTGCGCGCTGACGCTGGAAACGGCCGACTCGCCGGCGCTTGTGTCTCCCGGCTGAACGCGGTGCGATGCGCGTCGCGTCGCTGCCCGGCCGTACGCTGCGTGTAAGCCGTAAACCGGCATCGACCTGGCATGTCTCTGCCGCAGCCAGAGACGACTGTCGTGGCAGTGGGTCCGAGCGACCGCAACGGGGGTCGGAAGCAGTTCTTCGAGTCGAGTCTCGTCGACGGCGCAACCGCTGCTGCTGCCGCCCACTTTGCCGGGAACAACGACAACCCCGGCCGGCCACGCCGGGCAGGCCACCTGTACTTGCCGCCAGGTAGGTAGCCTGAAGTTCGCCCAAGAGCGTGCGGCGGCGCGGGCCTTGCGCCACATGGAGAGCCCGAGCCTGCCGACGCAGCGTTGTCCTTCGCGCAGCGCAGGCAGGCGGTCCGCAGAGTTGACGATGCCAGCCGATCCCGTGCTCCCCCAACATCGCGCCTCACGACTTTGGCGCAAGGAGTTCAGGTGGCTCGTCAACGACAACTCCGGGATCGGCCCGAAGGGCCCGGCGCGCGGCACGGACGGCAGCCCTTGCGGAGCTTTGCATGACTGCTGTCGCGCCGTTGCCGGCCCGTGCGATCCGGGTGACCAGTTCTGCCGGTGATTCGTTCGCCCGCGAGACCGCGTTCCGCATCCGCTACCGCGGCTACCGGTCGGCCGGGCACATCGACCCGATGTCCGGGGAGGTGTTCCGCGACACCTACGACGAGCAGCCAGGTTCCGAGACGCTGCTCGCGCATGTCGACGAGACGCCGGTGGGCACGATCCGGATCCTTCGCCGGGGCTGCGGAGAACCCGTCGACAAGCTGTCGGCGGCCCAGGTGTTCCGCCAGCAGCTGGAGTCGGAACTCGGCGCGCAGTCGTCGGCGATCGAGGTCAACCGCTTTGCGCTCGAGCCGGCGCTGCAGACGATCGGGAGCTTCAGGGTCAAGCTGGCGCTGCTGAAGGCGGTGCTGGCGACATGCTGCACCGAAGGCGTGCGGTACTGTGTCGCCGCAGCCCGGGACGAACACCTGCGCTTCTACACCGAGCTCCTTCACATGCGGCGGGTCAGCGCGCCGGTTCTGTACCCAGGGCTCCGGTTCAAGACCAGCCTTCTGGTCGGCGATCTCTCGGCGGGGCTGGCGAAGATCGGCCACACGCTGCCGGCCCTGGTTCCATGCCCCGGCTCGTTGCGGCAGTGGGCGGCGCAGCGCCACCTCGTGGCGTGATGGCCGCGGCGAGATGGCCGCGCCTGGCGTGGCGAACGGTCCAGGCGGGCGCGATCACGCTGCGCCCGGGTGCGCTGCGCACGAAGCGCGAGCGCTACGCCGCCTGGTGCGCCTCGGTGCTGGCGGACCTCCGCGTCGAGATCGCAGCCGAAGGCGCCGTGCCGGCGCGCGCCGCCCTGTTCGCCGCCAACCACCTGTCGTGGCTCGACAGCCTGGTTCTGGCGGCGGCCGCCGAGGTCTCGTTCGTCGCCAAGCAGGAGCTCCGGCGCTGGCCGCTGATCGGAACCATGATCGCCGACTCGGGCGGCGTCTTCATCCGCCGCGACGATCCCGAGGCGATCGCGCGTGCCGTGCGCGACGTCGCCAGCTGCCTGGAGGCGGGGCATGCGGTGTGCGTGTTCCCCGAGGCGACGACCGGAGACGGATGCAAGCTGCGGCCCTTTCGCCCGTCGTTCTTCGAGTCGGCGCTTGTGAGCCGGGCTGCGGTGGTTCCGGTGGCGTTGCGCTACCGCATCGGTGGCGAAGACTGCAGCGACGCCTTGTGGCGGCAGGACGAGCCCTTCGGCCACTCGATCAGGCGGGTGCTGCGCCTGCGGGGTCCGCTGCGTGCGCAGGTCAGCATCGGCGAGCCGATCGAAAGCGCAGGACGCTCGCGGTGGCAGCTGGCGCAGGCCGCCGAACGCGAGGTCATGCGCATGCTGGGCCAGGCGCACGGTCTGCCGGCTCCGCCGCCCGACGCAGCGCAGCCGGCGATCGCCGCCGACCTGGACCTGCTGCGGACGTTGCTCGACGTTGCCGGCCGCCACGACGCCGCGAGCAGTGCCGGCGACCTGCTGGCGACACCGCTCGCCCGCCTGGGCCTCGACTCGCTGTCGGCGATCCCGCTTCTGCTGGCGCTGGAAGAGAAGCTGCAACGGCCGATTCCGGACGACGCGCTCGCCGGCTTCATGAACGGCGCCACCGTCGGCGACTTCCTGCGCGCGATGCGCTCCTGAACCCGGCCGGCCCGGACCTTCTTGTCGGCGGAGGCTCGCCACGCGATGAACTCATGGACCCGACGGCCGTCCGAGCCGCAGGTCAACCGAAGGGCGTGGCGTCGACCTCGGCAGCCACGCCGACGATCCGCACGTCACCGGCCAGCGCGTCCGGTGCGAGGTGGCTCGCCAGCAGGTCGGTCAAGTCGATCTGGAACGAGCCGTCGTCGCTGCGCCCGGCGGCATAGTTGCTGATCAGCACGTCGCTGAGCTCGATGCGCAGCGTGTCGTCGGCGCCCCGGCTGGCACCGAAGCTGCTGACCAGCAGGTCGGAGAGTTCGATGCGCAGCGTCTCGGCGTCGCCGCGGCCGGTGCTGTAGCCGCTGACCAGCAGGTCGGTGAGCTCGATGCGGATCGTGCTGGGGGCACCACGGCCGGTGGCATAGCTGCTGATGAGCACGTCGCTCAGCTCGATGCGGATGGTGTCGCCGGCGGCGCCGGCGCGCGGGGTGGGTTTCTGAACGGACATGGGAAGCTCCTGCGCGACGCACAAGGTGCGTCGCATGGGTGGGTGAAGAGTCGTGATGCCGAACCAACGGGGCCGCTGGCGGGCTGGGCGCACTGTGCACGGCGGTACGTTCCTCGGACGTTCCACGGACGCGCCGCCAGCGCGGGGCGCAGCCGGCCGGCGAGACCTCGCCCGAGGTTGACGATCAGATCGGCACCCCGGGGAACGCTCCGGAACGCGTGACTGGCCAGCGGCAGAGCCCCAGGCCGCGCGCCCGAGTCATGACGCGCCGGTGTCTCGTCCGGCATGGCCACCCCGAATCCAGCCCAGGGCGCTTGGATGCCCTCGGCGGCTGCGCGCCCGGCAAAGGGTGACGGGCCCGGCACCTTTCTATGATGCCCGGGCGGTGCACATCCATCCCCGAGGCCTTCGATGAACCCCACACCCCCACCCGCTCCGGCCTGGCAGGAGGCCGTCTTCAAGGTGCTCAAGCGGGGCGGCGTGCGGCAGATCGCGTATGTGCCCGATGCCGGGCATGCCCATGCGATCCGCAGCGCCATCGCCGACCCCGAGATCGAGGACATCGTGCTCACCACCGAGGAAGAGGGCGTGGCCATCGCCTGCGGCGCGTGGCTCGGCGGCCAGCGCGCGGTGCTGCTGATGCAGAGCAGCGGCGTCGGCAACTGCGTGAACATGCTGTCGCTGCTGCAGGCGGCCGACTTCCCGTTCCTCATGCTGGTGACGATGCGTGGCGAGTACGCCGAGTTCAACCCCTGGCAGAGGCCAATGGGCAGGGCCACGCAGGCGGCGCTGGAGCTGATGGGCATCCACGTGCTGCGTGCCGACCGTGCCGACGAGGTCGAAGAGGTCGTCGGTGCAGGGCTCGACGCCGCGTTCCTGGCCGGCGACAGGGTCGCCGTGCTGCTCGGCCAGGGCCTGATCGGCCGCAAGAAGTGGGAGCGCGACTGATGGGCCGCACCGCACCGGCCCGGCGTGCCAGCCGCCGCGGCTTCGTGGCCCGGCTGCTGGCCGCCGCGCCCGACGCGCTGGTGGTCACCGGACTGGGCTCCGCCGCCTACGACGTGTTTGCCGCCGGCGACCGCGATCGCAACTTCTACCTGTGGGGGGCGATGGGTGGCGCCGCACCGGTCGGCCTCGGGCTGGCGCTGGCCCAGCCCGGGCAGTCGGTGCTCGTGATCACCGGCGACGGCGAGCAGCTGATGGGGATCGGCAGCCTGGGCACCATCGGCGCCAAGCGGCCGCGGAACCTGACCATCGTCGTGCTGGACAACGGGCACTTCGGCGAGACCGGCATGCAGCGCAGCCACACCAGCCTGGGCACCGACCTGGTGGCGGTGGCCAAGGGCTTCGGCATCGCGCATGCGTTCTCGACCGGCAGCATCGACGACTGCGAGGACATCGCCGCGGGCATCCGCGCGCGCCAGCAGACGAGCTTCGTGCAGGTCTTCGTCGAAGCAGACGAGCCGCCGCGTGTGCTGCCGCCGCGCGATGGGCCCTTCGTCAAGAACCGCTTCCGGGCCGCCCTCGGGCTGAAGCCGTTCTGAGGCTCGGGCCTTCCGGCCAAGGCGAGTGCACCCCATGCCCGCGAATCTCTCGCCCGAGTACAAGGCCGCCGAAGCGGCCTTCCGCAAGACGCGCGACCCGCGCGAGCGCCTCGAACTGCTGCGGGAGATGCTGCGGACGGTTCCGAAGCACAAGGGGACCGAGCACCTTCAGGCCGACATCAAGTCCCGCGTCAAGGAACTTGCCGAAGAGCTCGAGGGTGCCAGGAAGGGCGCGGCCCACGGCAGCCGCCCTCTCGTGATCCGCCCGGAGGGCGCGGCGCAGATCGCGCTGGTGGGGCCGCCGAACGCCGGCAAGTCGTCGCTGCATGCGCGGCTCACCGGCTCGGCAGCGCATGTCGGGCCGTACCCGTTCACGACGCAGCACCCCGAAGCCGGCATGTTGCCGCACGAGGACGTGCACTTCCAGCTCGTCGACCTGCCGCCGATCGCACCCGAACATCCCGTGCCGTGGCTGGTCGGCAGCTTGCAGACCGCCGACGCAGCGCTGCTCGTCGTGGACCTGGCCGAACCCTCCTGCCCCGAGCAACTCGAGGCCGTGCAGTCGCTGCTGAAAGGTCGGCGCGTGACGTTCACCGAGCGTTGGCCGGCGAGCGCGGAACCTCACGCCGGCGCGGAGAGCGGCGACGACGATCCCTTCGCGCTGCGGCTGCCGACGCTGATGGTCGCGAACAAGGCGGACGAGATGGCCGAACCCGAAGCGGAACTCGAGGCGCTGCGCGAGTTGACCGGGGCGCGCTGGCCGGCGCTCGTCGTTTCGGCGACCACGGGTCGCGGCCTCGGGGAGATCGGGCCCTGGCTGTTCCGCAACCTGGGCATCGTGCGCGTCTACACCAAGACCCCGGGGCATGCTGCCGACAGGCACCGCCCGTTCACGCTTCGCCGTGGCCAGACGGTGGGCGACGTGGCGCGGCTGGTGCATCGGGATCTGGCGCGCTCGCTGCGATACGCGCGCATCTGGGGCCAGTCCGGGTTCGAAGGGCAGCAGGTCGGACACGAGCACCGTCTCGCGGACGGCGACATCGTCGAATTGCACGCATGAGAGCCGGGAACGTTGTGAAATCCGACCCCCGGCCCTGGACGTGGAGCGAATGGACGATTCGATCAGGCGCAAGGTCCGGGCGCTGCTCGACGAGCACCGGATCATGACCATCGCCACGCTGCGGCCGGACGGCTGGCTGCAGGCGACGACGGTCGGCTGCGCCAGCGAGGGTCTGATGCTGTGGTTCCTGTGCGGGCTCGAGAGCCAGAGGGCGCGGAACCTCGCGCGCGACGACCGGGTGTCGATCACGATCGACCACGACACGCCGGACGACACGAAGGGCTTCGCGCACACCGACCTCGTCACCTGTTGAAGCGGCGCTGCAGCGCCGCTTCAGGGCTTGTCGAGTTCGGTCTTCGGCGCCTTCGCGGCGGCGAAGATCTTCGTTGCGCTGCCGGTGGCCACGGCGGCGAAGAAGTCGAGCACGGCCCCGAGCTTGGCGAGCCTGGACTTCAGCTTCTCGACCTTGTCGACGATCTCGCGCGCCTTGGTCACGGCGGCGCGGATCTGGTCGGCGGAGACCTTTGCCTCGCCGGCGATCAGCGCGATGTCCTTGTCGACGCCGTCGCGCGCCACGGCCAGCAGGTCGCCGTGGGTCTTCATCAGCCGCGCCAGCTGCTGCGGTGTCTTGGCCTTCTGGATGCGTCGGCGAGCCTGCCGCGGCATTGCAGATGGACGTCGGATCGGTCTCGCCGATGCTCAAGCGCATCGAGAAGAAGGGGCTGGTTGTCCGCAGCCGCGATCCCGATGACGAGCGACGTGTCGTCATCTCGCTGTCGGCCAGAGGCCGCGGGCTGCGCGAGCGCACGAAGCAGATGCTCGGCGAGTTCTACTGCTACTTGAACGTCCCCGTCGACGAGCTCGAGGATCTGAGAGACCGGCTTCACCGCTTCACGGTGCTTGCGGGTCCGCCGGTCGCGACGGGTGCGATGGTGTAGAGAGCGCCGCGCCACAGGCGGAGGCAGCGCAGGTGCTCAACCCATCGCGGCCGCCACAACGCGCGACCGCGAGGGACGCTTCGCCACGGAGTTCACCTGCCCCTGAGGGGTGCGCTCGGAGGCATTGACACTCGCCAATCTCCGATTCGGCTGCGTTGGGACAAAGCGCAAGATCCCTTCCGGCGCAGCATCGGCATCGACATCGGTGACCGATGCAAAGAGGGGTTTGAAATGTCGAAGTCTGTAGTGAAGTGCATCGCATTGGCGACATGTCTCACTGCCCTGGGAGCGAACGCGACGGCGATCCTGTCGCCCAATGCGGTCATCAACAACACGCTCGGTGTGTGCTGCGTTGGCGGAGAGGAATTCCGGATGATCGACCAGTCGGGCTTGTCGGTCGGATTCAACAGCGGCCTCAGCGACCTTGCCGTGTACCTGGGGGCGGGCCCAACCCACGTGGCGAATGTCTTCGGCACTTTGTGGACCAGCAACTCGAGGTCGGGCTTGGTCGACTTCGATCTGGGCTCCGTCTATTCGGTCGCCGACTTCGTGCTGTGGAACGACGCCAACCAGGGTGGAGCAAGCTCGGGTATCAGGAACTTCAGGCTGCATGCCTCCCTGGTTGCCGACTTCTCCGTCTCGACGCTGCTGGGCGCCTTCGTCGGCGAACTGGGCCCCCCGTTTCCCGGGCCGCCGATTCCGGCCGAGCTGTTCTCGTTTGCCGCTGCCGATGCCCGGTACATCCGACTGGAGATCATCGACCAATGGGGAGACCCCAACGTCAATGTCGGCGAGGTCGCTTTCGGCGTCGGGAACGCGGTGATCCCGATCCCGGAGCCTGCCGTGCTTGCGCTCGTCGGCATCGGCTTCGCGGCCGGCCTCGGTGCCGCCCGCCGCCAGGCTCGGTGATGTCTGTAGTCGTCGTGGTCGGGCGGCCCGACGGCACGCAGGAGCGGCCGTTCCCCGGGCCCCCGGCGCCGGCGTCCGAGTGCGCCGCTGCCCGACCGGACCGTCCATCGAACCAGCCATCACCGCGAGGTGGACGAAGATCACCTCAGGCTCCAAGATCCGGGTCGGACAGTTGCTGACAGGAGGTCGCGGGGCGGCAGCGGTGGCGAGGGCACGATGAAGTCGCTGGCGCCCGCACGGCATGTCATGGTCGGGACCCCCCAGCCCGGGCTCCAGGCCCCGATGGCCGGTTTCGCCGCTTCCTCTCCCTGGCGGACTTCGAAGCCGCAGCCAGACGCCATCTGCCGCGCCCGCTGTTCGAATACGTCTCGGGTGGGGCCGAGGACAACGCATCGCTGCACGACAATCGCGCCGCCTTCGCGGAGTTCGGCTTCGTCGCGCGCGTGCTGCGCAACGTTTCCGAGCGGACGCAGGCGACGACGCTGCTGGGGCGGGCCTACGCATCGCCGTTCGGCATTGCCCCGATGGGCATCAGCGCGTTGACGGCCTACGACGGCGACCTGGTCCTGGCCCGGGCGGCCGCCGCGGCCGGCATCCCGATGATCATGAGCGGCACGTCGCTGATCCCGCTCGAGGAGGTCGCGGCCGCTGCGCCGGGAGCCTGGTTCCAGGCCTACCTTCCCGGCGAGGTCCCGAAGATCGAGGCGCTCGTCGATCGCGTCGACCGCGCCGGTTTCGACACCCTTGTCCTGACCGTCGACACCGCGGTGCTGGCCAACCGCGAGAACAACGTCCGCGCGGGCTTCTCGACGCCCTTGAAGCCGAGCCTCGGGCTCGCATGGCAGGGCATCACGCACCCTCGCTGGCTGTTCGGCACAGCGGCCCGAACGCTGCTCCGCCGCGGCATGCCGCACTTCGAGAACGCGTCGGCATCGCGAGGTGCGCCCATCCTCTCCTCGCGCAGCGTGCGCGACTTCGGTGCCAAGGACCGACTGGACTGGGATCACTTCGCGCTGATCCGCAAGCGCTGGCCCCGGACGCTGGTGATCAAGGGGATCCTGAGCCCTCAGGACGCGCGCCTCGCACGCGAGGCCGGTGCCGACGGCATCATCGTCTCCAACCACGGAGGCCGCCAGCTCGACGGCGCGGTGTCGCCGCTGCGCGTGCTCCCCGAGGTCGTGCAGGCAGCCGGGTCTGGGTTCGCCGTGATGATGGACGGCGGTGTCCGTCGCGGCACCGACGTACTGAAGGCGCTGGCGCTCGGCGCCGAGTTCGTCTTCGTCGGCCGGCCGTTCGGCTACGCGGCTGCCGTGGGCGCAGAGGCGGGTGTCCGCCACGCCATCCGCATCCTCCACGACGAAGTGCAGCGCGACCTGGGCCTGCTCGGCCTGACGTCGATCCAACAGTTGGGCGCCGGGTGCTTGCGGCGCCGAGGCGACGCGGCGGCTCCGGGGTCTGCTCCCGGGCCTTGACGGGATGTGCGGTCGCAGCGAGAGGGCCTGAGGCCGATGCCCGGCCTCGGCCATGTGGCAGCATCGGCACCGATGCAGCCCACCCGCCCGCTGGACCTTGCCATCGTCGGTGGCGGCATCGCCGGACTGATCCATCTCCACTACGCGCGCCAGGCCGGCCTGGAAGTGAGGCTGCTCGAGCGTGCCCCCGAGGTGGGTGGCCTGTGGCGCGTCCTGCCACCCTGGCAGGATATCCAGATCTGCCCCTCCGACTGGACCGTCGGCGACCTTCCCATCGAAGGCCCGATGCAGCCCCAGGTGCTGGCCAACATCGCCAGCTGGGTCGATCGTTACGGGCTCAGCGACGCGATCACCACGCGCTGCGCCGTCGCGCGGGCGCACCGCGACGGCGAGGTCTGGCGGCTGGACACACCGCAGGGCGAGGTGCGGGCGCGACACCTGGTGGCGGCGACCGGCGCTCACAACCGCCCCTGGGTGCCATCGATCGAGGGGCGAGACGGATCGGTGCGCGAGCACCACTCCAGCGAGCTGCGCGACCCGGCGACGCTTGGGGGCTGCCGCGTGCTCGTGGTCGGAGGAGGCGCCTCGGCGCTCGACCTTCTGGACCAGTGCCTGCAGCACGGGGCGGAGGCGATCGTCTGGGCCTACCGCCATTTGCGCTGGTTCACGCCCACGCACAAGCCCAAGGCGGTGGCCGGCAGCGTCCGCCCGGTGGCGCGGATGCAGGCGCAGGGCATGCCGGTCACGCAGCAGAACGAGCTGGCGCGCGCCGACCTCGACGCGCGCTACCGCCGCATGGGGCTGGAGGCGCTCCGGCCCGAGCGGCCTCTGGACCTGCGGGTCGACCAGCTCTTTCCCGGCCGCGCCCGCATGATCGCGGGCCTGGCCTCGATCGAACGGCATCGCGGCGAGGTGCTTGCGCTGCGGGCGGGACGGGCGCAGCTGTCCGACGGCACCGGCGCAGCGGTCGACACGGTGCTGTGGGGCACGGGCTACCGGACCGATCTCTCGTACTTCGCCAACCCGCAGCTCGCAGCCGTCACGGGCGTCAATGAACTGGCGGCGCGCTGCGGGTGCCTGTTCCGCAGCCTCGACGAGCCGAATCTCTACTTTCCCGGCGTCGGCCTGGAGGGCTTCGGCGCGACGTCGTTCAACCTCGCGCTGATCGCCCGCAGCACGGTCTCGCACATTCTCGGTCGGGCGCGGCTCGATCTGGAGCCTCTGCCGTACCGGCTCAATCACCTGGAGATGGCGCGCCACCTCGCGTCCCGCGACCCGGGCAGCTTCGGGGCCGATGGCGATGCCTGGTGCCGGCGCGTCGGCCTCGAGACCCCCGACGACCAGCCTTACCCGATGCCTTGACTTCGCAGCCCGCAGGCCGGGCCAAGCCGGTCGCTCCTCGGCGGGCCACCCGGTCCGTTGGGCGCGGTGCCGGCCATCATCACGACCGATGAGCGCCGCCGCTTCGCTGGCGCCACCTCCGATGCCGAACATGGACGAACCTGCCCGCACGCTGCCGATCATGCGCCTGGCCTTGTTGCTGGGTGCCCTGCTGACCTTCGCCGCCGGCGTGCAGCTGTTCGTGCTGACGGCCTGGACCGATCGCTACTTCGCCTGGACCATCGTTTCGGGCGCGAGTGCGACGACCCTCGGCGCGTTCTACTGGACGGCCTGCGTGCTGTCCTTCCTCAGCTGGCGGCGTCGCCACTGGGCCGACGCGCGGGTGGGCGTGCCCGGGGTCACGCTGTTCCTGTGGGCCACGCTGGCGGCCACGCTGGCCCATATCGACCGTTTCCATTTCGGATCCGGGATCGCAAGCGCCCGTTTCGCCGCCTGGGCGTGGCTGGTGATCTACATCGCCGACCCGCTGCTCGTCTCCGCAGCGCTCGCGTGGCAGTTGCGCGCCGGTGGCGGCGCCCCTCCACGCGGGCCCACGCTGGGGACGCCGTTGCGCCTGTGGCTGGGCCTGGGCGCGGTGGTCTTTGCGATCCTCGGCGCCGCGATGATCGCCGTGCCGTCGCAGGTGGCGCCGTTGGCGCCCTGGTCACTGACCCCGCTGACCAGCCGTGCGATCGGCGCCTGGGTGGTGGCGATGGCCGGCGTGTTCGCCACCATGGCCTGGGAGAACGATGCGGCGCGCGTGCGGCCCGCCGCCGTGGCGTCGCTCGTGCTGCCGGTGCTGCTGGCCATCGGTCTCGGGCGCCACGCGGGCGAACTGCGCGCCGGGGCGTCGACGGCTTGGGTGCTGGGCTTGATGCTGTACGTCGCCGTCACCGGCATCGCGGCGGTGCGGCGCGCACCTCGCTGAGAGCGCCTGCGCGCCTTCCGCCCTGGTCGGCTCGGTCGCTGGACAGCAGCCGGCCTCGCCTCCGGGCGCCAGCACCCAGGCCGACGCGGTCGACCGTCGGCTGCCGTCGCGGCCGCCGGCGGGGTGGATCAGGCCACGCCGAGCTTCCCGCGCGCTCCGTCACGGGGCGCCGAAAGCTCCTCGGGTGTCAGAAACCCGGCCAGATCGGCCGCCTCCAGGAGTGGCCGGATCTCGATCTCGCTCGGGCCCGACATCGGGTTGGGGCAGCGCTTCGCCCAGGCCACGGCCTCGTCGATGTCGTTGACCTCCCAGATCGAGAAGCCGGCGACCAGCTCCTTGGTCTCGGCAAACGGCCCGTCGATGACCGTACGGCCGGGACCATCGAAGACGATGCGCTTGGCCTGGGCGCTGGGCTTGAGGCCGGCGCCGGCCACCAGGATGCCCGCCTTGACCAGCTCCTCGGTGAACCGGTCCATCGCCTCGAAGGCTTCGGTCGTCGGGGGCACGCCCTTTTCGCTGTCGTCGGTGGCTTTCACGATCACCATCACTCGCATCGTCTGCTCCTCGGTTGAGAGGGTCCCATTCGGCCTCCGATCGGTACGACGAACATGCGGGTCGGGAATCGACAACGTCGTTGAACTCTCGCGTCGCCGATCGGCGGGTCGCGGAAGGCCGCCTCCGGAGCGACCGGAAAAGCGCTACGGCAAGGGCTCGTCGCGCGAGCACAGTCCGACGGCGGAGAAGCTGGCGTTGTGCTAGCTTTCGCAGTCGTCGATCAGGGGTCGGGTCATGGGCATCGCTCACAAGATCTGGTTGATGCTGGGTGCCGCACTGGCGCTCTTGCTCGGTGGGACGAGTTCCGCAGCGGCGCAGGAGGGCGGCGCAGTTTCAGCCCCACTGCCTGCCGAACTCTTCTTCAAGCCTGCCGACATTCAAGAGGCCAAGCTCTCTCCGTCGGGACGCCGTCTGGCCGTGACGACCACCGCCGGTGGGATGCGGGTGGGTTTGCGAGTCTTCGACCTCGACGACCCGATCAAGGTCCATGCCACGGCGCGTTTCGCCGACATCGACGTGGCGCGCTTTCACTGGGTCAACGACGAACGCCTGGTGTTCACGACGGTCAACCTGGCCGAAGGCAGCGGCTTCCAGCAGCGTCCGGGCCTGCTGAGCGTGCGCTTCGACGGCGAGGAGATGCGCCTGCTGGTGGCATTGCAGGGCCAACCGGTCGTGGTTCAAGGGGCGCGCGCCGCGGGCCGCGTTCCGCCGCTGAACGTCAACCACGTGCTGCTGCACGTGCCGTCGTCACAGGGTGACGAGGTGATCGTCGGCGCCTTGTCGGGGTTCGGCAACGAACTCGAGGCGGTGACGCCGCTGCGCCTGAACATCGTCACGGGCCGCACCCGCTCGATGGGGCTGACGGCGCCCGACCGCACCGTCGGCTGGATCTTCGACGGGCCGGGCGAAGCGCGGGTGGCCATCACCCGCAAGAACGGCCGCCGCGGCGTGCATTGGCGTGCCCCGGGGCAGGACGGTTGGCAACTGCTCGACGAGTCGAGCGACACGGTCGCGGTGCCGTTCTCACCGCTGCTGGTGGACAACAAGGGCACCTTGTACGTGACGCGCTCCGAGGGCCGAGAAGGCTACAGCGTGCTCACGCGCTGGGACTTCGCAGCCGGCAAACCCGAAGCCAAGCCGCTGGTCAGAGCCCCAGGGTTCGATTTCATCGGCGCGCCGGTGGTCAGCAGCGAAGGCACTCTCTGGGGCTTTCACGTCACCACCGATGCCGACAGCTCGGTGTGGTTCAACGACGAGCTGGCGCTGCTGCAGAAGATGGCCGACGAACGCCTGCCCGGCAACGTCAATCGCATCACGCGCTGCTCGCGCTGCACCGGTGCCGACAAGGTGGTGCTGGTGCAATCGCGCTCGGACCGTGACCCCGGCCATCTGTGGCTGTACCGCGAATCGGAAGGTGGGGCACCACGGTGGCAGCTGATCGGGCGCCACAAGCCCGGCATCGACCCGCAGCGCATGGCGAGCGTGGCGTTCGAGCGCATCAAGTCGCGCGACGGCCGCGACCTGCCGGTGTGGCTGACGATCCCGCCGGGGCGCAAGGCCGGTGACGGCGGGCCTGCCGTCGTGCTGGTGCACGGCGGCCCTTGGGTGCGTGGCGGCAACTGGCGCTGGCAGGCGATGGAGCAGTTTCTGGCCTCGCGCGGCTACGTGGTGGTGCTGCCCGAGTTCCGCGGCAGCACCGGCTATGGCTACAGCCACTACGCCGCCGGGTTTGCGCAGTGGGGCCGCGCAATGCAGGACGACGTGGCCGACGCTGCGCGCTGGGCCATCGCGCAAGGCTGGGCCGACCGTGTCTGCATCGCCGGCGCCAGCTATGGCGGCTACTCGGCGCTGATGGGGCTGATCCGCGATGGAGCGCTGTTCCGCTGCGGGGCGGCCTGGCTTGCGGTGACGGACCTGATGCTGATGCTCACCGGTTCCTGGTTCACGCACGACGACACGTCGGATTCGTCGCGCACGCACCGGCTGCCGGTGCTGATCGGCGACGCCGAACGCGACGCCGACGCGTTGCGAGCTGTCTCGCCGGTGCTGCAGGCGGCCCACATCAAGCGCCCGCTGCTGCTGGCCTACGGCGCCGCCGATCGACGGGTGCCGCTCGACCACGGCACGCGGCTGCGCAAGGCGATGCGCGATGCCGGCTCGGACCCCGAATGGGTGGTCTACGGCGACGAAGCACACGGCTGGATGAAGCTGGAAACGCACGTCGACTTCGCTCGCCGGCTGGAGGCCTTTCTCGCGCGACACCTGAAGTGACGCGCCGGCGTCAGCCGGCGCCGACGAGGACGAACGCGGCCCAGTAGCGCGGGTGGCTGTAGCGCCGGTGGGACAGGAACTCGCGCTTGGTTTCGGTCAGCGCCTGGCTCGCCCCTTGCCCTGCCTTGATGCGCTCGAACAGGCGGCGCACGAACTCGGCCGTTGCCCGGTCGTCGACCGGCCACAGCGTGAGGACGGTGTTGACGTTGCCGGCCACGAACAGCGCGAACGGCAGCCCCATCACGCCTTCCCCGGACACCAGCTTGCCCATGCCGGTGTCGCAGGCCGACAGCATCGTCAGGTCGCTGCGCAGATCGTAGCCAGGCCACTCGCTGGCAGTGACATAACCGTCAGCTTCGGCGGTTCTCTGCTGAAGCCCGAGCACGATGGCCGACAGTGCGGGCTCGTCGGGCGACGTGTAACCGTGGGTGCTGAACAGCAGGTAACGGAAGTTCCTGAGCTCGCCGCTGGCATTGAGCGCCTGCAACTGCTGTTCGGTGGCCTGCTTGCCGAGGTAGACGCGGTTCGAGTCCGGGAACAGCGCCTCGACCGCCCTCACTTCAGCTTCGGTGCCCGGCAGCGGCTCCCACCGCTCGTCAAGGTCGTGCAGGGCCGGGGAGCGCACCCCGTCGGGACCGGTCTGCGGGCGGCGCTGACGCCGTTCATGCGGCCGCGGTCGAAACTCCGGATTGCCGATCGCGAGCAGCGACTTGCGGCCGGCGATCGACTCGTACTGCCGCTGCATCGCCCGGCCCAACGCATAGACCGACAGCGACTGGGTGTAGTGGATTCGAGCCAACGCCAGCGCCGGCGCTGCCCGGTCGCCCAAAGGCAGGGATTCGAAGGCCAACTGCGACAGCACGCCATCGGGCGAGATGATCCAGCCCGCTTTGCCGTCCAGATGCTGGGCGAGCGGGGCCAGCAAGCGCGCGGCGAGGAAGCGAGCAACCTCAGCCACATCGGCCACCTCGTGCGCGCCGGCGGGCGCGGCGCCGTCGGCCGGCAGCAGCCGATACGCTCCCTCGGCAGTCCGCCACCCGCGCTGATCTTCGTCGGCAAGTGCCTGCCGCAGCGGCACCAGGCGCGACTGCCCTCGCCGGACGATGGTGACGGCATCGCTCAGGTGGGGTACCACGCCGAGGTTCCGATAGGCCGTCAACCCTTCCGGGCCGACCACATAAGCAGCCACGCTATCGCCGCTGACGATGTAGCTCACGGCCACGCTGTCGCCGGGGACCAGCCCGGGCAGGTCCTCCGCACCCAGCAGGCGCACGTCGCTGAGCTGCGCGAACTTCGGGTAGCTGACCTTCAGCTGCTTCTGCAGCGCCTCGTACTGACGCGTCAGCTCGTTGCGCCGCGCATCCAGCACACGGCGTTGGTCGTTGCTCGGCGCTTCGGCAATCAGCTGATCGAGCGCCGCCACTTCGCGGTAGAGACCGTCCAGTTGGTGCTGCTCGGCGGGCGGCAGCACGCCGGCGCGGCTGGCGCGTTGCGAGACCATGGTCTCCAGCAGCGTTCGTGCCTTGCCGAGCTCGGTGAAGCGAAAGCCCTCCGACAGCTGGCCCAGGCCGCCGTGAACCGCACTGAAGAACCGGTAGCCGTCGGCAAAGCCTTCGAACAGGCTGCGACGGTTTTCGGCCGAAAGCCCAGGCTGGCTGCGCACGAACTCGGCGCCGTCCAGATAGCGGGCCGACAGGGCCGCCGCATCGGCCGGCCGCCGCACGCTGGCCAGCGCACGCGCAGTGTTGCTCAGCGACCCCAAGGTCTGCGGATGGCGCTCACCCAGCACGGCCGACCGCAGACCCAGCGCCTTCTCGCTCAGCGCCAGGCTCTCGGCCGCCCTGCCGGCCCTGCGGTACGACGACGCGAGATTGCCCATCCACACCAGGGTCAACGGGCTCCGCTCTCCGAGGATCTCGCTGGACAACCGCAAGCCTCTCTCGTTCAGCGCCAGCTCCTCGGACATACGCCCGACGGCGCCATAGGTCACCGCCAGGTTGTTCATCGAGGCCAGCGTATCGGGATGGCGCTCGCCCCGGATCTCGGTGCGCAGGTGCAGCACCTTTTCGTTCAGGGCGAGTTGCTCGGCGCGACGCCCCAGCCCGCCGTAGGCTGTGGCGAGAGCACTCATCGAATCCAGCGTGTAGCGGTGGCGCTCGCCGAGGACTTCCGTGCGCAGGCGCAGGACCTTCTCGGCCAGAGCCAGCTGATCGGCCCTTCGGCCGAGGCCGCCATAGGTGTTGGCCAGGTTGTTCATCGACGCCAACGTGTCCGGGTGACGCTCGCCCAGGGTCTCCGTCCGCAGCCGCAGGACCTTCTCGTTCAGCGCCAGGGCGTCACCCGACCGGCCCAGCCAGTCGTAGGTCACCGCCAAGCGGCTCATCGCGGTCAAGGTGTCGACGTGCCGCTCTCCGTGCAGCCTGTGGAAGCGCTCCACCGCCTGCTCGAACAGGCGAGCCGCCTCGCGAAAGTCGCCGCGCCACGTGGCCGCGCGGCCTTGCAGATAAAGCTGCATGTCGGCGCTGGCGTTGCAGGCGCAGCACGCGACTGCCAGCGCGCAGAGCGACCGCACGACGGACCTGGCGAGCCTCTGCATCGAGACCTCCGATCGGTCTGGGCACGGATCGCGCCGGCCCCTTCGACCTCGCTGAGAGGAATTCTTGCACGGCGAGCCGGCGGAGCCGGTCTCGAGCGAGCAAGGCGCCAGCGGCGCTCCCGGGGGTGCGAGCGCGCCATCGCCCGCCTCACCCGAAGAAGACGCCGTGCACCCGATCTGGCTCCAGCACCTCGGTGCGCACCATGTCCTGAACGGCCGACGCCAACTCGGGATCGACGACGATGGCGCGCCCGTGATGCTCGGCGCGCTGGCTGAGCGCACGCGCTTCGCCCAGCGCAGCGCCAAGGCAGACGGCTCTCGGCTCGCCCGGGCGTCCGCCACGGCCGGCCACGACTTCACCGAGCGCGATGCCGATCGCGAGGCCGACCGGAGGCCGCCCGGCCGCGGTTCGTTCGGCGTTGAGCCCCTCGATCAACGCGGCCATTTCGAGCGCCGTTTGCATTGCCGCTGCGGCGGCGCCGGCGTCGTCGTCCATCGCCGCCCCGAGGCCGAATGCAGTCACCAGCTCATCGCCAGCATCGGCCACGCGAACGCCGCCCCGCTCGGCCGCGGCATCGGCCAGCAGCGTGCGGCAGGCTTCGGCCAGTTCGATCGCGGCGGCCGCGTCGTCAGCCTCCGGCATCGCCCCCAGTCCCACCAGCCGCGCCGCCAGCAGCGCGGCGCTGCAGCGCCGGGGGGCCTGCGGCACGCCGGCGCCTGATTCGGCGGGCGCGGCGAGCAGCGCGGTCAGGCGACCGATCAGCTCGCGCTGCTGTTCGCGCAACCGTCGCTTTTCGAGGCTCGCGGCCACCCGCGCCTTCAGCAGCGTGGCGTCCACCGGCTTGTGCAGGAAGTCGTCGGCACCCAGCTCGATGCAGCGTGCGACCGGCCCCACGCCCTCGACCGAGCTGGTGACGATCACCGGCACTTCCACGAGGGCCGGGTCGCCCGACATGGCCTCCAGCAGCCCGAGACCGTCGAGTTCCGGCATCTCCAGGTCGAGCAGCAAGAGGTCGAACGGCTCCGAGCGCAGCAGATCGAGCGCCCGGCGACCGTTGTCGACGCTCGCGACGCGATGCCCCATCAGCTCGAGCGACCGCGCCAGCAGCAGGCGGTTGACCTTGTTGTCGTCGGCCACGAGGACGCGGTGGCCCAGGCCCCGCAAGGCTTCGGCCCCGACGGGACCGGTGGGGCGCGCCGCGCCGGCGGCACGGGCATGTTCCTCGTTGGCCGTGAAGCGATAGCCCCGGCCCGGCACCGTGGTGATGACCCTGGCGCCGAGCAGCTTGCGCAGCGCCGACACCTGCACCTGCAGGTTGTTCTCCTCGACCACCAGGCCCGGCCAGACGAGATCGAGCAACTCGTCCTTGGTCACCAGCCGCTCCCGCCGCTCGACCAGCGCGACGAGCAGGTCGAACGCGCGGCTGCCGAGCGTCACCTCGTGACCATGCACACGCAGATCGCGCGATGAAGGGCGGATCTCGAAGTGCCCGAAGCGCAGCGTCTCGTCCATGATCAACCCGCCGCGTGCCGGCGCAGTTCGGCGATGGTGGCGTCGAACAGCGCGGCCAGCGAATCGATCGCGGCCGAATCGCCGGGCAGGCCACCGAGTTCGAGCGAGCGCGCCTGCTCCGCAAGCGCCCGTGCGCCGAAGGTGTTGGCGTTGCTCTTGATCGAATGCGCGGCGCGCCGGAACGGCGCTGCCTGCCCGCTGGCGGCCGCGGCCCGCAGCGCGGCCAGCAGCTCGGCCCCCTCGTCGGCGAAGGTGGCGGCGAGGTCTTCGACGAAGTCGGCACCGGCCTGGGCCTGCAGCTCGGCAAACACCGCCGGGTCGATGAAGGGTTCGTTCACGATCGTCGCTCCTGCTCCTGCACGGCACGTCCAGCGTGGCTGTCCACCAGCGCCCGGGCCAGGGCATCGACCCGGATCGGCTTGGTGAGGTAGTCGTCCATTCCCGCGGCCAGGCAATCGTCACGGTCTCCCTGCATCGCGTTGGCCGTCATCGCGACGATTCGCGGCCGCTCGCCGTCGGGCCAGCGCGCGACGATGCGGCGCGTGGCCTCCAGCCCGTCCATCTCGGGCATCTGCACGTCCATCAGCACCAGGTCGTAGGGCTGGCGGGCCAGTGCCTCCAGCACCTCGATGCCGTTGGCCGCCACGTCGGCGCGGTAGCCCATCTGCGCGAGCAGCCGCAACGCCAGTTTTTGGTTCACCAGGTTGTCCTCCGCGAGCAGGACGCGCAGCGGGTGGCGCCCGGCCAGCGACGGGTCGACCGCGGTGCGGACGGGCGCCACTCCGGCATCACGGCGGGGGGCCTCGTCGCCGGCGAGCACCGATACCAGTGTGTCGAACAGCGGGCTCTGCCGCAGCGGCTTGGCCAGCACCGCGGCGAACAGGCCGCTGGGCGCTTCGCGCCAGCCCACCGAGCTGAACAGCACCAGCGGCAGTGTGTGCCCCGCGTCGCGCAGCTGCCGCGCCAGCATCACGCCGTCGGTTTCGGGCATGTGCATGTCCAGCACCGCCAGGTCGAAGGGCCGGCCCTTCAGCATCTCCTCGGCCTGCGCAGCACCTTCGGCCGTCTCCACCACCATGCCCCAGCGCGCCGCCTGCAGCGCCAGGATGCGCCGGTTGGTGGCGTTGTCGTCCACCACCAGCAGCCGCCGCCCCTTCAGCGCCGGCTGCTCGCCCATGCGCTCGCTGCGCGGGCCGCCGGGCAGCGTCGCCTCCGGCGCGGGCACCGCGAAGCGGAAGGTGCAGCCCTGGCCGGCGCCGGCGCTTTCGGCATCGATCGTGCCGCCCATCAGCTCAACCAGCCGCTTGCTGATGGCCAGGCCCAGCCCGGTGCCGCCGTACCGGCGTGTGGTGCTGCTGTCGGCCTGGCTGAAGCTCTCGAACAGGCGGCCCATGCCCTCGGCGGCAAGGCCGATGCCGGTGTCGCGCACCGCAAAGTGCAAGGTGCCGGCCTCGGCGCGCACGCTCAGCACCACCTCGCCCGCCTCGGTGAACTTGACGGCGTTGGCCAGCAGGTTGAGCAGCACCTGGCGCAGGCGCGTCACGTCGCCGAGCACCGCGTCGGGCACGTCGCCTTCGAAGACATAGGCGAGGTCCAGCCGCTTCTCGGCGGCGTGTGCGGCCACCAGGTCCAGCGCCGCCTCGACGCATTCGCGCAGATCGAACGGCTGTCGCTCGATGTCCATGCGGCCGGCCTCGATCTTCGAGAAATCGAGGATGTCGTTGATGAGGGTGAGCAGCGTGTCGCCGCTGTCGCGGATGGTCTGTGCGCAGTCGCGCTGCTCGTCGCTGAGCGGCGTGTCGAGCAGCAGGCCGCTCATGCCGATGACGGCGTTCATCGGCGTGCGGATCTCGTGGCTCATCGTCGCCAGGAAGGCGCTCTTGGCGGCGTTGGCGGCCTCGGCTGCGCTGCGCGCCGCCTGCGCATCGTTGAACAGTCGGGCGTTCTGGATGGCGATCACCGCCAGGTCGGCAAAGGTCTTGAGCAGTGCGCTCTCGCGCTCCTTCCACCCCTGCGTCTCGCTGCGCCACAAGGTCAGCGTGCCGACGCCGTGCCCGTCCCATATCAGCGGCGCCACCACGACCGAGCTGCCCAGGCCCAGGCGCGCGGCGGCCGGCGATGCCGGCTGCCCCGCCAACGGGCCGCTGCCCACGTCGTGCACCTCGATCAGACCGCCGGCGCCGAAGGCACGCTCGCTCAAACTGCCGGCGAGCGGCCGCGGGAAGGCGGCCTGTATGTTGCGCTCGATCTCCGCTGCCGCGGCCTCGCCGATGCGCTGGCGCGCCGCCTGCGCGATGCGATGGATCGGCAGCGTGACCTGCTGCTGCGCGTCGACCAGGCCGAGCGCGAAGGCATCGGCCGGGAACAGGCGTTCGCAGCACTCGACGATCTTCTCGAAGACGGGCCGGGGATCGGCCATCGAGCCGCTGATCGCCCGCAACACGTCGGCGGTGGCGGTCTGGCGCTCCAGCGCCTCGCGGGTCTCGTTGATCAGGCGTGCGTTGTGCAGCGCGACGGCCGATTGATCGGCCAGCGTGAACAGCACGTCCTCCTGGGCGCTCGAGAGCATGTCCGTGCCGGGGAAGGCGACGCCGATCGCGCCGAGCAGGTGCGACTCGCGCCGGATCGGCGCCACCACCACCGACTGCATCCCGGCTCGCTCGAGCGCCTGCTTCAGCTTCGGCGCCCGGCGCTGCAGACCGAGGCCCTCGTACATGCCGTACTCGGTGCCGGCGATGAACTCGATCTCGCCGGCACGCGCTGCGGCGTCCAGCGGGTCCGACTTCGAGGCGGGTGCCACCGCCACGACCTTCGTGGTGTCCTCGTCGCGCAGGGCCACCCAGGCCATCGAGCCCGGCAGCCAGGCCTGCAAGCCCTCGGCGATGGCGGTGAAGACCGGCTGGGGATCGGCAGGCGCCCTGAGGACGACGCGCAGTGCGTCGCCGACGAGCCGCTGCTGCTGCAGGGACTCGTTGAGCACGTTCAGCATGTCCCGGTTGCGCATCGCCAGCCCGGCCTGCCGGACCAGGTTCTCGACGAGGCTGACTTCGGAGGCCGAGAACGCACCGGGTTCGCGCAGGACGAGAAGGGCGGCCGCGTTGTTGTCACCGCCCCGCGCGCGGGCCATCGCTGCGCCGAGCCCGGCCCCGTGCTCGCGAGCCAGGCGCGCCAGCATGGCCGGCGCCTGCGCATCGACGAGCACGTCGTGATGGATGCGCAAGGCGTCGCGCTCCGCCGTCCGCCCGAACGCGGCATTCACCCAGGGCGTGCCGTCGAGCACAGGCCGCGCGGAAAGAACCCCGGCGTCGGCCGCAATCCGGACGCGGCCGAACTCGTCGACCTCCGCCACGACCGCCGACTTGGCGCGCAACAGGCGGAGGCAGGCCTGTGCCACGCGATCGAAGACCGCGGAGGCGTCACCCACCGAGGTGCCGATCGCTTGCAGCACTTCCGCCGACGCCGTCTGGCGCTCGAGCGCAGCCTGCGTCTCGGCGAACAGCCGCGCGTTCTCCAGCGCCACCGCGGTGCTGGCGGCGATGGTCTCGAGCATGCGCACGGTGGCGTCGTCGAAGGCGTGCTCGCGTTCGCTGTGCAGGCCGATCATGCCCTGCACCTCGCTGCCGACCAGCAGCGGCACCTCTACCTGCGCCTTCGAGCCTTCCGGCTTGCTCTTCACCACCGACCTGGCGCCGAGCCGCGCCCGCGCCTCGGCCATCTGCTCGTTGACGAGCAAGGTGCGCTTGGTGCGCAGCACCTCGGCGCCGAAGCCCGTCGGCGGCCCCGGTGCGACCTCGATGCGGCCCTGGACGTGGCGGAAGTAGGGCCAGTGGATCAGGTTCGTGGCCGCGTCGTAGCGGCGGATCGACACGCCGCCGAGATGTTGGAAGACCTGGTACAGCTGCTCGCCCACGGCGTCGTAAACGCCTTGCAGGCTGAGCTGGCCGGCGAGCGCGCGCTGCACGCTGCTGATCACCGCCAGCTCGGCCGCACGCTGGCGTTCGGCCTCGAAGCTCTGCGCGCTGCGCAACGCCACCGCCAGGCTCGCGGCCAGCGTCTCGACGAGGCGGACGTCGCGTTCGCCGATCGAGCCGGCGCCGACGCGCCCGGCCATGACGACGCCGACGACCTGGTCGCCGGCCTTCAGCGGCACGTAGACCGACGAGTGCTCGGGCACCTCGTCCGAAGACGTCTCGCCCGGATGGCCCAGCCGGGTCGCGCGCCAGTCGGGGTTGAGCGCGTGCGCCTCGGCCACGTTGCGGTAGAGCATCGTGTGCCCGTGGGCAAGCACCTGCGCCGAGAAGCCGATGGGCGGCATCTCGGCTTGCGTGACACGCCCTTCCGCACCGACGATGTAGGGGAAGCTCATGCGGTCGCGTTCGCGGTCGTAGAGGAAGATGCCGACCGCATCGACGCGCAACACCTCACGCAGCTTGTCGCCGACGAGGTCGATCACGGCCTGAAACTCGAGCTGGCCCGCCAGGCCCTGCTGGATGGTGTTGATCGTCGCCAGCTCGGCGTTGCGCGCTTCGGTTTCCTTCAGCAGGCGCTGCGTCTGGTCGAACAGGCGCGCGCTCTGCAGCGCCACGCCCAGGCTCGCCGCCACCGTCTGCAGGAGCCCGACGTCGGCGTCCCCATAGGCCCGTTCGCGCTCGTGGTTCTCCACCACCACGGCGCCGACAACGCGCTCGCCGACGACCATCGGCACGAAGACGCTCGACAGCGGTTGATCGGTGCCCGGAATCGGCGCCATGCCGGTGGCGCGGTGCTCCTCGGCGGTGTCGAGTCGCCGGTGCACACGGCCTGCGATCAGCCGGTGCAGCGGGCCGTCCGGTCGCAGCGCATGGCCCTGCCATTCGTGGTGCCGCAGGCGCCGGCCATGCTCGACGAAGTAGAGCAGGCTGTGGCGCGCCGGCTCGGCATCGAACCAGCCAATGCTCAGGCTGTCGGCGCCGAACACCTGGCGCAGCTTGTCGCCGACGAGGTCGACGATGCCCTGGAAGTCGAGCGAGCCCGAGATGCCCTGCTGGATGGCGTTGATGACCGCCAGCTCGGCATTGCGTGCCTCGGTCTCTTTCAGCAACCGTTGGGTTTCGTCCAACAGGCGGGCGTTCTCCAGCGCCGTGCTCAAGCTGCCCGCGATGGTCGCGAGCAGCCGCCGATCCGAATCGCTCAAGCCGCAACCTGCCGTCTGCTCGCTCAGCGAGACGCTGCCCAGCAGGCGATGGCCGGCGACAAGCGGGACATACTCGCTTTGCAGCGACGAAGGCTTGCGAGATGTGTGCGATGCACAGGCCGTCGCCTGTTGGGCAGGTCGTTCGATGCGCACGGGCCGAAGCTGATGCAGCTCGCTCAGGACCCGGTCGGCCGGGGTGCCTCCCCGGGGGTCCAGCATGAAAGACGTGACTGTCGACCCCGATTCCGGGTCCCGCTTGAGTTTCAGATCGAAGTGAACGAGCCCGGTCGTTTGCATCGCCTGTCGGATGCCGTCGACGATCGGGAGGTACTCTTTCGCCTCATCACCAGACAGTTCGCCGCCTGCCTGCAGGTTCAGGAGGACCGCCATCAGTTGCTCGATCCGGTTGACCAAGCGCAACTCGGCGGCTCGCTGCTCGGCCTGGGCCTGTGCGTCCCGCGCCTCGGCTGTCCGCGCCGCGACTTTGGCGTCGAGCCCGGCGGCGAAGCGCAGGTTCGCCAGCGCCACCGCGGCCTGCGCGGCGAGCGTGGCGAGCAGGTCGCGGTCGGACTCGTGGAAGCGGCCGAAGAGGCCTTCGAGGTCGGCGTAGACGAGCCCCAGCACCTGCCCCTGCGCGACCAGCGGCGCGACGAGGCAGCTGCGCTGGTCGAGCGCTTCGGCGGCACGCGGCCCGTCGGGTCCGTCGACGAACTCGGGGCCATGGTGCAGGCGCGTGGTGCGGGCCTCCTCGGCGCCGTCGAGCAGGTGCGTGACGGCCTGCATCAGGCCCTGGGCACCGCTCGGGATGTCCGGCGCATCGCCGCCCGCCGTGCCGCCCACCGTGCCGCGCTCGTCGGCGGGCATCAGCGCGGCCGCCAGACGGCGTGCACCGGCGTCGGCGCCATCGGTCAGCGCCAGCAGCACGCGACGCGCGCCGAGCAGTTCGCTCACCTCCTCGATCAGGAACGCGTGCAGCTCGGCCTCGCTGGCGAGCGTGTTCATGCGCAGACCGGTGTCGACCAGGCGCGCCATCGGCTCGGCGAGATGGGCCGGGCCCGCCAGGTGCTCGGTGTAACGCGCCTTCGCCAGTCGGCGGCGGCGTGCATGGCCCACCCAGGCGCGCAGCAGCGGTGCATGCGAGTCCGGCGCGTGCAGGTAGCTGCGGCGCAGGCCTTCGTCGGCCATCGTCGTGATGCCCTGCACGAGCCGGCGGTAGGCCTGCTCCATCGCGTCCACGGCCGCGTGCCGGCGGCCCGCGGCGTGCAATGCGCGGTGGTGCGTCCAGAAGACGTGCGCTGCCGAGCTCATGCCGTTGCCCTCGACGTGGCCCGGCTCGGACAGCAGGCGCGCGGCACGGGCCGACGCCTCGACCGCCGAGTCGGGGCGGCCGGCCAGCAGATGCGCCTCGGCCAGGTTGGTGCAGACCCTGGACGCGAGCGGGGCCAGCTCGGACCGGGCCGCCAGCGACGCCAGGCGCGCCGGCGCGTCGTCGACACGGCCCTGCCACAGCGGCGCGCAGGCCTGCGTCCACGCCAGGTTGACGGCCCAGTATTCGTCGGGGTGCGCGGCCAGATGGCCGGCGGCCTCGTCCAGTGCCGCCTGGCTGGCTTCGAGCCGGCCCCGATGCGCCTCGACGTAGGCGAGCGCGTGCAGGCCGCTCACGTGGCCCACCGGCCACGGGAAGCCGCGCAGCAGCGCCAGCGAGGCCTGCAGCTGTCGCCCGGCCTGCCGCCACAGGCCGAGCCGGCCGTAGCCATGGCCCAGCGCGTGGTGGACCATCGACTGCATCGGCCGATCGCCCGCCTCGACCGCGGCCGCCAGGGCCGCCTTCAGCCGGGCCAGGCGCTCCGCCAGGTCGGGCGTGTGCCAGCTCAGCGTCTCCAGTGCCGCCGAGGCACCGTAGGGGTCACGGTTGGCGCGCGCCAGCGCCAGCGCACGTTCGACCAGGGCCCGATGCGCGTCGTTGTTCTCGAGCGCGAGCAGGTTGTAGCCCTGCCGGCGCAGTGCGCGGCCCTGCTCCACCACGTTGCCCGCGGCTTCGAACAGCGCCGCTGCCGCGCGCGCATGGCCGGCCCCGGCGCGGAACTGGCCGAGCGCCCCCTCGGCGCGCGACTGCAGTTCGAGCGCCCGCGCCTGCAGCAGGCGGCGGCGCGCGCGGCGGGCCTGTGCCTCGGCGGCGCGCGCAGCGTGCAGCCCTTCGCGCAGATACCCCCGGCGCACCTGCACCAGCGCCTCGGCGCAGAGCGCCTGCGCCTGCAGCGCCGCGACCGGAAACGCCGCCGCCAGCGAGCGCAACTCGGCCAGGTCGGCCAGCGCGGCGGGCGCATCGGCCAGCGCGAGGTGGCTTTCGATGCGCTGCGCCAGCAGCGGCAATCGCGCCGCGGCGCCGGCCTTGCCGGAACCCGGGGCCGCCGCGTCGAGCGCGGCGGTGAGCAGCGCCAGGGCCTGCGCGTGGCGGCCCCGGCGCGCCAGCGCGTCGGCTTGCCGTGAGGTGTCTTCGCTCAACTCGGCTCCCGGCTCGGGCCCGGCGGGCCCGGGCACCGCTCCTTTGCGTCGATGGCGCGGCAGTCTATGCCGTGCCGGGCGGGCGCCTTCGCGACGGCGCCGGCGGGCAGGTCCATCGCGACGGCCTCAGGCGCGAGCCGCGGCGGCGGGCGTGGTGAGGGCCATCTCGGCCTGCGCCGGGCGGGCGCCGGCCAGGTGGTCGATGAAGCCGGTGATGCCGGCGTTGACGGCGATGACGAGTGCCAGCACGAGGGCGCGTTGCAGACGGTGCGGGCGGTGCGGCGGCTGGTAGGTGTTCATGTCGGGCTCCTGCTGGCCGGGGTGGTGTCGATGGCGTGCATCGTCTTCCCGCAGGGCCTCTGCCGTCCTTGAGCCGCCTGAAGGCGGCCTGAACCTAAATTCGGCAGTTCCCCGCCGCTGATCCGACGCTGAGCGAGCACTGGCGCGGCGGCAGGCTGTCTTGGCACACTCACCCGATGGGTGAGGCAAGACGCAAGGCGCTGGCGGCGCGCCTG
>Ga0268299_1001206_pt1 | contig 51079 bp, 37 predicted proteins | sample NOBtaG_FD_193484 | JGI IMG/M metagenome (GOLD analysis project Ga0268299, IMG submission 193484) | Activated sludge microbial communities from bioreactor in Nijmegen, Gelderland, Netherland - NOB reactor | ecosystem: Engineered > Bioreactor > Aerobic > Activated sludge | place: Netherlands... | reverse complement strand
CCTATTTTAGCAATATTATTGTTCTTACGTATAATTTTAGCTAAATTTTATTCAAAATTAAGACAAAACTGGTTTAATTTCTGGGCAAAAGCCTTACTTCCTGCATTATGTTTTCCTTTAGTTTGGTTACATTTATTTGTCTACGATCGCCTATTTTTACAAATAGGCGAATTAGGAGAATTAAGAGAATTAGACAAATCAAATGACAATCTTTCAGAACTTGATCCAGCCTTAAATGAATTAGCAGATCAAAAAAAATAACCTCTTAATTAATATTTTGTGTCGTTTTGATACAGGAAAAATTTTTGTTAAACCTTCTGTGAGTCAATAAGACTCACTAAAATCTACTCTTGACTAATTAGTTAACTATAAGATTAAAAGCCTGTGTCATTTCGACACGCAAGCATTTTTTGCTAAAAAGCACAAACTATTTTAGTATTTGTAACTTATTGTAAATAAAGCTATTAAATATTCTACTCTGAGTGGCATAAATTTTGCTTTAGCTTTAAGACAACACACCTAATAAGCTGAAACTAATCTATATTTAATGCTAATGTGCCAAAACCTACCTAAAACAGGCCACTAAAAGCAACTAGTTCAGCTAAAGGTACAAAACAGAGAAGCAAAGCTTGTTGAAATAGAAAATTAGTGCTATTTTCCTGATCTTGTTCTAAAGGAGCCTATAACTTTTAAGCTATGAATGTAAAAACTCGTGCTGCTTGGCAACGAAAGGTAAAAGAGCTAAAGTTTATCGCCAAAGGACTTACATCAACTAACCATCCATTAGTTGCTCATATTATACCTATTCGCAGATGCAATTTATCTTGTGTTTATTGCAATGAATATGATGATTACTCTAAGGGTATTGCTTTAGAGACAATGAAAAAGCGAATTGACCACTTAGTTAAACTAGGTCTTTCTGCTTTGGTTTTTAGTGGTGGTGAGCCTCTTTTACACCCAGACTTAGATGAAATTATTGCTCATGCCCGTAAATCAGGTTTGTTAGTTGGTATGATTACAAATGGCTATCTGCTTATGCCAGAGCGTATCAAACGACTAAATGAAGCAGGTTTGGATTATATGCAAATTAGCATTGATAATATCCAACCTGATGAAATTTCTGTTAAAAGCTTAAAAGTATTAGATAAAAAACTGCAAATGCTCCAAGAACATGCAGTTTTTGCAGTAAATATCAACTCTGTTATTGGTGGTGGTATTCGTACGCCAGAAGATGCCCTAGTAGTTGGAAAACGAGCCGTAGAGCTAGGATTTTCTACTACTGTAGGAATTATTCATGACCATCACGGACAACTAGGTCAACTTAATGAAGTTGAACAAAATATCTTTATGCAGTTAAGAGATTTAGGAAAAACTAGTTATGCTCGCTTTAATCGCTTTCAGGATAATTTAGCTACTGGAAAAGCAAATGATTGGCGTTGTCGGGCTGGTAGTCGTTACCTTTATATTTGTGAAGATGGTTTAGTACACTATTGTTCTCAACGCCGAGGCTATCCTGGAGTAGATTTACTGCAATATACAACACAGGATATTGTCCGAGAGTTTAACACCAAAAAAGATTGCGCACCTTATTGCACAGTAGCTTGTGTGCATAAAGTAGCAGTAATGGATAACTGGCGTTCGGCTCCACAAACTTTACCAGACCCAGTAAGCCTTACTTTAACCCCAGGCCGAGCTATTGCTGAAGAGTTAAAACTAGTATCACTAACTTCTAAAAAATCTAAGAAAGTAGCTGCAAAAGCAACTTCAACCAAGTCCGAAAAAGAAGAATTAGTTAATGCTGGATAAAGTTAATTTTCTTAATAACAAGCTTTATTTTGTTCTTAGCCATATGGCTAATTTTTTAGGTGATTAAAAACAATATTTTAAGACTAGGGGAATAAAATCCCTAAATTATGCGACCAATTAAGTCTGCTTAAGGAGAAAGATAAAAACATGTCATTGAAAAAAATGGTAGAAAAGGGATTAAGCGTAGTTGCTGGCAAAGCATTCAATGGAATTCAAAAATTAAATCAATTTCGTCCCAACCCATCTTTTACCCCTAAATGGTCAGAAAAACCTATGCTCAAGTCTTGGCAAAAATCCAAGCCTGTACTAGGTTGGCCTCGTACTACAGATTCACTTTGCCCAAAATGTGTTATTGAAGCACGAAACCAGATTATTAATGGTGAAAAAGATTATCGTGTATTAATCAATGAGCAAGTAGGCGAAGTAAAAGCTCAAATTATTGAGCGTGATGGCGAAGTTTGGATGGTAAAAGAATGCCATAAACATGGCAAAATCGAAGACATGATGGCAATAGACTCCAAATTCCTAGAACACATTGAAGCAATGTTTCCAGGTCGTGATATTTGGGCGCACAATGACGAGAAATTACATAATCATGGCAGCAGCACAATTAAACATGGTCGAGGTGCAGTTTTAACAGTAGACCTTACTAACCGTTGTAACATGATGTGTGACCCTTGTTTTATGGACGCAAACCAAGTTGGTTTTGTTCATGAACTAAACTTTGATGACATTAAACAAGTTTTAGATAATGCAATGCAAATTAAGCCACGTCGTCAAATGTCAGTACAATTCTCTGGCGGCGAACCAACAATGTCACCTTATTTCTTTGATGCTATTCGCTATGCTAGAAAAGTTGGTTATAACAGTGTTCAAGCTGCTACTAATGGAATTGAATTTGCTAAAGATATGACATATGCTAGAAAAGCTGCTGAAGCAGGCTTGCGCTATGTTTATCTACAATTTGATGGCATTGGTAATGATGCTAATAGCCATCGTCAAATCGGCAACCTCTTTGATGTTAAGTTAAGAGCTATCAACAATATCCATGATGCTGGTATTGAAATTGTTCTTGTTACAACCCTAGTCAATGGTGTTAATAATGATCAAGTAGGTAGAATCGTAGAGTTTGCATTACAAAACCCCAAAAAGATTGCCTTCCTTGCTTTTCAACCAGTTTCCTTTACTGGCCGCGATGAAGAAATCACCGATGAGCGTCGTATACGTCAACGCTATACCCTTTCACATTTAGCACATGACGTTAAAAACCAAATGAGCATAACCGAACCTACTCGTGATTGGTTCCCACTTTCTTTAATGAGTTCCTTTGCTGATTTTGCTGATTTAGCACACGGCCCAAAGGCTGAATGGGGACAAGTAAGCTGTGGTTGCCATCCTAATTGTGGTGTAGGTACAGCATTAATGGTTAACAAAGAAACTAAAGAAATGGCACCTGTTCCACAATTTCTAAATATTCCTGGACTAGTCCAAGATATGACAAAAATTACTGATGCTGCCCGTGGAAAATGGATGTCTAATCTTATGATGGGTTTAGCCTTACTTAAAAATTATAATCCTTATGGCGCACCTAAGAGCTTTTCACTAGGAGCAATGTTTAAGAAATTTGATAAGTCATTTGGCTTAACTGGTAAGAGTTACGGTAAAGTATCAGGTGATCGCACTCGTGAAGATATTGAAAAACGACGTAGTGACCCATGGAATTTCTTGTTTGTTGCTGGTATGTGGTTCCAAGACCTCTTTAATTACGATTTCCGCCGTACAGAAATGTGTATTATTCCTTATGGTACTCAAGAAGGCGAGATTTCTTTCTGTGCCTATAATACTGGTATTGGTTGGAGAAATATTATTGAGAATATGCACCAAAATGCTACTGTAGCTAAATGGTACAAAGAATATGGAAAACACGAAGTTTATGCTAATAACAGAAATGTAAATCTTGGCTCTTTTGATCACAAGTTAATAGTTAATGATGAAGCAGCTAATGCAATTCGTGACCGTGATAAGACTAAGCCAATGAATGCTAGAGAAGAAGCTAGAATGATGAAAAAACTTTATCAACAAAACGTTCTTAAACAAGTTGGAGAAGCTGAACCAGCCGAAGGTAAATTACTACAGCTTGGTGTCAAAAAACGTAAAGATAATACTCCAGCCGGTGTTGGTGATTAATCTGTAAAGTTATTTAACTAAATAAACCGATAAACCCAGTAGAGTCTAATTAATTCTGCTGGGTTTGTTATTTTGTTAATAAAATTTTTGTAAAATTTTTCCAGTGGTCTTACCAATTTAGCTTGGCTAGATAACCAAAAACAAGCATAATTAGAAGGCTTCAATTAATCCAAAATTTTTATTTATGTTATTTATTTGAAAGGTGATAAGTTGTGCCTAGTTATATTGCCTTAGCTATTCCAGTATTTTTTATTTTGATTATGGTAGAAATTTTTGTTGCTCGCCGACAAGGTAAAGCTCATTATTATCGGCTTAATGATTCAATTACAGACTTAACTTGTGGTATTGGTCAACAAGTAATTCATATTTTAAAAAAAGGCTTACTTTTAGCAGGACATTTCTATCTATATGAAAATTATGCACTTTTTGAATTACCAGTTTGGCTAATGTGGGTAGTAGCAATTGTTGGTGTAGACTTTTTCTATTATTGGTGGCATCGATTAAGTCATGAAGTAAATTTTCTCTGGGCCATTCATGTAGTTCACCATCACAGCGAAGAATATAACTTATCTGTAGCCTTGCGTCAGGCATGGTTTTCTGGTTTTAGCATTTGGCCTTTTTATGCTCCATTAAGTTTACTAGGTGTACATCCTGCTATTTTACTTACAGCAGAATCAATTAGCACACTTTATCAATTTTGGATTCATACGCGTACAATAGGCAAATTAGGCTTTTTTGAGTGGTTTTTCAATACTCCAGCACATCACCGTGTCCATCATGGCCGTAATGTTAAATATTTAGATCGTAATTATGGAGCAATTTCTATTATTTGGGATCGAATATTTGGTTCATTTCAAGAGGAAGAAGAAGAACCTGTTTATGGAACAGTTTCACCTTATACAAGTTGGAATCCTATTTGGGCAAATTTTCATTATTGGGTAGATTTATTTAAGCAGGCTCAAAAAGCACCTTATTTTGTTGATAAAATTAAAGTTTGGTTTATGCGTCCAGGATGGCAACCACGCGGACTAGAAGCTAAATATGATATAGAAAAAATTATTCAACCTGAAAGGGCTGTTCGTTTTAATACCAAAATTTCATCAGGGTTAGCTATTTATATTTTTGTAAACTTTATTTTTGTAGCTTTGGCTACAAGTGGGTTAATGTTTTTTGAAAAAGCTTTACCACTATCTCAAATAGTGCTAGGAATTATACTAATTTTATTTACTTCATTAATTTGGGGAGCGATGTTTGAAGGAAAATCTTGGGCATTTCCAGCAGAGATTTTTAGATTAATTTTAATTGCTGCAATTAGTACAAGTTACTTTTTATTAAATCAATTACCTCTTTTAGCTCTCTCTTTAACAATAGTTTTATCTATAGGCTTTTTATTTTGGCTACTGCGCTACCGAAATGACTTTATAACTAGTAAAAACACTATAGCTAAAAATGAACAAGTAGCTACTGTTTAAGTAGCTACTAACTTTGATTAGGCTTAATCATGCTTAATTATTTTTTCTACAGTATTAGCTAAAATTTCAACATAAAGCAGAAGTAGTTGAAATTTAGTCTAAAACCACCCAAATTTCTAGCATCTGTAGAATTATTTTTTGCTGCTGATATACTAGCCGGTTATAAAAATTTCAATTAAAAATTTTTTATATTTTGGAGCAACTATGCTGCATTGGGCAGTTATTGTCTTACAGCTAATTTTAACAGCCATTATCATTGGTGGCATTGTTTATTATTTTCTAGGAATTATTGCAGCAAAAAAGTTGATTAAAAGACGACCTAAAGCTTTTATGGCTAGTAGTTTAGGAATCAGCATATTAAAGCCTCTAAAAGGTGTTGAGGATGGATTAAAAGAATATTTAACAAGTTTTTACTTACTAGATTATCCTAAATTTGAAATTATTTTTGCTGTTCATACTAAAGATGATCCTGCTGTTGAAGTAGTCAATAAGCTTATTTCACATTATCCACAAGTCAAGTCACGTCTAGTAATTGCTGAAAATCCACCTTATGCTAATGCTAAAGTATATAGTTTAGAACAAATGGCAAAAGTAGCAACCTTTGATATTCTGGTAATTACTGATAGTGATACTTCTGTAGCAAAAGATTACTTAAATGCAATAGCTGAAGCTTTTCAATCTGAAAAAGTTGGAGCAATGACTAATCTTTATCGCGGAGTTGCAGCAAATGATTTTTGGTCAAAGCTTGAAGCTTTGGGAATGAGTAGCGAGTTTATGTCTGGGGTAATTGTGGCGGAATGGTTAGAGGGGATGAAATTCACCCTTGGCCCATCAATGGCTATTCGTAAATCTAACCTGGCTCAAATAGGTGGATTTGCTGCAATGGCGGACTTTTTAGCTGATGATTTTGTGCTAGGCAATTGGGTAGCAGAAAAAGGTGCTGAAGTAGTTTTATCAACTCATGTAATTAATCACCATGCAACATCCCCAGGTTTTTTACTTAGTTTTAAGCATAGACTTCGCTGGAATCGTAGTACTCGTTTTTCTCGTCCATCTGGCTACATTGGACAAGGTTTTACTTATGGATTATCTTGGGCATTTCTAGGAATTTTTCTTTTACCTTTTCCCTATGGCCTTTTTTTATTTTTATTTACATTAATAATTAGATGGTTTTTAGCAATTCAAGTTGGAGTTTATCTTTTAGAAGATAAAACTATTTACAAATATTTATTTTTAATTCCACTACAAGATTTTATTAGTTTTGCTTCCTGGTTAGGTGGTTTTTTAGGAAGTGAAATTTCTTGGCGTAACCGTCGTTTCCGAATTGTCGCCGGTGGGCGATTTATTCCTATAGAAGGTGAAGTAAAAAATGAGCTTAGTTAATCGTTATCAATGGGGAGTAATTTTAATTGCTGCTGGTGTGTTTTTGCTAGCCTGCATTTCCCCTCCTGGTTTAATGGATGATGTTGATGCAGTACAAGCACAAATCGCGCGAACTATGCTAGAAACAGGCGATTGGATAACACCTCACCTTAATAAAATTGCTTATATGGAAAAACCCCCTATGAAATACTGGCTAATAGCTAGTTTTTTCTCTATTTTTGGGGTACATGACTGGGTTGCACGTCTTCCAATCGCGCTTGGAGCAGTAACTTTAGCTTGGGTTGTTTTTCTTTTTGGCAAATGGACTCTTTCAGAACGAGCAGGGTTTCAAGCTGGACTAGCTATTGCAAGCTGTATTGGGCTATTTCTTTTTACTCGAATTTTAATTGCTGATGTTTTGATAGCATTAACAATTACAACTTCTCTTTGGTGCTTTTTACGTATTATTGATGATGATGAGCCTAAGCCTTTGCTTTATTCAGTATTAGGAGCAAGTTCTATTGGTTTTGGTATTTTACTTAAAGGATTAATTGCTTTTATTTTTCCAATAGGAATCGCTGGTTTATACCTAGTCGTTAGCCGACAAATTTTAGAAAAACGTGTTTGGCAACGTGTTAATTTACCTGTTTTTATCCTAGTCTTAGCTGTAATTGTTGCCCCTTGGCATATTTTAGCAACCTTAAAAAATCCTCCTTACTTTGATTTTTCACTTGTTAGCGAACCGGGAAAATATCGTGGTTTTTTCTGGTTATATTTTTTTAATGAGCATATTTTGCGCTTTTTAGGTCGCCGCTATCCAAAAGACTATAACACTGTCCCATTGCTTTCATTTTGGTTACTTAACCTAGTTTGGTTATTTCCCTGGAGTAGCTTTTTACCTTCACTTAAAACACTAGCTTTTACTTTTACACCAAAAAACCGCTTGCAACGAGTTTGTTTATTAGCTGTGTGTTGGATAGCAACCGTTATGGGATTTTTTAGTCTTTCCACAACTCAAGAATATTATTCAATGCCAATTTATCCTGCGGTTGCCCTGCTAGTTGGCCTAGCACTTGACAAAAAGAGTGAGTTACCAAAATTTGGTTTATGGTTAATCACAATTGTTTCTACCCTAGCCAGTATTGCCATAATTGCAATTTTATATCTAGTAAGAAATGTTCCTGTGTCAGGAGATATTTCTAATGCACTAGCTAAAAATGAAGATGTTTATGGTGTTTACACCTTATCATTAGGACATTTTGGAGACTTAACCCTAAATTCATTTGCTTACTTAAAATTGCCGCTAGTAATGGCTTTAATTAGTATGTTACTAGGGTTATCAGTAATATTTTTTGCTAGGAAAAATCGAGATCGTGCTTGTGTAATTTTAGCAGTAATGATGATTATTTTCTTTCAAGCTGCACATCAAGCTTTAGTGGTATTTGAGCCTTATTTAGGCTCACGTCCTTTAGCCGAAGCCCTTGTAGATGCTCCCAAAGGACTAGTAATTTTTGATAATCAATATTACACATTTTCATCAGTCTTTTTTTATGCTCATCCAAAAGAAGCTGTTTTACTTAATGGTAGGATCAATAATTTAGAATATGGGTCATATGCTCCGGGCGCGCCAGACGTTTTTATTGATGACACAGAATTTAAGGCATTATGGGCAAAACCCGATCGCTGTTATTTGTTGGTAGAAAAACCTTCTTTTGCTAGATTACAAGAGCTTGCTGGCAAAGAAAGTTTTTATCTAGTGCGTGAATCAGGCGGAAAATTACTACTAACAAATATTAAGTTCTAAACATCCACTTAGTTATAAATTATTTAGTATTATCAGACTAAGATGTCAGACAATCAACAAAATAATTCTAATCAATCAACCATAGTTGGTTCAATGCTTGGGGCTGCTGTTGGGGATGCGTTAGGATTGCCTTATGAGGCTTTGTCACCTCGTAGAGCAGCAAAATTACTAGGTAAAGCTAATAGATATAGATTTCTATTTGGTTTTGGAATGATTTCTGACGATACCGAGCATACTGCAATGGTGGCACAATCGTTAATTGTTGCAAACCAAGATGTTAAAGCTTTTCAAAAAGAATTTTCTTGGCAATTAAGATTATGGGCAATTTGTTTACCTGCTGGAGTAGGTTGGGCAACATTACGAGCAGTTATAAAACTTTGGTTAGGTTTTAATCCTAATAATAGCGGTGTCTTTTCTGCTGGAAATGCTCCAGCAATGCGAGCAGCAATACTTGGAATAGCAATAGAGGATTTAGAAGAACTAAAAGCTTTTGTTAAAGCTTCTGCCAAAATTACACATACAGATCCAAAAGCTGAATATGGAGCATTAACGGTTGCTTTTGCAGCTAAAATGGCAGCAACAAAACTAGATATTTCACCAAAAGATTTTTTTCAACAGCTAAGGCCTTTGCTTGTTGGCGGAGGAGAAGAATTAATAAATTTAATTGAACAGGTTGTTAAAAGCGTTGAAAAACAAGAGCTAACTATTACTTTTGCAAAGCATTTGGGTTTAGCAAAAGGCGTTTCAGGCTATGTTTATCATACTGTACCTGTTGCTATTCATGCTTGGCTAAGTAATCAAAAAAACTTTTCTAAAGCCGTTACACAAATTATTGAATGTGGGGGGGATGCAGATTCAACTGCTGCAATAGTTGGCGGCGTTGTTGGTGCTAGAGTTGGTAAAGAAGGTATTCCAAAAGATTTACTTGAAAATTTATTTGAATGGCCTAGATCAAGAAAATGGCTAGAAAATTTAGCTATAGAGTTAAGCAACTCATTAAATTCAAACCAGCCAAGAAAAGTTTTAAGATTACCTATTTATCAAGTATTACTGCGTAATCTCTTTTTTATAATTATTATCTTGCTACATGGGCTTAGACGATTATTTCCGCCCTATTAGCTCTAAATCAAAGTCCTCTTTACTTATTTCTTTATTATCGCCAAAATACAAAGTCATTTTAGCCAATATTTCGGAGTAAGCTTAATGTTTCAAGTAACAAAAGAAATTTCCTTCTCTTACGGTCATAGGTTAAGAGATTACGCAAAAAAATGTAAGGATTTGCATGGTCATAATGGCCGTGTAGAAATTACCTTAGCTACAGATAAATTAGATTATCGGGGAATGGTTGTTGATTTTGTTGATATTAAAAATATTGTACAAAATTGGATTATGTCAGAACTTGACCATAAACTTTTACTAAGAGAAGATGACCCTCTAGTACCAATACTTACAGAATGTAATGAAGTTTTTTACACAATGAAGGAAAATCCAACAGCAGAAAATATTGCTAAATTAATTTTTGATTATGCTCGCTTGCAAAACCTCCCTGTTATATCTGTAAAACTTTGGGAAACAGAAACCTCTGTTGCAGTTTATATGGATTAACTGTTTATGGGTGAGAAAAAAGATCTGCCAAATAAAATAGCTAATAATAAATTAATAGTTTTATTGGTGGTAGGTGTTATTTTTATTACAGCAATTTATTTTTATCGTTCTTCCCTGTCTGAAAATATTAAATATAAATTAGCAGGAAAACGAACAACAATAGAAGCAATTCAAACCATTGAGTCAGATGTTAAGAAGCGATTGCCAATTAATTTTAATGAATTTAAAGAACTTACATTGATTGCATTAAAGGATGAGAAAAAGCTAGAAGTTTGGGGAAAAAAGGATAGCTGGCAACTAATTAAGACCTATGATTTTACAGCATTTAGCGGAAAATTAGGGCCAAAGCTAAAAGAAGGAGATCGTCAAATTCCAGAAGGAATCTACAGGGCAGAAGGTCTTAACCCTAATAGCAGCTATCATTTATCCATCAAAGTAAATTATCCTAATGAGTTTGATAGAAAAATTGCTAGCCAGCAAGCAAGAACAAATTTAGGTGGCGACATTTTTATTCATGGAAAAGCGGTGACAATTGGCTGTATTCCTATTGGAGATACGGCTATAGAAGAGCTTTTCTATACAGTTTATTCAGTTGGAAAGGACAAAACTAAAATTATTATTGCTCCAATAGATTTAAGAAAACGAAAAATAGAAGAGCTAAAAATAGAATATCTATGGCAAACAGACTTATATAGTAATATTAGTAATGAATTAAGTCATTATAAAACTTCTAGCTAAATTAATAGCCCCACCGTAAACGGTAGGTCTATTATCAAATGCCCTTACGGGGCATTATAGGTTTTCTTTATTTTTCAATAAGTTACAAAACAAATTCCATGATTATCTATTTAAATTAAGAATAAAAATTTATTACTTAAAAACTAAGAAGGTGTAGATTAGTTTATCTACACCTTCTATTTTTGAGGGAAGACAAGCAATAGCTTGTCACGGAAAAATCATTCAATTACGGTTAAATTCATTGTTGCCATTTGTATTCTACCGCTAGAATCTTTAGCTAAAAATCTAACTAAATGTGTCCCTAGTGGTGTTTTATTTCTAGCTTTTAGCGTTATCTCTGCCATTGCATCAATGGTTGTTACTACTGTTGGGGCTGCTTTTATCTTTAATTGCTTAGTATCAGCTACCCAAATCATTACTTCATCAGAAAAACCATTAAAGCGTTCTATACCTATCATTACAGGAAAGCTTTCACCTTGTCGAAGTGTCATTGATGATGGTTGTAATCGGATACGAAAATCTTGCTCAACGGATCCAACTTGTAGCATTAATCCATAATTATGAATAACTTGACCTGATCGACCTGTAATATGTACTAAATATTTACCCATAGGAGTTTTATTTAGCACCATTATACTAACTTTAATGTTTTCACCTTTTACAACAGAGCTAGTAAAAAATACTCTAAAGTTTTCTGGATTAGGACTAATGTTAATGTCTAGGTCTACAACATCTTTAACAGCAGCAAATGATTTAACTTCTAAGGAAAAATCTGCAATATTGCCAGCTTGAGTTAGTATTTTAGAGCGATCTAGTTCAATACGAAAATCTTTCAAAATAGTGGTTAAGCTACGTGTGTCTACTAAATAAGTGTCTATGCTAGGCATACTTTCTACATTTTCTCGCCAATTACTAGCAAATAATACTCTATCTAAATTTTTACTAATCGTGGCTTGTGGTTCAGCTTGAGCAATGCTGTTATCAGCATCTGGAGTAGTAGGAGAAAAACGACGGCTACGATGATGTGCAAGACGTTGTACTCTTTGACTGCCATCCATATTTAATAAAAAAATTTCATCTTCAAATGGTAGCCAATTGTCTATACTATCTGTTAAACGTGCTTGGTTATCATAAGTACTAATTAAAGACCAGCCATAACGCATAGCATTACGACAAGAAACACTAGCATTAAATTCTGGAGAAAGAGTTAATAATGTTGTCATTTCTCCATCAATTAGGCGATATTTTTCAATCACAGTAGCATTAGTTTCTAGTTTATAACGGCTAGCAACTAATACTTCCATTCCATTAGAATCTATAGCCAAATCGCTATGTTTAATATCTAAGTTATCTCGCCATAAAACATTAAAATTTTGATCATAAACTTCTATTGCATGAAAGAAAGTATTCATTTCTGTTTGGTAATGAACAACAATAAAATTTCCTTTTGGAGAAACAGAGATTCCTGAAAAATCAGCAAATCTATTAAGAAATGTTTTTTGGCCTACAATTTTATCCATCCAAAGATCATAAAGAACTAAATGTTCTAGCTTAAGACTTTGAAGTTTATTAGTTTCACCAATAAAGGCATAATAGCGACCATTATCAGACAGATTACCTTCACCACGACTACTTGCTATAACATACTCAGAAAAAGAGCGAATAAGTTTTACTTCATCAGTAATTACATTGTAAGAATAGAGTGCATTTCCTGGGTTGTAAATTATTGAAAAAGGGTCGGTTGGATGCCAAAAGATGTCTTGGCCCGATACACCCATTAGTATTTTCTTAAACTCATAAGTTTGAGCATCATAAAGTAAAACAGAATCATCGCCATTTTTTAGAATCATTAAGCTTTCGTCTATGTTCCAAGCTTGGCGTTTAGACAAAAGTGGGAAAGAGCCTTTCATATTAGCAGTTTGGCTATCTGTTATTCTTACCATTTTTGTAAAAAAATCAGGCTCTTTAACAGCCATTCTTATTTCAGGTTTTGCCATTGCTGCTTGAGGTATTCGATCATGATTAGTAATTTGAGCTAAAGTATTTGATGGCAATACATTAAGGCTAATCAAAATTAATAGTAGTGTAAATATTACCTGTTTCATAATCCCTCCTCTTACTTTAATACTAATAAGTAGTATTTTATCTAGCCTATATCTTTAGAAAGATTAAACTTAAATTTCTAAGAACTTTATCTAGCTTATTTGAGCAACAAATAAAGCAACCATTATTCCAAACTTATATTAAACCAGTAGGTTTAATATAAATTTGATAAAACTATTTCTATTTAATAAGATAAAGCTCTTGTTTTACTACAAGTTAGATCTTAAGTTAGAATAAAATTGCATAATAGTAATAATACGAATTAAAAATTCTTAAAATTGTATAGTTAAAAATGGTTGTCTAGGAATGGGGAAAATTAAAAATCTTTTGCTAAATTTGGTGAAATGTTCGCAAAAACAATTATTTAAAACCTATAAAAGCTGTCCTATCAATAGATTAATTGCTGGAATAAAAATTGCTTAAAAGTTGTAAAACTATATACTTGGGGGCAAAAATTATGAATAACTTAATAACAAAATTAGCATTCTTATTTCTTATAGTAATAATTTATGTTAGTGAGGTTAATGGACAAACACAAAAAGTATCAAGTACCCCAATCTCTGATGAAATAAATAAAGAACTTCCTAAATGGTTGAGTTTTTCTGGTGAATATAGATTAAGAGTAGAGGGATTTTCTGGTATTAATGGTCAAAGAAACCGAGATGACCTTTATAGTCTTTCTAGGATTCGCTTAGATTTAACTATAAAGCCTACAGAAAACTTAAAAATTTTCCTACAAGCTCAAGACTCACGAGTTTTTGGATTTAACAGCAAACCAACTCCAACAATACATGCTAATAGTATTGACTTAAGACAAGCTTATATTGAATGGCAACAAAAATCTAAAGTTGGTTGGTCAGTAAAAGCAGGCCGTCAAGAACTAAATTTTGGAGATCAGCGTTTAATTGGAAGCCTTAATTGGACTAACACATCAAGGACTTTTGATGCAATTAAAATTGGTTATAGCCAAAAAAATTATGGACTAGAAGTTTTTGCTTCTTCAGTTGTAAATGTTGATAATACTGTATTTGACCGTCATAGAGATGGTAAAAACTTATATGGGGCATATCTTAAACTTCCAAAAATAGCTCCTAAAACCACACTTAATACATATTTATTTTGGAAAACTGAGCGTCCACTTGTACGTAGCGAAAATGGTCTAATTGGTTCAGCTAACATTGTCACCTTAGGAACAAATCTTATAGGTGCATTAAATCCAAAAATAAACTATGAAGTTGATTTAATGCTGCAAAGAGGCTCTTTTTCAACTGATGATGTTAGGGCTTATGCTGCTCATAGTAAAATTAACTATACTTTCTCCAAAAAAGAAAATATTCCTACACTTTTTGTTGAATATAATCATGCTTCTGGAGATGCCAGTCCTAATGATCGTGTTAGAGGAACATTTGACCAGTTATTTCCTACAGGACATGCAAAATATGGATTAACTGATTTAGTTGGTTTACGTAATATGCACGATGTTTGGGTAGGTAGTGTTTGGCAGGCACATAAAAAACTAAAATTGCAGCTTGATTATCATTCAATTTGGCTAGCTAAACGTCGGGATGGCCTTTATAACGCTGGTGGAAATTTAATTGCTCGTGTTGCAATGGGAGCAAAATCAAATCATGTCGCCCAAGAAATAGATATAAGAGCTACTTATAATTTACGTCCAGGAGTTGATTTAGAAAGCGGTTATGGTCGCTGGATACCTGGAGATTTTTGGAAAGAAGCAACTATGGGAGCTAAAGTTTCTTTTGCCTATAGTATGTTAACTTATAAATTTTAGTTTCTTATTTTAGTTCCGTAAATAAAAAAGCTCTAGTACATACTAGAGCTTTTTTATTTACGGAGAGGGTGGGATTTGAACCCACGGTAGGAGTAACCCTACGACGGTTTTCAAGACCGTTGCTTTAAACCACTCAGCCACCTCTCCAAGAAGTTATTTTAAGTAATCTATAGTTTGTGACTGCAAAACTTGGCTATTATAAAAAAATGTTTTATAAACAGCAAGCATAGTAAGGAGGATAGTTGTTAGATAAAATAAAAACTATTCTTGACCAAGGAGTTTTGACCAAAAACCTTTAGGTTTTGTGCCAGATTTAGTATCTGTTTCCTCTTTTTCTATTTCTTCTAATGCTTGTCTAGCACGTTTACCATTAGGATTTACTCTTAACGCATCCTGATAGGTTTCTATGGCTTTATCTATTTTATTGTGATTGCGATAAAAATCCCCTAACTCTAACAAATAGTTGCTATCTCTAGGCGCACATTCAATAGCTTTTTGATAACCAAATTCTGCATCATTTTCATAACCAGGCAAATGATTATAAGCACGAGCAAGTTGGGCCCAGTATTCTGCGTCTTTTGAAGAAATTTTTATTGCCATCATTAACATTTCTATTGCTTCAACATATTTTTTTTCATCACAAAACTCAATAGATTTTAAGTAATATTCTGCGGCTGTAAAAGATTTGCTTTTACCTCCAGGAGATGGCCTATTTTGTGAGGGTAATTCATTTGTAGGAGTTATAGGAGTTGTGGGAGTTGATTGTTTAGCAACGCTATTATTAGTAGTAGGCTCATTAATGGGTGGTGTCGGTACTTGCGCCACAGGTACTGCTGGCTGATTAAACTGTGCGCGAGAAGCTGCTAAAGGTGTAATAGTTGGGCGTATATTGCTAGTTGTATCAATTACTATAGAAGGTTTTGCACCAGGATTAGAGCGTACTGGACTTTGATTAGTATTAGGAAGATTAGTTGGTATTTTAGTACCTGCACTAGATTTATTAGGGTCTATCAATTCATTTGTATTTGGACGAGTACCAGCATTAGAGCGAAGCAACTCAGGGTTTAAGGAATAACTACCACTTGTCTTTGGGGCCTGATTAGATAGCTGACTACCTGTTTTAGAATCTACTTTTAGAGATGGCATTGCTGATGGAGTTGGCCTTGGTGGAGAAGGTTGATATTTAGAGCCTGTAATTGGAGAAGCATATTTATTATCTGTAGAAACTATTTTTTGTTCTTGTGGATTTGGTAAAGTATTATATTGACCTGTATTTCTACGTAACATTTTACCTGTTTGATCATCATATAAGTTTCTTTTATGCGGATTAGATAAAACTTCTACAGCTAAGCGGATTGCCCTAGAAATTTCTTCCAACTGCAAAGACATATTCATTCCATAGGCTGTCAAGTTTTCTTGTTTTTTTATATCAAATTGCCTCATCAAATTAGTATATGACTGTTCAATCATATCTTTTGTTGCACTTCGTTCTAGCTCCAATACTTGATAATGAGTTGCATTAGCACGAATTTGATTTAACTTATTTTCTATAAGATAACAAAACTCCATTATTTCTTGATAATTAAGAGAAGTTTTTGAATTTGTATTTGGACTTGTAGAAGGTAATACAGTTTGAGAACTAGGTGTTTTGGCAATAGGTGCTGTTTTATTGCCAGAAGAACTAGCATTATTTGTTTTGTTTTGAGATTGTTGGGTAATTAGTATTTGATAGGCTTGATTGAGAGCAGTATTTATATAATTTAGGTCTGAACTAACATCCATGTTATAAGCTTGTAACTCTTTTTGCCTACTAGGGTTAAAGTAATTACTTAGTTTTTGATAAGAAGCATTTATTTGTGTCAAACTAGAGCTAATATCTACTTCTAGTACTTCATAAATAGAAGCTTGAGAATTTATAGCTCTTACTTTTGATTCAACTTGATAATAAAATTCCATTGCTGAACGTGTATCTAAACTATTATCAACATAAGCTTTAGAAGTATTTTGTGAATCTAGCACGTTAGCTGTTTTACTATGTATTACAGGAGAAACATTAGGTAATTTTTCTTGTAAACTTGGACTAGAGGACTCTATAAGTAAACTAGCCATTTGTTGCATTAAATCCCCTGTTTTACCGCTATTATGTTCTGTTTTAGCTCCCTTACTTTGTTCTACTAAATTAGTCAAACTAATTGGTTCAGCAGAAACAGATAAATATCCTAGTAATTGCAAGGTAGCCAAAGTTTTTAGGATTAGTTCTTTAGGAAAAGAAGCTAGTTTTATTATTTCATTAATATTAAAAGTAATATTTTCTAACCTACCTAATAAAATATCTTCTTGAGGACTTAAAATTATTTGCTTACGAATTTCTACTAGCGGTTTAGCTAGTTTTAATGGTGCTTGAAAATTACCCAAAATTTGCTCAACTACTGAGAGATCAGTTAGTTCACGAAATCCAGCTAATAAAATTTGTGGTACAGAAATAAGATTTTTAACTTCATATTCTGGCAATGCACAACGAGTAAAACGATTATCAAAGTTTTGCCATATAAACATACTAGTAATAATGCTTATTATTTGCTGTTGAAACATCGCTGGTAATGCTTCTGTCTGAAAATAACCTAGTTGAACTAAACTTTTTCCAAAACGTCGGTTTTCTTGGACTAATTTATTTACTTCTTCTAATTGTTGTAAAGTAAGTAAGTTGCAACTAAGAAGATATTGACCTAACTGCTCAGTTTCTAAATTACTAGTAGCAAAAACGATATTACCATTTTCAAAATGTATAGTCTTACGGACAGATTGCTGTTTAATGGTAAGAATACCTGTTCTTTGATTAAAGTAATAGTCTAGTAGTATTTGTGGGATAAAATTTTCTTTTAGCTCAGACATATAGATTCCCGTTTAAGTTGAACTAAATCAACATGTTACAAACACATACTTAACAGTTTTTTTAGTGTGAGAAATAATTGTTAAAATTTTGTTAAGATTTTAATAAAACAATATCTATTTCTTGTGAAATTATCAAAGTAAAAATCCATTTTAACAAAAATTGTATTGGATTAGTTAGATAATTTTATTTGTTATTCTAGCAAAAATACCGATCTTAAGAAAAAATACTATAATAATCTAAACTTAGGTGGGGTTTTTAGGAAATTACTAGTGCGATTTACCTGACAATCTATATAAGCTTGATCTTCTTCTGTGATCACAATAAAAGCAATTTCATCACAATGAAATTGTTTTTTTAATTTATTAGCTTTTGTTATAACGAGATCCTTAAATTCTTCATATTCTGGAATAATAGTAGGTTTACCAACTCGGCGACAAGTGTCCCAAAATTGATTATAAAGCTGCATAATTTCAATACCCATTGCTTCTGGATTTGATAAGTTAATACTAAAAGTTGTAGGTATTGATTCATTTATTTTATGTGAAGTTTCTTTTTCTTCATCAGATGTAATTTCAAATTCTGGTAATTGATTAATAGGTGGAGTTTCTTTATCTATAGTAGGGATAGTTAAGCCATCTGTAGTAGATTTATTTTCTATTGTAGTAGGTTGAGAAGACTCACTTTGAAATAGATCTATATTTGGTGGTAATGGTTTAATAGCATACTTCCTGGTAGTAAACTTACTATCAGTGTTACTTGCGGTAGGTTTTTCCACTTGAGAAACTTTTGGTAAAACAGCAGAGTTAGCTGGCGTTTTTGTGGAAGTAACAGGATTTGCTGGTGTTTTTGCTGCACTGACTTTGGGCAGCATTTCTTTTATAAGATCCATTTTTCCTGGAAGAATAGTAATTTCCTTATTAGCTTCTTCTTGAAATAGTGCAACAAGTTTTTGTGCTGTTTGCTCATCAAGTGTTTTACTTGTTTGTTGAGGTGGTGTAGTGGATGAAGTTATTATTGGTGGTGGTGTAATTGCTGGAGTTATTGAAGTTGGCAAAGTTGGTGGGGCAGCTAATCCTTTGACAACTACATCTTTATTAGGCAATGTTGGTATATTTAGAGCAGGTGGTTTTGAGTCTTTAGCTTTGGTTGTTTTTTTATTTTGACGTGTAAGTAAGCGTTTGATACGAGCTTGGATTTCATTTACTCTTAAGGGTTTAATCCAATAATCTTCTACACCTTGTTCTAAAGCTGCTGCAACTTCTTCATCATCATCAATAGAAGATAGTACAACAAAAGGAATATCTGCTAATTTAGGATTATTTTGCAAACTTTGAAATAATTCTATACCTGTCATATTGGGCATACGTAAATCAGATATTAGTAAATGTATAGGAAGTTTTTCTAATTTTTCTAAAGCATTTACCCCATCTAGTGCTGTTTCTATATGGCATTTAAGCTTTTGTGCAGCAATCTTTAAGATCATATGGATGGTAGGATCATCATCGACTACTAATATATTAGAGTTTTGGTACTCAGTAATCTCATCTACTGGTTTTGTATTAACATCTTTCCAGCTAACTTGTTTAATATTTCCTTGTAAAAGGCGTATAGAACTAAAATCTGAAAGGTCTATATCGGTACGAAGACCATTACTATCATGAATAGGTAAGTCAACCTCATCTAATAAGACTATTTGACCACTAGCAGCTAAAATAGCAAGAATCAACAGCAAAGCTGGTCGTTGAAGTCCAAAAGGCTCTTTATGAACTAACTTAAAAGCTTGTAATTTAGTTATGACTTGATTTTGCTCAAGTGCTTGATGAAAATAATCAACTACAGAACCTTTTACAACATTATTTAATAAATCAGATATTTTATAAGTATTTCCTTCATTAAAAATTAAGTGTAAAGGACGTGCAAATTGTTCTAATGAAACTTGTTGATCTGGGCTAGGTGTACTAGTTGGTTGAAATAACCAGGGAAGTAGCTCATAAACTGTTTCTAAAGTTAATAAATCTTCAAATTCAGGATGTTTAGAAAAACGTTTGCTTAAAAGAGGTTCTAAGAGTTTAGTTAAATTAGTATTAAAAAAAGAATTACTAGCAGTTAAATGTAAGTCTGTTTGTTGATTATTAATTAAGCGTCCTTTAGTCAAATAAACATGCTGAAAAATATTTCCTATTTCTTCTTCCAAATGAGTTTTAAGCTGTAAAGTTTCTTCTTTGCTTAAAGGTGATTTACCTTCATTGATAACTAATAACTGTTTTAATAACAAACGTTCTATACTACTAACTGCTATTGGTTGCCAATACAGCAAAGTATTAGGTAATTCTATTGGTGGAGGTAGTGCCATTGGAGCATAAGCACGTAGCATAATTATTTGCCAATCATACTCACAAACAGCTTGATGCTCATCTGTATCATTAAATAACTCAATACTTCCACCAAAGGCTAATATACCTTTTCTTAATGAACCTCGCCATTTTACGTTAAGTTCTATTCTATCGCGGAGTTTATCCTGTTCTAAGACAAAAGGCCAATCCTTAAAAAACTTCTTTCCTGTAGATACAAGCAGGTAATCTAGCTTAATCTCATCATCAGGTATTGCATCAGCTAAATCTAGTAAAATATCGGAAGCATTAGAACTAGCAGCAACAAGACTATCTGTTTTAATAGGGGATTGGGGCAATAAACTAGGTTCACCTTTAACTTCTATAGGTTTAAAGTTTTGGCTAGAGACTTGTCGTTTGGGCTTATCTCTAGCAATAGTTTTAGTAATAGTTCTAATATCTATATCAGGTTTATTAGCAAGTAAAGATAAGGGATTGGTTTCTGCAATATTAAATTTATAGCTTAGTTCTGGCCCCTCTGCACTAACAACAATTCCGCTACTTGTAGCAGCAAGTCGCGCCATAATGGAATTAAGCATTTCAATAAAAGATAATGGATCTCGCTCATCATAAAGCATTACAGAATCAGCTAAGCTTTTTGCGGCTACAGATTGGCCTGCTAATGAAAATATTAACAAAGCTTTTAACATCATTTTGGCATAAAGCGGTTGTGGTTGTGGTAAGGAAGGAATGTATTTATTAAACAGATAATCATAAAGAACAAAAGTCTCAGCTAAACTTGGATGTTTACGTAAATCAAACTCAAAACTATCAAACACTTCATCTAAGCAAATTAAATTAAATGCTCGTCTAAGCAATGCGCGAGAAGAAACGGCTGTAATAAATCCAAATAATGAAAATGAACGTGCATAGCGTCTTACTGCTGGTGCTAGCTTTACAACTAAAGGATGTAAGGGATAAAGTTGTGCAAATTGAGATTGTGAAGAAGAAAAATAAGGTATTCTACGGCGTAAATCAGAATAAAGACTTTCTACTTGTAAGCGTTGGGATTGTGTTTTAACAAAGATCTTTTTATCAATAATATTAACAATACTATTAGTATTGATGTATTCATACTTAAATATAGTAGAGAGTACTTTTTTTAGTGATCCTTCAGCAACATTTTGATCCAAGGTAATTACCAAACTAAATTTGCCATTAACAGCCTCTTTTGCTAATTCTTGGAGCCATTCAAGTAGTGGCCCACCTTGTTGTGGATCAATAAGAAATTGAGAAATACCATCAATAAATAAAGCTATTTGTACTCCTGTGCGTATTTTTTGATCAATAATATCATCTACTTGAGTAATTAAATTTTCTGGAGAAAGATTTTCTGTTCCAGGAATGATAGGATAAGCTTTTACTAGATTTAACCCTTTTTCTAAATCAAACCCTAAAATTAAAGTAGGAAATCCATCTGATGGTAATTTAGGTAAAGCTAGTTTCTCAAAAGCACTGACTACGTTTTGATCTTGTAATAAATTAACAAATCTTGGGCGATTAGCTAAACTACGTACTAAATTAAGCAAATGACTTTTACCCATACCACGCTCAGCTACAATAGCTTGTGTGCCAATACCAGCAGCAGCATTAACTAATATTCTTATAGCTAGTTCTTGCAAATCTTCTGTAAATTGATAAGCTTTGGCATTTTGCTCATCGCTTACTAGCTCAAACTGGGTTATTTGATTAAATTGATGTAAAGAAACAAAGGATTTAATTTGTTGTGAACTCATATAGTTAAAAGTTTTGTCCTAAGACTACAGCAAGATTTTTATTAAAAATTAGCTAATTACAGCGTAAACTAAGTAAGTTAATATTTTTTGAATTTCTTGAGTCCTGAAGGGACGAAATAATTGTAGCCTAGGTCGTAAGACATAAGCTTAGTGATTATACATAACTAGAGTCGCGTAGCGACAACATAATAAACCTAATTAACACAATATTTTAATTATGTCGTCACGTTCGTGACTCTATAAATATTACACTATCATACGTAGGGTTGAACCCCTGCGCTACAAATATGCCGCCCCGTTGGGGCTTTAAGAGATAAAATTTCAGAAAACTTTGTTTACAGTGTACTAATCATCAATACTATTTTTATAAAAGCTTCAATTATATGTTAAAGCTATAAGTTTTAATTTTATTCCTATTTCTATATTTATTAAAAATTGCTAAAAAATTGCTAATTAACAAACCAACCTTAGCTAAATTTCTTATTTTATGTATAGACCTCCTAACTAACAAGCTATTTATGGATGTTAATTTGTATCTAGCAAAATTCCTAGGCTTTTATTCTTATTATCTTTATTATTTTTTACTATTTTTATAGTTTTTTCTAATTTTTTATTATCTTAAGCTAAAAATTAAAAATTTTTGCAAAATTATTATTGACTTCACTGTATTAGTGTATTAGACTTCTAATACACTAATACAGTGACACAGTAATACAGTAAAACTAAAGCGTATTAGTTAAATTTTAAGGAGGACAGATGAGTCGAGCGTTGCATATAGATCCTAGTGATGCTGCTCCAATTTGGCGGCAAATAGAAGAAGGGTTGCGACGTTTGGTTGCTTCTGGTGCTTTAGTGCCAGGAGAAGCTGTTCCTTCTGTCAGAGATTTAGCCAAAGAGTTAAGAGTTAATCCAGCAACAGTAGCAAAAGCTTATCAACGTCTAGTAGACGCTGGAGTTTTAATGGTCAAGCGTGGTGAAGGAACTTTTGTTGCTGAAAGTCGCCCAGTAATGGGAATTGTTGAACGTAAGCAACTCTTAAGAGAAGGTGCTATTCGCTATGCAACTACAGCTATTACTATTGGAGCTAGTTCTGAAGAAGCTATTTTAGAGTTAAAAGAAGCTATTGAACAAATTAGTAGCAGTGAACTTGAAACAGAATTTTAAGGATTAGGAGTAGTTACTTATGGTCAGTTTTAGATTAAAAGTAGATCCAAGTAATGAAAAACCCTTATGGCAACAAGTTGAAGAAGGCGTAAGAAAGTTAATTACAAGTGGAATTCTAGCCCCTGGAAGCTTAATTATTTCTGTACGTGAGCTAGCTCAAGAATTAAAAATCAATCCAACCATTGTAGCAAAGGCTTATCAACGTTTAATAGATACAGGGCTTTTAGTAAATAAGCGTTGGGAAGGTATCATAGTAGCTAATTATTTAACAGTAGATGAACAAAAAGATTTATTACATCAAGAAGCTTTAAGATATGCCTATGCTGCCAGTGAATTAGGAATAGAAAAAGAAGTAGCCATTCAGCAATTAAAAATGGCATTTCACAATATAAAACTACAACAAGGTAGATTAAAAGTAGCCGTAAAATTAACAAGGTTAGGGCAAAGGTAGGAATGGGAGGTTTTATGGAAAGTTTGTCAGATGGTGCAACAATAGGTTTTGAAGCTTTAACCATCCGCTATGGTAAAAAAAGCGTTTTAGAAAATGTTTCTTTTCAAGTTCCTTCAGGTTCAGTTTATGCTCTACTTGGGCGCAATGGTACAGGAAAATCTTCTACTGTACGTTGTCTTTTAGGACAACAAAAGCCCACAACAGGTAGAGTAACAATGTTTGGTCAAGATGTCTGGAAAAACCGTTCTAGACTAATGGAAAAAGTTGGAGTAATTCCAGAAGAACCAGATGCCCCTGCTGATATGACAGCTAAACAATTAGTAAATTTTTGTTCAGATCTTTATCCAAAATGGGATGCTGTTGGAGTTAACCAACGTCTAGCACGTTTTCAAGTCCCCTTAAATGTAGCTTTTGGCAATTTATCTAAAGGCCAAAAAGGTCAAGTTGCACTTGCACTTGCACTTGGTTCTTGCCCAGAAATTTTAGTGCTTGACGACCCAACACTTGGCTTAGATGTGGTAGCACGAAAAAATTTTTTTGAAGAATTAGTTGGTGAATTAGCTGATCGCGGTATGACCGTAATTATTACTTCGCATGATTTAGCTGGTATTGAAAGAATCGCTGATCGAGTAGGAATTATTAAGGACAATAAATTAGTAGCAAATGAAGAAATTGAAACATTAAAAGCAAAATTTCGTCGTATCCGCTGCCCTAACCGAGGTATGGAAATAACTAGCCGAGATGCGGCTTGGGATGGACTTACAACAGTTCAAGTTAAGGTGTCGGGTTGGGGAGTAGAGGCTGTTGTTTCAAACTATGACGAATATTCATTTAATAAATTTAGAAATTTAGGTGGAATAACTGATGCAGAAGTTTCTGCAATGTCATTAGAAGATATTTTTACTGTTATGGTAGGAGAAAAAGGAGAATAGCTATGAGAGAAATTAAAAGAGAATTAAAAAGTTTATTTACCGTCGCCTTAAGAGAAGTAAAATCTAGAATCACATTATTTGGTGCAGCATTTGTAATAGGTCTTTTCCCCGCACTATTCCCAGTGTTTAATAAATTTGGCGCACCTTTTACTGGTAATGATGTTGGAATTGGTACTTTTGCTATAACAATTTGTGTTGTTTTTGCCTTCTCTTTACTATTAGGAGAATCTATTTTAGGTAGAGAACTAGCAAACCGACAAATGAGTTTTTATTTTTCCCGTCCCTTATCGGCTACAACCCTTTATATAGGAAAAGTGCTAGGTGCATTATCTATAGTTGTTCTCTCACTAATGCTTACAACACTACCAAGCTTATTATTTTTTAGTTCACAATCCCATCAGTTCTTTGCACCCGAGGCAATAGAAATATATAGTACGCTAACCGTTCTTTGCCTAGGTTTAGGCGTAACAGCAGGCATTATTTTTCGTTCTAAATCTCTTTGGTTAATAACTGATTTAGCACTTACTCCTGTTGCACTAGTTTTAGGAGCATTTTCCTTTTTTGTTATCTTTGTCGCCTATTTTAACCCTGGTTATGTATCTACCAACTATAGCGAAACTTTAGCAACTGCTTTACCTTTTGGCTTAGGCTTACTGCTACTAGTTGTTAATGGTTTTGCTCTCTCTTTTGGTCGTTCTAACATTAAAAGTATACACAAATTTTTATCTATCTCTTTTTGGAGCATGATAATGACTCTAATAGTAGGTGGTTATGGTGTTTCTCAATGGATAGTTTCTGCTGCTCCAGATGATTTAACTAATGTAAATTATGCTGAAACTAATTCAAAAGGTAGTTGGGTAACTTTCCAGGGCGCAGGTTGGGGACGCGGCAACTATACATCCGGCTATTTACTTAATGTAAAAAGTGGTAACTATCATCAACTTGATAATTTTAGTGCTTCCTTCTATGGAATAGTATTTTCTGCTGATGGTAACAAGGCTGTTTGGTTAGAAAGCAAAGCTGGAGTTTATGGTTTACTTTATGACAAATTTTCAATAGTTAAAGCAGATTTAAGCACAGACAAAATTAAACCTGTTTACACTGATATTAATGTGTCCTCTTTTGGTCAAATAGAGCTTTCTGATGATGGTTCACGTCTTGCTTTTGTTAGAGATAATATGATTACTATATTTGACTTAAACACAGATAAAGAATTAGCAACTGTTCATATTCCTTTAACAAACAAGGTTTATAAAGGTGGTGTGTTTTTAACTCCTGAGTTAGCACGCTTTTATATAGTTGATGATACTAAAAGAAACAAAGATAGCTATGATTTAGCAATATTTGAACTAAATGTTAGTGACAAAAAATTAGTTGAAGTTGGCAAAGCAACAGCATTTAGATTTCACCAAATTATGTTGTCATCCAACAATGAAAAAATGATTCTAAGCAACGATGAACTTACAGGACTCTATAATGCTAAAACAGGTGAACTTATAGCTAATATCTACACTCCAAATAAAGAGTTAAATCAACGTGTCCGTTTTATTGCTAATGACAAAATAGCTTTAGCACAAGTAGATAGAAATGCTAAAAAATCTACTATGCAAATTTTATCTTCTGAAGGACAAGTAGAAAAAACCATTGAAACAGGGAATTTTGCTGATGTTTACATTATGGATTATATTAATAATAGTCAAATACTAGTAACTTTAGTAAAAGATTACAATGTTGCTCCTGAACAACAACTTGCAATCCTAGACATCAACACTGGTTTATTAACTGTTAGCAAACAACAAAAACTCCAACAAATTCAAGACTGGACTTGGGGACTAAAAAGAAATATCCCTACCATATCAAGTACTTCTGAAAGATATTTCTTAAATAAGCAAGGGTTAGTAAAAATGGACTTTACAAAAGATAGCTCAGAAGTGATGAATAGCTTTGGCTTTACTAACTAATAACTTTTAACAAATAATCCAAAAAATAAGGCAGCTTAAATGGCTGCCTTATTTTTTTGTATTTGCATAAGTCTATTAACTTTTTGCTTTTAAGTAGTTAAAATCTTGGCTTTCCTAAAATCTCTTTTTTACCAGGATATATTTATGGACTTAAATATTTTAGTAATGGCTGCTGGTTTAGGTACAAGAATGAAATCACGTAAAGCTAAGGTTTTACATAATTTAGTTGGTCAACCTTTGATAAATCATGTCTACCAAACAGCCCTTTCACTTTCACCAAAAAGAATCCTAATGATTATTGGTCATCAAGCTGACGATGTAGCCCGAAACTTAAAAACTTGTCATCAACAACTTACAAAATTATCAGACTCTAATCTTGTTGCTCCAGAGCATGTTTTACAACTTGAGCAACGCGGCACAGGTCATGCGGTAATGATGGCTAAAGAACAGCTTGCAAACGACAATACACCTATTTTAGTTTTATCTGGCGATGTTCCTTTAATTTCTGCTCGAACCTTAAAAAATCTTTTTGAAGTCCATAAATCAAATAATGCTAAAGCTACTGTTTTAACTACAACTATTGCAGATCCAACTGGTTATGGTCGTATAGTTCGCACTGGTGAAGATTTTAGCTATATTGTTGAGCATCGAGATGCTAGCCCAACAGAGCTAGCAATTAATGAAATTAATGCAGGAATTTATTGTTTTGAATCTAATGCCCTTTTTAATGCTTTAGAGCGAATTTCCCCTAACAATTCCCAAGGTGAATATTATTTAACAGATGTTTTATCTGTTCTAAAAAAACAAGGTGATAAAGTAGCTATTTATCAATACCCTGTAGCCAATGAAGTGTTAGGAATTAATAACCGTTTAGAACTTGCCGAAGCCGAAAAACGCCTGCGTAAAAGCAAATTAACTAACCTAATGCTTTCAGGTGTCACAATTATTGACCCTGATAGCACTTTTATTGACCCACAAGTTACAATTGGAATGGATAGCGTAATTTACCCAAATGTAGTTATTGAAGGTTATACAACTGTAGGAGAAAATTGCACACTTTACCCGGGAGTTCATTTAGTTAACGCTCAACTAGCTAATGGAGTTACGGTTAAGGATTACTGTTTAGTTGTAGATAGCTTTTTAGCTGATGACACTACGGTTGGCCCATTTGCACATCTACGTATGGGAGCAAGATTAGAAGCTAATGCAACTGTAGGAAATTTTGTTGAAGTAAAAAAATCAACTTTAGGCTGTAAAACTAAAGCTATGCACCTAGCTTATTTAGGAGATGCAACCATTGGCAACCAAGTAAATATTGGTGCAGGAACGATTACTTGTAATTATGATGGGAAAAATAAGCATTCTACAATCATTGCTGATAATGTTAAGATTGGCAGCGATACAATGCTAGTTGCCCCTGTCACAGTTGGCGAAGGTTCAATAACAGGTGCCGGAACTGTTGTTACAAAAGATATTCCAGCAAACTCTTTAGCTGTAGGTGTTCCAGCAGTAATCAAAAAACAAATAACAAAGGCTTAAATTATGAATGATCTTAAATGGATGCAGGAAGTCTTAAAACTTGCCGCTAAGGGTCAAGGTCAAGTTAGCCCTAATCCAATGGTTGGTGCTTTGGTAGTAAAAAGCGATGTAGTTCTTGGACGTGGCTATCATCGCTATAGCAGTTTTGACCATGCCGAGGTACACGCTTTAAGAGAAGCTGGAAGTCTTGCCCAAAATGCGACACTTTTTGTAAATCTTGAGCCTTGTTGCCATCATGGACGAACTCCCCCTTGTACAGATTTAATTTTAAGAAGCGGTGTAAGTCGTGTAGTTGCTGCAATGACAGACCCTAATCCTTTGGTAGCTGGTGGAGGTTTTCACGCGCTTCAAGTAAATGGTGTAGAAGTTCAAGTTGGACTATGTGAAAAAGAAGCTCAAAAGCTTAATGAAAAATTTGTTACTTTTGTTACTAAAAAACGCCCTTTTGTTTTGCTAAAAACAGCTATGACCCTAGATGGTAAAATTGCTACTTACTCTGGCAAATCCCAATGGATAACGGGCGAAGCCTCTCGCCTAGCATCTCAAAAACTCCGAGCAGAATATGATGCTATTTTAGTAGGTGCTGGAACTGTTATTGCTGATGATCCAGAACTAACCCTAAGAATTGAAGCTAAACGACATCGCGCATTATTTAGAATTATTGTTGATGGTAGTCTAAACACTCCACTTACAGCAAAAATGTTTACTACTACCACGCTATATCCTGTAGTTATTTTTGCTGATGAGCAATCAGCTATTAATAATCTTGGAAGCAAAGAAGCTTTAATGCAGCGTGTTAAACAATATGAAGATCTTGGAGTTCAAATAATTTTTGAAGCAGGAATAAGCGGCTATGTGTCGCTTCCTGCACTACTTAATGAACTAGCACGCCGTCAAATTACAAGCTTAATTGTTGAAGGCGGCTCAAGCATCACAGGACAGTTTTTAGAAAATCATTTGTTTGATAAAGCCTCATTTTTTATTGCTCCTAAATTAGTTGGTGGACAAAATGCAACTGTAGCAATGGGCGCAACTGGCTTTGAAAGCCTAGATGAAGCCGTAGAGCTAGAAAACGTTGAAATCATCCAACATAACAAAGATATTGAAATTACTGGCTATCCTAAAACTCAGGTGGAAAATTAAACTACATTGAAAGCAAAAAAAAGCCTTGGACAAAATTTTCTTGTTGATCAAAACATTATTGCCCGAATTGTCGGACATGTTGCGCCAAAATCAGATGAATTAATAATAGAAATTGGCCCAGGTCATGGTATTTTGACCGAAGCTTTACTTGAAAAAGCGGGCAAAGTTGTTGCAATTGAAATAGATAGCGAACTTCTTCAAGAACTAAAAATAACTCTTCCCCAAAATAATTTAGAGCTAATCTTAGCCGATGCCTTAGATTTAGACTTAGAACAGTTAATTCATAGCCAATTAAATTTGCACCCTGAGTTAAAAAAGAAAGTTCGCATTGTAGCTAACCTTCCTTACTATATTTCTACAGCAATATTAACTAGATTATTATCAGCTAGTGATTTAATTCAAGATATGACTTTAATGCTTCAAAGAGAAGTAGCAGAACGAATTGCTAGCACGGCTGGAGGAAAAGATTATGGAATTTTATCTGTAATTTCCCAACTTTATGCTGATACAAGGGTTTTATTTCCTGTAAAAGCTGGCTCATTTCGCCCTATTCCTAAAGTAGAATCAGCCATTTTACAATTAAAAGTCTATCCACAACCTTTAGTTGAGGTTTTAGACCGAAATTTATTTGTAAAAGTTGTTTGTGCTGCTTTTTCTGAACGTCGCAAAACCATCTTAAACAGCCTAAAATCCAACTACAAAACTATTGATTCAAAGCTAGAACCTTCTCAAATACCAATTATTCTTGAGCAAGCCAATATTGTTTTAACAAGACGCGCTGAAACTCTTAGTTCTAAGGAATTTGCTCTGCTAGCAAACACTTTTTACCAATATGCTAAAAATACTGCCCATAACTTATAGATAAATTTAGTACTTACCACAACAGTTAAAAATTTTTAGAAAACTTGCCAAAACCTTTCCTAACTTACCTTGACATATTTCTAGAAGATTTAGTATTTTTAGAAAAATGAAATTGACATTGATTTTCAAAATTAACATTAACAAAATAGTATTTTTATTAGGTTAAAACTATGAGTCTAATTTCTAATTTACTAAAAGAAGGATAAGTTATGCACTATAAGAAAAAATGCTGTAAAAAATACAAAAAAGCTGGTAAATACTGTAAAGATTGTCCGCTACGTAAAGGATAAACTAGACATTTGGTTTCCTTCTGAGCGTCGCATAATTTGTGCAGAAAATGGTGTAATAAGCGCAAGAGTCATTGAAATAAGCAACTTTAAGACACCTTAAATTTTTACAAAATGCTAGCAAAAACTACATTGAGCTTAGGCAGGACTTATCCTTAAATGTAGCTTTTTGCTAGTTTTAATAAATTTGCTAGGTAATCTTATGAGAAAAAATTTATCAATAGTAATTTTTGGTAGCGGCGAGGACATAGAGCTTATTAGCTTAAAGTGTCTCTTAATAAAATGTGGCATAGTAAATTTTACTAGTAAAAAACCTAGTGAACTTGATACTTATGATTTTTCCAAAGCAAAAAATAATGCTTTAGTTGTGATTTCCCGCAAATTAAAAGCAACTGAAGTAGAAAGTATTTTTACCCAAGCCCGTCAGTTCTCTATTCCAATACTTCAACTATAAAATTTTCTGTCTTAAAAATTATCCAAGTTTTAGCAAAATTTAATTGACCTTTTCACCATTGCCATTTACTTTAAGAAAATCAAACGTTTGTTTTAATCATCTGTTTTAAATTATAAAAATGGCAAATAATTTAGTAGAAAATCAGGAAGAATTAGGAACCAAAGAACGGCTACTAGCAGTTGCAGAAAAGCTTTTTGCCGAGCGTGGTTTAGCTGCAACAAGCATTCGAGACTTAGCACGGGAAGCAGAAGTTAATGTTGCTGCGGTAAATTATTATTTTGGTAGTAAAGAAAATCTTTACCTAGAAACTCTGCGTTATGCTTTTCAACAAACTGGTGTAAGTTCTCCAGAATTTCAAAAAATAATTAAAAAAGCTGAAGTCATTAATACAAAAGAAGCTGCCGAAATAGCTATTACTAAATATATTGAAGAATTTCTGCTCTTAATTCTTTCCTCTGACCAAGCACGTCGGCACGCTTGTTTAATGAGCAGAGAAATTAGCGATCCTACACCAGCTTTAGATGTTATTGTGCAGGAATTTATTTTGCCTAAAAATAGAGCTTTATCTAGATTAATTGCCCAATTTCAACCTGCTTTAGCAAATTCTGATAAGTTACCGCTTTATACTCTTAGTATTGTTTCTCAATGTTTGCATTATCATTTTGCCCTACCAATTATCTTAAAAGTGCTTAATCAAAAAGAAATGTCTCCCGACTTAATTAGTCGTATTGCTAAACATATTGCTGAGTTTTCCCTAACAGCATTAAAAGGTGTAAATCAAATAGAGGTCTAAATATGTTACGTATTGCCTTACAAATGCTTATTGGTGATCGCGCTAAGTACATTACTTTAGTTAGTGGATTAGCCTTTGTTTCATTGTTATTTATTCAACAAGGCTCTGTTTTCTGTGGATTAATGCTTCGTACTGCCAAACCTATAGAAACTGTTGGAGCGCAAATTTGGGTAGCAGATCCTACACTACAATCTATTGATGAGTCTAAACCATTGCTAGACACCGATTTAACACGTGTGCGAAGTGTGCCAGGTGTAAAATGGGCAGTTCCTCTATTTATGAGACAAACACAGGTAAGGTTAAAAACTGGTAAGTTTCAAACTGTAAGACTTTTTGGTTTAGATAATGCTAGTTTAGCAGGTCGTCCTGGCAAAATGCTTGAAGGCGACACATCTGCGCTTAATTCTCCTGATTCTGTAATTATTGGAAAAGCAGAATCAGAACGCTTAAATAGTCCTAAAATTGGGGATACTTTTGAAATTAATGACCGTCTTGCTCGTGTGGTTGGAATTGCTGATGTTCCAAGAGATTTTTTGTCTAACCCTTATGTTTACACTACTTATGACCGTGCATTACAATATTCACCCCGTCAACGTAAACAACTTAATTTTATTTTAGTCCAAGCTCAAGACTCTTTAGACCCAAAAGAACTTGTAGAAACTATTAAAAAATCTACAGGTTTAGCTGCTTATACTAAAGCAGATATGCAGTGGCTTACTATTGGCTACTATATGAAAAATACTGGTATTCCAATTAATATCGGTATTTCTTTAACCCTAGTTTTTCTTGTTGGAATGGCTATTGCGGGACAAACATTTTATGCTTTTGCTCTGCAAAACGAGCGTTATTTTGGCGCGCTTAAAGCGATGGGAACTAGTAGTTTTACATTAGTTAAAATGATTTTACTTCAAAGTTTAACAGTAGGAATAATTGGCTATAGTATTGGTTCAGGAGCAGGCTGCCTTATTGGTTGGGTAAATCAAACTGGCCGACTAGCATTTTTTACTCCCTATCAACTACTTTTAATTAGTTTTGTTATAACAATAGTAATATGTATGGTGTCTAGTTTAATTAGTATTAAACGAGTCTTACAATTAGAACCTGCCGTAGTTTTCCGAAGTTAATAATTATGAAAATACAAGATAATCAATTAACAAATTATGATATAGCAGTGTCTTTAACTAAAGTGTCTAAAACTTTTGGCGTTGGAGATACTCAGGTTAAAGCATTAAAAACAGTAGATTTACAAGTTTCTTGTGGTGAGCTACTTTTGCTAGTTGGGCCGTCTGGATGCGGTAAAACTACCTTACTAAGTGTAATGGCTGGAATATTAGATAATGATGATGGGGTAGTTGATGTTTTTGGTGTAAGAGTAGATAAATTAAGCCAATCTCAAAAAACTAGTTTTCGCCGCCAGTATATAGGCTTTATTTTTCAGCAATTTAACTTAATTCCAACTTTAACAGCCGCGGAAAATGTTGCTGTTCCCTTACTAATTGCCAAAACTCCTTATGCAAAGGCTGTAAAAAAAGGGCGAGAGTTTTTATCTTTAGTAGGGTTAGGCGAAAGAACAGAATTTTTTCCTACACAACTTTCAGGCGGTCAACAACAACGTGTCGCTATTGCTCGTGCTTTAGTATCTGAACCTAGGCTTATTGTCTGTGATGAACCTACGGCTAGCTTGGATGGAGATACAGGAAAATTAGTAATGGAAATGTTTAGACGTACTGCACTTAGCAAGGATCGAGCAATTATTGTTGTAACACATGATAACCGTATTTTTTCTTATGGCGACCGAATAGCAGAAATGCTAGATGGGGAAATTATAGCCGTTCATACTAACCAAAATAACGATAACAATTTAGTACATCAATAATATAGAGGGATTAGAAAGTATGAGAAAGTATGCCAGTATTTTATTAGCATTAATTGGAATAAGTTTTGCGATCTATTGGGTAAAAGTCTCTGCTCGTCCAACACCTGTTGCCCCACCTCTTAATGAACCTGCCCAAAATACTTATGATCAAACCATTGCTGGAGCCGGAATTATTGAAGCAGCAGGGCGAAATATTCAAATTAACCCTCCTATAGCGGGTCAAGTTATACAAATATTTGTTAAAGAAAACGATTTGGTAAAAACAGGTGATAAACTTTTTTTGATAGATGATCGGGAACAACGATCTAAAATTGTTAGTGCCGAGGCTAATATTGCCCGTGCTGAAGCAACTTTAGCTACAGCACAAGCTGATATTGCTACTCAAGAAGCAGCTAAACAAAGTGCTGATGCTAATATTTCTCAATTAAAAGCACTACTAGAAGATAATGAACAAGTTTTAATCAGCAATGAAAAACTTTATCAGACTGGTGTAATTCCTTTTTTAACTTATAACACTAGCCTTAAGGCTCGTGATGCTGCAAAAGCTCGCGTAAGTCAAGCTGAGGCACAATTTCAACAAGCAGATGCCTTGCTTAACAGTGCAAAAGCTAGAATAAAAGAATCTGAAGCCAATTTAAGTGTCTTAAAAGCACAAAGAGCAGAACTTTTAGTTAATTTAGAAAGATTAACAGTTACTGCACCGCAAACTGGACGAGTCCTACAACTTAATATTCGTGTTGGAGAAATGATTACAGCTAACCCAAATCAAGCTTCAATGTTGCTTGGAGAAACAGACCTTTTACAGGTTAGAGTAGATATAGATGAGGTCAATGCTGTTAAATTTTCTTCTGGTAGCCAAGCAGTTGCACATCTAAAAGGAGATTCAAATAAAAAAATTCCTTTAGAATTTGTCAGAATAGACCCTTATATTTTGCCAAAGAAAAGTTTAACTGGTGATAATACTGAGCGTGTAGATATTCGTGTTTTACAAGTAATTTACAGGTTTTCACCACCTTCATTTCCTGTTTATGTTGGTCAACAAGTAGATGTATTTGTTGATGCAGCACCTAAAGTTGCAGCCAAATAAAAAAATAGCCTAGCAGTCACTAGGCTATTTTTAAGTTAAATATAAGTTTTTTAGGCTTTTACAGCCATAATTACATGATCCATCCAAGAACCATCAGGAATTTCTTTTACTTCCGCTTTAACAAACCCTGCATCATAAAGCCAAGACATAATTTGTGCAGCCGTGTAACTTTCTCCCATAGTCATATTTAAGCTAAATAGTGCTGGTAACAAGGGTTGAGCGTCTTCATCATCTAAGAGCATTTCTTGAATTACAATTAAACCATTTGAAGACATAGCTTTATAGGCTTTACGTAACATTTTTTTACAAGTAGCTTCAGAAAAACCATGCAAAACACCAGAAATCAACATTACGTCATATTCTTGATCATAGGTATGAAAAGGAACTTGTGCTGGTTTAACGCTAACACGCTCTTTTAGGCCAGAGCGAGCAATAATTTCCTCAGCATAAGGAACTACTTCTGGATCATCTAAAACAGTAGCCTGTAAATTTGGATTACGCAGACAAAGAACTGCTGCATAGGTTCCGGGCCCTCCTCCAACATCACATAAATGCTGACGATCGCTTAAATCCAGCATTTTAGCTAAAGCTTCTGCCTGACCACTCATTGCAACATTATGTGAGCTAAGAATCCAGGCTCTACTAGTTTCTTGATCTGTTCGTTCTGTTGTTTGACTATCATTTCGCATACCAGTTTGGACTGTACTGGCTAAAGAACCAAATCTTTCCCATAATGATCCTAAATGCAGCAGGAAATGACCTTGGTAATGTGGTTTATATTCAACTAGATATTGTGATGCGGTGGGGGAGTTGCTGAAATATTTATCGCTTTTTTCTAACATTCCCATAGCAGCACAAGCAGTTAAAAGTTTTTCTGTCCAACGGCGATTTAAGCCAAGTTTACGTGCTAAATAATCACTTGTAGCAGGGTTATTTTCTAGCCTAGTAAAGACTCCAAGTTTAATTGCGGCAATAAGTGCGCCAGAAGCCCAAAACCCTGTAGCAATATCATAGATTTTTTTAATATCCGATTGTCTATCGTTATTGTTAGCTTCACTAGTTGATTTATTAGGTGTTTTAGTCTTGGTTTTTGATTGTGGTGAGTCCATAATTTAGCTAGTTTATCCCCTTGTTTGAATAATTAAAAAATGATTAAAATTCTATCACGGTTTTTTACAGAAAATAAAAGAGTTAATAACAAATAATATAAATTTATCAAAATAAATTGTTGAGAGTAGGTTATTTATGGCTAAAAAAGTTTTCTTGCTAATAATTTGTATTTTCTGCCTTTTAACAATTATCTTTCCTACAACTAAAGCCCAAGTAGAAAATTTAGAGCCTGTTAGCAAACCCTTTATTCCTCTTCAAGCAAGATTAAAAACTGCTGCACCAGCAAATATGCTTATTAGTGGTACATTATATTTTCGCTTAAAAAATGAATCTACACTTGATGAGCTTTTAAGAGAACAACAAAACCCTACAAGCGAAAATTATCAAAAATGGCTTACTCCTACTCAATTTGGTGAAAAGTTTGGTGTTTCAAAAGATGTTTATCAAATGGTTATTAGTTGGCTAGAAAGCTCAAATATTAAAGTTACTCAAAGCTGGTCAAATCGTTTAAGGCTAGATTTTCAAGCTTCCGTCTCAACGCTACAAAAAGCTTTTCAAACACAAATACAATTATTTGAATTAGATAACCAAATTTATTATGCAAACTCCCAAACTAACTACTTACCTTCTAACTTAGCTTTAGAGATTATGGATGTTAAGTTAAATAGTTTTCTTTTTACAGAACCAAGCCTTAAAAGACAACCCCAAGATATTTTGCCTACTGTAATAGATCGCGGACGTTTTGCTATTGGCCCACAGGATTTACACGTTGCTTATAATTTCAAACCTCTTTTTGCTAATGGTATTGAAGGCCAAGGACAAAAAATTGGTATTATTGCTAGAAGTGATTTTGATATGTCAGATGTTAACACTTATCGAGATTTATTTAAGCTACCTGCTGTTAATATTGTAAAAATCCCTGCTGGCGGAGAAATTATTGATCGTGGAGGCATAGAAACTTTAGAAGTTTTGCTTGACACCCAATTATCAGGCGCGGCAGCACCAAAAGCAGATATCCAAGTTGTTATTGCTGATAGAGATAGCGAGATTGATCAATCTTTAACCTATTTTCTAAATGTTTTACCTGATACGAAAATATTAAGTATTAGCTTTGGAGCTTGTGAAAAGTTTTTATTTCCTCAATTTGTCGCCATATTTAACAATCTTTATAAACAAGCTGCGGCTCAGGGTCAGACGGTTTTTGTTTCCTCAGGTGATCGAGGTGCAAATGATTGTGGTGATGGGCAAAGTTTGCAAGTTAATGGTTTAGCTTCAAGTCCTTTTATAGTTGGGGTTGGAGGCACATCTTTAATGGTTGAAAGTGATGCAAATGGAAATGTAACAGCTTATCAAGACGAACAAGTTTGGCAAGGTAGCGGTGGTGGAATAAGTGTAATGTTTCCACGTCCAGACTTTCAAACTTTAGCCGGAATTACTCAAACAGGTCGAACTGTGCCAGATGTTTCATTACTAGCCGACTTTAGCCGTCCAGGATTTTTTGTTGTTGAAAGTGGTGTTACTCGTGTTATTGGTGGAACAAGTGCTTCTGCTCCGGTTTGGGCGGGGATTTTAGCTTTAACTAATCAATTTTCTAAAACAGATGGGTTTGGTAATGCCAACCATCGCATCTACCAACTAGGTAAACAACAAGAAACTAGTGCTAGCCCACGTTCATTATTTTTCAATGATATTACGGTAGGAAATAATAGTGGTGGTGGACTTGATGGCTATCAAGCACGCCCAGGTTACGATCTAGCTACAGGTTGGGGGACTCCTAATGTTGATCGTTTTGCTCGTAGTCTCGCTAGCGTTCCAGATAAAGTTGATGGATTATTTTTAACTTTTCCAAATGGAGGTGAAGTTTTACCACAAAACCAAGCAATCAATATTCGCTGGATTTTATCTCAAGACCTAGCTGCTAAGACTACAAACCAAGATTTAATGCTTTCTACGGATGAAGGAAAAACATTCCAAACTATTGCTAGCAATTTAGCTGCAAACTTGCGAAGTTTTGATTTTACTCCGACAAAAATAACCGCAACAGCACTTTTTCGTATCGTTGTACGTACAAATTCTAGTAGTCAAATAATTGACACAAGTGATGCTAACATCAATATTGGCACAAATTTACGCATAGATTTTGCCCGTTATTCAATTCTAGATAACCGCTTAGAAGTAATAGGTGAAGGGCTTTCTACAAAAGTAAAATTATTGATTAATGGTGTTTCTATTAACCGCGCAGCAAAATTAACAGAGGATTTATTATTTTTTAAGGGTAAAGAGAAAAAATTTAAGCTTAAAAAAGGTGAAAATACCCTAGTAATAGAAATTAATGGTATACGTTCAGCTACTTATAAGTTTTTTGTTTCCTAGCTTTTAACAAAATGAGGAGGGCAAAAGAAATACTTTTAAACATTTTTTAACGTTGTGCTAGCTATAATTTACAAATTTTTTAAGATTGCACTTGCAATCTTAAGCTACTTTTAATGGATGATAGAGCTTTTCTGGGTCTGTTTCTGCTGGTAATGTTTCTGCAACCATATAATCAGGTATAGATAAAACTACTATACGTCCATCATTCGTTTTTGCAGGGATTTCCCAAGCAATACCAGTCCAAGCAGCTAATTCAAAGGATTCTGGGTCATTTGGAGATCCTCTTAATCTAATCCAACATTTTGCACCAGAAGTTTTATTAGTCCCTTCTTTTCCCATAAAATTACCCAACCTTCCTTTTTCGAGATAATTAATTGTTGCTTAACCATTGTTGGGATGCAATAACATTTTTTTAAGTTGTGTGAGTAATGTTTTAGAAAAATAGCGTAAGTATTAGATTAAACTGGACTTTAGGTTAATTACTAGGGCTAAGAAAAAAATTAGCCCTAGTTTAATATGACTTTATTATTCACAGCGTAAGGCTACTAATGGATCAACTTTTGTAGCACGATAAGCTGGGATATAGCTAGCTAGCAAGGCCACTAGAGCTAAAATTAATGGGGCTACTATAAAAGTTACTGGATCAAAAGCACTTACACCAAATAAAAGACCTGCAAAAATACGTACTAAAAATAAACCGCCCACTGTGCCAAGCGTAATCCCTATTCCAACTAACAACATTGCTTGGCTAAGAACTAGTTTTAAGATATCAAATGGTTTTGCACCTAACGCCATGCGAACACCTATTTCTTGGGTACGCTGATTTACAGAGTAGGCTAAAATTCCATAAATTCCAACAGCAGCAAGAACTAAAGCTAACAACCCAAACAAAACTAACAAAGTAGCACTCATACGAGCAGCCCAAAGACTTTGACCTATTATTTCGGAAACCGTGTTGATATTTGTAAGAGCTAAATTGCTATCAAGCGATTGTACTTCTGCTCTAACTATTCCTAAAATGGTTTTAGGGTCTTCTTTGCTTTGGACATATAAAGTTACTAAATTTGTATAGCGTTGAAATATTGGAATATAAGCACAAGGTGTTGGCTCTTCACCAAGAGAAACTATTTTTGTATCTTTAACTATCCCTATTACTTCGGTAAAATTATCATCTCCAAAAAACCTAAATCGTTTTCCGACAGCATCTTGTCCGGGCCAAAAGCGTTTTACCATTGCTTCATTAATAATTGCAACTCCTGGAGCCGTTTCTCTATCAGAGTCATTAAAATCGCGCCCTTGAAGCATAGGAATATTAAGGGTTTCAAAGAATTTTGTTCCAATATTATTAGTAGTTGTAAGGATACCTTTACCTAAAGCTTGAGGATCTCCACCTTCAGGGAAAACGCTCCTTAAAAAGCCTCCTCCAAGCGGAGGGTTAGCCGCTACGCTAACAGACTTTACACCCGGTAAGCCTTGAACATGGCTTTGAACATTACGGAAAAATTCTTTTCCTTGAACTTCATTATAATTTTGGCGATTTAATTCAAATGAGATTGTAAAAACTTTTTTAGTTTCAAAGCCTGGGTTAATTGATTGGGCATTGATAAGGCTACGAAGGAAAAGACTAGCACTAATTAAAGCTACTAATGAAAAAGCTATTTGAGCAATCACTAGAATATTACGTAGTGTTAGCAGTTTATTACCTGAATTAATTGGGGCTGTTTTTTCTTTTAATTCTATTACTAAGTTTGACCTAGTAGCTTGAAGTGTTGGAATAATACCAAAAATTATCCCTGTAATTAGTGAAATCAAAAAAGTAAAAACTAGCACTCTTAAATCTAGACTTAAATCCAGTCCATCAGCTTGAATAAAAACAGGACGATAAGACCATAATAAATCACGTCCCCAAAGAGCTAAACAAAGGCCAATAATACCCCCTATAGTGGAAAGTAAAATACTTTCAATCATAAATTGTTGAAATAATCGCCACGCACTAGCACCAAGAGCAATACGAATAGCAACTTCCCGACGACGAATATTAGCCCGTATTAACAAAAGATTAGCAATATTTGCACAAGCAATTAATAAAACTAATCCAACAACTACCATTAATAATGCCCCACCTCTTATAAAAATGTCTCGTTGGTTAGGATTAATAGTAGATTGTGCTAATGGTATAAGCGTTAGTGTACGACCATCATTATCTTTTGGATATTCTTTAGCTAATTGGCTAGCAATGGTTGTGATTTCGGCTTGTGCTTGTTCGATAGTTACATTTGGCTTAAGTCTACCTACCAAATTAAAAAGTAATGCCCGCCGAGAATCAAACCATTGCTTAAAAATGCCATTAAAAACTTGTTCATGCATCATCATTGGGACAAAAAAGTCCACTGATCCTATAGCAAAAGTTCCTCGAAAGTTTGGTGGAGTTACACCAATTACTGTGTAGCTAGTAGCATTTAATGTAATTTGGCTACCTATAATTTCAGGCTTTGCACCAAATTGGTTTTTCCATACATTATGGCTTAAAACAATCACAGGATGCAGTCCTGGGGTTTGGTCTTCTTCAGGTAAAAAAGTCCGCCCTATTAAAGCTTTTACTCCTAAAACATCAAAGTAATTCCCTGTAACGATTGAGCCATTAAGCTGTCTAGGCTCTCCTTGACCTATTAGACTTAAAGATGCGCCTGAAAAGGCTGCAATAGCGGTAAAAGTAGTATTTTGGTCACGGTAATCTTTATAGTTTGGAAAAGAAACCGCCAAGGTGTTACGACTATCATTAGAATTTTTTCCATCTAGAGTAAAAAGGGAAACTACTTCTTCAACCTTTTCCATTGGCAATGGTTGTAGGAAAATAGCATTTAGGATTGTAAAAATAGTTGTGTTTGCCCCAATGCCCAAAGCTAAAATAAAAACTACTGCTACAGTAAAAATTTTGCTTTTTGCTAATACTCGTAATCCATAGCGGAAATCTTGAAGAAATTTTTCCATAACTTTCCCCTTTTATTTTGTAGAACTTAAAAAGGCCATTAAAATACTTACCCAAATGCTGTGCCAACTTTTTGATTTATTTTATTTAATTGATAAAATTAGCCTTGTAGAAAAATCTCTAACTTTGCATATTTAGGTTTGTTCGTTTGTGGGATAATGCTGTCCCAAAAAAGAATAAATAACAAAACTTTTCTTATGTAGAAAAAACTATTAGAAAGATACAAAAATAAACTTATGCTGCATCTAAAACTTTTAGAAATTAGCATTAGACAATAAATTTAAGGATATTTTATTTATGACACGTTTTATTAATTTTGCAATTTTTAAGGCTATTTTCGTTTTTATCTTATTGATATTAATTGCTTTACCAGGACAAGCTGAAGATGAAACAGTCAAAAAGTTAATTATTGGGCTAGAAAATCGCTATGGCAATATGAAAGGGTTAGCAGCAGATTTTACCCAAGTTTATAGCGACCGAGCCGGGCGCAAACTCCGTGAACAAGGCACTTTAACCTTAAAACGACCCGGAAAAATGCGTTGGGATTATCAACAGCCTGAAGAAAAAATATTTATTGTAAATGATAAAAAAGTTTATTTTTACCTCCCTGAAGAAAAAGAAGTAACAATCACTGCACTTAAAGAAAGCGATGATCCACGCGCACCATTTGTTTTTCTCTTAGGTCGCCGTAATCTACAAAAAGATTTTAAGTCTATAGAAATTTCTAATGTAGAATCACCAGTAATTGCTGGTAATATTGTGCTAGAGTTAATCCCTAAGCGTATAAGTAGCTCATTGAAAAGATTATTTGTAGAAGTAAACCCTAAAGCTATGCAATTAAGTCGGTTAGTATTAATTAATGCAAATGATGGTCGGTCAGATTTTATTTTATCAAATTTCCGAGAAAACTTTTTAGCTATAGATGAACAATTTGAATTTTCTGTTCCACCTGGAGTAAAAATATTGCAGTAATCTACAATATCTCCAACTAAGTTATGAATATAGAGCAATTAGCCAAAAATTTAACTCTTTCAAGCAATGATATTTGGGTAGCAAATAATCAGCGTGCAATAGCCTTTCCTGAAGATGGTCACTCAGAATGTGAACAAGTAGAAGAAAAGTCTTTTTGGTTTTACCATCGGAATAATTGCTTGATTGATACAATGAAAAATTTTTCTCCTCAAGGAACAATTTTTGATATTGGTGCAGGTAACGGTTATGTTTCAAAAGCTTTAAGCCAAGCAGGTTTTAACTCAGTAGCTGTTGAGCCAGGAATGATTGGCGCACAAAATGCTAAAAATAAAGGTTTAACAGTGATTTGCTCTTCTTTAGAAGATGCTGGATTTTTTGCTAATTCTTTGTCTGCTATAGGTTTATTTGATGTTTTAGAACACATTGAAGCAGAAAAAGATTTTTTGCTTCAAATAAAATCTATCTTAAAAATAGGTGGTAAGCTTTATTTAACAGTTCCTGCTTATCAATTTCTTTGGTCAACCGAAGATGAAATAACAGGACATTTTAGACGCTATACACTCAATAAATTAACCAAAAAATTAGTTAATTTAGGCTATAAAATTAATTATTCTTCTTATTTTTTTTCATTTTTACCCTTACCAATATTTTTACTTAGAACAATCCCTAGTAAATTAGGTTGGCGACAAGAAGGAAGCCTAGAAACTACACGTAAGGAACATAATGTTCAACCAGGGTTATTTAACCATTTGCTTAATCAATATTTAGAGCTAGAACTTAGCTTTATTAAATCCAAACGCCAGATCCCTTTTGGTGGAAGTTGTTTAGTTGTAGCAGAAAAAGCAACAAATTCTTAAAAATCCATTGACAAAAATAGTTAGATTTTTCTAACTCATGCTATACTGTCGGCTATAAAAATATCCTAACAATTAAGTAATACTTAAAATTATTAATGCAGATTTATCTAATGTCTGTCTAAAATCTTATTTTACAAGTTATAGGAGGAGTTGAAGTTATGAGACTAGGAAAACATGCAATTTTATTTGAACCAACCTTTGAAGTTTTGACTAAATCAAGCGAACATAATGTAATGACTATTGAACATATTACAGAATTTGTTGAAACAGATGTAAAACACTTTGCTTGGTTAGAAGATGCAGTCATAGAAGCAAAAAAATATTTAGAAAAAAAATCTTATCAAGAAGTAGCTAACCGTCGTCTTTGTGGAATTTGTGGAGTTACTGCATTAAAAGGAAATGCAGATGCTTGTGCTAATTGTGATAGCTTACCTGATAATGTTCAACGAGCTTTTATTGCTTTACGCTCAACTATCATTGAACAAAATGAAAGAATTGAAGAATTAGCCAAAAAATAAATTAGCTAAAATCTTAAGGAAAATAAGAGAGTAACAATTTACTCTCTTATTTTTTTGTATTTTCTTTTACTCAGGTTTTTGACAGCGAAAAACAAAAGAAGGAGGTAGATTACGAAATACTACTGACGTATCAACCACAGGAAAAGTTTTTCTTAAAAGCCTCATAACACTATTAATAACCCTAGCATGTACATATTGATAAGTAACAAAAACGCCGCCGGGTCGCAAACTGGCATAAGAATTATTTAAGATTCGTTGCCCAAGTTTTGGTTCAATTAAAGCAAAAGGGAGACTAGAGATAATATAGTCTGCATGTTCCAAACCGTTACGTTTTAGAAGTTCGCCAATATTTTCTGCACTATCTTGAATAATTTGATGTTCTGGAAAACGTCTTTGCCAAATTTCAATCATATTAGCGTTAGTTTCTACAGCAAAAAATTTAGTTTTATCACCACATTTTTTAACAATAGCTTTGGTAATTGCTCCTGTACCAGGGCCAAATTCAACTACTGCTTTGGCATTAGCCAAATCTAAACTAGCCACCATTCCTTCTGCTAAAAAGCGTGAACTAGGTGTTACTTGACCAAGTTCTATAGGATTTTCAACTAGAGTTTTAACAAATAAAAATTTATCTTTAGAAAAACTATCTAAATTTTTAGGAAATTTTTCTAAGTTTTTAGAAAACTTATCTAAGTTAGGAAATTTTTTTAAGTCAAGAGCTAACTTTTTTTTAGAATTTTGCATAGCAAAAAAACCCATTTGGAAGTTACTAAAATCTACTAGTTTTTAGTTATAAAAATTAAGATTATTGGGGACGATTCTAACGAACTTAATCTTTAGAAGCAAGCAAGATAATATTTTCCTTAAGAAAATTTTTATTTGTTATTCTCAATGTTAGTTTTTGGTTCTTCATTTGGTTTAGCTGGTTCTGTTGGTTTTGTTGGTTTTGGTTCCTCTACTGTTTTAGCTGGTTCAGGTTTATTTTGTTCAGCAATTTTTACCTCAAGATCTTTTAATGCACTAGCAGCAACAGTATTATTTCCTTCAATAGATAAAATTGCTCGATACTCAGCAGCCGCTGCCGCAAGTTCCCCTATTTCTTGAAGTAATATAGCCAAATTAGAATGTGCTGGTATAAAATTTGGTGCTACAGCAATAGCCTTACGGTATTCTAAAATTGCAGATTTAGTATCCCCTTCTCTTCTAAGTAAATTACCAAGACTAAAATAAGCTTCTTTTAATGATGGGTTTGTTTTACTTACATTACGATATTCTGCAATGGCTTCTGCTGTTTTGCCAGTTTGAGCTAATAGGGTAGCTAGTTTTAATCTAGCACCTGCAAGCCAAGGCTCTATTTTTAATGCTGCTTGAAAGGCTTCTATAGCTAGCGTAGTATTACCTTTATGGGCTGCCCCTTCAGCTATTGCTACTTGTGCTTGGGCATTATTATTTTTTGAGGCAACATCTTTTAATTGATTAGTAGCATCATTAAGCACAATATCAGAATATCTTTGAGTAGTAATACTGAGATAAAGTTTTGCTGTTTGATCGTTAGGATTAGCTTGTAATGCCGTGCTAAAGGCTCTTTCGGCTGCTAATAAATTCCCTTCTTCTAACATCAATTTTCCATAAGCAATTTGATCTGCTATAGAATTAGGACGCTGAGAAATCACTATTTCATATTCCTTAATTGCTTCATCATAATTCCCAACACTAGCATAAATATTACCTAATACAGAGTGAGCTTCTACATCATTAACATTTACACTTAATGCTCCTAAAGCAAAGCGTTGAGCTTCTTCTAAGTTTCCTCGTCGTAAATATTTTAACGCAACATTAACTAAAGGATAATTCCAATCTGGTGCTAGCGAAGCGGCTTTTAAGTAAGATTTTAAGGAATCTTCTTCCTTCTTTTGTTCAGATAATGCTCGTCCTAAAGCATTATAAAAATAGGGTGCTTTATCATCTTTTTTTATTCCTTGACGAAAAAGCTCTTCTGCTTTTTTAGGGTCTTTATCAGCTAAAGCGATCATCCCTTGATAAAATAAATCAAATGCAGCAAAGCGTTTATCTTTAGGCTGTAATGTTTTTAAGCGTTCTGAATACTTTTGAGCCGAGGCCCAATCTTCCCGGGTAAAGCTATAATTAGCTCCTTGAACATAAAGTTCTAAAGGCGATCTAGCTATATCCCCAAGTATTAAAGTAAGTGTTTCTTTTAAGCTTTTTAATGCTGGTTCATTTGGAGAATTTTTAGCTAATATTTGATAAAGTTCATAAGCGTTTTGTCCAGGTGGCTCAATTAGTTGCTTAAGAGAAATTGCTAGTTCAATTTGTGTTACTAAAGGATTAGTAGCAGGTTCTGGTTTTGGTGCTGGTGTTTGTTCTTGATTTTCTTCTGTATTGGCTTGATTTTCTTGTTGGTTATCTTGTTCTTTTTTATTTTTATCTTGTTTTTCTTTCTTTTCTTTCTTTTCTTTTTTATTTGTTTGCTCTTTTTTATCTTTTACTTCATTTTCCTGAAAAGCTAAACTAGAAATTGGAAAAGTTAGAATCAAACAAATGGCAAATAACTTCAATAAACGCATTGCTATTCCTCAAAGATTTTAAACAATTTTGGCTAGGTGAGAATTTGCATTATAACAAAACTAGCTTTTCTCTACCTAACCATTGATTACTAAAATCTAGTAGTTCCAAGCTTTTTTGCTTACTACTATATAAAATGCTTAGTCTTATCTACTTGCTAATTTACTTTTCTGCTTTGGCATTACTTAGATTAATTTCTGTTAAAGCTTTTTTAGTAGCATGAAGTAAAGCTTCTGCTCCAACAGGTGCGCCGCTAGCCTTTTTCATCCACATATCAGGCGTAACACTACCCACAACTGCCATTCGTTCAAACTCTTGTCCAATATTACCTGCTTTTTCCATTTGTTCTTCAATTTGAAATGCAATTAAATGGCCTATTGGATAATCAGGCAAATACATAAAGCCATCAATCATATGAGAATAAATGCCTAGTAGAACAACATCTTTTTTCTTAAATACTGGTGCATAGTATTTATTCCAAACATCCTTAGCAATTTTTACAGTAGCGTCTTTTAGCTCTGCTGGCGTAGCGTTAGGATGATCATACATCCAATGCCAAACCGTCATATCAACTAAAGCTACTCCAGCAATTTCATAAGTTGCCCAAAAATCATTAAGTGTTTTTAGGGCCTGGCTTTTGCTATCAGGTTTAGCTAGTCCTAAAAGCTCTAAATCATGCCCTTGGAAAACAAAAGCTAAAGCTTCTGTAAAAGCTGTGTTTGGAACGCCTTGCAATAGAAAATGGTCAATATTATTAAGCGAAAACGTTTGCTCAACATTATGCCCCATTTCATGAACTGCAATATTGTAACCTTTATAATTCATTCCTGTTTTTTCAACTCTAGTTCGTAGATGTGCTTTTTCTGAACGCATAGAAGCACCCATAGCATGACCTGAACCACGAGCAGCATCAACTTCAATATTATTAGCTAAATATTCTGCACGTTCTTTGCTAAAGCCTAATTTTACCAACAAATTAGGCATATCCTTTTTATAAGCTTCACCGTTTGGATAGTGTTTTGATACAATTTCATCAAGTTGTGCTTCGCTATAACTTCCACGAGGTCTAAAACCGTTATACCAAATATCAAAAGGCTCAAGTGGCCGTCCAAGTCGGGCTTCTATCAATTTAGCAGTTTGAGCGACTAATGGAGACGAGACGACATCCTCCAACATAGCCTTAACTCTAGCTTCTGGCAGTTCCCTATTTTCTTCAAAACGTCTAGCAATTAAAGTTGGTGCAGTTGGTGAATAAGGATCAACCTTTCTTGCGGCTTGAAAAGTTGATAAAAGCTGTGCATAACGTGTATTAGGCTCAGGCGTGTTAGTAGGATTATCAACAACTTTTCCATCACCTTCAAAATCTTTTACTGCTGCTTTTTTTACTTCATTAGTCAAAGGGTTCCAATCAACATTAGGGTTATTTACTACTATTTCTGGAATAGTTTGATTAACAATATGTTCCATAACTCGTTGAATCATTTGTTGTTTAGCTAGCCCACTGTTAGCATCACTATAACTAGCCTTAATTTCATCCCTTAAATTCCAATGTGAAAGTAATCGTAATTTTGGAGGGAAAATTCTTTGCCCTTTGTCATCTATTAAGTGGTGCATCCAAATATTATATTCAGAAATATAACGCTCACTTTCAGACGAAACTTTAGCAATAGCCAAATTAACTTCTGCTGGAACACGTTTAGAAAATCTTTGTGCTAGCCTGGTTTCTGCCCATTGACGACGCGACCACTTTTCACCTTCATTTAAGCGTTGTTCTAAAGTAGTTAATGGAAAATTAAGTAGTACAACAAAAGCTAATTTATTCTTAAAAAAGTCATCTATAAAGTGTGCCGATGGATCATAACCAGCAAATAAATCATCAAAAGGCATTATTGGGCCAATATCTAAGTCAGATTGATTGCGAAATTCCCGGTTAATTTCGTGCATATGCCCATCAAGTTGTTCTAAATTATGCTCAAAACGCTTAAATAGCTCATCTAAAGTAGCTTGATCTCCAGCAAAATGCTCTTTAACAAATTGCTCAAAAACTTCTTTGTCTCCATCTTCGGCACGCCAAAAACTTGCTACTTGCTTTATACCTTGTTGTAATCTTGCTCGCTGAGTCTCACCATGTTTAGCAATTAGCTCACTCTCTAATTTATTTGCGACTTCTTTAATCCAAGGAAATTCTGACTCTACTTGCTTGGGACTATTCATATTATTTGCTCTTGTTAAAGTTGGGATAGGAAATGTAAGTGTTGATGCTAAAGCTAAGGCTAGTATTAGCGTTTTAAGATTTTTCATTGCCGGATGCCTCCAAAAACTTTATAAAATCGTAAAAAGGTTGTAATAAAGATTGTAGAAAAAGGATTTTTAGTTGTTTTCTTGAAGAATAAGAGGATTTTTTACTAGCGTCAATCGCTTGTTTCTACAAAGCCAATAATGAGCAAAACATCTTTTCATCAAAAAATTGTTATGAATTAAAGTTGTCCAGAATTGCTTTGAAGTTCTTTAAGAAGTTTTTGATAAGAAGCATTCTGATAGCGTTCAAGCAAAAACATTGGAGCATAATCAGGTAACTTTTCACCTAAAACATGTAAAGCTAGAAGTTCACCTGCTGCTTGAGAAGACATAATGCCATAACCAGATAATGCACCAATTATATATACTCCGCTTATTGGTAAATGCCCTATCAATGGGCGATTCTCTGATGTTTTACAGTAATAGCCCCCATCTATATAAGCTTTGTCGCCTTGACCAAAATAATGAGACATTTCTGGAATCATCCTTGAAATTGCTCTAATTAAAACTTCTCCATAATGAGAATTAAATTTTATTGGCTTAAAATCTTTTTCTATCTGCTGTTTATATGTCCAAATAATCATTATTTCTAAGTTTTTGCTATCTCCTTTTGGCCTTAAGTGTACTCCACTAGGAAATTTATTTAGTAGCCAACTAGTAGAAACATTAGAAGCCCATAAACGCTTTTCTTCATCTGTCCAAGGTAAATAAAGCTCATCATCCCAAATCATTAAGGGAGCATTTGCTGAAAAAATATTTTTAGTATCAGGAAAAGTAATTTTGCTATGTAATTCATTAAAAACAGGTAAGTCTAACCCTAACATATCCCCTACACTTTTAAGATGAGGCCCTACAGCTAAAACTAAACTTTCTGGCTCTAAGACTTTGCCAGAAGCTAGTTTAATAGAAACTATTTTATTATTTATTACTTTTATTGACTCTAATTTATCTAAAAGAAATTCTCCTCCACATCGCTCTACTTCTTCTTTAAGCCATTCTCCTAGCTTTATAGAGTTCATCCAACCAGCACGACGAATATGCAAAGCAGCCTTAACATCTTTTGTAAGAAAAGGATAAAGCTTATTAATATACTCTGGATCTAAAATTAAATCTGCTCCTAAGAGTGTTTTATTAAAGTTTTCCGTTAATGTTGGTAAGTAATTATCTAGGCTAGAATGCTCTCTAAACTCACCTGCTCCAAGTTTAGAAATTTCTTGGGATGATTTTCTCCAATTGTTGATTTGGCTCTCTTGAGCAGTCAAAAAAAGATAGCCTCTTTGATTAAGCCCAAAATGGTTATTAGTTTTTTCTGCAAGTTCTGCTATAAGCTCAATACTACGATTAATAAACTTCACCATAGTATCATCTGGGCCAGGCCACCAGTTACGATAAGCTTGAGTGCCTTTGTTACTTGTAAGTGAAAGCGGTTGACCTTCATCAATAATTAAAACACGTTTTTTGTGTTTAACTGTTAGATGATAAGCAGCCGAAATACCCGCCATTCCAGCACCACAAACAACTATTTGAGGAGACATTTTAGACATTACTTAAGTAACCTGTTTTAATTTTGTCGTTATTCTGAAAATTTATGTCTTTTAATATAATAATGATTTGGAAATATTTGCAATCAAGTCTTTAACTTTAGACTCTATTAAATCTCGGACTTCCTTAAATTCGTCTGTAGACATATGTTTTGGGTCGGGAATTTTCCAATCTTCTCTATTTTTAGCAACTATAAATGGACATTCATCACCACATCCCATTGTAATTGCATATTCATATTCGCTTGTAGGAATATCTTCTAAAGATTTAGATTTATGTTGGGTAAGGTCGTAGCCTATCCCCTTCATTGCTTCTATAGCTTTAGGGTTTACCGTTCCAGATGGTCGAGAACCCGCGCTATAAACTTCAATAACTGCTTGACCATGAATTTTTCCAAAAGCTTCTGCCAACTGGCTACGACAAGAATTTTCTACACATACAAATAAAACTCTTGGTAAATTGCTCATTATAAATCACCTTTTCTTTATGTTGTTTTACATAATTTAATTTCTTTGGTAGATAAATTTTCTGGAAAATATCTTTTTTCAAACCAAAGCGCGACATTAACCAAAGCTATAAGGACTGGCACTTCAACTAGTGGCCCAATAACAGCAGCAAAAGCAGCCCCATGATGAATACCAAAAGTTGCTACAGCTACAGCAATAGCTAACTCAAAATTGTTTGAAGCAGCAGTAAAAGAAAGTGTAGCCGACTGAGCATAGTTAGCTTGTAATTTTTTGCTCATAAAAAACGAAAATACAAACATTACAACAAAATAAATTAGTAAAGGGATAGCAATTTTAATTACATCTAATGGTAGTTCTATAATTGCTCCTCCTTTTAGAGAAAACATAACAATAATTGTAAATAGTAAAGCAATAAGGGTTAATGGGCTAATTTTAGGGATAAAACTTGTTTGATACCAATCTTTTCCTTTTAATTTTATTAAGGAAAAGCGAGTTATTATTCCTGCTAGAAAAGGGATCCCTAAGTAAATAAATACAGTTTTAGCAATTTCTAAAACAGTTATATTTACCGTAATACTCTTTAATCCAAACCAAGTAGGTAGAAGTGTAATAAAAAAGTAAGCATAAATTGGATAAAAGAAAACCTGAAAAATGGAATTAAAAGCTACAAGTCCAGCACAATATTCAGAATCACCTTTAGCTAACTCATTCCAAACCAACACCATAGCAATACATGGTGCTATTCCAATCATAATCAACCCTATCATATACTCTGGCTTGTCGGTTAGCAAAGTTATTGCTAATAAAAACATTACAGCAATATAAGTAGCATTAGAAGACAATATATGGTAAAATAATCAGATAAATAATAATTAATCAAAAGGGAAACAACAATGCTATCAATAGATTTAAGAAAAAGAATAGTAGAAACATATTT
>Ga0268299_1001205_pt1 | contig 51131 bp, 15 predicted proteins | sample NOBtaG_FD_193484 | JGI IMG/M metagenome (GOLD analysis project Ga0268299, IMG submission 193484) | Activated sludge microbial communities from bioreactor in Nijmegen, Gelderland, Netherland - NOB reactor | ecosystem: Engineered > Bioreactor > Aerobic > Activated sludge | place: Netherlands... | reverse complement strand
ATGTCGGCTTCTCCGTGCTGCGCCGCGTGGGGGAATACGCGTTGTCCAAACCGGCGCGGGAAGTCCTGTTCACGGTGGTCAGCCGCGAAGAGAAATACAAAGCGAAAAATTTCATCGATACGGCGATCTCGCGAGCCGGAGATGCCTCAACCGGCTGGCTGATCTCCGGTGTGAAGGCGTTCGGCGTGACGACCGCGCAGATTGCCTGGGTCCTGGTTCCCCTGATGATCGTGTGGGCCTGGCTTGGCCGATGGTTGGCCGCACAGCAACGCAAGCAGATTGATTCTGGGTAGCGGCCATCCGGTTCCTGGCCTTACTCTTCATCCTCGGTCACCCGTGACGATTCTCTCTCTCTGACAACTCGCACTGCGCCACGCTCTTCGCATCTCGCTGCGCTTCGTCAGGTGTGGATACCGTACTCACCTCCCGTGCCGTTCTACATCTCCTGTCCCGTCGAACGACCTTGACTTTCAGCGTCTCGACAGACTGCTCGTCTGTCTCACAATGAATCAGGAAAGTGAACATGGGGATTTCTGTAAGTCATACGTCTTAGAGAGAAGAGAGCAGGCGTTCAGTTTCGATGGAGGTCACAGGTAAGTGGTTTCATGTTGTGGTGAAGGGAATGCATAAGACACTGACGGATCTACTTCGTTTCCGCGCCTCCACGACTCCTGCCCGGCATGCATATAGTTACTTGCTGGACGGAGAAGCGAATGAGGTTCGGTGGGACTACGGCGAGTTGGACCGGCGCGCCAGAGGTATTGCCGCGTGGCTGCAATCGGTGGGGGCGGAGGGCTCACGCGCACTGTTGCTCTATCCTCCGGGGTTGGATTATGTCGCCGCGTTTTTCGGCTGTCTCTATGCGGGCGTCGTTGCCGTGCCGGCCTATCCGCCGCAACGTCAGCGAGGTGTGCCCCGGATACGCGCCATCCTGGCGGACTCGCGCGCCGAATTCGCCCTTGCAACGACCGTGATTCGCGACACGCTGGCACGTGTGATCGAAAAAGGAACAGCGTATGAGGATCTTGCCGGGCTGCAGTGGCTGAATACCGACCAGGTCGAGCCCGGCGTCGAGTCGCATTGGACTCCTCCACGCCTCACTCCCGATACGCCGGCCTTTCTCCAATATACGTCCGGGTCGACGGGAACGCCCAAAGGCGTCAGGGTGTCCCACGGCAACCTGCTGCACAACCAGCGGGCGATCCAGGAATCCTTCGGTCACACATCGGAGGATGTCATCGTCGGTTGGTTGCCGCTGTATCACGACATGGGATTGATCGGAAATGTCCTACAGCCGCTCTACGTAGGCGCCTCCTGCATTCTGATGTCGCCGGTCCACTTTCTTCAGAAACCCGTCCGATGGTTGTCCGCGATTACCAGGTATGGTGGGACGACGAGCGGCGGTCCGAACTTCTCCTACGAACTTTGCGCAAGGCAGGTCACCGACGTTCAGCGCGCCGACTTGGATCTCAGTTCCTGGACCGTGGCGTTTAACGGTGCCGAGCCGGTGCGCGCGGCAACCATCGAACGCTTTTCACAGCGGTTTGGGGCCTGCGGGTTTCGCCGGCAGGCGTTTTATCCTTGTTACGGCCTGGCGGAAGCCACGCTGTTGGTGACGGGTGGAACGAAGGGGGCGGACTTGGTGGTTCGCTCGAATGGAGCCGGCTCCGGCGAGGCGCGGCGGTCTTCCAATGCTCGGGACAATCGAATCGTGGGTTGCGGCAGGGCGAGAGCCGGACAGTCGGTCCGTATCGTTCATCCGGATTCCGGCATTGCGTGCCTCGATGGGCAGGAGGGGGAAATTTGGGTCCATGGCCCATCCGTGGCGCAGGGTTACTGGGAGAATGAGGACGCATCCAAAGCGACCTTTCAGGCAACGTTGGCGACGAGCGGAGAAGGTCCGTTTCTCAGAACGGGCGATCTCGGGTTTCTGCATGACGGCGACCTGTTCGTCACGGGGCGCATCAAGGATCTCATTATCGTCCGCGGCCGGAACCATTACCCGCAGGACATCGAGCGAACCGTGGAAGAATGCCATCGGTCGCTCAGGCCTGGTGGTTGCGCGGCGTTCTCCGTCACTGAGGAAGACGAGGAGCGGTTGGTCGTGGTGCAAGAGGTCTCGCCGCGCGCCGGAACGCTCGATGTCCCTGCGATCACCGATGCCATTCGTCAGGCTGTGGCGCACGCTCATGAGGTGGCCGTCTCCGCCATTGTGCTCATCAAAGCCGGGAGTTTGCCTAAGACCTCAAGCGGCAAGGTGCAGCGAGGTCTCTGTCGAACGCAATTCCTCGCCCGATCGCTGGCGACGGTGGGGGAGTCGACCCTGAAGACAGCCCCTGACGCTCCGGCGCCGGTGGAGATCCTCGACTCAGGGTTGGGAGAGAACGAGGCATTGCAAGCGACGCTCGCCGAACTATGGTCACAGGTGTTGAATCGACCGACGGTGGGACCGCAGGACGACTTCTTTGCCTTAGGCGGAGACTCCCTGTGTGCGGTGCGGATGGTCGCGCAACTGAAGGACGCGCGAGGCATTGAGATTGCGCCCGACACGCTGTTCGAGCATTCGACGCTCGCTGCCTTCAGCAGGTTCGTCGGTTCCGTGAATCCTGCTTCGGCTGAGTCCTCGAGGGAGCCGCTCACGACGACGGCGCGGGAGGGCACGTTGCCCCTGTCGTTTTCTCAGGAACGGTTTTGGTTCTTTGAACAGTTGTCGCCCGGCAGTTCGATCAACAACATTCCGGTCGCATTACGGCTGCGGGGACCACTCGAGGTGGAGGCGCTGCGCAGTGCGGTGAACGAGATCGTTCGGCGCCACGAGATCCTCCGGGCTTCGTTCGCGCCGGTCGAGGGCCGTCCGTCCCATGTCATCGCCCCGCATCTGTCGCTCCCCCTGGCCATTGAAAGGCCGATTGCCGCGGGCCACGCGGAGCGGGACGCGGACATACTCGCGGTGTTGCAGGCGGAAGCCTGCCGGCCGTTCGATTTGGCTGCCGGGCCGTTGATCCGTTGCCGTCTGTTTCGACTCGCGGAGACCGATCACCTGTTGTCGGTGACCTTGCACCACATCGTCGCCGACGGCCAGTCGATGGAAATCATCCGGCGTGACTTGTCCGCCCTCTATGCCGCCTTCACGCACCAAGAAGCCGTCTCCCTGCCGGCGCTTCCCCTCCAATACGTGGATGTTGCCGCGTGGCAGCGCCGGCAAGTCCACAGCGATGTCGATTCTCGGCAACTCGAATATTGGAGAAGCCGTCTCGACGGGGTGCCGCCGTTGCTGACGCTACCCTGGGACTATTCGCGTCCCGCGGTGCAGGGCCACCGGGGCGCACGGTATTCGTGGACGATTTCCCCGGCGACCGGCGAGCGCCTCCAGGATCTGGGCCGTCGTTACCGGGTGACGCCGTTCATGTTGTTGCTGTCGGCGTTCGCGTTGTTACTGTCTCGATACAGCGGCCAGACCGACTTCTGCATCGGCACGCCCGTAGCCAATCGTGGTAGGCGCGAGTCGGAACACCTCGTCGGCTGCTTCGTCAATACGGTGGCCCTGAGGATGGACCTGGGTGGTAACCCATTCGTGTCCGACCTCCTGCGCGACGTGCGAAAGACCGTGCTTGAGGCCCAGGCGCACCAGGGACTTCCCTTCGAACGGTTGGTGGATGAACTGGGGGTGGCGAGGGAACTCGGTCATACACCCCTGTTCCAGGTCATGTTCGTCTTGGAGGAGGCCCTATCCGAAGCCTCACGGCTCGACGACCTGACCGTCTCGCGGTTGCCCGTCAGTACGGGAACCTCGGTATTCGACCTCACCTTGGAAATGGTCCGCAAGCCGGACGGCGGCGTGGATGCGGTGTTCGAGTACAGCACCGATCTGTTTGCCGACTCGACCATCGCGCGGATGGCCGGGCACCTGGACGAACTGCTCCGGCAACTCGTGGCGGTACCCGACGGGCATCTGAGCGAGTGCCCGATGTTGTCGATTGGGGAGCAGGCTGCGGTGCTGGCCCTGGGCAAAGGGCCGCACAAGCCGGCGCTTCAAGACTCCTGCCTCCATCGCCTGATCGAGGCGCAAACGCGACTCACGCCGGACGCGTCCGCGCTGGAACGGCCGCAAGGCCCCGTCTCCTACGACGAGTTGAACCGCAGAGCGAATCGTTTGGCGCGCTATCTCCGACTGCACGGGGTCGGACCGGATACGACGGTGGGACTCTGTGTCGATCGTTCGTTGGAGCTTGCAGTCGGCCTGCTGGGGTGCCTGAAGGCCGGCGCCGTCTATGTGCCGATGGATCCCGCCTATCCGCTCGAACGCAAGACTTCGATTCTTCGCGATGCGCAACCCACCTTGATGTTGACTCAAGCCGGACAGCGCGGGGCCTTGCCGACGCAAGGCCCGCCGACCTTCTTGCTGGACGAGCAGTGGGAGGACGTCACCGCGTTGCCCGACCACAATCTCTCGACCGGCCCACATCCAGAACAGCTGGCCTATCTGCTGTATACCTCCGGGACGACGGGGCAGCCGAAAGGTATCGGCATCTCCCATCGCGCCTTGACCAATCACGGTCTGGCCGCGCGTGAGGCCTACGGACTTTCAGCGCAGGATCGCGTTCTCCAGTTTTCCTCCCCGAGTTTCGACGTGGTGGCGGAAGAGTGTTTTCCGACGTGGCTGGCCGGTGGCACCGTCGTGTTGCGATCCGACGTGCCTGTTCCCGCCTATGGCGATTTCAGCGACGACCTCCGGGCACGGCATGTGACGGTCGTCAATCTGCCGACCCCGTATTGGGCGGGATGGATCGAGGAGATGGAACGCACGGCTGCTGCGCTCCCGCTGTCCCTCCGGCTGGCGATCGTCGGCAGCGAGAAGGTGCAGGTGGACGATCTGCGCCGTTGGCGACGCCTGGCCGCCTCCTGCGCCTGGTGCAATGCCTATGGTCCGACCGAGGCCACCGTCACCGCAAGCATCTATTCATTGGAGACCGAGGCACCGAAATCGGAGTGGCGAACCGTCCCCATCGGCCGGCCCATCGCCAACGTCGAACTCTATGTCCTCGATCGTCACTGTCAACCGGTCCCGATCGGTGTCCCCGGCGGGCTGTACATCGGCGGAGCGGGAGTGGCGCGCGGATATCACCGCTTGCCTGCGCTGACGGCCGAACGCTTCATTCCCCATCCCTTCAGTGGCGACGGAGGCGCGCGGTTGTATCGCACGGGCGATCTGGCGCGTCGCCGGGCGGATGGCCAACTGGAGTTTCTCGGCCGAGGAGATGATCAAATCAAGATTCGCGGTTTCCGTGTGGAGCTGCAGGACATTGAAAGTCACATCAGGCTTCACCCGCAGGTCAAGGATGCTCGGGTGTGGCTCGAATCCGACACAGGCGCCGATTGGCCGACGCTCCTTGCGGGGGTGCGCGACGTCGAGCGCGAGGAGATGGTGCGGAGTATCGAAAGGCTGTCGGTGGCCGAAGCGCAATGGCTTTGCGACCTGGAATCGGATCGCGAGCAACGGAGGAAAACGGTGATTCAACGCAAGCCGGAGTTCGAGGTGTTCCTCAAGATCAACAAGGACGAGTTCCTCACCCCCCCGCGGGCCAATCAGCGCAATTGGCTGCTGCGGAGAGCCCTCGACGAGTTCTCCGACGATCTGCTCGCCCTCGACGACGTGTCCAAACGGTTCGTCTCCGGATCGGACCGGGCCGACATCGCGCGCAGCTGGACGGACAGTCACGCGGAGTATCGACCGTCTGAGCTGATCATCGAAGGGCAGCAGGTCATGCAGGATTGGGAGGCGCCGTTGATGAAGGCGATGGCCGACATCGTCACCCAACAGCGGGGCGACGTGCTCGAGGTCGGGTTCGGCATGGGGATCTCGGCGTCCTACATTCAGGCCGGTCGACCACGGTCCCACACCATCATCGAATGCAATCGGGACGTTATGCAGGCCTTCGGCGACTGGACCGGGCGTTATCAGGATCGCGATATCCGGCTGGTGCAGGGGCGTTGGCAGGACGTCGTGGACGATCTGGGGCTGTTCGACGGCGTATTTTTCGATACCTATCCGGCCAGCGAGGCGGAATTCGAGGAATCGGTGCTCAATAGTATCAATTTCGCCGAGGGGTTTATCCCCGTCGCGTCGAAGCTCCTGCGTCCCGGCGGCGTCTTCACCTATTACACCAACGAGATCGATTCGTTCAGCCGGCGCCACCAGCGGTTCCTGCTGTCGCATTTCAGCTCCTTTACCCTGAGCGTTGTGCGATCGCTCGTGCCACCGGACGACTGCCACTACTGGTGGGCGGACTCCATGGTGTTGGTCAAGGCGGTGAAGTGACATGAGCGACCCGGTGCAGCGCATCGAACGACTCAGTGACTCCCACCGCCGGTTGCTTCGCCTTCGACTCGCAAGGGAGGAGCGGGCGGGCGAGGCACGCCTGGTCGGGTATGTCGTCCCTCACGAATCCACTGCACTCACCGGACGCGATCTCCGCGAGTTTCTCTCCTCCCGAGTACCGGACTATATGGTCCCCAGCCGATGGGTCTTCCTGGAGGCCTGGCCGACAACCACTCGCGGCAAGGTCGATCGGAAGGCGTTGCAGGCACTGGTGCGATCCGGGCCGGACTCCTCTCGGGAACGGGCTCTGCCGGCGGACCAGCGCGAACGAGCGGTGGCCGCAATCTGGGAAGAGGTATTGGGAGTCCGGGACATCGGCGTTCATGACAACTTTTTCGACCTCGGCGGCCATTCGTTGCTGTTGCCAAAAGTGTTGACGCAGTTGCGGGCAATCGCGGATCGGGACCTCTCGATGGTGGAGCTGTTCCGCTATCCCACGATTCGCACCTTGGCCGCTGCGATGGGAGGGACTCAGGATGCCGGTGTCAAGAACACCCGGACTCAAGAGCTGAAGGACATGCGCAATGCCGGGGTGCGCCGGCTGAAGCAGCGTCGTGCCCAGCGGACGGGATCGAGAGACGAATGAATCGTATGGATCCACAGACCCAAACGACCGAGCAGCAGGACGGCTTGGATATCGCCGTGATCGGAATGGCCTGCCGGTTTCCCGGCGCGCCCGACGTGGAGACGTTTTGGCGAAATCTCTGTGCGGGAGAGGAATCGGTCTCCGCGCTCACCCTCCAACAGCTCTTGGACGCCGGTGTCGAGCGGCAGACGGCTGAACGCCCGAATTATGTGAAGGCCCGCGCCATCCTCGACGGGATCGATCTGTTCGATGCGCCCTTGTTCGGGATGACGCCGAAGGAAGCGGAGATGACGGACCCCCAGCAGCGGCTGCTGCTGGAATGTGCCTGGGAGACGTTCGATCGGGCGGGATACGATCCGCTGCGGTATCCGGGCTCGATCGGGGTCTATGCCGGATCCAGCACGAGCGGCTACCTCTACCAGTTGTTTCCGCGCCGGGTCCTGCTGCAATCGCCGGCGGAGATGTCCGCGATGTTGGGGGTCGAGAAAGATTCTCTGGCCACGAGGCTGTCGTACAAATTGAATCTGCGCGGTCCGAGCCTTGCCGTCCAGACGGCCTGCTCCACGTCCTTAGTCGCGGTCCATTTGGCCTGCCAGGCGTTGCTGAGCGGCGAATGCGACATGGCCCTCGCGGGCGGGGTGTCCGTCACGGTGCCGCAAACCGTCGGGTACCTGTATCAGGAGGGAGGCATCGTCTCACCGGACGGGCACTGCCGCGCCTTCGATGCGAAGGCGGAAGGCACCGTCGGGGGCAGCGGGGTCGGCCTCGTGTTGCTGAAGCGGCTCCGGGATGCCGTAGTCGAAGGCGACCACATCCTGGCCGTCATCAAAGGCTCCGCTGTCAACAACGACGGCGCATCGAAGGTCGGGTATACGGCGCCCGGGGTCGAGGGGCAGGCGCGTGTGATTGCCGCCGCCCATATCGCCGCAGGCGTCGAAGCCGAGACGATTTCCTACGTGGAGGCGCATGGGACCGGTACGCCGATGGGAGATCCCATCGAAGTGGCGGGACTGACTGAGGCGTTTCGCGCCACCACGGCGCGAACCGGGTTTTGCGCGATCGGCTCAGTCAAAACCAATATCGGACACCTCGATGCCGCGGCCGGTATCGCCGGGCTGATCAAGACGATATTGGCCCTCGTCCACCGGCAGATTCCCGCGAGTCTGCATTTCACCGATCCCAATCCTGCCATCGATTTTCTCGCCACGCCGTTTTACGTGAATCGGAAGTCGACACAGTGGGACGGACCCCGTCCGCGGCGTGCAGGCGTGAGTTCCTTCGGCCTCGGCGGCACCAACGCCCACCTCGTACTGGAAGAGGCACCGGCCACTCCCACCGCTCCGACCTCACCGGACGAGGGAGCACGACTGCTGATTCTCTCGGCCCGCACCAAGGAAGCCGTTGCCAAGGCGGCGGAGCGCCTGGTCGATTCCCTGGCTGCGACTCCCGACGTCGATCTCGACGATGTGGCGTACACACTGCAGGACGGTCGTCGGACCTTTCCCTATCGCCGTTGGGTAGTGGCTGGGACAGTTGAAGAGGCTCGCCAAGGGCTTGCCGGTCCGGGCTTGCTCTCCGGCGCGTCGGGTCCGGTCGCGGAGACCGATCGAGTCGCCTTCATGTTTTCCGGGCAGGGCTCACAATACGCCCACATGGGCCGGGGGCTCTACGAACGTCAGTCGATCTTTCGGCAGGAAGTCGATCGTTGTGCCGATCTACTCACGCGCCATCTCGGGCGAGACATTCGCTCCGTGCTGTTTCCCAACGTGGCCGGGGAGAGCGAACTCATCCATCGCACGGCGATGACGCAGCCGGCGCTGTTCGTCCTCGAGTACGCACTCGCGCGCACCTGGATGGCCTGGGGCATCTTGCCCGTCGCCATGATCGGCCACAGTATCGGCGAATATGTCGCCGCGTGTCTGTCCGGGTTGTTCTCCTTGGAAGACGCGCTCGCGGTGGTGGCGATGCGAGGCCGGCTCATGCAGGAGTCGGCGCCGGGAGGGATGGCGGCCGTTCCCTTGTCCGAAACGGAACTCCGCCCTCTGCTCCCTCCGGGACTGGACCTCGCGGCGGTGAATGCTCCGACACAATGCGTCGTCTCCGGTCCGCAGGAGTCGCTCACGAGATTCGAAGACGACCTGGCGGCACGTGGCACCAAGCTGCGCCGGCTGTCGACCTCCCACGCGTTTCATTCGGCCATGATGGAGCCGATGCTCGCGCGTTTTTCCTCCGTTCTTTCCGGCGTGACGTTCCGTGAGGCGCGAATCCCCTGGGTTTCGAACGTGACCGGGGGTTGGATCGGTCGCGACGAGGCCGCCGATCCGGCCTATTGGGTCCGTCACCTTCGCGGGACCGTACGTTTCTCCGACGGCCTGCGTAGGTTGTGCGAAGGGCCGTCGCCGATCCTGCTGGAAGTCGGACCGGGGCGTACCCTGCAGACGCTCGCGCAGCGCCATGCCGAAGCCTCGGCCGTTCCCGTCCTGGCGTCCATCCCCGGGCGAGAGCACAACGAGATGGCAGGTGTGTTGATGACGTTCGGTTCCTTGTGGGGCGCCGGGCTGCCGGTCGATTGGAACGTGTTGCGGGGGCAGCGCCGTGCCAGGCGAGTGCCCTTGCCCGCCTATCCGTTCGAGCGGCAACGGTATTGGCTCGAGCCTCGACAGGATACGCCGGAGTCCTCTGCTCTCGATCGCCGCAGAGACCCCTCGGAGTGGTTCTATCACGCATCCTGGAAGCGGTCGGTGCTCGTCTCCGAGCCTGCGCTGCGCGCCGGCGGCCACTGGGTCATCTTTGTCGACGATGTTCGAGCCGAGGCCTGGTTGCGCGCACAACTAGCGCCGCTCGTCGATTCGGTCACCACGGTACATCCGGGTGCCGGATTCGCCCGTGAATCCGATGGCTGCTATCGGCTCCGCCCCGACTCGCGCGACGATCATGAGACGTTGCGCCGGGAGTTGGCTGCCGGAGGCCCCGACCCATCCTGTCTGGTTCAGGCCTGGATGTTGGACGGCCAGTGGGGGCAGGGGACGGAGGAGGATCGACTCCGTGCGGCTCAGACCCGAGGGTTTCTGCACCTGATGTTGTTGACACAAGTCTTCATCGAACCGTCTGAGTCCCGCCCCTCGTTTCTCATCCTGACACAGGGGCTCCATCAGGTCACCGGCGAAGAGCGCATCTCCCCGGAACGGGCCACCCTCCTGGGTGCCGCGATGGTCATGCCGCAGGAATACCCCGGCCTCTCCTGCCGGGTGCTCGATCTGGATCACCGACTGTTCGACGCTCCCGCGTCGGACCGGTGGGGAGAACGGTTGGTCTCGGAAGCGTCTTCGGCGGATCTCGATCGTATCGTCGCCTATCGCGGTCCGCATCGATGGGTGCGAAGCTTCGAGCCGCTGCCGCCTGCGGCAACCGCCGGCGGACGATGCCTGCTGCGTGATCGAGCGGTCTGTCTGATTACCGGCGGATTGGGCGGCGTCGGTTTCCGCATGGCGGAGGAGCTTATCCGCAGCCGACATGCGCGAGTGGTCCTCGTGGGCCGTTCCCAACTGTCGGTTGAGCAACGAGAGACGGTCACTGGTTTGGAACGGCTGGGGGCCGAGGTCTTGCTGTGTCAGGCCGACGTGGCCGATTCCGCGCAGATGCGTCAGGTCATCGAGCAGGTGCGGACGAGGTTCGGCCCCATCCATGCCGTCATCCATGCAGCAGGCGTCGCGGGCGGCGGATTGCTGGCATTCAAAACCACGCAGTCCGTCTGGGAGGAGTTCCGGGCGAAGGTCCTGGGTGCCGCAGTGCTGGAGGAGTTGTTTCGTGAGGAACCACTGGACCTGCTGCTGTTCTGTTCGTCCTTGACGGCTGTGGTCGGCGGCATCGGGCAAAGCGCCTATTGCGCGGCGAACGCCTATCTCGACGCGTTGGCGCAGGCCGGTCGAAGCGCAGGGCGGCGAATGCGCTCCGTCAACTTCGACCGTTGGCGCCATGTCGGCATGGCCGTCAAGGCCGAAGCCGTCATGCGCACGCTGGGTGCGAGCGAAGCCGAATTGGATGGCATGACCGAACAGGAAAGCCGGGAGGTCGTTCGGCGCATGCTCCGAGGGCCGGACCTGGCGCAGCTGGTGCAGTCCATTCGCGACCTGCCTGCCCTGATGGCCACGGCTGGGCGAGCGCCTGCGTTGGACGGGGCGTTGCAAGCGCATTCGGGCATGGCCAGGTCAGCCGCATCGTCTCCCAGGCCCGTTCCTGAGGATCGCGAGGAACTGGAACGGCAGCTGGAAGGACTGTGGCGCCAAGTACTGGGGGTGGAACAGCTCGGTCGCGAGCAGGATTTTTTTCAAGCAGGGGGAGAATCTCTGGCTGCGCTGCAGATTCTGAATCGCGTGCAGGAGTTGTATCGTCTGGAGGTGTCGCTGCGGGATTTCTTCTCCGCTCCGACGGTCGCGGGTTTGGCTGCCACCATTCGTGCCGCGCAGGCGTCGGGGGCGCGAGGGGACGCGGGGATCGTTCCCGTGCCGCGCGCGTCGCGACGGTTGCGGAGTGTCACGGCGTAGGAGTGAGCGGATGGAATTGATTCGATTCTTGCTCAAGAAATCCTGGGGTCTGATGTGCGGCTCGATCGCGGCCGGTTTGATCAGCGGGCTTGCGGGGGCGGGATTGATCGCGGTGATCCATCGAGCCATGAACGACTCGCCGGTCTCGGCGTCGCTGGCCTGGAGCTTTCTTGGACTGGCAGTCGCGGTGGCCGCATGTAAGGCGCTCTCGGAAATACTGCTCACCAGGCTGGGACAATCGACGATTTCGGAACTTCGCTATCGATTGAGCCGGCGTATCCTCGATGCGCCGCTCGGGCAACTCGATCGACTGGGCCATCATCGGCTGTTGGCCGCCTTGAGCGAGGATACCGACGTGATCGCGCAAGCCTATGTCCAATTGCCCCTGATCGGCATCAACGTGGCGACGACGCTGGGCTGCCTGGCCTACCTCGGCTGGTTATCGTGGCCGATCCTCTTGCTCGTGCTGAGCGTGATGACGCTCGGCGCCGTGACCTTCCAGTGGCAGGAGCGCAGGGCCCTAGCGTTCTTCACGCGATCGCGCGAGACGAGCGACCGTCTGTTCGGCCACTTTCGCTCGATCATGGCGGGAATCAAGGAACTCAAGCTGCATCGCGGGCGGAGACATGCGTTCCTCGACAGCCAGCTCCGGCAGACGGTGCAGGCCTATGAACGGGACTTCGTCGGCGGCATGACGGTGTATTCCATCGCATCCAGTTGGGGGCTGCTGTTGTTCTACGTCGCCATCGGCACGGTTCTGTTCGCGTGGCCGTCATGGCATTCCGACTCGGCGGATACCGTCGTCGGGACGACGTTGGTATTGCTGTACATGATGGGGCCGTTTTCGCAAATCGTCGAATTGCTGCCGGGCGTGGGGCGCGCGAACGTAGCGTTGCATAAGATCGACACGCTGGGCTTGTCCCTCGCCGGCGCGCCGGACGCCGACCGTCACGAATCGAACCGGCACGCGGAAAGTGCCGGCCTCGACCTGAACGTTCGCGGGTGGACCCGGCTCGACCTGATCGGCGTCACGCACCGGTATGCCAGGGAGGGCGACGAACGCCCGTTTCAACTCGGGCCCATCGATGTGACGTTCCGGCCCGGCGAGGTGACCTTCCTGATTGGCGGCAACGGCAGCGGGAAGACGACGCTGGCGCTCTTGCTCCTCGGACTCTATCCGCCCGACGGCGGGCATATTGCGTTGGACGGCGTTCCCATCGGCGACAGCAATCGCGAAGCCTATCGCCAGCTGTTTTCAACGGTCTTCTCGGATTTTCATCTGTTCGATTCGTTGCTCGGGTTGGAACAGGAGAATCTGGATGGGGTGGCGCGCGTGTACCTCGAGCGACTGCGGCTGGAATCGAAGGTCCGCATCGAAGGGGGGACCTTCTCCACCCAGGCGTTGTCGCAGGGCCAACGCAAACGGCTCGCCCTGCTGACGGCCTACGTCGAGGACCGGCCCTTCTACCTGTTCGACGAGTGGGCCGCGGATCAGGATCCGCTGTTTCGCAAAGTGTTTTATACCGAGTTGCTGCCCGATCTGAAGGCTCGGGGAAAGGCGGTCCTGGTGATCACGCATGACGACCGCTATTTCTCCTGGGCCGACCGATGTATCCGACTGGATCTCGGTCGGTTGGTCGAGTCCCCCGAGGCGGCCGACATGGCCGGGGAGCAGACATGGTCGTCGCCGTCCCGCACACACGGGGCCGGCACGGCTTCATAACACGATGGGTCTTTGTCGCGAGGAGGTGTGGTGATGTCGGTTCATGTGGATGAAATGTGGGAAGCCCTCCCGACCGGTTGTGTCACCCCGAGGGAGCTGTCGCTGGACAATCCTTACCTGGAGCGCCAGGCCGCGCGGGAATCGAATGCGCGCAGTTATCCCCGTCGATTGCCCCTGGCATTGAGCAAGGGCAAGGGCCTGTATGTGCAGGACACCGACGGTCGCAGTTATATCGATTGTCTGGCCTGCGCCGGAGCGTTGGCGCTCGGACACAACCATCCGGTCGTCGTCGAGGCGATCAACCGCATGTTGCGGGATGGCTTGCCGTTCCAAACCTTGGACCTGACGACACCGGTGAAAGACCGGTTCGTGAGCACGCTCTTCGACTGTCTGCCGGCTGCGTTTGCCGAAGGCGCGAAGATCCAGTTTTGCGGACCCTCGGGCGCGGATGCGGTGGAAGCCGCCGTCAAGCTCGTCAAGATCGCGCGCGGGCGCCGGACGGTGTTGGCGTTTCACGGGGCCTATCACGGGATGACGCACGGCACGCTGGGACTGACGGGGCATCTGGCGCCGAAGGAAGCCCTGAGCGGGTTAATGGCCGACGTGCACTTTCTGCCGTTTCCCTACGACTACCGGTGTCCCTTCGGTGTCGGCGGAGAAAAGGGCCTGCGACTCTCCTCGGCCTACATCGAACGGCTGCTGGACGATCCCAACAGCGGGGTCGTGGAGCCGGCGGCCATGATCTTGGAAGTCGTGCAGGGGGAGGGAGGGGTCATTCCAGCGGCCGTCTCGTGGCTCCAGGAGATCCGTCGCATCACGGCGCAGCGGGGGATTCCACTGATTATCGACGAGGTGCAGACGGGACTCGGGCGAACCGGTCGTCTGTTTGCGTTCGAACAGGCGGACATCGTTCCGGACGTGGTCGTGCTGTCCAAGGCCGTCGGGGGCGGGTTGCCGCTCAGCGTGGTCGTCTATCGTCCCGAATGGGATCGGTGGACCGCTGGGGCGCACGCCGGCACGTTCAGGGGCAATCAACTCGCCATGGCGACGGGCCAGGCCACCATGGAATTCATCGTGGCCGAACGGATCGACGAGCATGCGGCCTGCATGGGGGAGCGTCTCTTCGGATTGCTCCGACGGATACAGGCCGAGTCCCGCAGCATCGGCGACGTGCGGGGACGCGGGCTCATGCTGGGTGTGGAAATCGTAGACCGGGATGAGCCGACGGACTTGCCGGGCTGTCACCCCTCTGCGCCGGAGCTTGCCTCGGCGATCCAGCACGAAGCCCTCCGCCGAGGTCTGATCCTCGAATTAGGCGGGCGTCATAACAGCGTGGTCCGTTTTCTGCCGCCCCTCATCGTGACGGCGGAGCAGATCGATACGATCGCCGCCATCTTCGCCGATGCCGTGCGGGCCGCGGAGCAACAACACGAGGCATGATGACCGGGCGCCGTCTCTTCGCCATTGCCGCCGGGAGCCTTGTCGCCGGAGCCGCCGTCCTCTGGCTGGTCTGTTCCGCCTCGTTGCCCGTTCGCGCCGGCGCCGTAACGGTTCCGGGGCTCCAGGCGGCGGCGGCGGTGGCCTTCGACGAGTATGGCATTCCGACGGTGAGCGCGGAATCCCGCGTCGATGCCTTCCGAGTGCTCGGCTATGTGACGGCGCAGGACCGGCTCTTTCAGATGGATCTCCTGCGTCGCACGAGTGCGGGACGGTTGGCCGAGATCTTCGGCGACCAGGCTGTGCCGATCGATGTCAAACAACGCCGGCTCGGTTTGTCGAGGGTGGCGGAAGCGGTGCTCCGGCGGTTGCCCGAGGATCAGTCGGCCGTCCTGGCGGCCTATGCCGAGGGCGTGAATGCCTATCTGAACGAGATGAGGATTCCGCCGTTCGAATGTCTCGTGCTGGCCTACCGTCCGACCCGCTGGGAGCCGACAGACAGTCTTCTGATCGTCTTGGCGATGTTTCAGATGCTGAACGGCTCCGAGGAGGATGAACGGATGCGGACCGTGATGAAGGCCTCGCTGCCCGAGGACGTCGCGGGATTCCTGCTTCCTTCCCTCGACATCTATACGGCACACCTGCTGAGGGGAGGAAGTCGTCAACAGACGCCAGCTCCGGTACCGGTGGAAGCCTTGGCCGCCCTTCGCCGGACAGGGGCGCAAAGCCGCTCGTCGCAGATGTCGATGGTGCCGGGCAGGAAACGAGAGATCGGGTCGAATGCGTGGGTCGTGGGACCGGCCAAGACTGCGGATGGAAGAACCCTCCTGGCGAACGACATGCATCTCGATGTGGGAGTGCCCAATATCTGGTATCGAGCTCAGTTGCGGTACGGGCGGAGTGAACTCAGCGGAGTCGTGGTGCCCGGCATTCCAGTCGTGATCGCCGGTTCCAACGGGTCGGTGTCCTGGGGCTTGACGAACGTCGAAGGAGATTTTCTGGATCTCGTGCGCCTGGAACTCAATCCGCAGAATCCGAACGAGTATGCCACGGCCGAGGGGTGGGAACGGTTCATTCAGCGCCAAGAGCGCATCGCCGTCAGCGGCGGCGCCGATCGGCTCGTAGACATTCGGGAGACGCGCTGGGGACCGGTGGCGGAAGAGCCTTTGATGGGACAACCGGTCGCGCTCCGGTGGACGGCCTTGGATCCGGAGGCGGTGGATCTCGGCCTGCTTCACATGGACCAGGCCCGTTCAGTCTGGGATGGCATCGCGGTCGCCACGCGGGCGGGAGCGCCCCCGAACAATATGCTCTTGGCGGATGCCGGGGGCCACATTGCCTGGACTTATATGGGAAGAATTCCAATCCGGCGCGGCCTGGATGGGTCGGTCAGCCGGTCCTGGTCCGATGGACGGACTGGATGGAGTGGGTTCATTCCACCGGACGAACTTCCCCGGATCGTCGATCCTCCCTCCGGGTACCTCGTAAGCGCCAACCACCGTATGACGGACGAGACCTATCCCTACGTGATCGGCCACGCATTTGCGAGCGGGTACCGTGCCTTCAGGATCACGGACCGACTGCGCATGATGGACCGGATTCGAGAGCAGGACCTGTTGGCGCTCCAACTGGATACGACGACCCAGGTGTACGACTTCTATCGCGACCTGTTGCGAGGCCTGCTCACCGACGACGTCATTGCTCGACGCCCGGAGCTGGCGGACGCACGCCAAGCCGTCGAGTTGTGGAACGGACGGGCCGACCAGGACAGTCGAGGCTTCGCCTTGCTGGTCCTGTTTCGCCGAACGCTGGGAGCCTCCGTCTTCGCGCCATTCCTCCAGGGCTGTCGTGAGCAAGACGCCGGCTTCGTGTTTGACGGCGATCTCGATACGCCGCTCAGGAGTCTGCTCATGGAGCAGGCTCTCGCCACGTTGCCCGACCCCATGGCGTTCGCGGATTGGCCGTCATTCCTCCTTCATGAATTGGCTGAGACCGTCGCAACTCTCAAGGCCGACTATGGGATCCCGCGCATCGACGATCTGGCGTGGGGCACGGCGAACCGGGTGCGCATGGCCCATCCGCTGAGTGAGGCCCTTCCGGTCGTGGGACGATGGTTGGACATGGAGGGCGATGCCGCCTCCGGCTGCGGATCCTGCGTGCGCGTCCAGAGCGGGAGTCTGACCGCCAGTGAACGGATGGTGGTCTCCCCGGCGCATCATGAGGACGCGTTGTTTCATATGCCGGGCGGCCAGTCCGGGCATCCGCTCTCTCCGCACTACCGCGATCAGCAACGCAACTGGAGTCAGGGCCTCCCGACCTCGCTGCCGGCCGGGAAACCGATTCAGACCCTGAAGTTTGTGCCGGAGAGTCGTGCCACGCGATTGTAACGGTGCAGTTCACTCACAACACAGAGGAGGCGTCATGGGACAGGACGAACAGGAAGACACAACGATCTACAAGGTGGTGGTGAATCATGAGGAGCAATATTCCATTTGGCCTTCCTATCGCGACAACCCGCTGGGCTGGAAGGATGCCGGCAAGACGGGCCTGAAGGACGAATGTCTGGCCTACATCAAGGAAGTGTGGACGGATATGCGGCCGCTGAGCCTGCGCAAGTGGATGGCGGAGCAGGCTGAGCAGACAGCAAACACGGCGGCGTCATGCTGACGTCGACCGATCGCCGACCATGGTTGGTGACGTGCCGCCCCGGGACCGGTCTTCGCCTGATCGGTTTTCCCTATGCCGGAGGCGGCCCGTCCCTGTTCCGTTCGTGGCCGTCCGACCTGCTGCAGGACATCGAGTTGTGCGCGGTGCACCTGCCGGGCCGGGAAGCCAGGATGAAGGAGGAGCCGATCGGGGACCTTCGTCGCGCGGTCGGGGAGTTGGTCGAGGCGATGGAGCCGGTTTGCGACCGACCCGTGGCCCTGTTCGGCCATAGTGTCGGCGGACTACTCGCCTTCGAATGCGCGCGCGAGTTGCGCCGCCGATTCGACATCACCCCCGTCCATCTGTTCGTGTCGGGTTGTCCTGCTCCGCAGCTGCGCGATCATGACCGGCTCTTCGATCTCCCCGACGAGGAGTTTCTGGAACGGATGAGGCGGTTCAACGGTACGCCGCGCGAAATCCTGGAGCATGCCGAAATGATGGAACTGATGTTGCCCACGCTGCGCGCCGACTTCTCGTTGCGCGATACCTACGTCCATCATGACGCATCGCCCTTGAGCTGCCCGATCTCCGCCTTCGGCGGCATGGCGGATGGCGCGGTCGGAGCCGCCAAGCTTGAGCCGTGGAGGGAACACACCGCGGACGGGTTTCAATTGTGGTTGTTTCAGGGAGATCACTTCTTCATCCGGACCGCGCAATCGGTCGTGGCGGAGACGGTGACGTTCATTCTGCAACCCTACATGCAGAGGCCACGGTGACGCGGCGGATCGAAGCGCGTCTTCCCCAGCCTCTGAAGCCGGAGGTGCCACGATGAATCATGAGCGAGGAACGTCCTATGCGCCGCGTGCCGGCGTCAATGGCAGTCTGCAGGAGCAAGGGGGGCTGACGGCCGAGCCGCTCACAGCCGAGGGCCGACTGCCTTGCGTCGTCACTCCCACGGAAGATCGTCGATTGGATGAATATTTCGAGGCTGCCCGTTCGTATGCGAACATTTTGTTGCCCTCCTGCGGGGGCTTGCTGTTTCGCGGCCTGCCGGTACGCTCGGCACACGACTTTGAAACCTTCGTGAGCGCCTTCACCACCTCTCTCTTGTCTTACGAGTTCGGTTCCACGCCGCGATCGCAAGTCCAACGGCGCGTGTACACCTCGACGGAATATCCGCCGCACCAACACATTCCGTTGCACAACGAACAGGCCTACACCAGGGAATGGCCCATGAAGATTTGGTTTTACTGCGGGCATGCGCCGGTCGAAGGCGGGTATACCCCGATCGCCGACAGCCGCGAGGTCTATCGATGCATACCGGCCCGCATTCGCGAACGGTTCGTCGACAAGCAGATCATGTACGTCCGCAACTACGGGAACGGGTTGGACGTGCCATGGCAAAAAGTGTTCAACACTCAGGAGCCGGCGGTCGTAGAGCAATTTTGCCGCGACAACGGCATTCACTACGAATGGAAGGAAGACGGCGAATTGCGCACCAAGCAAGTGGCGCAGGCGATCGCGGTTCATCCCGGGACCGGCGAACGTGTCTGGTTCAACCAAGCCCACCTGTTTCATGTCTCGAATCTGGATCCGGCGGTGCGCGAGGCCCTGTTGGCCGTCGTGTCGGAAGAGGACCTTCCTCGAAACGCCTGTTACGGCGATGGGAGCCCGATCGAAGCCGATCTGCTCGATGAAATTCGAGATGTCTACCGGAGCCTTGCCGTCCAGTTCGCCTGGCAGCAGGGCGATGTGATGATGCTCGACAACATGTTGGCCGCCCACGGACGGACGCCCTTTACCGGGCGACGGCAGATTCTCGTTGCCATGGCCGAACCGAGTGGAGCCCAAGGTCCATGCTGATGCCGCAGGATCGCGCGCAAGAGCCATCCGCACAAGTGGAAGAGTATCTGTTTCCGATGAGCTTCGGGCAACGGCGGTTGTGGTTCCTCTCACAGTTGGAAGCGGACAGCGCGTCGTATAACACGGCCATCGCGGTGCGGATGGAAGGGCGGGTGGATCGGGAGATCCTCCTGGATTGCTTCAACCGCATTGTGGCACGGCACGAAGTCCTGCGTACGACGTTCCGGTCGGAGGAGGGTGAGCCGGTCCAGATCATCGCGGGAGCCGGTCGTGTGACCTTGGAACGGGGGGTCGTGGAGAATCGGCCGGAAGCGGTTCGGCAGGCCGCGCGCGAAGAAGCCCAGCGTCCGTTCGATCTTGAGCGAGGCCCACTGCTTCGGCTGCGTCTCTTCGATATCGCGGAACACGACCAGCTGTTGGTGGTCACGTTGCACCATATTGTGTGCGACGGCTGGTCTGCCCAGATCCTGGCGCGTGAATTCGCCCGACTCTACGCCGCGGCGGCGATCGGGATCGAGGCGCCCCTCCCGACCCTGCCGATCCAATACGCCGATTATGCGGAATGGCAGCGCGGGTGGTTGCAAGGGGAGGTCCTGGAACGGCAGCTGGCCTATTGGAAGCCGCAATTGTCCGGAGATCTGCCGGTCGTCGAGTTGCCCACCGACCGTCCGCGCGGAGCCGTCCAAACCTCGTCGGGAAGCCGTTATGTCTTCGCCATCTCGTCGTCCATCGCAGCGGGTCTGCGGGACCTCAGTCGCCGGCGAAACGTCACCCTCTTCATGACGCTCTTGGCCGCGTTTCAGACCTGGCTGATGCGCTATACGGGCATCGAGGACATCTGTGTCGGCACACCCATCGCGTGCCGAACGAAGCGTGAGACGGAAGATCTCATCGGCTTTTTTGCGAATACCCTTGTGCTGCGGACGAATCTTTCGCACAACCCCGCGTTCCTTGAACTGCTTGAACGAGTCCGGGACGTCGTCATCGGCGGGCAGGAGCATCAGGAATTGCCGTTCGAAGAACTGGTGGACGCGCTGAAACCGGCGCGAGCGCTGAGTCACTCTCCGTTGTTTCAGGTCTTGTTCGTGCTCCAGACCACGCTGAACGAAGCCCTGTCCCTCCCCGGAATGCTGGTCGAGATCACGGAAGTGGATACCTCGGCCGCCAAATTCGATCTGTCGCTGGACATGGCCGAAACGGAGACGGGCTTGGAAGGGGCCTTCGAATACAACACGGACCTGTTCGATGAGCAGACCATCGCCCGCATGGCCGAGCACTTCCAGACCCTGTTGGCCGGCATCTGCGCGCACCCGGAACACCGGTTGAACGAACTCCCGTTCCTTTCACCGGAGGAGCAGGTGCAGGCGCTGTCGGTCGGGCCGGAACCTTCCGTCGATGCAGCGGGGTTTTCCGACTTTGCCGCGGCTTTTGAGGCACAGGTGGAGCGGAGCCCGGACGCCGTCGCCGTCGAGTGCCGGGGAGTGACGCGGACTTATGCGGAGCTGAAGGCAGAGGCCGATCGGATGGCCCACGCACTCACAACCGCCGGCGCGGGGTCGGACACGGTCGTGGCGCTTCTGCTGGATCGCGGCATCATGTTGCTGACGGCCATCGTGGGGGTATTGAAAGCGGGCGGCGCATACCTGCCGTTGGACCTCACACATCCGGGAGCTCGCTGGAGCGAAGTGATGGCTTCCAGCCGAGCCCGTGTGGTTGTGACAAGCGAGTCCGCGCGCGCCTTGCTTCTGGAGGCCTGTCCGCTTGTGGCGTCGGGAGCCGTTGCGCTGGTCACCATTGACGGGCCTGGAATCGAAGAGGTCGCCCCCGTTCCTGCCCGCCGCTGTTCGCCCGATCAGTTGGCCTACATCATCTATACCTCCGGCTCGACCGGCAGTCCCAAGGGGGCCATGGTCACGCAACGGGGCTTGATGAACCACCTCTGGAGCAAGTGCGAATCGTTAGGCCTCGGCTCGTCGGATGTGGTGGCGCAGACCGCCGCTCCCTGTTTCGATATCTCCGTCTGGCAACATCTCGCCGCGCTCCTGTGCGGGGGCCGAACGCTGATCGTCCCTGAGGACATCGCGCGCGATCCAGCGCTCCTGCTGCATCACCTTGACCAGGGGAGGGCCACCGTGGCCGAGACGGTGCCGGTGCTGCTCAAGGGGATGTTGGACAGCGAGGGGACGGCGACCCTCCAACAGTTGCGTTGGGTATTGCCCACCGGCGAAACGCTGCCGCCGCAGCTCTGCCGGGAATGGTTCGAGCGTTATCCCCGCATCCCGTTGGTAAACGCCTATGGCCCGGCCGAATGCGCGGACGATGTTGCGACGGCCACGATTGCCACCTCACCGAGGGCCGATGAGGTCTGTATGCCGATCGGACAGGCCATTCGAGGCATACGACTCGTCGTGGTCGATCGCTGGCTGGCACCGGTGCCGACCGGAGTACCGGGCGAATTGTGTATCGGCGGTGTCGGTGTCGGGCGCGGCTACGTCAACGATGCGTCGCGCACGGCGGCGGTGTTCGTGCCGGATCCGTTCGGGCCGGAGCCCGGTGCGCGGCTGTATCGCACCGGTGACCTAGTACGCCGGCGGCGCGATGGGAATCTGGAATTCCTCGGGCGTGTCGACCATCAAATCAAGCTACGCGGCGTGCGGATCGAACCGGGAGAGATCGACGCTCGTTTGCGAGCGTTGCCCGGCATTCGGGACGCGGTCACGGTTTTGCGAGAGGACCGTCCCGGCCAAAAACGGTTGGTGGCCTATGTCCTGGGGTCAGGCGATCCTTCGCTCTCCGTCGAGGAGTGGCGCGGCGTCCTGCGGCGGCAACTTCCCGAAGCGATGATCCCATCGCAGTTCCTATGCGTGGAAACCATCCCTCGAACGGCCAACGGCAAGGTGGATCGATGCTCCTTGCCGAAGCCACCAGAGGAGAGCCGCGAGGAATATCTGGCCCCACGCGATGCCGTCGAAACGCAGCTCGCAGAGATCTGGGCTGAGGTCCTGCAGCTCGAACGGGTCGGGATTCATGACAACTTCTTCGAACGCGGGGGCGATTCCATCCTCAGTCTGCAAGTGGTGAACCGTGCCAGGTCACAGGGGGTGCCGTTGACCCCGAGGCAGCTCTTTCAGCATCAAACCATCGCCGAATTGGCGGCGGCGGCGTCGGCCGAGCCTCACGCAGACGGCCCGCAACCTATTGCGACCGATCTGTCCGCCCGCCTGCTGGACGAGGCCTCGTACGCCGCGGCAGAGGCCGCCTGCCCGATCCTCGAAGATGCATATCCGCTGAGCCCTCTGCAGCAGGGTCTGCTCTTTCACAGCCTCTATGCCCCCGGTTCCGGCGTCTACGTCGAGCAGATGAGTTGGCGTATGCAGGGCCCCTTGGACCCGTTGCTGTTCCGCGAGGCCTGGCAGCGGATCCTCGATCGACATCCGGTCTTGCGGACGAGGTTGTTGTGGCGTGAGGTGTCGTCGCCGATCCAAATCGTGCTGCCCAACGTGCAGTTGCCCTGGACAGAGTTGGATTGGCGCGACTGTCCCTCCGAGGAACAGGAGACTCGCTTCAATCGCTTGCTGGAAGAAGACCGGCGGGCCGATTTCGATTTCGAACGGCCGCCACTGATGCGCCTCGTGCTGATCCGTCTCGCGGACGAATCCTATGCCGTGTTGTGGACGCACCACCACCTCCTCATGGACGGCTGGTGCCTGCCGATTCTGTTGCGGGAGGTCTTGAGCGCCTATCAGGCGAAGCAGCGCGGAGAACAGCTGCGGAGCGAGCCGGTCGTGCCCTATCGCCATCATATCGCCAGGCTGCTTGCTCAAGACCAGACCGAGGCCGAACGCTTTTGGCGCGCCGCCTTGAAGGGGAAGACGACGCCGACGGTCCTGGGTGAAGAGATCGTTGCCGATCAGGTTGCGCCTGGACCCTCCAACGGCATCGCCACGGTCGCGCTCTCCTCCGAGGCAACCGCACAGGTGCGCGCGTTTGCGCAGACGCATCGGGTGACACTCAATACGCTTGTGCAGGGGGCCTGGGCCATTCTGCTGAGTCGCTACAGTCGGGAATCGGATGTCTTGTTCGGGACGACCGTTTCAGGCCGGTCCTCCGATCTCCCCGGGATCGATACGATGGTGGGGTTGTTCATCAACACTCTGCCGTTACGTATCCGCGTCACGCCGGATGCGGTCCTCTCCGACTGGTTGCAAGCGTTGCTGGAACAGAACAGCGAACTGCGGCAATGCGAGCAGACCCCGCTGGTGCAGATTCAAAGCTGGAGCGAGGTGCCGCGAGGGCAGCCGCTGTTTGAAAGCCTGGTCGTGTTCGACAACCATCCTATGGATGAACGCCTGGAAGGGGAGACGGGCGTCACCGTGGAGCGGGTGGTTCTGTCCGGGCAAACGAACTATCCCCTGACCCTGAACGTGTTGCCGGGGAAGGAACTCTCCTGTTCGCTCTGGTACCGACGGAACCGGTTCCGCGACGAAACGGCACACGGCCTTGTCCGACAGCTCGCAACGCTGCTCATGGGCATGGTGCAAGCCCCCCATGCGCGCCTGGGCCTCCTGCCCCTCATGGACGACGCGGAGCGGGCGCAGGTGGTGGGGGCGTGGAACCAGACGGCGCGGGCCTATGCGCGGATGGCTGTGCCGGCGCAGATCGCCGCGCAAGCGGAGCGGACGCCGGCGGCCATCGCCGTGCGGGCGGGCGCGACCGCCGTGACCTATGCGGCGTTGCTCCGGCAGGCGTACCAACTTGCCCAGGCTCTCCGTCGACGTGGTGTCGGGCCGGAAGCCTTGGTAGCGGTGTCCCTGGACCGGTCGGTCGACCTTGTGGTCGCCCTGCTCGGCACGTGGTATGCGGGCGCCGCCTTCGTGCCGCTCGATCCGTCGTACCCTGTCGACCGCCTCCGTTACATGCTCGACGACAGCCAGGCCGCGCTGCTCGTAACCGACCGCGCGCAGGCCGCACGCTTGGCGCATCACGGTCCGACCTTCTGCCTGGAGCAGGACCGCGCCACCCTGGCCACCCTGCCGGCCACGCCTCTGCCGGGAGCTGTAGACGAGGCGCAGCTCGCCTACGTCCTCTACACGTCCGGCTCCACCGGGCAGCCGAAAGGCGCCGGCAACAGCCACGCGGGGTTGCGCAACCGGCTCCAGTGGATGCAAGGGGCGTATGGGCTGACGGACACCGACCGGGTGCTGCAGAAGACCCCGATCAGCTTCGACGTCTCCGTCTGGGAATTCTTCTGGCCGCTGATGGTCGGGGCCGAACTGGTCATGGCCGAGCCGGGGGCCCATAAAGACCCGGTCCGGCTGATCGAGCACATCACCCGCGCGGGCATTACCGCCCTGCATTTTGTGCCGCCCATGCTGCAGGCCTTCCTGGACCAACCCGGGGTCGAGCGCTGCCGGAGCCTCCGGCAGATCCTCTGCAGCGGCGAAGCCCTGCCGGCGACCCTCCCGCCGCGCGTGCAGCAGCTCCTGCCGGGGGTGGCCCTGCACAACCTGTATGGCCCCACCGAAGCCGCCATCGACGTGACGGCCTGGACCTGCCCCACGCCCCCGGCGGCGACCGTCCCCCTCGGGCGGCCCATCGCCAACCTCCGGATCTACATCCTCGACCCGCAGGGCGAGCCGGTGCCGATCGGCGTGCCGGGCGAATGCTACATCGGCGGGATCGGCGTGGGCCGGGGCTACCATCGGCGGCCGGACCTGACGGCCGCGCGCTTCGTGCCGGATCCCTTCAGTGCGCAGCCCGGGCAGCGGCTCTATCGGACCGGCGATCTCGTGCGGTACCGGCCGGACGGGACCATCGACTATCTGGGCCGGCTGGACCATCAAGTGAAAATCCGCGGCGTGCGGATCGAGTTGGGCGAAGTCGAAGCGGTCTTGCGGCAGCAGCCGGGGGTGCGTGAGGCCGTGGTATTGGCGCGCCGGGACGGGCACGGCGGAGCCCGGCTTGTGGGCTATGTGACGACCGGCCCAGAACACACCGTCGAGCCGGCGGCGCTCAAGGCGGCCCTCGCCCAGACGCTGCCGGAGTATCTGGTGCCGGCGGTGATCGTCCGGCTGGCGCAGCTGCCGCTGAGCCCGAACGGGAAGGTAGACCGCCAGGCCTTGCCCGCGCCGGAAGTCGCGGCACCGCGCACGACGGCCTATGAGGCGCCGCGGACGGAGCCCGAACAGCAGTTGGCCGCCATCTGGGCCCAGGTGCTTGGCCTCGCGCAGGTCGGCCGCCACGACAATTTCTTCGAACTCGGCGGAGATTCCATCACGAGCTTGCAAGTCCTGGCCAAGGCCCATCGGGAAGGCCTCACGTTGACCCCGAAGCAGCTCTTCGAGCACCCGACTGTCGCGTCGGCGGCTGCGGTCGCGGTGATCGGGAGCGTTGACGCAAGTCCGCCGTCGCAAGACGAGCCCGGTCCGGGACGGGTCGTGGATGTGGACTTGAGCGACGAGGAGATGGAGAACCTCTTGAAGGAGATTGGATAGGCATGCAGGCGAGCAAGAGCGAGCAGCGGACGACCGAGCACGCGACCGGCGGAGCTTTCAAAAACATCGAGGCGGTGTATCCGCTTTCTCCCATGCAGGAGGGCATGCTGTTCCACACGCTGATGAACCCCGGTACGGGCATCTACCTGATGCAGAACCGGTATTTCGTGGAAGGCGAAGTGGATCCGGCGGTGTTTCTCCACGCCTGGACGCAAGTCATGGCGCGCCATTCGATCCTACGCACCTCGTTCGTCTGGAAGAATCAGAAACGTCCCCTGCAGGCCGTGCACACGGCGGTCGAGGTTCCGCTCGATGTCATGGACTGGCGTGGAAAAGAGCGGGCGGCGCAGATCGCGGAACTCGATGCGTTGTTGCAGCAGGAACTCGCCCGGGGATTCGATTTTGCCAAGGCGCCGCTCATGCGCTTGCGGCTCATCCGTCTGACCGACCGCACCTATCAGTTCGTCCATAGCTTTCACCATATCCTGCTCGACGAATGGTGCATCTCTCCGTTGCTGATGGATTTCCTGGCCCACTACGAAGCCTGTGCCCAGGGTCTCGTGTGCCAAGCGGCGAAGCCTCGCTCCTATCGGGACTATATCGCCTGGCTGCAGAAACAGGATTTGGACGCAGCGAATCGGTTTTGGCGCGAGTATCTGCAGGGATTTTCCACGCCCACTCCGCTTGCGTATGACCGGCTCCCGGAGGGGTTGGCCGACCAAAACGATGACGCCGCGGATCATTGTGTCCACCTGAGCGCGGATCTCACGGCGCGGCTCACGGCTCTGGCCCAACAACATCGCGTGACGGCGAACACCTTTGTGCAGGGAGCCTGGGCCCTGCTCCTCGCGCAGTACAGCGGCGAGAAGGACGTGTTGTTCGGCGTAACGGTGGCGGGTCGACCGACCCAACTCGTCGGCGTCGAATCGGTGCTGGGCCTCTTCATCAATACGTTGCCGTTGCGTGTGTCGGTGGCGCCGGATCGTCCGGTCATGGCCTGGCTGAACGACCTGTTGGCGGAAAACGTGCGTCTTCGCGAGTATGAATATACCCCCCTCATTCACATCCAACGTTCGAGCGAGATCCCGCGCGGCGAAGCCCTGTTTCACAGCCTGTTCGTCTTCGAAAATGCGCCGGTGGATCCGGCGCTCTGCGAGGGGCGGATCATGTTTCGAGCCGAGGAGGAGCAGTATCGCGTCCACACGAACTATCCCATGACCGTGATGGGGTGGCCGGGGAAAGAGTTGGGTCTCAAACTGTCCTATGACCGCCGCCTCTTCGATTCGGAAACGGTCCTCCGGATGATCGGTCATTTACGAGCGCTGTTGGAAGCCCTCATCACGCGGCCGGAAGCCCGCCTCGGCGACCTGCCCATGCTGGATCGGGAAGAGCGCACGCGGCTCCTGTCGTCCGGGATCGGGGAGACGGACCAGCCTCGCGACGACCGTAGTTTTGCCCTGAGATTCGAAGCGCAGGTGCGGCGCTCTCCGCAGGCCGTTGCGGTCCGTTGCGATGACCGGTCGTTGACCTACGACGTCTTGAACCGTCGGGCCAATCGTCTGGCCCATCGGCTGAGGGCGGACGGAATCGGTCCGGATGCGGTCGTCGCGGTTCTGGACGAGCGCGGCTCCGACCTGTTGACGATGATCCTCGGTTGTTTCAAAGCCGGCGCCGCCTATCTCCCGCTCGACCCGCACCATCCGGTCGCCCGTGTCGCGCGGTTGCTGGAGCTGAGCCGCGTTCGTCTCGTCGTCGTCTCGAGGCGACTGAACGACCGTCTTCATCAGGCTCTGTCGCTGATGCCTCAGGCGACACGTCCGCTCGTAGTGGTCCTGGACGATCTCTTGGCGCAGCAGGGGGAGGATCGGGATCGCGCCGTACCCTCGCGGCCGAATCAGTTGGCCTATGTCATCTATACCTCCGGCTCGACGGGCGTCCCGAAGGGGGCCATGGTGACGATGGGCGGCATGCTCAACAACATCGAGAGCAAGGTGCGGTCGTTAGCGATCGGACCCGAAGACGTCGTCGCGCAAACTGCCTCCCAATGTTTCGATATTTCGGTCTGGCAATTCCTGACCGCGCTGCTGTGCGGAGCCACCACCCATATCCTGTCCGATGAGCTGGTACGAGAGCCGTCGCGACTGCTCGCACATCTGGACACAGCCGGCATCACCATTTACGAGGCCGTGCCTGCCGTGTTGCAAGCTCTCCTGGACGCTGGCGACTTTGAGGACGCGCCACCGGTCCTTGCTCGTCTGCGCTGGGTCTTGCCGACGGGGGAGGCGCTGCCGCCGGCCCTCTGTCGCCGCTGGTTCGAGCGCCATCCGAAGATCCCGCTCATGAACGCCTATGGACCGGCCGAGTGCGCCGACGACGTCGCCGTCCATCCCATCCTGGCGGCCCTGCCTGAAGATGCCGTCCGGGTTCCGATTGGACGGCCGATTCAACGCCTGCGCCTCTATATCGTCAATCGGCTGTATGAACCGGTGCCGGTCGGCGTCTCCGGCGAGTTGTGGATCGGAGGGATCGGCGTCGGCCGCGGATACCTGGACGATTGCGCCAGAACGGCAGAGGCGTTCGTGCCGGATCCGTTCGGCAATGAGCCGGGAGCACGGCTGTATCGCACGGGCGATCTGGCTCGTTACCGGCTGGACGGCACGATCGAATATGCGGGGCGTCTTGACCATCAGGTCAAGGTGCGGGGGTTCCGGATCGAACTCGGTGAGATCGAATCCTGCCTGACCAATCAGATCGAGGTCCGTGAAGCGGCGGTCGTCGTCCGCGAGGATCGACCCGGCGAACGGCGATTGGCGGCCTACGTCGTGCCGCAGGACGGCCGATCGATCGATAGCGACCGGGTGCGGACCGCGCTTCAGGCGGAACTCCCCGACTATATGGTTCCCTCGATTGTGCTCAGCCTGGACAACTTGCCCCGCACGCCGAACGGCAAGGTGGACCGTCTCGCGCTGGCCTCGTTGGATCTGGGCGATCAGTTCGCCCGTCCTTATGCGGCGCCGCGCACCGCAACGGAAGAAATTCTGGCAGGTATCTGGTCCGATGTGCTGGGTGTCGATCGGGTCGGCGTGCACGACGATTTTTTTGAGTCTGGCGGGCATTCATTGTTGGCCACGCAAATCATGTCGCGGCTCCGCAGCGCGTTCGAGGTCGAACTCTCGTTGCGGACCGTGTTCGAATCCACCACCGTCGCGGCCTTGGCCGCGGCCGTCGATCGCGTGCGGAAGGACGGCACGGCCGGCCAGGCCCCCCCGTTGGTGCCGGTCGCTCGTACCGGTCCGCTGCCCGCATCGTTTGCGCAGCAGCGTCTCTGGTTTCTCGCGCAGCTTGAGCCGGACAGTCCCTTTTACCACTTGCCGTCGGCGTTCCGTCTGCGAGGGAGCGTGGATGTGGACCTGTTGGCGGCCTCTCTCAATCGCGTGATCGCACGGCACGAAGCGTTGCGGACGGTGTTTCAGGAAGCGGACGGCCAGCCCGCACAAGTCGTACAGGCTTCGGTGAAGGTCGACGTCCCTCTCGTCGACCTTCGAAATGTCTCTGCGGAAGAACGGCCGACCGAGTTGATCGCGCAAACCGAGGAGGAAGCACAGCGAATTTTCGATTTGCGGCGAGGCCCATTGATCCGCGCTCGAGTCTGGCGGACGGGAGACGAGGAGTCTGTGCTGTTGCTCACGCTGCATCACATCGTCTCCGATGGTTGGGCGATGGACGTGTTGATCAGGGAGCTGGTGATGTACTACCAGGCCGGGTTGTCCGACCGGCAGATCCTGTTGCCGCCGTTGACCGTACAGTATCCCGATTATGCGGTCTGGCAACGTCACCGGATGCAGGGTGCCGCCTTGGAAGCCCAGCTCGCCTATTGGAAGGACCGCTTGGGAGATGCGCCGGCTACATTGGACTTGCCGACGGATCGGCCTCGCCCCACGGTGCAGACGTATCGTGGAGCCTGTCGCGAGTTTGTCGTGGGCGATGATCTGTTGCAGCAGATTACGGGCTTCAGCCGTCGGCACGGTGTCACGCTGTATATGACCCTGCTGACCGCCTTCGCGGCGTTGCTGCATCACTATAGCGGTCAGACCAGCATCCTGGTCGGCTCTCCCGTTGCGAACCGGCTCCGGATCGAAACGGAGGATATGATCGGGCTTTTCGTCAACACGCTGGTGTTGCGAACGGATATGCCGGACAACCCGCGTTGGGTCGATCTGTTGAGTCGGGTGAGAAAAGAGGTACTGGACGCGCAGACGCACCAAGACCTTCCCTTCGAACATCTGGTCGATGCGCTGCAGCCGGAACGCAACTTGAGCCATTCTCCGCTCTTTCAAGTCATGTTCTCGCTGCAGACGCCGGCGAAACAAACCATGGAGACGCCGGGGCTTCAGGTGGACAGCATGGAAGTCGATCCAGGCATTGCGCTCTTCGACTTGTCGCTGGACATGGTCGTCGAGCCCGGCCGGCTGTCCGGATCGTTCGAGTACAACACCGATCTTTTCGACGGAAGCAGCATCCGACGCTTCGAGGAAGCCTTTCTCACGATACTTGCGGCCATGGTCGCCAGGCCGGAAGCGCGCCTACACGATGCGCCTCTGTTGACGGATCGCGAGCGTCGGCAGCTGATCGTGGACTGGAATGGTGTTCCCGGTCCCGATGTGAGGACCGATTATGTCACGCGGTTCGCCGCGCAGGTGGGGCGCACGCCGGAATCGACGGCGGTCGTCTGCCGAGGGCAACGGTGGACGTATCGGGAGCTGCATCGACGGGCGCTCAACACGGCGCATGCATTGAGGGAGGCCGGCGTCGGTCCGGATTCGGTCGTGGCGGTGCTCGGAGAGCGTAGTCCTGAGCTGCTGGCGATGATACTGGGCGTCTTGGAAGCGGGCGGCGCCTATCTGCCTTTGGATCCGCGACATCCCCGACAGCGCATGGCGCAGATCGTGAAACTGAGCCGTCCTCTCGTGCTGATGGTGACTCGGGAATGGGAAGCACGAGCCGCCGACCTCTTACCCGAGCTTCCAGCGGACGGGCAACTGCGGGTGTTGCCGATCGAGCAGGTCATGGATCGCGACATGGATCACGGCGGTCTCGGGTCGGTCGCCCCGGCCGGACGCTTGGCCTATCTCATCTATACATCCGGCTCGACCGGCGCTCCCAAAGGTGTGATGGTCGAGCAGGACGGCATGCTCAATAACCTGTTGTCCAAGCTGGACAGTCTGCAGATGACAGCCGACGATGTGGTCGCGCAGACCGCCTCGCAATGTTTCGACATCTCTGTCTGGCAATTTCTGGCCGCCCTTCTGTGCGGCGCGAGAGTGCACATCATTCCGGATGAGATCGCGCATAGTCCGACCGCGTTGTTGCATCACGTGGACGAGGCCGGCGTCACCATCGTGGAGCCGGTTCCGGCGGTCCTGCAAGGTTTTCTGGCCGTCGAGGATCCTGTGCCCGTGTTGTCGAAGGTCCGGTGGGTCTTGCCGACCGGCGAGGCCTTGTCTGCGACCCTCTGCCGTCGATGGTTTACGCGCTATCCGGCTACTCCACTCATGAATGCGTATGGTCCTGCGGAATGTTCGGACGATGTTGCCACTCATGCGATGTGCCGGCCACCGGACGATCCGGACCGTCCGGTGCCGATCGGCCGCCCCATCCCGGGCTTGCGCCTCTACATTGTGAATCACCATCTGACTCCGGTGCCCATCGGCACGGTCGGCGAACTGTGCGTAGGCGGAGTAGGAGTGGGGCGCGGCTATCTGCGGGATCCCGAGCGCACGGCGGCCGTCTTCGTGCCGGATCCTTTCGGGCCGGAGGCGGGAGCACGACTCTATCGCACGGGGGATCTGGCCCGCTATCGGCCGGACGGTATCATCGAGTTCGCGGGACGCAGAGATCATCAAGTCAAGATTCGGGGCTATCGCATCGAACCGGGGGAAATCGAGGCCAGACTGTCGGAGCAGCGAGGGATTCTGGAAGCCGTGGTAGTGGCCCGGGAAGACCAGCCCGGGCAGCGACGGCTGGTGGCCTACGTGACCCCCGATGTTCCTGGAGCATTGGACGTGCACGAGGTGCGGCGTCTGCTTCAAGACACACTGCCGGAATACATGGTTCCGAGTGCCGTTGTCGTCCTGGAGGCGTTGCCACGGAGCTCGAACGGAAAAATCGACCGAAAAGCTCTGCGCGCGCCGGACCTCGCCGAACAAGCGGACCGGTCCTACCGACCCCCGGCGACGCCGGCGGAGGCGGCACTGGTGAAAATTTGGGAGGACGTTCTGGGGGTGGGGCAGGTCGGAACGCAGGATAATTTTTTTGAACTGGGCGGTGATTCCATCGTGAGTCTCCAAGTGATCGCCCGGGCGAAGCAGGTCGGCCTGCTGGTGAGCCCCAGGCAGATCTTCCAATATCAGACCGTGGCCGAGCTTGCGGCGGTCGCTGAGTGTGAAGGGACGGCCGTTCCGGAGGCGGAACAGGGCGTCATCGTAGGCGAGGCGGTCTTGTCGCCGATTCAATGCGCGTTTTTCGAGTTGCCGCTGGTCAATCCCCACCATTGGAATCAATCGGTCATGCTGGAGGCGAGAGAGCCCTTTGTGGAATCCGCCGTAGAGACAGCCGTCGCGGCATTGTTCGCGCATCATGACGCGCTGAGACTTCGATACGTCAGGACCGGCGACGGGTGGTGCCAGTCGCATACGCCCGTTCCGCCCGGGCCCTTTGTCCGACGGGTGAGTCTGGCCGCGCTCTCGGATGCCGATCGCCGTGCATCGTTCGAGGCAGAGGCCACGCGGTGGCAAGGGAGTTTGCACCTCTCGGAAGGGCCGCTGGTCCAAGTGGTGTGGTTCGAGATGGGGAAGGGCTTGCCTGATCGGCTCCTGATCGTCGTGCATCACCTCGTGATCGACGGTGTGTCCTGGAGAATTTTCTTGGAGGATTTGCAGACCGCCTACCGGCAGGCCGTGCAAGGAGGTCCGATAGACTTGCCGCCTAAAACGACCTCCTTCCGACAATGGACCGAGCGGTTACGGCGATATGCCGAGACCGAATTCATGAACCATCCCTCTTCCGCTGTCTGGCTGTCGGCACAACAGGAGGGCCCCATCCTGCTGCCTGCGGACGATCCAGACGGCAGTCAGCGGGAGGCGGCGGCGGAGACGTTGACCATGTCGTTGGACGAAGGGAACACGGAGGCGTTGTTACATCGGGTATCCGCTGCGTACGGCACAGAGATCAACGATGTGCTGCTGACGGCCTTGGCGCAGACGCTTGGGCGGTGGACCGGATTGAAGCGAGTGACGATCGATCTCGAAGGACATGGGCGGGAGGACTTATTCCCTGAGCTGGACGTCTCGCGCACGGTCGGGTGGTTCACCAGTGTGTTCCCCGTGACCTTGGAGGTGGCGCCTTCGGAGTCGTCCGGAGAAGCGCTGAAGACGGTGAAGGAACAACTGCGGCGGATCCCCGGACGGGGTATCGGCTACGGCATCGTACGGTACTTGTCGAAGGAGGGCCTGGACGCGGCCACAAGGCGCCCAGCGGAGAGAGTTCCGGTGGGATTCAACTATCTCGGACAGTTCGATGCGGTTGCCACGGAGGAGTCGCCGTTCGTGCTGTCTGCAGAATCCGTGGGCAAGGAACATGATCCTCGGAACCCGATGGAATACGAGCTGGATATCAATGCATCGGTCGTCGACGGGTGTTTGGAAGTCATGTGGACGTACAGCCGCGAACGGTATCATCCCCGCACCGTCGCGACGGTGGCCGAAGCCTATCTTCACGATGTGCGGACGTTGATCGCGCACTGTCTGTCTCCCGACGCCGGCGGCTATACGCCGTCAGATTTTCCGAATGTCGAGTTGGAGCAGGACGCGCTGGACGCGATCTTGGAGCAAATGAACTGAACGTGAGGGATGCATGAGTAAACGAAGGGACATCGAGTCGATCAACTATCTCTCTCCGCTGCAGGAAGGCCTGCTCTTCCATGCGGTGTCCGACGCGGCGGCAGATCCCTATTTCACGCAGACCGGCTTCGTCATCGAGGGGGAGCTGGAACTCGGTCCCTTCGAGCAAGCCTGGCAACAGGTCGTAGCGCGTCATCCGGTCCTTCGCACCGGTTTCGTCTGGGACGGCGTCAAACAACCGATGCAGGTTGCGCGGCGCAGTGTGCGTGTTCCACTGGAGTGCCTCGACTGGCGGGGACATGATCGCTGTGAACGGGATGAGGCTCTGGCGGTGTTTTTCCTCGACGATCGTCGGAAGCCGTTCGATCTGCTGACACCCCCCATGATGCGACTCACCTTGATCAGAATCGAGGACCATCGGTGGTATTTCATCAACAGCCACCACCATATCCTGTTGGACGGTTGGAGCGTGGCGCTGCTGCTGCGGGAAGTTGTGATCTGCTACGACGCGCTCACACAGGGCCGACGGCCCGTGCTCCCACCCGTGATCCCCTATGCCGAGTACCTTACGTGGTTGCGGACCAAGGACCTGGGTGATGCCGAAGCGTTTTGGCGTGCGGGCCTCGCGGGATTCGCGATGCCGACTCCGTTGCCGTTAGAGACCCCGCAGGACGTGGCGCGGGAAGAACTGGCATCCCTGCCGTGTGCGGAGCAGGAACTACGCGTGTCGAAGTCGGACGTCGAGATCTTGACCGCCGCTGCCAAACGTCGCCGGCTGACGGTGAATACCTTGGCGCAAGGCGCCTGGGCACTTCTGCTGAATCGGTGCGCCGGCGATCGCGAGGTGCTGTTCGGCGCGACGGTCTCGGGACGGCCGGCGGAACTTCCCGGTTCGGACGCCATGGTCGGGCTGTTCATTAACACGCTGCCGGTTCGAGTCTCTCTGCCTTCCGATACGAAACTGGGGGACTGGCTTGCGTCGCTGCAGGAACAGAACAGCCTTCTCCGGCAATACGAATGGACACCCTTGTCGAGAATCCAGCGCTGGAGCGACGTGCCGGGCGGACGGCCGTTGTTCGACAGCATCGTGGTCTTCGAAAGTTACCCGGAAGATGAGAGTGGCACGGATCAGTTGGGTCTGCGAATCGCTCCTATGGCTCCCCGGCGGCAGGACGCCGAGTATGTGTTGACGGCCGGGCGCAACAACTATCCGCTGTCCCTGATGGTCGAGCCTGCCGCGGAAATGCGAGTGATTCTTTCCTATGCCCGTGACCGGTTTTCGCATGGAGACATCAACCGCCTCCTCGGTTACTACCGCAACGTGTTGATGGCGATGGTTGAACGGCCGGATGTTCGTGTGGCGGAGCTGTCTGCGCTGAGCGACGTGGAGCGGGGCCGGTTGTTGACGGACTGGAACCTTTCCACAGCCGTCGTCGGCGAAGACTGCATTCACGAGCGAATCGAGCGGGTGGCGCATGAACAACCGCAGACCGTGGCCGTCGTCTACGAGAGCCAATCTCTCACCTATAGAGCGCTGAATGAACGGGCCGACCGACTTGCGCGCTACTTGCAGAGGCTCGGTGTCGGTCCGGACGTACGGGTCGCTCTCTGTGTGGAACGATCGCTCGACTTGATCGTGGGATTGCTCGGAGTGCTTAAAGCCGGCGGTGCGTATGTGGCGCTCGATCCGAAACTGCCCAAAGAGCGGCTGGCGTTTATGCTGTCCGACAGCGGGGCCGATGTGGTTCTCATGCAGGCCGCATCGAGCGACCTATTCGCCGGCGCGGATGTACGGCCGGTCTTTCTGGACCGCGATCGGGAAAAGATCGAGATGGAATCCCATCATCCGCTGCGGCGCGACGTGCGACCCGAGAACCTCGCCTACGTCATCTACACCTCCGGGTCGACCGGGAGGCCCAAAGGTGTCGCAGTCGAACACCGTCAAGTCGCCAACTATGTGTCCGGACTACTTTCCTGCCTCCCGCTCGATCAAGCCACGAATTTCGCGACCGTTTCGACGGTGGCGGCAGATCTCGGCAACACCTCGATTTTCGGCTCGCTCTGTTCCGGTCGCACCCTTCATGTACTGTCGGTTGAACGTGGATTCGATCCCGACGCGGTCGCGGAGTACATGGCCGATCACCGAATCGACGTGTTGAAGATCGTGCCGAGCCACCTGGCCGGTCTCCTGGAAGCGGGACGGCCGGAGCAGGTGCTGCCGCGGCGTTGCCTGATCCTCGGCGGAGAAGCCGTTCATGGCAGTCTTGTCCGACGGATCCGGTCGCTCGCGCCGGCCTGCGAAGTCATCAATCATTATGGACCGACGGAAACGACGATCGGAGTGCTCACTCATCGAGTCGAGGGTGAATCGGGCCGGCAGCAGACTATTCCCATCGGACGACCGTTGGCAAACACCCGAGTCTACATCTTGAATCCGGACGGCCAGCCGACACCGATGGGAGTCGCGGGCGAGTTGTATATCGGTGGCGACGGGTTGGCGAGAGGGTATCTGGATCGCCCGGATCTGACTGCGGAACGGTTCGTTCCCAACCCGTTCGGCGCCCGTGCCGGTGAGCGTCTGTACCGCACCGGCGATCGCGTACGCCATCGCCCCGACGGCACGATCGAGTTCCATGGTCGAGTGGACCATCAGGTGAAAGTCCGGGGATTCCGGATCGAACTGGGTGAGATCGAGGCGCGGCTGCTGGGTCATGACCGGGTACAGGACGCCGTGGTGATCGTGCGTGTCTCCGACGACGGCACGAAGCAACTTGCCGCCTATCTCGCGGCGCCGGCCGATCTTGATCTGGACTCGGTCCGGTCCCGCCTCGCGGTTCATTTGCCGGACTACATGATTCCCTCGACGATCACCGTGCTCGAGACGCTGCCCCTGACCGGCAACGGCAAGATCGATCGTGCGGCGCTTCCCGACCCGGAGCAGGCACGGCCCCCACAACGCGATGCCTATGTTGCGCCGAGGAACGGAACCGAAACGACACTTGCGAACATCTGGGCTGAAGTTCTCCACGTGGATCGCGTCGGCATCCACGACGACTTCTTTGCGATCGGCGGCGATTCGATCCGCAGCCTCCAGGTCGTCGCGCGCGCCCATAAATCCGGCATCAAGCTGACGCCGAAGCATCTCTTCGAGCATCCGACGGTGGCGGCCGCGGCGGCCGTGGCGGTGACCGCGACGGTCGATGCTGCAGAGGCCTCCACGACACGGGATTTTTCATTGAGCGGACTCGAACCGGCCGAGATCGATGCCCTTTTTCCCGACAGAAGCGCCATCGAAGATCTCTATCCTTTGACGCCGATGCAGGAAGGAATGCTCTTCCACACGTTGTTGAATCCCGGATCCGGCATGTATCTCATGCAGCAGCACTACACCTGGAACGGTCCTGTAGACCTTGACCGGCTCGTCGAGGCCTGGGGGCGGGTCATCGACCGGCATCCGATTTTACGCACGGCTTACGTGTGGAAGGATCTGAAGCGGCCGCTGCAGATGGTGCAGCGGCGAATCGATCTCGCCGAAGCGGTTCACGTATTCGACTGGCGAGGCTTCTCGGCCGCCGAGCAAAAAGATCGCCTCGTCCGCACGCTCGACGGCGAGTTGGTCGAGGGTTTCGAGATGGGACGGGCGCCGCTGATGCGCATTCGTGTGATCCGGACGGGTGAGGAGTCCTATCACATCGTCAGAAGTTTTCACCACATCCTGACCGACGACTGGTGCTTTTCGATCCTCATGATGGAAGTACTGTCGTACTATGAGGCGCTGCTGGAAGGCCGCTCCATCGACCTGCCGTCCCCGCGCCCCTATCGCGACTACATCGCCTGGCTTCTACGCCAGGACCTCGGCGCAGCAGAAGCCTTTTGGCGCAAGGAGCTGGAGGGTTTCAGTTCGCCGACTTCCCTCAGCATCGAGCGCCTGTCGCCGCCCCCCCAGGAAGCGGTCTCCGAAGTGGGCGACGAGCTCGGTGAACTGTCGGAACAGGCGACGGAACGACTCACGACCCTTGCCCAGCAGCAGGGGCTGACGTTGAACACTTTCTTGCAAGGCGCATGGGCGTTGTTGCTCAGCCGCTACAGCGGTTCTGACGATGTCGTGATAGGTGTGACCGTAGCCGGGCGCCCGACCGAACTGGACGGCGTAGAATCCATCGTGGGACTGTTCATCAACAGTCTGCCGTTGCGGGTTCGAGTGACACCGGGTGCGCCGCTGCTCGGATGGCTCAAGGGCCTGTTGGCCGACAATTACCGTATTCGACAATACGAGTATCCACCGCTCGTGCAAATTCAGCAGTGGAGCGAGATTCCCAAAGGACAGCCACTGTTCAAGAGTTTGGTCGTCTTCGAGAATGCGCCGGTCGATCCACGGCTGGGCGAGCAAGTCGGAGACGTGAGTCTGGAGTTCGATCACGATCGTGTCCACACGAACTACCCGATCACGGTGGTCGCATATCCCGGTCCGCGATTAGGGATGCGCCTCTCGTACGACCGGCGCCTCTTCGAGCCTGCCGATGTGGCGCGTATGCTCGACCATCTCAAGCGATTGCTCCAATCGATGGCGGCGACCCCCGGTGCGGCCGTCCGTGACTTGCCGATGCTCGACGAGGAGGAACGCCGGCGCCTGCTCGTGGACTGGAACCGCTGCGAGCGCCCTGAGCAGGTCCCCGGGGAGTTTGCCGCGCTCTTCGAAGCGCAGGTCGAGCGGACACCGTCGGCTGTGGCTGTGCAACTGGGTGACGAGCGCCTGACCTACGAGGAACTCAATCGCGCGGCCAATCGGATTGCCCACAGGTTGCGCAAACGGGGCGTGGGAGTCGACTGCATCGTCGCGCTGTTGGACGACCGCGGGCCGGTGTTGTTGTCGATGATCGTGGGAGTGTTGAAGGCCGGTGGCGCCTATCTCCCGTTGGATCCTCATCACCCCGCCGAACGGCTGGTCAAGATCCTCTCCACCGCGCCTGTGAAGGCCCTGGTACCCGGGAGCCGCCATGCGGCTTTGGGTGCCGTGGTCTCGACGACGGTGCCGGGGGGAACCGCCCCCGAGCTTGTGTTGATGGAGGATGTCTCAGGGGAGGCGTGTGAAAGCGGCAACCCCGCGCCGCTGGCGGCACCGCAGCGTCTGGCCTATGTCATGTTCACGTCCGGGTCGACCGGTACTCCCAAGGGCGCGATGGTGGAGACTCGGGGCATGATGAACCACCTGACCAGCAAGATCCCGACGCTGGATCTCGGTCCCTCGGACGTGGTTGCGCAGACTGCCTCGCACTGTTTCGATATTTCGGTATGGCAGTGTCTGACTCCACTGCTGTGCGGGGCTCGGGTGCAGATCCTCCCCGATGAGGTGGTCCGCGATCCGCAACGGTTATTGGCCGAGGTCTCGACGCACCGGGTCTCCGTGCTCGAGGTGGTGCCGTCGTTATTGGCCGGACTCCTCGACGGAGTGCCGCCGGCGCTGCCGCACCTACGCTGGTTGCTGCCCACGGGGGAAGCCCTGTCGGCGGCTCTGTCCCGCCGGTGGTTCGCCCGGTTTCCGACGATTCCGCTGCTTAATGCATATGGCCCCGCCGAATGTTCGGACGATGTGGCCTTGGCTTGTATCCGTGAAGCGCCCGCAGAACGCGAGACCAGCATGCCGATCGGCAGGCCGATCACGGGCGTACGATTATATGTCGTGGATGGCCGTATCGAGGTGATGCCGTCCGGGGTCGCCGGTGAACTCTGTGTCGCCGGCGTGGCCGTGGGCCGCGGGTATCTCGGCGAGCCCGCAAGAACGGCTGAAGTGTTTGTGCCGGATCCATTTGCGTCCGAGCCGGGCAGCCGACTCTACCGGACCGGCGATCTTGTGCGGTACCGGCCCGACGGGGCCTTGGAGTTTGTGGGGCGACGGGATCACCAAGTCAAGATCCGGGGATTCCGCATCGAGTTGGGGGAGATCGAGGCGCGGCTGGCGCAACATCCTGGAGTGGAACACTGTGCGGTCGTCGTCGTCGATCTGCAACCGGGCCACAAGCAGTTGGCGGCCTATGTGGCGACAACGGCCTCGTTAAGCGCCGATCGGCTGCGGTCGTTCCTGCGCCGAACGCTGCCTGAGTATATGGTGCCGGCGACGTTTGTCTTGCTTCCGGCGCTGCCGCTCACGCCGAATGGCAAAATCGACCGCAAGGCGCTGCCCAAACCGGATGCCGACCGAGTGGCCGACGATTTCGAGCCGACGGCCACGCCCATGCAGGATCTCGTGGCAGGAATCTGGGCGGATATCCTCGGGGTGGAGCGCGTCGGACGACGGGACCAATTTTTCGAACTCGGCGGCCATTCTCTGCTGGCCACCCAGGTGATGTCGCGCGTGCGCGCCACGTGTGGGATCGAACTGCCGTTGCGCACGTTGTTCGATCACCCCACGGTGGAAACCTTCTCCGCGGCCATCGACCATGCGGTGGCGCAAGGAGCCGGTGCACAAGCCCCACCGCTCGTTCCCATGCCGACCACCGACGAGATGCCGCTTTCGTTCGCGCAGCAGCGGCTCTGGTTCTTGAGCCAGATGGATCCCGAAAGCGGCGCCTACAATCTGCCGTTCGCCCTGCGTCTTGGCGGAACGTTGAATCACCCGGTGCTCGAACGCAGCTTCCTCGAACTGATTCGTCGCCATGAAACTCTGCGAACCACATATCCTGCGGTGGACGGAGAACCGCGGCAGGCCGTCCACGACGTCGATCATTTCTCGATTTCGATCGAGGATCTCACCAGTCTGTCGGAATCGGATCGTGCGGCCGCCATCCGGCGGCAAGCCGAGTCCCAAGCGCATCGGCCGTTTCATTTGGATCGCGATCTGCCGATTCGCGCGCTGCTCCTCCGGGTAGGCGACGACACGCACATCCTGCTTGTGACGGTGCACCATATTGCGGCCGATGCCTGGTCGTTGGCGGTGGTGACCCATGAAGTCGCCACTCTCTACAACGGCCTGGCACAGGAGGCGGACGGCAGGCAGGTCCGGTCGAACGACTCCTCGGGAGCGCTGTTGCCTCCGCTGCCGATCCGGTACCGCGACTTTGCCTCGTGGCAACGGCAATGGCTGCAAGGACCCGTGCTCGAACGGGAGATCGGGTACTGGAAGCAACGATTGGGATCGGCGCCGCCCCAGCTGACGCTTCCGACCGATCACCCACGACCCGAGCGGCAAACGTATCGGGGCGGGCGAGTGACGTTCCACGTACCGGGAGAGCTGCTCGAACCGCTCCGGCGAATCGGTCGGCGGGAAGGCGTCACACTATTCATGACGCTGCTGGCCGCGTTCAACGTGCTCCTGTCGCAGCTCGCCGAACAGAACGACATCCTGGTCGGCACCGATGTGGCCAATCGCAACCGTGCCGAAACCGAACCGCTCGTGGGGTTCTTCGTCAATCTCCTGCCGCTGCGGATCGATCTCAGCGGGAACCCCTCCTTCCTTCAGCTCTTGGGCCGGGTACGCGAGACGGCGTTGGGCGCTTATGCGCATCAAGATGTGCCCTTCGAAAAAATCGTGGAGTCGCTCAAGCTGCAACGGGATCTCGGGAGGAATCCGCTGGTGCAGGTGTTGTTCGTGCTTCAGAACGTGCCGCCTCCGTCTCTGCAGCTGTCCGGCGTGGATGTCGAATCGTTGGAATTCGAACACGAGGTGTCGCGATTCGATGTGGGGCTCTTCATGGAAGAGACAGAGGACGGGTGCACGGGGCTCTGGAAGTTCAGTCGCGACCTGTTCGAGTTCGAGACGATTGCCGGATGGTCGGATCGGCTTCTGGGATTGTTGCGGCAGATCGGACTCTCGCCCGAGCGGGGGATCGATACGTTGGGATGGGAGGATGAACGGACAAGGGAGGCGCAGACCATGGATCAGCAGCAACGAACCGAGCAACGGCTCCAGCGATTCAAGGCGATCAAGCCGAAACCGATTGCATTGGCCCAACGCACGTTGGTGACAGGTCGCCCGCTCCTGGAGGGCCAAGTAATGCCCCTGATCTATACTCCGGCGGTGGAAGACGTCGATCTGGCGGGGTGGGTCAGAGAACATCGCAGCCGATTGCAGCGTGAACTTTTGCAGTCGGGCGCGCTGTTGTTTCGCGGGTTCGCGCTCAAGACCGTGCAGGATTTTGAATCCGTCGCGCAAGCCTTCTGCCAGAATCTTTTCGGCGAATACGGCGATCTTCCCCGGGAGAAGAGCGGTCGCCATGTCTACGGATCGACACCGTATCCGCCGGACAAGCCCATTCTTTTTCACAACGAGAGTTCCCACATGCATCGCTGGCCGCAGAAGCAGTTCTTCTGCTGTCTCCAGGCGGCGCAGGAGGGCGGCCAGACTCCGATCGTGGACGGGCGTCTGATGCTGAAGGGGCTTCGTGCGGATCTGCGCGAACGGTTGCGCGCCACACAACTGATGTACGTCCGCAACTTTCTGCCCGGCGTGGATGTCAGCTGGCAAGACTTCTTTCACACCAGCGATAAGGCGGAGGTGGAGACCATGTGCGCCGCGAACGGCATGGTCTGGCAGTGGTTGGAGAAGGAGGGCTTACGCACCAAACAAATCTGTCCCGCCATCATCGAGCATCCGGATACGGGCGAGGCGGTGTTCTTCAATCAGATCCAGCTGCATCACGTCTCGTGTTTGGAGCCGGCGGTGCGCGAGTCCCTTTTGGCGATGCTCGGTGTCGATTCTCTGCCGCGAAACGTCTACTACGGTGACGGCACACCGATCGAGGACGAGGTGGTCGATGAGATCGGGGCCTTGTACGAGCGGACCGCGGTGCGGTTTCCATGGCAGGAGGGGGACCTGATCGTGCTGGACAATATGCTGGTGGCGCATGCCCGAGATCCCTTCGTCGGACCGAGGAAAATCGTGGTCGCCATGGGCGACATGATCGCGCAGTCCGCCGTTCACTCCATGACGTCGTAGGGGGAAGGCATGCAACAGGAGATCGAGATCGAAGGATTGCGACTCTCGCCGCAACAGAAGCGGCTTTGGTTGTGGCAGCAGCAGGGTCATCTCAGCCGGGCAAGGGCCGTCGTCACGCTGGATGGCGCATTCGAGGAAGAAGCGGTGTCGGTGGCGCTTCGACGGGTAATCGCCCGCCACGACAGCCTGCGGACGACGTTTTATCGTCAACCGGGCATGAGGGTGCCGTTCCAAGTCGTCCATGAGGCCGAAAACCTGGACTGGCATGTGCTCGATCTCCGTCATCTCACCCGGGACGGCGAGCGTGAGGCGGCGCTGGAGCCGGTTGCCCGGCGCAGGGACGCGCCCGATTGGGAACGCGGGCCGCTCGTGCGCGCCATCTTCTGTCGATGGACCGACACCCATGCGCGGCTTGTTCTCGACATACCGGGTCTCTGTGCGGATGCGAAGTCGCTGTCGAACATAGTGGTCGAGCTGAGCCGTGCGTTGGACGGAGATCTCGGCGACTCAGGGGATGACCCGGTTCAATATGGGCAGTTTTCCGAATGGCAGCATGAGCTGATCGAAGCGGAAGAGGCGGCGCAGGGACGAGCCTGGTGGTCCCGTTGCAACAGCGCCGGATTCGACCATGTCGTTCTGCCGTTCGAACGCGAACCGTCTCTCTCCAAATTCGATGCCGGGAGGCGGCCGATCCATCGCGCGCTCTCCGCGGCCGAGTTTCGGCGGGTGCGGGACCGTGCCGCCGCCGCACAGGTCTCTCTATCCCTGTTGTTGTATGGTTGTTGGTCCGCGCTGCTCGCTCGCATGACCGGGGTGCGTGAGCCGGGGTGCTGGTGGCGAACCGACGGCCGTCCGTATGAAGAATTGTCCGCAGGGATCGGACTGTTCGAACGGTGGCTGCCGGTTCCCTTGCGGATAGAGGGCCATATGGCGCTTCGAGATCTGCTGTCGATGCTGTCCCGTCAACAGGCGCAAGCAGAAGAGTGGCAACAATATTATGCCGGGCGGTCGGAAGACGAAGAACTGCAGGCCGTGAGGCATGCGATCGGATTCGAGTACAGTCGTCGCCCTACGCCTCACCGGACGGCAGCCGGTGTCATCGCGTTGGCGGAAGAGGGGGCGCTGTGCGCCGAGCCTTTCAAATTGCGCCTGGCTTGTGTGGAAGATGCGACGGGTCTTGCCATGACCTGGCATGTCGATCGGGAACGGATCCCACACGAGATGATGGAGTCGATGGCCGATCGGTACGTTGAATTGCTCCGCAGCCTCCCGGAGCGGCTCGACATCGCGATCGATGAGTTGGAGATCGTCGGGACAGCGGAACGGATCAGGCTGACACGGGAGTTCAACCGTACCGGTCGCTCCGGCAAGTCCGCTCTGTTGATGCACAGGCTGATCGAAACCCAGGCGAAACAGTACCCCGCAGGCACGGCGTTGGTGGCCGGCAGCCGGCGCCTATCCTACGAGGCACTCCACCGCCAGGCCAACCGGATTGCGCAAGCGCTCAGGCGACGCGGCGTGACCGCCGGAGACCGTGTGGGCCTCTGCATCGATCGTTCGGCGGATATGATCGTCGCGATGCTGGGCGTACTGAAAGCCGGTGCCGCCTACGTCCCGATCGACCCGGCCCATGCCGCGGTGCGTCTGATTCCGCAGATGGACCAGAGCGGCGCGACGATTCTCCTGACCCGCATGGCCACGGACCAACCGCGTCCTCGATTCGACGGCGTGATACTGAATCTGCCCGAGGATGTGGCAAACGAACCGGACGCGGATCTCGATCTGGCGTTTTCACCGGACGAACTCGCCTATGTGATCTATACGTCAGGCTCGACCGGCCAGCCGAAAGGCGTGGCCGTCTCCCATCGCAGCCTTGCCAACTATACGTCTGCGATCGCGAGACGACTGGGATTGGCCGGACGGTTGCAGTTTGCCACCGTCTCCACGCTGAGCGCAGACTTGGGCCACACCGTCGTCTTTCCCGCGCTCGCCTCCGGCGGCTGCCTCCACGTGATCGACTATGAAACCGCTACGGACGGACGCGCGTTCGCGTCGTATCTCGCCGCACATCCCATCGATGTGTTGAAAATCGTGCCGTCCCATTTCAAGGCTCTGTTGGCGACCAGCGAAGGAGAGCCGGTCTGGCCGCGCGTCGCTTTGATCTTCGGCGGAGAAACGCTGTCGTGGGAGCTGGCCGACCAGGTCCGGCGGCAGGCGAGCTGCGCCGTACTCAACCATTATGGTCCGACGGAGACGACCGTCGGCGCCACCACAGTCCTCCTGACCGACGAAGCCGCCCTGCGCATGGCCCGCAGCGTGCCCATCGGGCATCCGATCGACAATCTGGAGACCTACATCCTGGACGAGCGCCGGGAGCCGGTGCCGATCGGCGCGGCGGGCGAACTGTACCTGGGCGGTGAAGGCCTCGCGCGTGGCTATTGGAATCAACCGGACCGCACCGCTGAGCGATTTGTGCCGCATCCCCATGCGTCAGAGCCCGGCTCGCGCCTCTACCGGACGGGCGATCGTGCCCGGCGCCTGCCGGACGGCTCGATCGAGTTCCTCGGTCGACTGGACCACCAGGTCAAAATCAGAGGGTTTCGGATCGAACTTGGGGAAATCGAAACGGTGTTGCGAGACCATCCGGCGGTGCAGGATGCCGTGGTCACGGTTCGGGAAGACAGCCAGGGCGAATCGTTCCTCGCAGCCTATTATGTGGCGCGAGGGGTGGAGCCGAATGGCCGGTCCATCCAGGACTTTCTTCGCTCCCGGTTGCCCGACTATATGGTGCCGACCGCCACGATCGTGTTGACGGCTTTCCCTCTGTCGGCCAACGGCAAGGTCGATCGTCGAGCGCTTCCTGAACCGGACCTCGGCGGACAAGGGGTTCGACGGTACGTGGCCCCCGCTACGCCCACCGAAACCATCCTGGCCGGTCTCTGGACCGACGTCTTGAAGCGAGAGGGGATCGGCGTGCAGGACAACTTTTTCGACCTGGGCGGACATTCGCTGCTTGCGACGCAGGTCATGTCCCGATTACGACAGGCGTTCGCGGTGGACTTGCCGTTGCGAACCCTCTTCGAATCCCCCACGATCGCGCAGCTGGCTCGGGTGGTCGAGACGGCGAGGGGCTTGGAGCGGGAAGAGCAGGGGCCTCCGATGACTGCGATCGCGCGAACCGGACCCATCCCGCTGTCGTTTGCCCAACAACGGCTTTGGGTGCTCGCGCAGTTGGAACCGGACAGTACGGCGTACAACATTCCGATCGCCTTGCGCGTCAAGGGGGCCCTCGACCTCGCGGCGCTGGAACGTAGCTTTCACGCGGTTGTGGATCGGCACGAAGCCTTGCGCACCAGGTTTCACAGTTTGAACGGGGTCCCGATGCAGGTGGTCGGGCCCGCTCGGCCGTTCACGATTCCGCTCATCGATCTGCAACATCTTCCGGAGGAGCGGCGCGAGCAGGCGGCGACTCGCTTGGCGGCGGTGGAAGCCGAGCGCCCGTTCGATCTTCGGTACGGTCCGCTCTTGCGTGTCAGCCTGATTCGACTTCGTCCCCATGAGCACCTATTGTTGCTCACGTTGCACCACATCGTGTCGGATGCCTGGTCCGCGCATGTGCTCGTTCAGGAGTTGACCGCTCTCTACGCCGCGGCGGTCGAGCGGCGTCCGGCCTCGTTGCCGGATCTACCCTTGCAATACGCCGATGTCGCGCAGTGGCAGCGGGCGTGGCTGAGCGGCCCGGTCCTCGAACGGGAGTTGGGATTCTGGAAAACCGTACTGGGCGGCGACTTGCCCGTCCTTACCCTCCCGACGGATCGCCCCCGGCCGGCCGTGCAAACGTCACACGGCGCCATGGTCACCGCAACCATGAAGCCGGCGCTTGCCGAGGACCTCCGGGCAGTGAGCCGCCGCATGGGCGCGACCTTGTACATGACGCTGCTGAGCGCATTTTTCATCCTGCTGGCACGCGTCGCCGGCCAGTCGGACCTGATCGTCGGGACGCCCATCGCCAACCGGACGAGAAAGGAAACGGAGGGGCTCATCGGCTTCTTCGTCAACACGCTCGCGATTCGCACGCAGCTCTCGCAGCAGACCACGATCGCCGACGTGATCGCGGCCGTGCGCGAAGCCTGCCTGGAGGCCTATGCGCACCAAGACACCCCGTTCGAGAAACTCGTGGACGTGTTGCAACCGTCGCGCGATGTGAGCCGTTCGCCGATCTTCCAAGCGATGTTCGATCTTCAGAATGCGCCAGTGGCCGACCTGCAGGTGAGCGGGCTGGAGTTCGAGGCCATCGAGGTCGAGACGACGACCGCGAAGTTCGACTTGTCTATGACGGTGCAGGAGGCGAACGACGGGTTGATCGTGGGGCTCGAGTACAACACCGATCTCTTCGAAGCCGCCACGGTGACGCGGTTGTTACATCAGTACGAACTGATTGCGGCCTCGTTGGTTCGGGATATTCGCATGCCGGTGGGGTCGCTCCCCTTGTTGACCTCCGGGGAACGGCACGTGCTGTTGTCGGTGAATCGGGCCGGCCTGTCGTCAGATCATCCACTGCCGCTGGCGAGGCTCATCGAGCAGCAGGTGGAGCGGGCGCCTGATGGGACTGCAGTGGCGCTGCAGGGCCATACCTTGTCGTACGCGACGCTCAACGCGAAGGCCAATCGGCTGGCGCGGTGGTTGCGGAGTCGGGGCGTGGGGGCGGAAAGGCGAGTGGGCGTCCGGCTCGAGCGTTCCGTGGAGCTGGTCGTCGCGCTGTTGGCGATTCTGAAGTCCGGCGGGGTGTATGTTCCGATCGACCCGGCGTACCCGGCGGAGCGACAACGACAGATGGCACTCGATGCAGTGCTGGACCTCTTGTTGATCAATGGAGCCATGCTGCCGGGCGATCACGAGTTCTCCATGCCGGTCCAGTCGCTGGATCGTCTAGATGGCGATTTGCAGGCCATGGATGACGACAATCTGCCTGGTTCGTACGCTCCGGAACAAGCCGCCTATATGATTTACACGTCCGGCTCGACCGGCAGACCCAAGGGGGTCGTGGTCTCCCACGGCGCGTTGTCCCGGCACCTGCAAACCATCGCGCCTGCCTACCACTTGGGTCCGACCGATCGAGTGTTGCAGTTTGCCTCGATTGGCTTCGACGTGGCGGGCGAGGAATTGTGGTCCGCTCTCTTGGTCGGCGCGGCGGTGATGCTGCAACCCTGCCGCCTGTTCGATTCGCTTCCGGAGTTTTCCCGGTTTCTCGATGAGCAACGCGTGACGGTCGCAGGGGTTCCCGCCTCGTATTGGCATGAATGGATCGGCGCCATCGAGAGGGATGGGTGTGCCGTGCCACAGTCGTTGCGGCTGGTCATTGTGGGGAACGAGCCGGTCCTTTCCTCCGATCTGAACCGATGGCGGCGTCTGGCGGATCGGACGGTCCGGTGGCTCAACGCCTATGGTCCGACGGAAACCACGGTGACCGCCAGTCTGTACGAGCCGGCGCCCGCGACGACCGGGAGCGAGCCCCCGACGGTCCCGATCGGTCGCCCCTTGGCGGGTCGGTCGCTCTACGTACTGGACCGGGGCCTCGAGCCGTTGCCCTTCGGGTCGCCGGGAGAGTTGTACATCGGAGGCGAAGGCCTGGCCAGAGGGTATCTGGGGGATCCCCTGCGCTCGGCTGCGGTGTTCGTGCCGGATCCATTCAGCGAGAGGCCTGGGGCGCGCTTGTATAAAACGGGCGACCGGGCGCTGATGCGGCGCGATGGCACGATCGAGTTTCTCGGTCGAGTCGACGACCAGATCAAGTTGCGAGGATTTCGCATCGAACCGGGCGAGATCGAAGCGTGCTTGCGTCGGCATGCCGATGTGCGGGCGGCCTATGTGCGTCCTCGAACGGACCCGGAAGGACGGACCAGACTCATCGCCTATGTGGTACCCCGGGAGGCCGGGGTGTTGGAAGGCCAGACGCTCCGTCGTTGGCTGTGCACAACCCTTCCGGAGTACATGGTGCCCTCCGTCATCGTGCCGGTCGCAGATCTTCCGAAGACGCCGGGGGGAAAGGTCGATCTGAAGGCATTGCCGGAACCGGATTGGGCCGGCTCCGACCGGCAGCCCTCCGCATTGCCGATCACGCCGCTCCAACGACGGTTGGCCACGATGTGGAGCGAAGTCCTCGGTGTCGGCAGGATTGGGCTTCAGGACAACTTTTTCGATATGGGAGGCCATTCTCTACTGGCCGTGCAGGTGATCGCGCGGATTCAAAGCGAGGTGGACCGTCCCGTGACACTGATGGACCTTTTCCGGCATCCGACGGTGGAACAGCTGGCTCAACGGCTCGAAGGAGAGCACAGCGCTGCGGCCGAGCTCGTGTCTCTGCGCGACGGCCGTGACCTGCTCCCGCTGTTCTGCTTCGATCCCGATGGCACGCACGTGCAAGCCTATCGGCCCCTGGCACTGTCGCTGGAGGAGGGGCGGCCGGTGTATGGCTTGACGCTGAGCCATCTCTTTGGGATGCGCTGGCAGGACGTGTCGATTCCCAAGCTGGCCGAGCGGCAAGCGGCAATCATTCGCGCGCGACAGCCGTCGGGTCCGTATCACTTGTTGGGATGGTCGAACGGCGGGGTTCTGGCATTGGCTACCGCGCAGGTCATGGAGCGAGACGGGGAGAAGATCGCGTTCCTGGGCCTCTTGGATACCCAACCGGAGCACGCATTGTACGAGACGCAGGCTCCCACGCCGGTTGACGAACTCCTGGCCTATATCCGCCGTGACCGGCGCGACGCGTTCGATGCGATACCGGAGTCCGAACGCGAGGCCTTGGGGGAGAAGTTGGACCGGTTGGACGAGGAGCATCGCTTGGAGGCGGCCGTTCTGTGGGCGCGGGAGCGGGAGTTCCTCTCCCCCGAGGAGGCGGACGCGTCGATCGGTTCGCTCAAACTGGGATACGCCTTGGCCAGGGAAGCCGCGCGGTTTTTGTCCTGGACCAGGAGCCAACCCATTCAGGCCCCGATTCATGTCTGGTGGACGACGGCGACCCTTTCGCGTTGGGGAAAAGGTCCGGTCGATTGGTCGGAGCATACGACAGGGGCCATCGCGATGGAGAGCGTGGCCGGAGACCACATGGAGGCGGTCTACAGCATCCATGTCCATCAACGGATCGGCGACATTTTGACCATGACACAAGGCGGTCGCGCACAGGAGGGACCCTATGCAGTACAACCCTGACCTCGGGGGCAAGGTTAAGATCGTGATGAATACCTATCGAGTGTTCGGATTCTGGGAGACGCTCAAGGAGGCGATCTTGTATCTCTTGAGCCAAAGCCCTCACGATGACTTCGACAAAAAATATGGGGTCGTGACGGCCGGCATCACGGAGTCGTCCGATGCAGGTATTGCCGATGAGACGGCCAGGAGCCTGGCGGTGGGCTACGTGCCGACGAGAGAGGTCGTGATCCGACATATTCTGGAGAACACGACGAAGGGGCTCGATCTCGGTGAGTATTCGTTTGTGGACCTGGGCTGTGGGAAAGGGCGTACCTTGATCGTGGCGGCGCAACTTCCGTTTAGGGAAGTGCTCGGGGTGGAATTGTCTCCCTTGCATTGCGAGGTGGCGGAAGCCAACGTTGAACGGTATCTGTCCGAAGGAAAACGACCGGCCCTCTGCAGAAATGTCCGGGTATGTTGTGTCGATGCGGCGGATTTCGTGTTTCCGGATACGAACCTTCTCATTTACATGTACCGGCCGTTCCTAGGGCCGGTGTTCAAGCACGTCGCCGATAATCTGCGTCGCTTTCAAGCGGTCAGCGGACATCGCGTACTCATTGCCTATTCGTGCCCGGTGGAGGAACTGATGCTTGAGGAATACGCGGGGTTTATCAAACGGACCGAGTACCAAGTGATCTCCATGGACTATTCTTGGAGCTTCTGGGAGTGCCAGGCAGAAGAAGCCCCGGTATTGGCTTCAACCGAGCACCATTGATTTCGCATGCTCGGTCCCGCGCAGCCTGTCTCGGTTCTCGAGTCGAGATGGCGCAAGAGCTGGCCGGCTGTTGAAAGTCGTGGTCTTGCGATGGCTCCGGGGCGTCGGTTGGAGAAATCCACTGTACATGCTCCGGGCAGGCTGACATGGCAAGCGGCGACGCTCACGTCTCCACGTCCGGCGCCGGATCGGCGAGCGCACTCGCAGTCATCAAGCCGGCGAGGGGCTGAGCGAAACCGGTACTCCCTCAGCAGTCAATGCCTGCTGAGGTCGGACAGACCCGAGCAGCCTGTCTTTGTCGACATCCCGCACGGTCTCTCCTCATGGGCTCCCATCCTGCCGTAGCCGTTGGAATGCATGAGAGTCGACAAGAATGTCGCGAAACCAGGTCCGGTCGTCACAGCCTGTCGCGGCGCTCAGGACTCCGTTGGCTTGAGGGCCGCGACGGGCGGACGGTCCGTGGCCGTCGCCTGCCGCACGGGACCGCGCCGACGCAATTCAGCCAACATCGTATAGATCACTGGTACCAAGAATAGGGTGAGGAGCGTCGAGAGCACGAGCCCGTTGATGACGACGAGGCCGATGTGCCAGCGGCCTGCGGCGCCGGCGCCGGAGGCCAAGGCCAAGGGGAGGGCGGCGAGGATGGTGGACATCGTCGTCATG